>JAABUZ0100005296.1_pt1 | contig 17039 bp, 13 predicted proteins | sample 5562091 | NCBI WGS metagenome assembly JAABUZ01 (sample SAMN12813069, study PRJNA571459) | rock metagenome | isolation source: Antarctica rocks | place: Antarctica: Victoria Land, Linnaeus Terrace sud | collected 2015-12-21
AAGCGGCAAATCTTGGACTTTATCTCTTATTTCAACCGCACCTTAGCCAAGCCGTTCAAGTGGAAGTTTGAGGGGTATTCTGAGGTCGCTTAAGCTGATTAGTTATTTCTGCCAGCCTGCACTAGTCCCTTCACCCCTTATTTGCAACGCTGCTTTGCCGGAGAACCTGTCGTTGTGCCACCGCTGTTCTTCGACCCAGTCTCCACGTTTCAATCAGGTCGACCACGCTGGGTGCAGACCTACATCTACCCAATTAAAGATCAAGCCGATGTCCTACGCGAAGTGTTGTTGCTCCACCAAGACATTCACGCCCTCAAACAAGCGTATGTATTGGCGCGAGGACAAGCTGAGGCATTGACTCAGGTGCTGCGTGCCCTCGTCACCGAACCTGATATCGACCAGTTGCTGTTTCAGGTAATGATCACCAGTACAGCCCAGTTAAACGCTCCCGCCTCTACCTTATGGCTGTGTGACACCCAAACGGGCGATAACTCGCTGCATCTCACCTGCTGTGGTAATCAAGTCAGCAGCAAACTACCTGTAGGGATGCCAGAGGATAGTGGCTCCTTGTGTGGAGCAATACAGTCGCAGACGTGGCAACAAATGGAACGCACTCGCAGCCCTATTGTTCTGACCAATATTGCCACCCATCCTGCGCTTGAACACCTACGTCCCTGGTTGATGCAACAGCAAGTCAGAGCCTTGATGCTTGTTCCTCTACTCTTGGGCAACCAGATGATCGGCGGCGTTGGCATCCACAACACTACACGAAACTACTTCCGACCCGAGGAGATTGAACTAGCACAAGCCTTAGCACACCAAATCACCCTAGCCATTCAGTTAACGAAATTGGCACAGCAAGCAAGACTTTCTGCGGTTCTGGAAGAACGCAACCGACTCGCGGGTGAAATTCACGACACCCTGGCTCAGACATTCACCGGCATCTCGATTCAAGTGGACGTTGCCAAGCGGATTGCAAGTCTTGATCCACAGGAAGCCCAGAGGATTCTAGCTAGAGTCAGTTCGTTGACACAGGTAGGGTTACTAGAGGCGCGGCGATCAGTTTGGGCGCTGTATTCACCCGCTACTGAAGATGCGGATCTGGCGCAGTTGCTGCTGCACTCGGTTGAGCAGATGACGAGTGATACCTCGATTCAGGTCTCGGTCAGTGTTCAGGGCACTCCTTGTTCTCTGTCTACCTATGTCAGTCAGAACCTGCTGCGGATGGGACAGGAGGCATTGACAAATATCCTCAAACATGCACAGGCTGAAGCAATCTGGATTAAACTGATTTACGAGTCAGAGTATGTCTGCTTGTCGGTGCGAGACAATGGGCGAGGGTTCGTGTTGAGCGCGGCAAACAATAGTTTAGGAGCAGGCTTCGGTTTAATTGGGATGTATCAACGGGCAGAACGCATCGGTGGTCAACTGACTATCACTACCCAACCTGGAGAGGGCACCGAAATTGTTGTTCGGGTGCCAGTAAGTTAATTATGAATCAAAATAATATTCGAGTCTTAATTGTTGACGATCACCCTGTTGTCCGTACTGGGTTAGCCCTAATGATCAAGTACGAACCAGGAATGGAGGTAGTGGCTGAGACTGGAGATGGAGCTGAAGCCGTGCAGCTATTTCGCCAACATCAACCCGATGTGATGCTAATGGATCTGCGAATGCCGGGCATGGGCGGTGTAGATGCCATTACTGCCATCCTGAAGGAGTTTCCCGATGCCTGCATCATTGTTCTCACCACCTACGATGGAGATGAGGATATCTATCGAGGACTCCAGGCAGGTGCCAGGGGCTATTTACTCAAGGGTACCTCCTGCGATGAATTGTTGGATGCAATCCGCAAAGTTCATGCCGGGCAAACGTACATTCCGGTTGAAGTGGGAGCGAAGTTGGCTATTAGGCTCAGTGGTCCCCAGTTAAGCAAGCGCGAACAGGATGTCTTGCGTCTACTAGGAACTGGGATGAGTAATCGGGAGATTGCCAATACCTTGGGCATTGCTGAGGGTACTATTAAATTCCACGTCAACAACATCCTCACTAAGTTGCAGGTGAATGATCGCACTCAGGCAGCCCTCATCGCTTCAAAGCGAGGTATCGCCGATCTGAAGTAAAATAACCATAGACCAGTGTGGAGTAGCGCATCATTGAATCAGTTGAGCTTTAGCCGCAGCAACCAGGCGTTCAGGCGTAAAGTCAATATTCTTCTGAAATTCCCTCAAAGGTAGCGATGCTCCGAAGGTTTTGATGCCAATGCTTTCACCCTTCAACCCAATGTATCGCTCCCAGCCAAAGGTGGCACCCTCTTCTACTGCTACGCGTGCAGTAACTGCTAGTGGAAAGACGTGATTGCGGTATACTGGACTTTGCTGCTCAAATAGCTTCCATGACGGCATACTAATGACGCGAGCTTTGATCCCTTCAGTCATCAGCTGTTCGTATGCTTGGACACATAGTGAAACAGCGCTACCGGATGCCAGCAAGAGCACCTCGGGGTTACCGTCGCAGGCATCCGCCAGGATATAAGCTCCCCACGCCAATCCAGAGGCAGGTGTATACCGGGTTCGATCAAGGGTTGGTAGCGGTTGCCGACTTAGAATCAGACACGTAGGTTGATACCGTAGACTGATGATGACTCGCCAAGCTTCAACGATCTCATTGGCATCGGCAGGGTGCAGGGTAATTAGTCCTGGAATGCTACGGAGCATATTCAGATGCTCAATCGGTTGATAGCTAGGACCGTCTCCTTTCAACTCAACTGAATCGTGCATGAAGATGGAGATGCTCGGAATTTCCATCAGGGCTGCTGACTGTAAAGCCGAACGACTGCGATCGCACAAGACGAGATCGCTCAAACCATAGGGACGAACTTTGCACAAAGATAACCCATTCAAAATTGCTCCCATCGCTTGTTGGCGAGCACCAAAGTAGAGATTTCGCCCACCAAAATCAGTCGCACTAAAATCCCCTGCACCGGCAACTGTCAGCCGTGTTTTAGTCCTCGCAGCCAAATCTGCGACGCCCCCAATCAACCAGGGGATTTTCTGAGCGATCTCATTCAGTACCTGCTGTGAAACCTCGTGTCCAGCTATGCCCCTAGTATCGGCTGAATACGTTGGTAATTCGATGTCCCACCCTTCGGGCAGTTGGCGGTGCTGCATCTTGTAGAGTTGATCAGCTAGCTCTGGATACTGTCTGCGGTACTGGTTGAACTGCTGTATCCAAGCCTCCTGTAGGGTACGTCCTCGCTGCCCTAGCTCCATCTGAAAATGCTCTCGGACGCCTGACGGTATCAGAAACTCAGCCTCTTCTGAGAAGCCGTAGTTCCGCTTAATCAGTCGAATTTGCTCTACCGATGCTTGAGCAGTCGCACTCGTATCTTCTCCAGAGGAAATACTATCGATAATGGAATTTCTCAGGATGATGAGCGTGGGTCTGTCGCTCGTATTCTTGAAGCTGCAAAAGGTTTGCTCTAGCATGTCCAAGTTATCGGCATTCTCCACATGGGTGACATGCCAACCGTAAGCGGTGAAGCGTGTTGCCACATCTTCGCTGAACGCCAGCTCTGTCAATGCTTCGGGTGAGGTGTGATTGTGGTAGTAAATCCAGCACAGATTAGATAAACCGAGATGCCCAGCAAGAGTTGCTGCTTCGCTGGATACTCCCTGCATCATGCAACTATCACAGCAGAGGGTATAGACATCGTAGTTAAACAGATCGAAGCCGGGACGGTTGAAGTAGTGCGCCATCCATTTCTGGGCGATCGCCATGCCCACACTCGTCGCAACTCCCTGCCTCATTGGTCCAGTGCTGATTTCTACCCCGGAAGTCCAGCGATGTTCGGGATATCCAAGGCACTTGCTGTTTGGCTGACGAAAGCGTCTGATGTCATCCAGTGTAACCGCTAATTCACCCACCCGTTCATACCTGGGATTGACTGCCTGCACCCCAGTTAGATGCAGCAGTGAATACAGTAGCATCGATGCATGACCATTGGAAAGGATGAAGCGATCGCGATTTGCCCAATTCGGCTCATTTGGATCGAATCGCAGAAACCGCTGCCACAGGCAATAGGCAATCGGGGCTAGTGCCACTATCGTTCTAGGATGACCAGTGCGTGCTTGGAGCAGTGCATCCATAGATAAAGTGCGAATGGTGTTAACACACAACTCGTCAATTTGTGCTGGAGTGGTCACTACATTTCCTCTTCTGCCTGCCCGACCAACTACTCCTACCACGAAATATTGTCATATTAAAACAAAAGATCAGCATGTTAAAGATGTTATGGCGATTTTTATTTGAGTGAGATAAATCTCACCTGTGCTAATGTGCTACTGTATCTATGGTGGGGGCGGTCGAGCTGTAAAAATCCCTATTAGGGATTGAAATAAGATTGAACTTAGTGCATTAGCGATTGGCTCGCCGCCAATCCCCTGGTGTCATGCCATAGATACGTCGAAACAGGCGAATAAAGCCATTGGTATCGCGGTAGCCGATCTGTCTACAGATGGTAGACAAGTTGGCATCGGTCTGTAGTAGTAGTCGTCGGGCTTCTGCCATGCGCCGTTCTATAATCCATTCCACCACCGTTCGCCCAGTAAGACGGCGAACAAAGGTGGTAAGGTAAGGGGAGGATCTTCCTACCGTGCTAGCCACGTCTGCTAAAGAAATTGGCTCAGCATAACGAGCATCAATCAGCTCAAAAACCTGGGTAAGCAAAGGCTGATCCTGAAAAGGAGGGGCTGTTCTCTCAGGTGCCAGACGGGCAACTTCGACCAAGATTAAGGTTAAGTAGGCTCTAGCAGCTTCCTTGTAGCCAGGTTGCTTCAAATGCAGCTCGGTTTGTAACGACTGTAAATACTGAGTCCACATGGGTTGCTTCTGGCGGGTGATATGAAAGTAGCCAGACTGGCTTCCTACAAGCCGTAGGAAGGGTAACAGCAACGGGTTGCTATAAATGCTTAAAAGTGAGTTTTCACTTGGAGGGGTAATGGTTGTCGTTGCAACAGTCTGAAAGCGATACCCAATTGGGGCGATCACATCTACTGTGAACTGCAATACCCAACGTGCTCCCAAGTTGTCCGCATCATGAATTTCATAGGGAGCGATCAGAAACAAATCTCCTGCTCTAACGTCCCATTGTTGAGTTCCTAAGCGATGAGAGCCACCGTCCTGCTCACAGTAGATGATTTGGGGAAAATTATGGACATGCGCTTTGCTGGAATGTTGGTTGAGAGTGCGACGAGGCTCAACTCGCTCAACTCTAATCTGGGGAGTTTCGGGATCTGCGGAGACAAAAGAGAAGATAGGTGGGCGAGGAGGGATGTTTTTCGGTGACACAAGATAGCCCCAACTTATGAGAAGTAGACTTTCTGCAAAAGTTGGTTGTTGTCACTCAAAAATCGACTTCCTAAGCCCAATTCCAGCATTCTTGTCAGAGGTCTATTACATTACTACTCCTTATTCAAAGTTGATTTGTACCACTTGAGAAGAGGCACGTTTTTAGGTCAAATGGGAGAATATTTAGATATCCAGCAATAAGCTGCTCCGTATAGAAGCTTGCATCTTTTAGTAATAGAGGGGGAGAGGGGGGGAGGGGGAGAGGGGGAGAGGGGGAAATGTAAGACTGCCATAGGCATCGGAGGTTAAGGATTTTTTCACCCCCTCACCCACTCCCCCCCTCACCCCCTCAAGCCATCCCAATATCTGCAATTTTTATGTGCAACAGCTTATCTCTATTGCTTTGGAGTGATCACAACCCTGCCATGAGCGGTTCGGTTGAGGATCTGCTCATAGGCTTTGACTGCATCTTCTAGGGAATAGCTTTCCGTTGATGAAGGCGGCAGGAACGCATTAGCTTCAAAGCCAGGGGTGAGCGCTTCCAGGATGCGGGCACAGCCGCTGACGTCAAGCACACGGCTATCGACGCCGAACAGCCGTGCCTCCCGATGGTAGAAATCGCGCAGATCAAAACTGACCCTGGGTTCCTTCGCTGGGGCACTGATTTCGGTCAGGCGACCTTTATGAGCAAGTGCTCCGAGGCACTTTTCGACCATCGAACCGCCGACTGTATCGAGAATGACGTTCGCCCCTTTCCCCTCAGTGGCAGCGAAAACGGCATCACGTAGTTCTTCGTTTTCTAGATTAACGACGACATCAGCTTTAAATTTCTGGGCCTTTTCACGGTCAGACTCGCGACGAACCGTTCCGATCACCCGTGCCCCCTTCCACTTAGCAATTTGCATGGCGGCACTGCCAACTCCGCCCGTGGCACCAATGACCAGCAGGGTTTCCCCAGCTTGAAGTTGCGCCGCATCCATCACAGCTAGCCAGGCAGTTACGTAGGTGAGTCCAAGTGACCCTGCCTCCTCCATAGATAGATTTCGGGGCTTTGGTTGTACGGCATCCTGGGGTAGGACGATATACTCGGCATGGCTGCCATCGCGGGTGAAGCCAATATCTCCGCCTGTACCCCAAACCTCAGTACCGACCAGATTTTCTGGACCTTCAACCACAACCCCGGCAAAGTCACGACCTGGTGTCCGGGGCAGAGTGGTATTTTCCATGTTTCCCGAGACATTCTTAACATCACTGGGATTAATCGCCGCAGCGTGAATCTTAACCAGAACCTCATCGGGCTTCAACTCAGGTGTGCCGAGTTCTTGCAGCTGTAGTTGGTCGGGCGGTCCGAAGTGATCGAAGCGGATAGCACGCATATCAGAAAGCTCCTTATTCTATTGGCGTGTAATTTCTAGAAGACTAGGCAATTTCCTCATTTTGCCTCAAGCGGCTTGCTGCTGCTTGGTCTGTCAGCCACAGCAGCTTTCCCTAAGCGTGTACAGGTGTTTGAGAATAGGCAATTTCTCCACCATAAATCTCCATGATGGTATTAAGGAACTGCAGCGCATCGGACTTATGGCGCTGGAACGAGTTGCGCCCAATGATTGAGCCAAACCCACCTCCATCGTGAATAGCACGAACCTGATCCAGGAATACTTCATCAGCTGACTCTGGTCCACCGGAGAAAATGACAATGCGTCGCCCATTGAAGGTACACTGCACTATATGACGTACCCGCTCAGCTAAGGTTTCAATCGGGATTTGCGCTTTTTCATAGACTTTACGCGCTGCTTCCTGCTCAATATAGGCTGACGGCAGTTTGACTTTGATAATATGTGCACCTAGCTGCGCCGCAATTTGGGCAGCGTAGCCTGTCACATCAATCCCAGTTTCGCCCTCCTTACTCAAGCTAGAGCCGCGCGGGTAAGACCAGATAATTACTGCTAAACCACAGCGCTTCGCTTCCTCGGCGTAGGCACGGATCTGCCCATACATCTCCAGTCGATGGGTTGAGCCAGGGTAGATAGTAAAGCCGATGCCCACGCAGCCTAGACGTAGCGCATCCGCCACGCTGCCAGTCAGAGCCTGGGTTGGGTCTTTTTCATCATTGAGGACATCGTGGTCGTTGACCTTGAGAATCAGCGGAATTTCACCCGCGAACTCCCGCGCCCCCGCTTCCAGGAAACCCAAGGGTGCAGCATAGGCATTACAGCCAGCCTCAATGGCTAGCTCAAAGTGATAGCGGGGGTCGTAAGCAGGCGGGTTGGGAGCAAAGCTGCGGGCTGGTCCGTGTTCGAAGCCTTGATCCACTGGCAGGATCACCAGCTTACCAGTACCTGCCAGTTTGCCATGGTTGAGCAGTCGGGCGAGGTTGGTCAATGTACCTGGATTGTCACTGCCATACCAGCTCAGGATTTCTTGCACACGTTTGTTGTTCATTATTGTTGTCCAATTTGATTAAGTTCACTGAAGAGGCAGAGGAGCCCCTCTGCCTCTTCCCTGACTCGCAAGCAGCGGAACTAGCTGTTACTGCCTAAGATGTAGCGTTCAACTGCGTTAGCAAAGCCCTCGTTCTCGTAGTCGGTCGTTACATATTGGGCGGCGTGCTGCACCTCGGAGCTGGCGTTGCCCATGGCGATGCTCACGCCACCGCGAGAGAACATCGGTACATCGTTTGGCATATCTCCGATAGCCGCAATCTCGTTAGCGGGAATAGAGAGGAGTTCCGACAGCCGCGAAACTACATTCCCTTTGTTGGCACGCGGGTTGGTTACATCTAGGTAGTAGGGCTGGGAGCGAGCGGCAGAAACTTCTTCCCCGCCGCCGGAACTCGAACCCGTCTCACAACAGACGTGTTCCTTGAACTCCTGCCGCGTGTCAGCCTCGCATCGCGCCACCAAATCCAGGTCGTCGCTGACGCCGACGATCTTCGCTACTTGACCGAGCAAGTTATCGAAATTAGGCACAACCTTGGGCGGGAACTTGACTGTCCGTTCCTCGCGATCAACGTGGGGTCCGTGACGCTCAGGCACAAACCAGTCAGTATCGCTGTATACCCAGACGTCAAGACCATGAGAACGGATGATCTCGACAACGCGCTTGGCTATTGCCTCGTTTAGGAGATTCTGCTCAATAATTTTGAAATCTGGATTTAGGAAAACCGCACCGTTGAAGGCGGCGATCGGTGCCGTCAATTCGAGTTCATCGACGAGCATTTTCATGCCGAGGGGCGGACGTCCACTCGTGATGGTGAAGGCGATACCCGCATCGTGTAGCCTTTGCACCGCCTGGCGAGCGCGCTCAGTTACCACCTTTTCTTTTGTAACCAGTGTGCCATCCACGTCGGCGACAAGCAGGGAGACTTTCTGGTGTTTGGATTGTGGGTTAGTGTTCATCAGTTGTACTCACTTTGTGCTGCCAATGTCATCGGCTAGAATCATCCGTCAATATGAGCGCCAATGGCGACCGTCGCGCTCTAGCAATTGGTCTGCCGCCTCAGGTCCCCAACTACCTGCTGCATAGTTGGGAAAATTATCAGGTGGCGTGGCTTTCCAGGCATCGAGGATCGGCTGCATCACTCTCCAGCCGAGTTCCACATTGTCAGAGCGCTGGAATAGGATCGCGTCGCCAATCATGCCGTCGTAAAGTAGCGTCTCATAACCAGTAGTTGGCTGAGTGCCAAAGTAGTCGTGGTAGTGAAAACCCATCTCCACTGCACCCATGCGCACAGCAGGACCAGGTACTTTTGCCCCAAACTGCAAGCTGATGCCTTCATCCGGCTGAATATGCAGTACCAGAAAATTTGGCGTCAGCTGCTCAATCGAAGTCTGACGAAACATTAAGTGCGGCACACGCTTGAAAGAGATGGCGATTTCGCTCATACGCTGGGGCATCACTTTGCCAGTGCGAAGGTAAAACGTTACACCAGCCCAGCGCCAGTTGTCAATCATTAGCTTCAGGGCGACGTATGTTTCAGTACTGGAGTCAGGCGCTACCCGTGGCTCAGCAGGATAGGCAGATATTTGCTTACCCTTGACCGTCCCTGAGTTATACTGTCCGCGCACAGTGTCAGAGAGTACTTCTTCTGGAGTCAAAGGCAGGATTGCAGAAAGCAGTTTTGACTTCTCATCGCGCAAGGCATCAGCATCAAAGGACAACGGTGGCTCCATCGCCGTCATTGCTAATAACTGGAACATGTGGTTTTGCACCATGTCCCGCAATGCGCCTGCGCCTTCGTAGAAGCTCCCCCGCCCTTCGACGCCCACCGTCTCAGCGACGGTAATCTGCACATGGTCTATGTAGTTGCGGTTCCAGACTGGCTCAAACAACCCGTTGCCGAAGCGGAAGACCAAAATATTCTGCACCGTCTCTTTACCGAGGTAGTGATCGATGCGGTAAATTTGGTTTTCACTCAGCACACTGCCAATGTTTTGGTTGAGGGTGCGAGCCGAATCCAAGTCATGCCCAAAGGGCTTCTCGATAATTACTCGTCGCCATTGCCCCGACTGTTCTTGCGCCAGCCCGACGTCGCCAAGTTGCTGCACAATCTTCGAGAAAAAGTCGGCGGCTGTGGCTAGGTAATAGATATAATTGCCACTTGTGCCACACTCAGTGTCTACCTTCGCCAACAGATCTCGCAATTGCTGATAAGAGTCAGCGTCCTCGAAGTTACCTGGTAAGTAGTAGAACTTCTGTACTAAAGCGTCCCAAACGTCCTTGTCTAATTCGCCCTTGACAAATTCTTGAATGTCCTGGCTCATTGTCTGACGGAACTCATCCGTACTCATCTGCTTGCGAGCGAAGCCGACGACGGCAAACTCCTTGGGTAATAGCTTGCTTTGCGCTAAGTTGTAGAGCGATGGCATCAGCAGGCGCTTGGTCAGGTCGCCGGCAGCACCGAAGATCACCATCACACAAGGGCCAGCCGGCTTTACCGATTGTTCTTTCGCAGATACAGCTTGTGTCGTTGCAGGTGCTATCATGAGTTGCTCTCTCCTGTTGGGTGAGTGGGGGAGGGGGGGAGGGGGTGAGTGGGTGAGTGGGTGAAAGAAGAATTACTCTCCCCATCTCCCCATCTCCCCATCTCCCCCACTCCCCAACTCCCCCTCTCCCCTAGTGCGGTCCGGTCCAGTGATGTTGTTCCACATGCCCGCCGAACTTTTGACGCATGGCGGATAACACCTTAGTGGCGAACTCGTCCTCGCCCCGCGAACTGAAGCGCTGGTAGAGCGCGGCGGTGAGTACGGGTGCCGGGGTTCCTTCGTCAATAGCCGCCGTAATCGTCCAGCGGCCCTCGCCGGAATCCGACACGCGACCAGCATATCCCTCTAGCTGCGGTTGCTCGAGCAGCGCGCTTGCCGTCAGATCTAGCAGCCACGACGCAATCACGCTACCGCGCCGCCACACCTCTGCAATGTCAGCAAGGTTAAAGTCATACTGATAGTGTTCGGGATTGCGCAATGGTGTGTTCTCGGCGTCGGAAATTTGGTTTTGCTTGCCAACATTGGCGTGGTGTAGAATGTTCAGCCCCTCCGCATAGGCAGCCATCAGACCGTACTCGATCCCGTTGTGTACCATCTTGACGAAGTGCCCAGCACCGCTCGTTCCACAGTGTAAGTAGCCTTCCTCCGGCGTGCCGCCAACCTGATCCCGCCCAGGTGTACGCTCGGCCGAGCCATGTCCGGGTGCGATTGTCTTGAAAATCGGGTCGAGGTGTTTGACTGCCGCTTCGGGTCCGCCGATCATCATGCAGTAACCGCGCTCTAGCCCCCAAATACCACCGCTTGTTCCCACATCAATGTAACGAATGCCCTTGGCCTCCAGCTCTTTGGCGCGGCGAATGTCGTCGATGTAGTAGGAGTTGCCGCCATCAATGATGATATCTTCCGGTTCCAGCTTTTGGGATAATTCCTCGACTAGCTTCTCTGTTGGCTCTCCAGTAGGTACCATCAACCAAACAGCACGAGGAGGAGTTAATTTCTCCACAAAATCGTCCAGAGTATAAGCTCCTAGTGCACCTTCCTCCATTAGCTGCTTGACTTTTTCCGGAGAGCGGTTATACACGACACACTCGTGATCGCCCCGCAGCAACCGCCGCGCAATATTGGCACCCATTCGTCCCAGCCCGATCATTCCCAGTTGCATATTGTTCTCCAAGTCTTGCTGATTTAAACTAAAATCTGCTTGATTGCCGTTTGTAAAGTTGCTAAACCTGCAGAGACATCCGCACCCAGATGCACCCGCAGTGCCCGCCGATCGCGATCTGCCAATACCTGGAAGTCGCCACGTGCCTGGGCTGCCTTTACCACACCGAAGCTGTATTTCTGTCCAGGGACGAGCAAATCGACTGTGTCGTCGCAGGTGATTTGCAGAAATACACCTGTGTTCGGTCCGCCTTTATAGGCTTGACCTGTGGAATGCAAGAAGCGCGGACCGAAGCCAAGGCAGGTCGCTACTTTCTTCGTGTCGCGGACAGCTTGCCGAATCTCCTGTAGTTGACTGGAGTGCGGGTCGTTCCTCTCGATGTAAGCCAGTAGGGCAAAGTAATCACCGGCTTGAAGTTGGTTTAGGTGTGCCCGCAGGTAACCAGCTAGGGAGCGATCGCTCCCTACCGCCAATGCCAACGCCTCTGCATTCTTCGGGTCAGTGAACAACTTGATGTCACCCTCCACTAGAATCGGCGTCTCAGGTGGGAGTGTACCTGTATTTTCATATTCGGAAGTCAATTGCCGTGTGACAATTTTGCTCGCTTCCACATCCGGTTGGTTGAAGGCATTGATGCCGATGATTGACCCGGCAACAGCAGTGGCAATTTCCCAGCGGAAAAACTCCTGTCCCACTTGGTAGGGGTCTTGCACCAGAATGCGCACTATCGGCTGTCCTGCTTGTTCTAGAGCATCCACCGCTGCATCTTGGGATGGATCTGGGGCTTTTTCTAGTCGGATGTAGGCAAACAGGCGATCGCTGCCGTAAACCTCTGGGTTACCCAAGGGCTCCTGGTCGATGGGAATCAGTCCCTTACCATCCTTGCCAGTTGACTCTGCCAGCAACTGCTCCAACCACGCACCCAAGTCCGAGATGCCGGGCGAGGTGATGAGGGTGACTTTGTCGCGGCCAAGGTTTGCAAGCACCCCCATAATTGTTCCCAGGATCACGCCGGGATTATCTTCTGCTGGGACGGTTGCAGCGCAAGAGTGTACCATTTCCTCGACGTAGTCCAGGAACTTCGCAACGTCCACGCCCATAATCGCTGCGGGCACCATGCCGAAATTTGACAACGCTGAATACCGACCACCAATACTGGGCAAGCCAAAGAAGATATGGCGGAAGCCTTCGCCCTCTGCTATATGCTGGACTTTCGAGTCCGGGTCTGTAATGGCAATGAAGCGGCTGCCTGCTTCCTCAACACTGAGAACCTGCTGTACCCGTGTAAAGAAATACTGCTTGAAGATATTCGGCTCTAGAGTACCGCCTGATTTGCTAGACACGATGAACAGGGTGTTAGCCAGATCTACTTTGCTCTCGACCGTCTTGATCTGGGCAGGATCTGTAGAGTCCAGGACATGTAGTTCAGGGTAGCCCTCCACCTTACCGAAGGTGAGCTTCATCACTTCAGGGCACAGGCTAGACCCGCCCATCCCCAAAAGCAGCGCGTGGGAGAAGCCTGCGCTTTTTACCTCTTGTGCAATGCTCTTTAGATGGTCAATGTGTGCTAGCTGGTCTTCAGTCATGCCTAACCAACCAAGCCAATGATCCTCATCCAAACCTTTCCAGAGCGATGCATCCCACGCCCACAACCGCCGGATCTTGCCATTGACCTGCCAATCTTCGAGCGATGTCTGGACACTGTTCACGAGTTCCTCAGGCAGATGGTAAGTCTGCCGAGCAATGGTTGAGCCTAGCACGTCTTCACGCTTCTTCTCCACAGCGCTCATCAACTTGTCAAATGCTTGGGCGAACAGCTGCACCCCATCCACTAATAACTGGTCCGTAACATCCTGCATTGAGATGTTAACCCGCTCTAGGGTTTCCATTGTGTCGTGGGCTTCTTCCAGATGCTCGATGATGCTGGATCGGGGTTGCCCGTGATCACGGAAGGCATCAAACGTTGCTGGAGGAATCGTATCCACTGTGTCGGGACCGATGAGTTCCTCTACGTAAAGCACGTCGCTGTACTGGGGGTTCTTCATGCTAGTGCTAGCCCACAACAGTCGTTGCGTCTGGGCTCCCTTATCCGCTAAAGGCTGCCAGCGGGCGCTCTGATATATCTCCTGGTAGCGTTGATAAGTCAGCTTGGCGTTGGCGATCGCGACTTTGCCTAGGATACTGCGGAGTAATGCCGATTCACTGGAGTTTTGAGCTGTATTTATCCGAGCGTTGGCGATCTTGTCAATCGCAGTGTCGATGCGGCTGATGAAGAAGCTGGCAACGCTGGCTACCCTACTCACGTCCCCACCACTAGCCGCGAATGCTTCCAATCCAGCAATATAGGCATCGGCGACGCGCTCATAAGCTGACTGGGAGAATAGCAGCGTGACGTTGACGTTAATGCCCTCGCTAATCAGTTGCCCGATAGCAGGTATGCCTTGCTCAGTGGCAGGAACCTTGATCATCACATTGTCCCATCCAACGGCTTTCCAGAGCCGCCGAGCCTCCGCAAGGGTGCCTTGGGTGTCGTGAGCGAGATACGGCGATACTTCTAAACTGACGTAACCATCACGTTTATTACTCTGTTCATAGACTGGAGTTAGGATGTCAGTGACATTTTGAATGTCAGCAATTGCTAAGTGTTCATAGAGCGACATGGCATCCAAGTCTTGCTGCCGCTCCAGCCCAATGAGTGCATCATCGTAGTCGGTGCTGCACTCATTGGCTTTCTCGAAGATCGAGGGGTTGGACGTGACGCCTCGTAACCCGTCTTCTTTAACTAGGCGTTGTAGTTCGCCACTGGTGATCAAGCTGCGCCGAATGTAATCGAGCCAAACAGATTGCCCGTAATTCTGCAAATCTTGTAAAGGGTTCATTAGTTGTGTCTCCTTAGTATTGATTGACAAGGGGGAGGGGGTGAGGGGGAGATGGGGGAGGGGGAGATGGGGGGAGGGGGTGAGGGATTCTTTTTTCACCCCCTCTCCCCCTCACCCTCTCCTCCTCTCTGTTCCCAATTGTGCTTTAGTCTTCTCGACCACCTTCTCAGGGGTGAAGCCAAATTTGCGCTGGAGATCCTTGAGCGGAGCCGAGGAACCGAAGGTATGCATGCCGACGGCGTGCCCACTCAAACCGACATACTGACCCAACCAAAAGTGGAGGCTTGTTCGACACAGACCCGGGCGGTGACAGTGGGTGGGATGACACTATCTTTGTACTCCTGGCTCTGTTGCTCGAATAGCTCCCACGAGGGCATGCTCACTACACGTGCCTTGATGCCCTCCGCCTGGAGTTCCTCGTACGCTTTGATACATAGAGAAACTTCGCTGCCGGTAGCCATCAGCAGGACTGAGGGCTTGCCATCCGGAGCATCCGCCAGCACATAGGCTCCCTGTGCAACACCAGACGCTGGGGCGTATTGGGAACGATCCAGGGTGGGCAGCGCCTGCCGCGTGAGAACGAGGACCACCGGAGAGTGCTGCAACTGCATAATCACCCGCCAAGCCTCCACTACCTCGTTAGCATCTGCAGGTCGCAGGGTAATCAACCCTGGAATAGCTCGCAACGACGCCAACTGTTCAACAGGCTGGTGCGTCGGCCCATCTTCGCCGACCCCGATAGAGTCGTGGGTGAAGATGTAGATCGCTGGGATTTCCGTGACTCGCGGCGAGCCTGATGGTGGGCCGACAGTAATCGCTGAAGATTAGGAAAGAGGAGCCATAAGGGCGGATTTTAGAGAGTGACAGCCCGTTGAGAATAGCTCCCATTGCATGTTCGCGGATGCCGAAGTGGAGGTTACGCCCGGAATAATTTTTAGCAGTGAAATCAACGCTACCTTCAAACGTGAGGCGGGTCTTAGTTGAGGGACTTAGGTCAGCCAAACCCCCGAACAGCCACGGCACATTTTTGGCGATCGCATTGAGTACCTTACTCGAAGCCTCACGACCGGCAACTCCTTTGGCATCAGGCGAGAATGTCGGCAGGTCTCTGTCCCAACTGTCAGTCAGTTGGCGATGTTGCATTTTGTACAGTTGGTCGGCTAGCTCTGGGTACTCGACTTGGTACTGGTTGAACTTCACTATCCATTCTGAGCGCAGAGTGTAACCACGTTTACCTACCCCATCCCAGAAATGCTCCCGCACTCCTTTGGGCACCAAGAACTTGGCATCTTCCGGCCAACCGTAACTCTGCTTAGCCAGCCTGATTTCTTCTTCGCCCAACGGTTCACCATGGGCAGCACTGGTGTCTTGTTTGTTGGGCGCACCGTATGCAATATGGCTATCGACAATGATTAACGTGGGCCGATCATCGGTGTTCTTGAAGGTCTTGAAGGCTCGCTCCAGCATTTCCAGGTCATTAGCATCACCCACACGGGTAACATTCCAGCCGTAGGCGATGAAACGCGTGGCTACGTCGTCGCTGAAAGCCAACTCGGTGTGACCTTCGATGGTGATCTTGTTGTTGTCGTAGATCCAACACAAGTTAGAAAGTTTGAGATGACCAGCGAGTGATGCCGCCTCGCTGGACACTCCTTCCATCATGCAGCCGTCACCGCACAGGGCATAGACGTCATAATTGAACATCTCGAAGCCAGGGCGATTGAAATACTGAGCCATCCACTGCCCCGCAATGGCCATCCCCACACTAGTGGCAACACCCTGACCCAGGGGACCGGTTGTCGTTTCAACACCGGAAGTCCAGCGATACTCCGGATGACCGGGACACTTGCTGTCGAGTTGGCGAAATCGCTGGATGTCCTCCAAGGGTACCGACAACTCCCCCAACTGCTCGTACTTACCGTTCACTGCCTTGACTTCACACAGGTGCAGTAGGGAATACAGCAGCGTGGAAGCATGGCCAATGGAGAGGACAAAGCGATCGCGATTGGGCCAAATTGGGTCATCGGGGTCGAACCGCAAAAATCGCTGCCAGAGGCAGTAGACCACTGGTGCCATGGCCATAGGTGTACCAGGATGGCCGGAGTTCGCCTGTTGGACTGCATCTATGCACAGGGTACGAATTGTGTTGATACACAACTGATCAATTTGCTTTTGGACATCAACTTGCGTTTGGGTAATCACTGCTAGACCTCCTTTGGTCCGTATACTTCACGCTCAAGCAGTCAGTTATTTGTCTCCCTATCCAGGGCCAAAAACTTTGATAAGGAAATTATTCAAGTTTTGGATATTCCCTTTTTTATTAACATCTTTTAATGCTTTCGTTCTATAGAACATTTATATTAAAACCTATACACATTAACAATCTTTTAACATCTAATGACCCAACATTTTACCCAATTGCTGGAAAGACCAACCACCTAAAGTCATTCCTGCAAGACCGACAAGTCCTACTAAAGGGGGAGCTGGCAAAGGGATTTTAACCCATGATAATACAATGCCAATTATCCAACCTGCAAGTAGTGAAAGCACAAGATCTGGGAGCATGTCACTTGTGTAAAGTGTTCAGATAGTAATCAGGCCATTGAGATAAGCACAACGATGAGCTAGGACTTGCGGGACATTTTCCTGTTTCCACTGCGCGCCGGA
>JAABUZ0100005298.1_pt1 | contig 17031 bp, 10 predicted proteins | sample 5562091 | NCBI WGS metagenome assembly JAABUZ01 (sample SAMN12813069, study PRJNA571459) | rock metagenome | isolation source: Antarctica rocks | place: Antarctica: Victoria Land, Linnaeus Terrace sud | collected 2015-12-21
TATTTGGTGTGCTAACAGCCGGCTCTCCCGCGTTGGTTGGCTCTTTTTTCGGCCAAAGATAGGGCGCTGATCTGTCAAGCATGTTACGGCGAGGTTTGCGCTGTACCTGGACAGGCGACGGTAAAATGCTCTATAATGTCGCCGCGAGCACGCCTGCGGATGGCCCATCGCTCCTTTCCCTGGTAGTCCACGCGCCCGGACCCCACGCGCCCGGACCCCACGCGCCCGGACCCCACGCGCCCGGACCCCACGCGCCCGGACCCCACGCGCCCGGACCCCACGCGCCCGGACCCATGGCCATGCCGCGCGTCTCCGAAGGCGGCCAGCCCCGGACCCCACGCGCCCGGACCCATGGCTTCTCCGGCCAGTAACCGGCCATCATCCACGTTTTTGTCCCCCCATGGGAGGCCAACCGGATGTACGGGATTCCTATCCCGCCGACTCAGGCCGTCGAGCCCGACCAGCTAGCCAACCCGGCGCTCCCGCCCGCGTCCATCGGGGTGCGGCGGGCGCGCCTGCTCGTGCGCCGGGTGCGCGGCGACTCGCTGTTGCGCAACAGCGTCTATGGCATGGCCACCACCGCCGCGACGTCGGCGCTGGGCTATCTGTACTGGATCATGGCTGCGCGCGTCTACCCGGCGCGCGATGTCGGTCTCGGCGCGGCGCTAGTGGCGGCCATGACGTTAGCCTCGTCGTTCTCGAGTCTGGGCTTCGGCGCGACGCTGGTGCGGCTGCTGCCACGCCGGACCGCGAGCCGGGCGTGGTCAACCCTGCTGAACGCCGGGCTTGCGTGCGGCGTGGCCACCGGCCTCGTCGCGGGCTTGATGACCGTCCTGATCCTCCCGATGACCGTCCACGCATTGGCCGATCCGTGGCGCCGGCCTCTCATGACCGCGCTCCTGGTCTGCGGCGTGCCGTTGTGGACGGCCTCGACGTTGCTCGACGCCGCGTTCCTCTCGGCCCGCGCCGCGGGGAACATCCTGGCGCGCAACACCGTGTTTTCCGCGCTCAAGGCGCCGCTGCTCGTGGCGCCCCTCGTGGTGAGCCCCCACGGCGCCGACGGCGCAACCGTCATCGTCGGCTCCTGGGTCCTGGCCACGGCGCTGGCGCTTATCGCCGGGTTCGTCTTGCTGCGGCGGGTCAAGCCCGACTACGATCCGTTGGCCTGGCGCGTGGGAGCGGACATCCGTGTCTTGCGAGGGTCCTTGGCGGCGCAGCAATTGATCGACCTCGGCGGCGCCGCGCCGCTGTATCTGCTGCCGTTGCTGGTGACCGCGCGGCTCTCGCCCGCGCAGAACGCCTACTTCTACACCACCTGGATGATCGGCGGGCTCTTCTTTGCCGTCTCTCCGGCGGTCGCCTCGGCTCTCTTCGCCGAAGCCGCGTACGTCGTCGGGGATAAGAGCGTTGGCACGGCCGCACGCTCCGCCCTGGCGCTGAGCGCGGCGCTGTTGGGGCCGGTCATCGTGCTGATGCTGCTGCGCGGCAGTCTCGTGCTGGGGCTGTTTGGTCCGGCTTACCCGCGATACGGTACGGTGTTGCTGGCCCTGCTGGTCATCTCGGCAGTCCCCGACGCGATCACCAACATCTACGTTGGCGTCGGGCGCGGCGGCGCGCGTCCGTCCCACGCCGCCGCGCTCAACCTGGCCATGGCCGCCACGACCCTTGTCCTGGCCTGGCTGCTGCTCCCGATCCTGGGCATCGCCGGGGCTGGCTGGGCCTGGTTGGCGGCGCAAACGGCCGGGAGCGTCGCCGTCGGCGCCGGCGTCCTGTCGCGTCGTGGGCAGGCGGGGGACGTGACCCTCGCGGTCAGCGGAGCGCCTGAACAAAATGAGGGAACGCGGCCCCTTTTCTAAAGAGATCGGCGCTTCCCGTCACATAGGCGTTGCCGCCAGCGTCGACGACTATGCTCGTGCGGAGGCTGTCGCCCACCGTGAAGGCCATGCGCCCCGCCTGCTCGCTCAGGAGGTCCGCCTCCGGTCCGGTATGCGCGCCGCGCCCAGGTCGGCCCCCAGGTGTTGCTCCACCGCCTCCTGCAAGGGAGCGTCCAGCGCCGCGCTCGACCCCGCCAGGACGGCGGCCAGCAACTCCGGGTCCACCCCGTACGCCAGGGCAGCCTCCACCTTGTGCGAAGCCCCGTGCGGTACGGCCGCCCTCATCGCTGACGCATCAGGTGCTGGCGACCCCGTTGTTGCCGCCAAGCAGCGTGCTGAAGACGAGGTTCCCTGCGCCCGGCGCGAGCTGTGCCACGAAGGCAGTGGTGGTGGCGCCGCGCAGGCTGCTATTCGTCTGGACGGCGCCCGGCGTGGTCGGGAAGTCGTGCGCATCGGTCGATTGGTTCGTGCCCGTGACGTAGGCGTGGCCCGTCCCATCTAACGCGATGCCCGCGCCCGTATCGTCGTACAGCAGCTTGTCCGCCGGTGTCCTGTTGCTGGTGTACACGATGCTGCCGCCGCCGCCGAGGCGCGCACTATAGAGCAGGCGGCCGTCGGGCGCGAACTCGCTCACAAATATCCCCCCCTGGCCCCGGCGATTGTTGTAGGCGTGCGGCGTGACGGGAAAATCCGCCGTGTTCGTGGAGCCGACGACGTAGGCATCCCCCGCTATATCCACGGCGATCGCGGCGCCCGCGTCACCGTACACATCCTGGAGGTACACCCGCGGGTAGGACGCAACATCGTTCACCCCACCAAGCAGCGTGCTGTAGACAAGGCGGCTCCCGTCGGCCGAGAGCTTGGTTACGAAGGCCGCGTTCTTGGCGCCGCTCCTCTGGCGCGCCTGAGCAGCGCCCGGCGTGGTGGGAAAATCGGCGGCGAACGTGCCGCCGGTGACGTAGGCCTGCCCCATGCCGTCCACGGCGATGCCCGTGCCGATCGAGATGATGGTCTGGTTATCGGTGTCGCCCTCCCGGCTCACGTTGTTCGGCAGGGGAGTTGAGCCGCCAAAGCGCACGCTGTAGCCAAGGCTGTGCCCATCAGGGCTGAGCTTGCTCACAAAAACGGTCCCTCGTTCCTGCACGTACGCGCCCGACGTCGTCGGGATGTCGCCCGCCCCGCTGGCGACATCGACGAGGCCGGTGACGTAGGCATGGCGGCCCGTGTCGAGCGCGATACCCAACCCCACGTCGCCTCGGCCAAGGAGCGTGCTGTACACGAGATGCCCCCCGTCGGGCGCGAGCGCGGTGACGAAAGCGTTCCCGGTGCGGCTCTCCGCGCGCTGGAAGGCCCCGCGCGTCGTCGGGAACCCGGATGAATACTGGTTCGCTCGACCGGTGACGTACGCCACCCCGGACGCGTCGACGGCGATGCCCTCGCCGCTATCGTTCGACCGCCCTCTACCGCCGAGGAGCGTGCCATACACGAGCCGCCCGTCCGACGCGAGCTTCGCGACGAAGGCGGTGCCCTGCTCGCGGGCAAAGGCGCCCGGCGTGGTCGGGAAATCCGTGGCCTCTGTCTGGCCGGTGACATAAGCGTTCCCCGCGGGGTCCGTGGCCAAGGCGTTGGCGCTCACGCCCCGCGGTCCCCCCAGGTACGTGCTCCAGAGCAGCGCGCGCCCGTCGGCGGAGAGTTTGGCCACGAAGGCCACCCCTCCCGTGATGCGGGCGCGCGGATGCCCCGCCACGGGGAAATCAAGGGCGTCCGTCTGACCCGCCACGAGGATATGCCCGGCGTGGTCTCTCGCGATCCCGCTACCGCTCGTGAGCCCTCCTGAGACGCCGAGCATGCCCGCGATGATTCCAAGCGGTAGCGTCACGGGAGTAGAGGGGTGCGTCACATCATTGCCCCTGCCGTCGTTAACCGGGCCATGATATCTCTGGGTCGTCCGCTCCATACCGATCATCAACGGGAACGTGTGCGGCCCATGCGCCAGTGGTCCGGCCACACCGCGTGGGACACGATGACGACGATCAAGGCTCCCTCCATCCAGGTGATAGACCCGCATTGTCGCTGGATGTCCAGCCTGCTCGATGCCAACGGCCACCCGCAGACAGGTCAGGGGCGCGCCATGACGGAGTTGCAAGCGCGGGACGATGCGCCCCGCACTCCCATCGTACACGAGGTCGGCTCCTGGCAGCGCGTTCCGCTCGACGACGCGCGCGTAGCCGGGGATGCCGACGTGCCAGCCGCGCGGGTCGCGCCCCACGACGTAGTTGCTCACGCCGGGCAGGTGCCCCTCTGGTAGCAGCCGGGTATGGGCATTGGCGCCGACCACACCCCACCGCACCACCCGACCCGTCGCGCCAGCCCGCGCTGGGGAAAACACGAACACGACGCCCGCCGCCGTGAGGTAGAGGGTGTAGTTCGCCCCGTGGGCCACGAAGCGCACCAGCGGGGCGTACTGCCCCATGTTCGGCTCGAAGCGTAGCGGCCGCGCTTCGTCGCGATAGGCGTCGGTCCCCGTCAACGATAAGGAATCCCGCAGGAGCGGCGAACGATGCCTATCCGGTAGGACGATGGTACCGACGGCGGGCAGGCTACCCAGCGGCGCGACGAGCGCGACGAGGATGGTCGCCAACGACGAGAGGGGACGGGCCCGCATGCAAGATGGCGCGCTCAACGAGGCTGCCCGTTACTTGTTGCCGCCGAGCAGGGTACTGTACAGCAGATGGACCCCGTCGGGCGAGAGCTCGGCCAGGAAGCCGTTGAAGGCGGCGTTGCCCAGGTCGGCGCTGGTGCGCAGCGCGCCCGGCGTCGTCGGGAAGCCCGCCCTCGTCGTCGAGGTGTCCGTGCCCGTCACGTACGCGTGGCCCACCGCGTCCAGCGCGATGTCATTGCCAGCGTCGTTGATCAGCGCGTTGAGCCCCTTGGGGTTGGTATCGCTGACGCTGCTGTCGTAGCTGCCCTCGCCTCCCAGGCGCGTGCTGTACACGATGCGGCTCCCGTCTGCCGACAGCTTGGTCACGAACGCGCCCCCGCGGCCACGCGCGTACGCCCCTGGCGTGGTCGGGAAGTTGGTCGAGTTCACGTCGCCCGTCACGTAGGCCTCGCCTTGGGTGTCCACCGCCACGGCACGGCCACGGTCGTCGTACTGGTAGAGGAGATTGTTCTCTGACGACGAGTCGGTATCGCCGCCGAAGCGCACGCTGTAGAGGACGCGGTGGCCGCCGGGCGCGAGCTTGACGACGAAGACGCCGCCGGGGAACACGTAGCCGTGGCCGGGGCGCCGGTAGGAGCGGGGCGTGAGCGGGAAGTCGTCGGCGACGGTGCTGCCAGTCACGTAGGTGTTCCCAGCGCCGTCGATAGCGATACCTCCAGGGTCGTTGGGCTGCTGGCGACCACGCTGAGGGTTGTTCACGTAGGAGACGCCACCCAGGCGCGTGCTGTACACGAGGCTCCTGCCATCGGGGGCGAGTTCCGCCGCGAAGAGATTACCTCGCTGGGAGTAGGCGCCGGGCGTGGTTGGGAAACTGCTCCCCTCGTTGGTCTGAGCATCACCAGTGACGTAGGCATGGCCGCCGCCGTCCACGGCGATGCCGATGCCGATTGCATCCTGCCCCCCCAGCAGGGTACTATAGACCAGGTGGCTCCCATCGGGCGCGAACTTGGCCACGAAGGCGTTGCCCCGCGGGTCCGGCGTGCGCTGGAAGGCGCCCGGCGTGGTGAAGAAGCGCGGCGCTGCCGCCCCGAACACGAGGTTCGCGCGCCCGGTGACGTAGGCATGGCCGTCGCCATCCACGGCGATGTCGTAGGCCGCGTCGCTATCATCGCCCAACAGCGTGCTGTACAGCAGGCGTCCCCCGTCGGGCGAGAGCTTGGTCACGAACGCGCCCCCCCGCGACCGCGAGAATGCCCGTGCTGTGGTCGGGAAATCGACGTGTTGGAGGTCTTCCGTGTTGATCAGCCCCGTGATGTAGGCAGCCCCGGTTTTATCGGCGGCGATGCTGAGGCCCACCACCTCGGTTCTCCCGCCGAGGTACGTGCTATAGAGCAGCCGGTGGCCACCGGGCGCGAAGGCCATGACGTAGGCGTCGCTGCCTGATCCGGATAAAGTGCGCTGAGCGGCGCGGGGCGTGATCGGGAAGTCGGCCGCATCGGTCGTCCCCACCACGTAGACGCGTCCCGCCCGGTCCACCGCCACGCCGTGCCCCACCGCTGTCGGTCGTGTCAAGGACGACGCATGAGCGGCATCGGCGGCGAGTGGGACGGAAATCAGCAGGGCTTGGCGGCGGTCATAGGGGCCGACCGCCAGCCCTACCGTCCCCCCCGCCTGCGCCACGAGGGCTGCGGGGACGGCGACCACACGCGGCCCCACCGTCTGCGACGCGGCCAGCCCGCCCCACGCTGGGGCCACATTATCATCATTCTCTCCCGCCGCCATAGTCCACACCGTACCTTGGAGCCGAGCAGGCCACGGCGGCGCGCTGCCAGCAATGCCCGGCGCGTGCAGACCGGCAATGGAGTTGAGCACGTCGGTCTCGCCTGCCAGGCGCAGCCGGGAGCGATTCGCCCCCGGATGGAGCAGTAGCCGCACGGCCAGCTTGCCCCCCGCGCCGTCGTAGATTACGTCCACGCCCGGCAGCACGCCCCGCTCGACGACGCGCGCGTAGCCGGGTACGCCGACCCGCCAGCATCGTGGGTCAGAGCCGAGAAAGTAGTTGCTCACGCCGGGCAGCCGACTCTCCGGGACCAGATGCGCGCCCGTCCGCACGCCAACCACCCCCAGGCGCGTCACCTGGGACATGGGCGCCACGCCCCCTGTGGGGGTCACAGTCGAGACCCACGTTGCCCCTGTGGTCGTCAGGAGCAGGGTGTAGCCGGGACCATGGGCCACGAAGCGCACACCGAGATCGGCCTGCCCCTCGTTCGGCTCGAAGCGCAACGGCGGCGTTGCTGGGTCCCACGCAGGCAGCGCCTCCCGGACAAGCATAGCAGCCCGCACGTGCAACGGCGCGACGGCCGCACGGTCCCCGACCCGCGACGGCGCGACGGCAGCGACGCCCAGTATCAGGGGCGCCAACACCCCGCATACGAGACCCAGCCCCGAGGGCAGCAGGGTGGTTGGACAGTGGCAACGCGTTACCATCTCTGATCTTCCTTTCGTTAGTCCACCGCCGCCCGCGCCTCGCCCACGCGCCCTTCCACGATCACTCCGCGCGCTGCCGCCGATGGATAACTGGGATAACGTACGTGGTAGTCGCGTTCCCCGACGCGGTATGGTGCAACTGGCCCTTCGTCGTATCGATCGCGCGGCTTGACGCGGGCCAGTGGCTCACCGTGGCCGACGTGACGTACATCTGAGCGGAGGCCGCCGTACCCGGCAGGGCGCTCAGGTCGAAGATGACGTCGGTCGCGGTGGTCACGATGACCAACTCGTGGTCGCCCGGGCTTATGAAGGCGACCGAGTTCCCGTCGTTGATCGCGACCATGGTGTAGCCGGGCCGGACGTAGCGGCTGAAGTTGCCCATCGCGTAGTACTCCTTGGCGATGTACAACCCCGGATCATGCACCCCGTCCGAGCGCAGGTGCGCGTTGTCCGACTTCCCGAAGTCGACGCGCATGAGGCCGAGCGTGCTCTCGCCCGTGACCTCTTCCTGTGTCCCGCCGGTGTTTATGTCCGTTACCCGGCGCGTCTTAAGGTTGACGGGCTCGACCGCCTGCCAGTAGACCCAGGCCGACGGGTAGATCCGCTTGAGGTCGCCCATGATGGCCTGGGCGAGATGCATGCCGTCTGTAGCGTGTAGGGGCAGTACACTTTGACGCGCAATCTCCTGGTAATTAGGATCGGCCTGGTCCCAGTCGCCGGCGTACTCCTCGGACAGCCAGACCTTGTGCCGGGGATGGCTCGGGTCGCCCTCGAACCGCCTGATCGCGGCGCTGGCGCGCGTCACGCTGTCGCGCTGCGATTGCAGGATGGCGTGCTGCTGCGCGGGCGTGTACTTGCTCCAGTGGTCGGGATTATGGTCGAAGTCCATCTCGCCGTAGTAGCCCGCGGCGTAGTCGCTCGCGTAGCCGTGCACGTCAAAGATGCCGACGGTGGGATCGTTCCACTGCTGAAGCAGCGCCGTATTGTCCAGTTGCTTCTCCAGCGCCTGCGTCTGCGCGACGGACAGGTGGTGCGCCTCCGCCCACTGCTGGATCAGGTGGCGCGCCTCGGGGTCCACGTCCAGCGCGCCCGACCAGATATTGTTCTCATCCGACGCCGCCACGACCATGTGGTTCCGCGGCAGCACCGTCTCGTTGTATGCATGCACAAACGGGATTAGCGCCTTGATCAGACTGGCCTGGTCCGGGCGGTCGAAATGGATGCCCTCCTGTGAGCTCACCGGAACATCGTGCTGGTGCGTGTTGTGGTGGCTGTCGACGGTCGTCACCGTGTCGATCAACGTTTTCCACCAGCCGGCGTCGGGCTCGTTGAGGCCCTCGATGCTGCTGAAGTCGAGGCCGTACTGGCTGTGGAAGTACGAGGCGACGCGCATCATGTAGCGCGCATCGCTGAGGTCGCGGTGCGGGTCCAGATTATCGACCGCCGCCTGGTGCGGCCCCACCCGGCTGCCGGTCACCGTCCCGCTGCTCGTCTGCCAGTCCGGAGGCGAGTTCGAGAACGCCTGCGAGAGGAAATGCCGCTCGGGCTGGGCCTCGATCAGGCGCCGCGCGTCGAGCAGGGCGCGGGTCTGGTTGGCGTCTTGCAACGGGTCGAACACGTAGTTATGCCCGTAGCCGTCCTTGCCGAGGTAATCCTTGCTGTGCGGGTCGACCCTCTCGCCCGGCCGCGCCTCGCGCGACCAGCCCGGCATCGCGCCGCCCGGATGGACGTGCGCGTTACGCGGGTCGTGGAGCTGGGGCGGGTAGTGCGGGTCGGGATGTTTGGGGTCGCTGTGCTCGCCGCCGCCGATGTTGAAGCGCACGATGTTGAGCCCCAGCCCGTCCGAGCCGAGGGTGAAAAGCCTGTGCATCACCTCCTGGTAGTGCGCGCCCGCCGCACCGCCTTTCCAGCCGCCCATCTCGTTGGCCCACCAGCCCAGCGAGGTGCCCCAGCCGTCCATCGTCTGGTACCGCTTCGTCGGGTCCACCGCCGCGACATGCGGCTGGGGCGCTGCCGGGGCATGTCCGTGCGGCAGCGGCAACATCGCGGGGACCGCGGCCGGCCGCCGTGCGTACACCTGGCGGATGAGGGGCAGGAGCTGCGCCGCCGTGGCCGCGTGCCCGCCCGTCGCCCCGCTCCCGGCAAAGAGGGACGCCGCCGAGAGGGGTCGTACCGTCCCGAGGCCCTCCCTGTGGAGCCCCTCTCCACCCCCAGCGCCCGTGACAGCCGGCGTGTGCGGCGTCGGGCCGTGCGCGCCGTGGGCGTGGCCCAGCGCCGCGGCCAACCCGTCGGCGAGGAGGCGCTGCCCCTCCGGCGTCGCGGGACGGTAGGCGCCCTGCCCGAAGATGAGGCTGTCGCCCACCGTGAAGGCCATCCGCCCTGCCTGCTCGCTCAGGAGGTCCGCCTCCGATCCGGTATACACGCGCACCGCGCCCTACCCGCCGAAGAAGGTGCTGTAGAGCAGGCCGCCAGCGGGCGAGAACTTGGCCACGACGGCGCCACCGCCCCCGCTGCGCTGGAAGGCGCCCGGCGTGGTCGGGAAGTTCCCCTTGTCCGTGGAATTGTCCGTGCCCGTGATGTAGGCGTTGCCCACTGCGTCCACCACCACGCCGCCGCCCGTGTCGTTGACCAATTCGGTGGTCTCCGCGCTGCCTCCGCCCTGGCTATTGAGGTGGCCGCTGCCCCCGATGCGCGCGCTGTAGACGGCGGCCTGCGCGCCCGGCGATAACACGACCAGGAACACGCCGCCCTGGGCCGCGCCGTAGGGGCGCCGCGTCGTGGGGAAGTCGGTCGTATTGGTCGAGCCCGTCACGTAGAGGCGCCCCGTCCCGTCCACCGCCACCCCTGTGCCCTCGTCGGCGGTGTCGGTGAGCCTGGTGGCCGACGTGCGGTCGGGGATCAAGCCCCCGAAGCGCGCCGCGTAGGCCAGGTGCGCCCCGCCGGGGGCCAGCGCGGCCACGTACACGTCGTGGCCGATGGTATGGTAGGTGGCGGGGGTGGCCGGTACAGCGGCGCTGACCTGGCCCACACCCCCGACGACCACGGCGCGGCCGGCGGGGTCGAGAGCCACGCCGGTGGCGCTGGTGGAGCTTCGGTCGTCGCTGAGCAGGCGGCCGTAGATCAGGCGCCCGTCGGGGCCGAGCTCGACCACGAAGGCGTCCTGGCCGACGCGCGACGCGCTCCGCGAGGCACCCGTCGTGACGGGGAAGGGCGGGCTGTCGGCAGTCACGTTGCCGACGACGTAGGCGTGGCCCGTCCTATCGACGGCGATGCCCGTACCCTCGTCGTGGCCGCCGAGCAGCGTGCTGTAGACCAGGCGACGCCCGTCGGCGGAGAGCTTGAGCGCGAAGGCATTGCCGCTGGGGTCGGGCACGCGCCCGACAGCGCCCGCTGTGGTGGGGAAGCCGGTCGCCCCCTTCCGGTTGGCGCTGCCAGTAACATAAGCATTGCCCGCCCCGTCCACCGCAAGGGCGTCCATCGCATCATCCCCGCCACCGAAGATGGCGCTGAAGAGCAGCCGGGAGCCGTCCGGCAACAGCTTGGCCACGAAAAGGTCAGCATTGCGATTGGAGACATAGGAGCCGGGCGTGGCCGGGAAGTCCGAGGGGCCGTCCACCGCGCCCGTCTCGCCCGCCAGGACAACGTTGCCCGTCGCATCGAGAGCGATAGCTGTACCACCACTCCCCGTCGTACGCCCACTGAGGAAGGTGCTGGAGAGCAGCGTACGGCCGTCGGGCGAGAGCACGCTGACGAAGGCGGTGGTATCCCCGCGGGGGACCGTGCGCTGGAAGGCGTGCGGGGACGGTGGGGGGAAGGTAGCCGTCTCGCTTAGACTGGTGACGTAGAGACGCCCCGCATGGTCCACGACGTGGGCGAATCCGTTCCCGCCCACCGTATTGCTATCCGCAACGAGCGGGGGGTCCACCACCAGCGAGCGGCGGCGGTCGTAAGCGCCCATCGCCATGCCGAACCGTCCCTGCCCGTCCACGACATAGCGCGCCTTGACCGGGCACTGCACTCCTCCTACCACCTGGTAGGCCAGCGGATGCCCCTGCCGCAGCACCACATCGCCGCGTCCGTTCCTCAGCACCAGGTCGCCGACGGCGTTCAGCCGGGCCGCGAACGGACGCACACCATGCGCGTCGATCCTCTCGGCCGTCACCTTCAGCCGCACGCGGGCCGGATCGGCGCCGGGATGCAGCACCAGGTCGTACTCCGGGTGTCCCGCCTTATCGCCGTAGAAGACCATGTCCGCGTCCGGCAGCACGCCCTGGTAAGCTATCCGCGCGTAGGTGGGGATACGGGTGCGCCAGCGGCGGGGATCGGCCCCGATGTAGTAGTTGCGGATGCCCGGCAGCCGCCCCGACGCGACGAGCCGGGGACGGGCGGTGGCGCCAGCCACGCGCACGGTGACGACCGTGGTCGCGTCGTCGGGGATGGGCAATAACTGGCGTGGGAGAGCGCCGACACGCGATGCGGGTGACGGTAGTCCTGTCCCTCGTGTCCCTGGCCTCAGCGGCGAGGAGCGCGGGAGGACGAGGGTGGCCCCATCGTCGGTCAGGAACAGCGTGTAGCCCGCCCCCCGCGCCAGGTAGCGCACCGCTGGGTCCGCCTGCCCCACGTTCGGCTCGAACGCCAGCTGATCTCCCAGCCCCCCCAGCGCCCGCTGCGTCAGTGATGGACTACTGGCGAAGCGCAGACTCGTATCTATCCCCATGCCGTCAAGCACGGAGCGCGGGACAGAACCGCGACCAGAGGGGGCGATAAGGCTCGACAACGCGAGGGCAAGCGTGGCGCATAGGGACGGCACGGCGATCCGGCGATGGAAACGAGGCATCTGTAGATCCTCCCGCTGATCGATGCAACAGAGAGCACGAGGGCAGGGACGCACGCCGATCCCGGAGGCTACGACGGGGCCATCGCCCGGCCTCCGCTGCCTCCGCCAAGGGCGATCACATAGGTCTTGGTCGCGTTGGCGCCGGGGCGGTGCGTCAGCATCCCCCCCGCGATAGCCGCCGAGCCGGGCGCCAAGCCCTCCCGCGCGCCCGTCGTGTAGCATTGCGCCGTGCCGTGGGAAACACCGAAGGCCCGTAGGTCGAAGTACACCTCCTTGCGCGCCACGCTGACGATGACCAGCTGCCCCCCGCCCACGAAGGCCACCGACTCCGGGTCCCCGATGGCGATCATTTGATAGCCCGGTCGTACAAAGGCGCTGAAGTTGCCCAGCGCATAGTACTCCTCGGCGACGTACAGGTTCTTGAGGCTCGGCCGGTCGAAGTCGACGCGCATCAGGCCCGTGTTGTTGCCCGACGCCACCGCTTCGACCGCCTGCCAGTAGATCCAGGCCGTGGGGTTGAACGACTTGAGGTCCCCGATGATGCGCCGCGAGAGGTTGATGCCGTCGCTCGCCTTCGCGGGGTTGCCCCCCTGCGCCGTGTCGTTGTCGCCCGGCTCCGACTCCGAGATCCACAGTTGCTGATGGTGATTCTTCTTCCACTGCTCGACCGTGCGGATGGCCTGCTGCTCCGGCTTGTCCGCGAAGTAGGCCGGCAGATCATTGCCGGCGTCGCCCGGATACGTATACGCCTTGTCGACCGGCCTGCCCGAATGGTCGTTAGGGTCAGGAGCGGGTAACGTCCAGTGGGGATCGTTGGGGTTGCCGTAGATGTGGTAGTAGTCGTACCCGTGATAGCGCCCGTCTTTGGCCGCGTAGGTGTGCAGGTTCAGGTGCGCCAACATGCCCTCGCCCGCCAATTCCTCGTAGACCCGCTTGAGATGCCTGTAGCCGCGCAACTGCTCCCTCCGGGAGTCTCGGCTACCCCTGAAGCTATCCGCGGTCAAGTTCGGGTCGACGTCCATGGCGGCGGCGTAGACGTTGTTCTCGTCGGAGGCGCTGATCTTGATGTCCAGCGGCGCGAATTGCGCGTCGCCCTCGTGGTGGGCCGGGTCGTTGTAGGCCTTGATCTTCTGGGCCAGCAACTCCAGGATACTCGCCCGCGCCTCTGGACTGAAGTGCGCCGCCTCCTGGTGCGTCCCGCGTCCCCAGTCCGTGTCCGGTTCGTTGAACAACTCCAGGCTCTGGAAGTTGATCGCCGCCGCCCCCGGGTCATCCGGGTGCTCGTGGTAGTGCCTAATCACATCCCACTCGTAGTCCACGAACGCCTGGTAGTGCGCCGGGTCCAGGTTGTCCACCCCACCGACCGCCCCGCTGTCTGTGCCGCTCTCGGTCATCCAGGCCGGCGGCGAGTTTACGAACGCCTCGGAGAGAGCCTTCACGTGCGGGTCCTGCGCCGCCTGCGTCCCGATCAGCCCTCGCGCCCCCTTGAGCACGGCCAACTGGTTCCGATCCTGCGTCGGGTCGAAGTAGTACTGATGGCCGTCGCGGCTACCCTTGAGGGCCTGCCCGTTCGGTGTGATGCTCGCGTAACCCGGCATATCCGCGCCGGGGTGCCATTTCTCCCACGTCCCGATTACCTTTGGGTCCCCCGGGGCCAATTGAGCTATATCGACGGCCAGCCGCTGCTGCTCGGCGGTAGTGAGCGCGTGCCCGTGCTTCTGCTTATCCAGGAGCGCGGCCTCATCGTGCTGCAGGGCCAGGCTCTTCGTGCGCGTGGCCTCCGCCGCCGGGGTCTCGCCGCCGCCGATGTTGAAGCGCGTGATGTTCAGCCCCAGGGCGCGCGTGCCGTTGTGGTGGCCCTGCGTGAACAGCAAGCCCATCACCTCGTCGTAGACCGCCCGCCCCTCCTTCAGGCGCTGCGCGTCCATCTGACCGGGATGGCCGCCCGGCGCGTAGGCGCCCATCATGTTGGCCCACCACGCCAGCGAGGTGCCCCACCCGTCCATCACCTGCCGCAGCGTCGAGGGGTCGTTCGGGATCGGCACGACGAGCGGGGCCGCGGCGTCGTGTAGGTCGGCCACCACATGCGGATGCACGCCCGTCTGGCGCTTGGGCGCGTATACCTGGCGGATGAGGGGCAGGAGCTGCGCCGCCGTGGCCGCGTGCCCGCCCGTCGCCGCGTGCCCGCCCGTCGCCCCGCTCCCGGCAAAGAGGGACGCCGCCGCGAGGGGCGTCAGCGCCCCGACGCCCTCCCCATGGAGCCCAAATCCACCCCCACCGCCACCACCCGTGCCGGTCGTCGCGCGCGGCAGGTGCCTGGGCGCGCCGTGGGCGTGCTCCAGCACGGCGGCCAGCCCGTCCGCGAGGAGGCGCTGCCCCTCCGGCGTCGCGGGACGGTAGGCGCCCTGCCCGAAGATGAGGCTGTCCCCGACTGTGAAGGCCATGCGCCCCGCTTGTTCGCTCAGGAGGTCAGCCTCCGGTCCGGTATGCACGCGCACCGTCCCCAGGTCGGCCCCCAGATGCCGCTCCACCGCCTCCTGCAAGGGAGCGTCCAGCGCCGCGCCTGACCCCGCCAGGACGGCAGCCAGCAACTCCGGGTCCACCCCGTGCGTCAGGGCAGCCGCCTGGTGCGACGCCTGGTGCGGCGCGACCGCGTGCCCGTGGTGGACAACAGGGCGGTGGGTGGGATGCGCGAGGGCATGGTGTTCGCCAGGGTGGGGATGCGTGAGGGCATGATGCTCGGCAGGATGCGCGTGCGCGGGAGCGTGGCGCTCGTCGGGCGCGTGGCGCGCCACGAGTGAGTCGTGGTCGTGCGCCTCTCCAGCCCCGTCGTGGTGCGGAAGCCCCGTCGTGGTGCGGAGGCGCTTGCCCTGCCGCCTCGCGCGCCCGTTGCCGCTCCGCCGCCTCGCGATAGAACGCGGCCGCGGTCTGGCTGCCCGCCCCGTGTCGCAACTGCGCGGGCATGTTCGTCGCGAGGGGAGGCGGCGGCTCCGGCTCCCCCGTCGCGGCCCGCCTCGCGGCGCGCTCCGCCGCCACCTGGCGGTGGATAATCGAGGCGAACTGGCTCCCCGCCCCCTGCCCCTGCGCGGTCGCGGACGGCGTGTCGTGATCGGCGTCGTGCGCGCGCGGCGCAGGGGTGCGGCGCGCTGAAGGGCCGCTCCGCTCGTGCTCCGGCCGCTCGTGGGAGTGATAGTCGCTCATGTCCTCGTCTCTGTCGCCGGACAAACCGGTCGCCGACGCTACGCTGCCTGGTCTAGCGACGCGCGCGATGCCCACGATCAGGCGACGTGCGGGACACGGAGAGCGCGCCGTCCTGGTGGTACTGTAGCACACGGCTCCGTCCGGCGCAACGGCCGAGGAGGACGGGAGGACTATCGGGCTAGTCCCCGCTCCCAGCCGCCCATGCCCACGCCTGACCATGTGCGCCGGCGCCGCCCGATCTATGGATCGCGGAGCTACGCCGCCGAGGACGCCCTGGCCGACAGCCTCTCCGCTCCCCCGACGAGGAGGATCTCCGCGCTCGGGAGCGTGCGAAGGCGCGCCGGCGCGGCGCCTTCGCGCCGCTCACTACGCTCACCAGTCGTTGAGTGACCGGGCACGCCGAAAGGGAGGCGCCGTCAGCGGCGCCGGCGGTCGTGCTCCAGGGGCGGGTAGATGATGCGCTCGCGCTCCGGCCGCCCGCCATTGGGGGCCGGCGGGGCGGCGGGCGGCAACAGGGCGGCGAGCAGCACCGGGTCGAACAGCCGCCCGTTCTTCTGCATCTCCCACTTAAGGGCGCGCAGCAGGCGGTCAGCGTCGATGGGGCCGCCCTCCTCGGCGGCGTAGTGCGCCGCGGCCAGCGCCGCGCTCAGGATGGACCCGCCCGCCAGCTCGGCGCGCTCGGCCACCAGCCGCAGGTCCAGGGCCGGGTCGCGCGGGGCCTGGGCCAACGCGCCCTCCCACAGGCGCAAGCGGTCCTCCTTGGCGGGCAGCGGGAAGTCCACGCTGACCGCGATGCGCCGCGTGAAGGCCTCGTCCAGGTTGGCGCGCAGGTTCGTGGTCAGGATGGCCAGCCCCCGGTACCGCTCCAGCCGCTGCAACAGGTACGACGTTTCGAGGTTGGCGTAGCGGTCGTGGCTGTCCTTGACCGCCGAGCGCTTGCCGAAGAGGGCGTCCGCCTCGTCGAACACCAGCACCACGCCGCAGGCCTCGGCCTGGTCGAAGATGCGCCCCAGGTTCTTCTCGGTCTCGCCGATGTACTTGCTGACGGTCTGCGCCAGGTCGACCTTGAAGAGGTCGAGGCCAAGGTCGGCAGCCACCACCTCGGCGGCCATGGTCTTGCCGGTGCCCGGCTCGCCCGCGAAGAGGGCGGTGACGCCGGGTAGGGTGCCGCGGCCCAGGCCCCACTGCGCGCGGACCTGCGAGCGGAAACGCACGCGGGAGCAGAGGTGGCGCAGCAAGGCCAGCCGGTCGGCCGGCAGGATCAGGTCGTCCCAGCCGTAGCGGGGCTGGTTGAGATCGAGGGCGGGGGCCAGGGAGCGCAGCACGGCGCGCGCCGCGGCCTGGAGGTGGCCCTGCTGGGGCGCCCTGCCCTCGGCGCGGGCGGCCTGGGCGGCGGCCTGGGCCACGCGGGCGATCTGGGGCGGGGCGAGGGGGGCGGCCTCGGCCAGGGCGCGCAGGGCGGCGGGGGCGGCGGGGATGCGGTGGACTTGGGCGGCGCGGGTCCAGGCGGCGAGGGCGGCGGTGGGATCGGGGGCCGGGACGGGGATGGGGGTGAAGGCGGCGGCGGGGTCCAGCGTGCCGACCTCGCCCTCGGGGCCGGGGGCAAGGAGCAGGACGGGGGTGTGGGAGGGGAGGGCGGCGAGGAGGCGGCGGACGGGGTCGGCGAGGGGCTGGGACGGGGCGAGGAGGGCGGGCGCGTCGACGAGGGCGGGGAGGGCGCGCGTCAGGACGGCGTGGCGCAGGGCGCGCGCCAGCAGGTCGAGGGCCTCATCGGCGGGCAGGTCGGCCAGGGCACGGGCGTCGATCTGCAAGAGGGAACGGCCACAAGAGTGGGCGGCGGTGAGGGCGGCGCCGGCGAGGGCGGCGGGGTCGGGGCCATACACCAGGGCCACGGCGGCGGGCCCGGACGCGGCAAGGTCGGAGAGGAAGGTGGCAAAGGCAGGGGGCAGGGGGCCGAGGGCAGCGGGGTC
>JAABUZ0100005299.1_pt1 | contig 17027 bp, 12 predicted proteins | sample 5562091 | NCBI WGS metagenome assembly JAABUZ01 (sample SAMN12813069, study PRJNA571459) | rock metagenome | isolation source: Antarctica rocks | place: Antarctica: Victoria Land, Linnaeus Terrace sud | collected 2015-12-21
ACGGCGTGCTCTCCTACGACCAGACCGGTGCCGCCCAGAAGTGGGGGCCGGTGGTCAGTAGCCTGACCGTCGTCCCGCGCGGATCCGTGGCTCACACCAGCAAGGTCGGCGTCGGGCAGGCCGACCTGTACCTGGCGCTCGACGAGGTGGGTGCGGCCGCCCCAGCCAACCTCGACTGCTGTTCACCGGAGCGCACGGTCGCCGTGACGAACACCGATCTGTTCCCCACCGGCGAGCAGGTGCGCGACATCTGGTCGGTCGTCGACACCCAGCTGCTGCGCGGCGCGATCGCCGGCTACTGCCGTGAGGTCGTGGAGGTACGGGCCCGCTGGGTCGCCGAGGAGGTCTTCGGCGACTACATGCTGACCAACTTGGTGGCGCTGGGCGCGGCCTTCCAGCAGGGGCTGCTGCCGCTGACGGCTGAGTCGATCGAGGCCGCGATAGAGCTCAACGGTGTGGCGGTGGCAGCCAACCAGCAGGCGTTTCGCTACGGACGGCTCTGGGCGACCGACCAGGCCCGGGTGACGGCGCTGATCGCCGCCCCAGCAACCGATGCCGTCACGGAATTCGAATTCCGGTCGGCCCGGCTCGACCGCCGCCGCCGCCGCATGGCCGAGGACCTATGGGCCCGCACGGGACACCTTGCGGAGCCCAGCCGGCGTCTATTGGCGGTTCGCCTCCCCGACCTTGTCGACTACCAGGACGGGGACTACGCGCGGCAGTACCTGGACGTCGTCCTGCGCGTCGCTGACCGGGAGCGGCAGGTCGACGCGGCGTCGCACCGACTCACCGACGCGGTCGTCACCGGGCTGCACAAGCTGATGTCCTACAAGGACGAGTACGAGGTCGCCCGGCTCTACCTCAAACCCGACTTCGCCAAGTATGTGGCCGCCACGTTCGACGGTCCCGTCAAGCTGGTGCACAACCTCCAGCCGCCGCTGGCCCGGCGATTCGGGATGCGCAAGCTGCGGGTTCCCGCGACGGTCGCCACCCCAACCTTCAGGGCCCTGCGGGCGGCGCGGCGTATCCGCGGCACCTCGATGGACCTCTTCGCATGGCAGGAAACGCGGCGGGCGGAGCGGGCGCTGATTACCTGGTACCGCGCGTTGCTAGACGAGGCGCTCGGATGCCTTCGACCTCTGACCCTGGACACCGCTGTTGCCATCGCCGAACTACCGGACGCCATCCGAGGCTATGAGGACATCAAGCGCCAGAACGTTGTGCGCGCCGAGGACCGGGCGCGGGCCCTTATCGAGGCTCTCCACCGGCCTCGACTCAGTCTCACCCCCACCGCCTAAGCACGACATTTGCGACAGTCGCTGCCAATAACGGTGCGCTCCCCAGTGAGAGGACGGTCCGTGAACAACAGAGGGTCCTTCAGCCTGCTTAGGCGCAGCGGGGATTCTGGTCTGATCGGTGGTTACGCCCTCCGGCCATGGCCCGGGCGCCAACCTCTGTGCGCCCTGGCCACGACCGTGCCGCTACGACGAAGCGCTCTGACATGTATCGGGCTGAGCTGCGGACGGCGACGGTCGCTGTTTGATCCCGTCGACCAGGCGTTTGAGCACCTGCGTCCGTGCACCTTCGACACCGCCGTGACCATCGCTGTCTGCCGGACGACATCCGTGGCTATGAGGACATCAAGCGCGAAACGCACTGCGAGCCCGAGATCGACCCGTCGAACTGCCCGAGCGGTTGATATCCGCGACTCGACCTGTCCCCCGACAGTCTGAGGAGTACCACATGTCACTCGTGTGCGCCACGGCCGCGGGCTTGCCCACGAAAACGGGCCTCCGGGACGACGGCCGGGCCGGGACGGTTTCCGATGACGGAGTTGCCGTCGTAGAGAACGGTCATAACGCCGCAGACAGGGTCGCCATGATGCTGCGCGAAGAGCTTCTCTCCGGGCGCTACGAGCCCGGTGAGCGGCTCAAGGAGGAGGAGCTCGCGGCGCGCTTCCGCACCGGCCGGTACACCATCCGCGCTGCCTTGCGAAGCCTCGGGGCAGCAGGCCTGCTCGACCTTCTGGCGAACCGTGGAGCGAGCGTCCCTTCCTTGACGCGGCAGCGAGCCGACAGCCTGTCTGACTACCGAGAGGTCCTCGAAGTCGGCGCGCTGCGTCTGGCACTCAGGCAACGGGCGGATTTCAGCGCATTCGCTGCGGCGACTCGAACCCTGGTGGAGCTTCCCGAAGACGCCGAATGGGCGGAGGTCGTGGTTGCCCATCAGCGCGTGCACCATGTGGTGGTGGCAACGGCAAGTAATGACAGGCTCCTTCAGGCGTACGCGCAGTGCGAAGAAGAACTGCTCTACGTGGTCTCCACCGTCCGGCCCGACTACACCGCGCGGCGTCTGGCGGAACTGCACCGAGAGTTGCTGATCGGCATCGAGAAGGGTGGTGAAGAGGCCGTCGATGCGCTCGAGCGAGACCTGAGCATCGGTCGCGCCGCTGTCCTCCACGCCCTGACGTCCACGTCCTGACCACGCATGCCACGCCGACGGTCCGTGCGGTCGTCCGACGCCGGGACGTGGAACCGGCAATCCGAGCCACTACGACGGTCGCCTCGCCCGGGCGCCTCAGGGAGCGTCATGCCCGACAAGTTCCCCGCTAGTGCGCGTGTCCCGATAGATGCCGCGCTGGAGCGACATCCGGCCCATGTAATGGGACGTCCGTCTCAGGGGACCGTTGTGCAGCAACGATTGCGAGAGCGTCGTCCGTGGCCGAAATTCGGTCGTTGGCCCGGCGCCGCGCTCCACGGTCCGTGTTCGACTAAACCCGACGTTATGGTCACCCGATCAGTGCATCGGACGCCGTCAATCCAAGGAAGAGTATGACGAATCCGCCACGCGCAGAGCCCCCGGGGGGACAACCCTTCACGGCGTCCCCGGGTCAAGTCCCGCGCGTGAGCCTGCGGAACGGTGGTCGCGAGCTGACCATTGTCGATCCTGAATCGGCCTGTGCCGGCATGATGGGAACGACGATCCCGTTCGATCGGATAGGCACGTCGACCATGACTTGCGGTGATGCGACCATCACGCACGCGGTCTATAACGCCGCGGTTGCGGCGATTCTGACGTCGGACCTCCGACCGGTCGATAATGCCGGCAACTCGACAACGATCAGAACGCCAGCCAAGCCAGAGTATTGCCAGCTCACGGGGAGTATCGCGCCCGCGACGAAAAGCGCACAGCCGATAGGCTTTCAGATCAATCTGCCGACCGTGTGGAACGGGTCCTCGGTGCAGTTCGGTGGGGGCGGCTTCAATGGTCGACTTTTTGACGCTTCCGGATATCTACCTATACAAGCCAACGCTGGCGATGTGCTCGCACCTTTGATGCGCGGTTACGTGACTATCAGTACGGACTCCGGTCACCTCATCACGGCCAGTCCGCGGTTCAGCTCGGCCGATCCGGTCGAGCGATCCGGGGCCACGTTCGATTTTGCGTTGAATCATGAGATGTTCGCCAACTTCGCCAGGGATGCTTACAAGAAGGTGTATGACGTCGCTGAGGAGATAGCCAAAGTGTTCTACGGTAGGACTCCCGACCAAAGGCTGTGGGTCGGGGGTTCCGAGGGAGGTCGCGAAGGTCTCCTGATGGCGCAGGAGTTTCCGGAAGCCTTCGACGGAATCTTCGTTCGGTCTCCCAGCATCGGGTGGACTGGGGCTTTCTGCAGCCTCATCGCTACTGTCCAGGCCGTGGAACGCGACGACAAAGCGGGGGCCTTCACTTCCGCCGACATAGGATTGCTGGGCCGTACGTCCGCGGAGGTCGGCGATAAGCGGGACGGCATCGGCGACGCTGTTCTTAGCGACTATCTCGGATGCCAGAATGATGTCCTGCGGGCGGTCCACAGTTTGCAGGGGACGGTTGGCTCGGCTCCAGGCACCTATCTGACCCCGGAGCAGATCCGCGTCATCGACACAATCTTCACTCGCCTCGATTTCGGGTTCGCGTTGCCAAACGGACTAGATCATTATCCTGGCTGTTTTTTCGGGGGTGAGCCGTGGTCTTTAGCGCAACGCATCGTCACCGACCGATCCCTGAGCTACGGCGATCTCGAATATCCGATCTTGGCCAGCTATGGGATTGGGGCGGCGAAGTTTGTGTTCAGTGACGATCCGTCACTCGATGTTGTGCGTGATTTTGCCCGCAGTGAAGTCAAAAGCAGGATGGCCGAAGTGTCGGTCATGATGGACGCGCTCAACCCTGATTTGTCTGCCTTCGCTGGGCGCGGCGCTAAGCTGATCCTTCTCGAATGTACCGCCGACTGTGCTCAGAGTGCTGCGATGGGCATGGAGTACTACGACGCCGTTGTTTCCGCGATGGGCAAGGAAGCGGTGGACGCATTTATGCGTGTCTTCGTCTCGCCGGGAACGGATCACGTGGGGGGCGGGACCATCGACCCCGCCACCCTCAGCGAAGAGGGAATCACCCACTACGGCGTGCATACCAGCGCCGGAACCGTCCAAGGCGTGCCGCGCAACGTCGACTGGCTCAGCGTGCTAGAGAACTGGGTATGGCTCAATCAGTCGCCTGGGGACTACGTGATTGCGACGAGCAATAACCCAGCGCCTCCTTTTAAAGCCGTGGCTGCAAAGCCAGTCTGTCGTTATCCGTTGGCGCCGCGGTACACCGGAGGCGATCCCGCCTCGGCGACCAGCTATACCTGCCAGATCTGACCCCAGATCCGCGAGTAGTCAGTTGGTCGATACCGCGGTCTGAACGCAGGTGCAGCAGCATCGTGGACCGGGCGGTGCGCTCGACCAGAGTGCCGATCGCCGACCTGCCGAGTCCGATGATCAGTTCGTGCTCCGTAAGACTGAGGGTGGCCCCAGGGGGACTGGGTGTGGCTGAGGTCGCCTTGCGATTCGGTCGCTCATTGGGAATGTCCGACCGGTCTTTCTGGGGGCGCCCTGGCTGCTGATTGAGATGTGCGCTTGGTCGCTGGTTACGGACGGGTCAGCGGGGTGCTCCACGGGGGCCGCGCTCGGTGCGACCGCGCCGAGGAACTCAACACGCGGAGACAGACATGCCACTTGCAGCAGTCACGGTCTTTCCCGGGATCGACGTCGGTAAGACCCACTACTGGGCCGAGGTGGTTGACGCCTCCGTGGTGACGCTGCTGTCGCGGCGTGTCCTGAACGACCAGGTCGAGACCGACGCGCTGATCGTGGCGGTCGGGCCGCTCGCCGACGCGCAGCAGCAGGTGCGTTACGCCTCCGGGCGGGTGGTGTCGGTGATGAGCTCGGCGTTCGCCGGTGAGGGTAAGACCGACGCCAAGGACGGCCACATCATCGCCGAGACCGCCCCGGCTGCACCGCGACCTGCCCATCATCGACCAGAGCACCGACCTGGCCCGCAACCTGGCCGTGCTGACCGCGCACCGTGCGGACCTGGTCGCCGACCGGGTCCGGGGCATCAACCGGCTCCGTGACCTGATGACCAGCGCCTTCCCGGCGCTGGAGCGAGAGTTCGGTTACGCCTCTTGCAAAGGGCGCGCTGGTCCTGGTCTCCGGCTACGCCACCCCCGAGCGGCTCCGCCGGCTCGGGCCGGCACGTCTGGCGGCGTGGCTACGGGGCCGCCACGTCCGCAGCTACGCCCAGCTCGCCGACCGTGCGGTCACCGCCGCCGGCACCCAGCACGTCGTCCTGCCGGGACAGGACATCTCCGCCGGGATCGTCTCCGAGCTCGCTGCCAGCGTCCTGGCGCTCGACGTCCGCATCAAGGCCGTCGACGCCCAGATCGCCGCCAATTTCGCGCTGCATCCCCAGGCCGCCGTCATCGTCTCGATGCCCGGGTTCGGCCTCTTCCTCGGCGCGTCCCTGCTGGCCGCTGCCGGTGACCTACGCGCGTTCCCCACCGCCGGTCACCTCGCCGCCGCCGGACTCGTGGCGGTCCCCAACGACTCCGGCCGACGCTCGGGCAACCTGCACAAGCCCCGCCGCTACAGCCGACCCCTGCGCCACGTGTTCTGTTTATCCGCCCAGACCGCCATGATGCGGCCCGGACCCAACCGCGACTACTACCTCAAGAAGCGCACGCACAGCCGCACCCACACCCAAGCCGTCATCGCCCTCGCCCGCCGCCGCATCGACGTCCTCTGGGCCCTGCTCCGCGACAACAGACCGTTTACCGAACAGCCCCCCGTGACCGCCATAGCGGCTTGACAACATCATTGAGATTCCCAATGCGAACCGCCGGGGTTCGACGTCGGGTTCGCAACGCCAAATATGGGCACCCTCGCCCGTTGCGAGCTCACGCCACGCCGGCACGTCGGGCCCCTTGGGATAGGTCATCGAGCCTCCTAGAAGCCCCGGCCGGGGTTGAGAATGTTTGTGGGGTCCAGGGCGGACTTAATGGCAGTGGTGACCTCCGCTGTCAGCTGGTCTTGTTGCTCTGCCAACCATCGCCGCTTAAGTGACCCGACGCCGTGCTCGCCGGTGATTGTGCCGCCGAGGGCGACGGCGGCACGGCTGATGCTGTCGGCGGCGGCGAGGGCGCGGGCGCGGGTGTCTTCGTGGAGGTCGGGGAGCATGAGGATGGGGTGCAGGTTGCCGTCCCCGGCGTGGCCGACCGTTGCGATGCGGATGCCGAAGGCATCGCCGGCTTCCTGAATCGCAGACAAGAGGTCGACCAGTCGATGAGGGGGAACACCGACGTCCTCGATCACGCTGGGCCCCTGCGCCATGACGGCGTAGCCGGCGAGACGCCGGGCCACGAGCAGTGCCTCGCTCTCGACGGGGTCAGCGGAGACGATGACGAGGTCGGCGCCCGCGGCGTCCGCGCAGGCCGACATGACCGCCACCTGGGCGTCCGCGTCGGGCCCGTCGGCTTGGCCGATCAACAGTCCCGCGGCATCGCGGTCCAGGTCCATCCGCCGGTGATCCTCGACCGCGTTGATGGTTTCCCGGTCCATGAGCTCCAGAAGGCTCGGGACGGCGCCGGAGGCGACGATTGCCGCCACGGCCCGCCCGACGGCGGCAAGCTGTGAGAAGCTGGCCACGAACGTCGTCGGGGGAGTGGCCGGCGCGTGGCGCAGCCGCAGTGTCGCGGCGGTGATTACGCCAAGAGTGCCTTCTGAGCCGATCAGTAGCGAGGTCAGGTCGAGCCCGGCCACGTTCTTGATTGTCCGTCCGCCGGTGCGCAGGACGCGGCCGTCGGCCATGACGACTTCGAGCCCGAGGACGGCGTCGCGGGTGACGCCGTACTTGACGCAGCGCATCCCGCCGGCGTTGGTGGCAAGGTTGCCCCCGATGGTGGAAATCTCGAAGCTGCCGGGGTCCGGCGGGTAGAACAGGCCGTGGGCGGCTGCGGCCCGGTCGACGTCAGCGGTGATGACGCCGGCCTCGACCACGGCGATATGGGCCGCGGGATCGACCTCGCGGACACTGGTCATACGTTCCAGCGACAGCACGATCCCGCCGTTAATCGCGTGGGCGCCACCGGACAGTCCCGTCCCGGCCCCTCGGGGCACGACTGGCACGTCGTGGGTCCTCGCCCACTGCAAAGTGACCGAGACATCTGCAGTGGACCGCGCCCGAACGACGGCCAGCGGTGTGCCAGCGTCAACCAAGTCGCACCGGTCACGCCGGTAGCCCTCGGCTATATCGGGGTCACGAACGACCACGTCATCACCAAGACGGGACACCAGCTCCTCCATCGACCGGACCCCGATTGTCGTCTCAACCAGACTTGCCGGTCCCTCCGTTGGTGCAAACTTTCGCCCCGTCGATGTCGTCCCATTCATAACCAAATTGTCACACAACTAAGTATTCTCGCCCGCACGTCTCGTTCAAATACACTTATAGATCACAGAAACATAACGAGGTAGCAGACACACGATAGACCGTTGAGCCAGCGCAGTGGCCTAACTGCTCGGCAACGGCCACACCGTCCTCGCGCTGGCTCGCTCAGACGGCTCCGCGCAGGCGCCCGGGGCGCCGGCACCGAGGCGTTGCGAGGAGGTCTGGCAGACCTCGATGTCTTACGGCCGGCGCTGCCCAGTCCGACGGCGTGATCAGTCTGGTGTTCGGACGCGACTACAGCAGTCCGGACGCGCCCGCGCAGGCCGTCGCCGAGGAGGGCGCCGCTCTCGCCGGGCTGGGGCAGGAGCTCATCGGAAGCGACCGTCCACTCGTCACGGTCTCGGGTACGCCTTGGGTGCCGGAGCGCGCCTCCACCGAGGCCGATTCGCTGCCAACCGACGGACCGGTGGGCGGTCAAAGTTGTTCGGTGATGGCGCTGCTGGGTCTGGCTTTGCGCGGTGTGCGCGCCACCGCTGTCCGCACGCCGCGCATGGTCCAAAACGAGGGCAAGGGCGGATTCGCCGGCTTGTTGACCGATCCAGCGCGCCGCACCGGCGTGTCCGGCTACCCGGGCGACGGAACCAGCGTTGGCCCGCCGTGCACGCCCTCGACGAAGCCTTCCTGTTCCGGATGGCCCTCGAATCGGCCCCCGGCCGGAACGGCCTGGCTCGCCGTCAAGGGACAAAGGCGACGCGGTGCGGGATATCGCAACCGTCACCGGCGAGCGACTGGGGCTGGCGGTCGAGGCGGTGCCGCAGGAAAACTTCGACCCGTTCAGCGCCATCTTCGCGATGGACCAGCCGGCGTCTAGTGCCCACACCCGCGACGCCCTCGGGTGGCAACCGACGCGCCCCAGCCTCCTCGACTACCTGGAGAAAATCCAGCCTTGACCGGCTTCGGCAGAGCAGCACACGAGTAACGCACTGATCTCTGCCGCGTAAGCGCTACCGCATGCTTCGGTGGTGTTGACACTCCGGTGCGGTTCTACCTAGTGTTCCACTAATGGAACACCATGCCATTATCAGCCGCGGCATCATTTCTTTGGGGCGAAATGCAAGTGACTCTCACGCAGCGGCGCTCCGGCCGCACTCATCACCTACCCGCGTACGGAGGTGTGAGCAGTTCGCTGGACTCCCGGTTTCTGTCCGCCGGGGTGCGCGTGCTGATGCGTGGACGAAACGCGACCGATGCCACCTGCCACGGTCGCCTGCGCGTTAACGGTCCCACGAACGGGCGTCGTATCGGGGAGGGCAAGGCAATATGCCGGTCTGCCCGGCCAGATATACAGACGGCGGCAGCCGACTTTGGCGCCTGCTCGCCGGAGTCGCGCTGGTTGCCAGTATGAGCGGACGCCGGGACCCAAGCGAACCCCCGACGCGCAGTCGCCGATGTCAGGTCTGCGGCGCTTTACAGCTAGGTCACGACGCACCCAGGCTCAGCTACGTAGTTCACGCAAGTAATCGATGGATGCACATGAACGCACAAGAACGGATACTTATGAACAAGAACGGCAGCACGACCGCGAACCCGGTCATCCTCAAAGGGGCCAGCGTCTTCGATGGTGTCGACTTCCTACCCGGCCCCTCCGATGTTGTCTTTGACGGCGACCGTGTGCTCGAGGTCGGACCAGGTCTCGCGGATTCCGACGTCTACGGTGCCTCTACGATTGTGGACTGCTCGGGTAAAACAGTGCTACCGGGAATTATCGACCTTCACGTCCACGTGAACCACTCGAGTGCCGGATCACTGAACACGTTCACTGAACCCTTTTCGTTGCAGTTCTACGAGTCCGTCAAGCACCTGGAGAGCACTTTGCGGGCGGGGGTGACAACGGTGCGGGATGCGGGTGGGGCGGACCTGGGCGCGAAACTAGCGGTAGATCGCGGAATAATTAGGGGCCCGCGGATGCGCATCGCGATCTCGCTCATGAGCCAAACCGGTGGCCACGGTGATAATTGGATGGTTTCCGGTGCGCACTCACCGGGGCTGGCCGCGCACCCGGGCCGTCCCAGCGGCGTCGCCGACGGCGTGGAGGAGGTCCGCAGGGTGGCTCGGCAAATACTGCGCGCGGGCGCCGATCAGATCAAGATCTGCTCGACAGGCGGAGTCCTGTCACCGGCCGATGACCCCAGGCACGCGCAATTCACCGAGCGAGAGATCGAGGTGGTCGTCGAGGAGGCCGCGGCCCAAGGCCGCTACGTTATGGCGCACGCTCAAGCCGCCGCCGGCATCAAAAACGCACTACGCGCCGGGGTGCGCAGTATCGAGCATGGCATCTACCTCGACGACGAGGCGATCGAGCTGTTCCTCGACCGAGGGGCTTATCTTGTGCCGACCCTCGCCGCGCCGCTGAATGTCATCAGGAAGGCTGAGGCTGGGGGCAGCGGATGGCCTGCGCAGGTTATTGAGAAGACGCGCATGGTGGTTGACATCCATCGAGAGTCCATCGCCAAAGCGGCAGCGGCCGGGGTCCGGATCGCAATGGGCACGGACTCCGGAGTGGGCGAGCACGGCCAAAACCTCGAGGAGCTCGCTCTGCTCGCCGGGGTCGGCATGGACCTGCAAGCCGTGCTGCGCGCCTCCACCTCGGTCGCCGGTGAACTTATCGCACCAGAGAACTCAGTGGGACAACTGCGGCCGGGCTTTTTCGCCGACGCCGTGGTGCTCGAGGGCGAGTTGACCTCCACCGAGCAACTTGCGGACTTGCCGGAGAAGGTGCAGCAGGTATGGAAGGACGGCCGCCTACAGGTCGGTACTCGCATTTCTCCAGAAAAGAGTGCATCTGTTTAACGTCCCGGTTTATGTGACCACGGCGATCCCGCTACTCGTCGCGGTGAGCGGTGGTGTCAGTCGCCATCAAAACCTACGTCCTCTCCTCCTCGGCGCGATCGTCAGCTTACTTCGTACTTCTGTGGACCGGTGTGTTCCCCCGACCTGGTGCCAAAATCGACGCTAGTCGCCCTCGGATCCCTGCTGGTACGCGCGGTCATTGCGCACATGGGGACGCTGATCCACTGCGTCAGATTCGTTCACAATACAAGGCCATTCTCATCGCGCTAGGTGAAAGTGTGTCACAACGGGCTGCTGCTCGCAGTCATCACCCCGCGTTCGGCTACACACGGGCGGCTGGGGCAGGCCCATCGCCTGGGGATCTCCTCGCCTACATCATCATCTAAGACAAGCCAAAAGCCTCAGGACTGGATAACCTGAAAGTCATCCCCGCCCACATACTTGGCCTGCACAGTCTTGTAGGCCTCCCACTCGCTAACATCCTGTTGAGAAAGTACACGGCGAGTTCTGCGATGCCGACTCGGCACCGTTGCCTCATGCAAGCAGTTGGGCCAAAGGTTACTGAGGTATATTCACGTAGTCCGATGACAGATCCGAAATTGTGCGCACGCCGAGGAGCTGCAATGTCCTCATGACATCGTCCCGCAGTATCTCGATCGCGCGCTCCGCCCCAGCCTGTCCTCCGGCCATGAGACCATAGAGATAGGCACGGCCGATAAAAACGAAGTCGGCACCTAAAGCGTGAGCAGCCACTATGTCACCACCCGTCAGAACGCCGGTGTCCAGATAGATTTCTGCACCAGAACCGGTCAGCGCCTGGGCAACTATAGGTAACAGAGAAAGCAGCCGCGGTCCTCGATCGAGTTGGCGTCCACCGTGGCTAGAAAGCCATACGGCGTCGGCGCCCTGATCCGCGCAGATAAGCGCGTCGTCGACGGTCTGAATACCCTTCACTACCAACTTCCCTTTCCACAAGTTGCGCAACCACGAAAGATCGTTGATCGACAGAGTCGGATCAAACATTTCGTTGATCAGCGTCTGTATGGACCCGGGATGCCGGTCGAGCGAAGCGAAGGCCATCGGCGTGGTCGTAATAAAGTTGAACCACCACCCGGGTCGTCGACTGGCGTCTATAACGGTTCGTGCTGTCAGTCGCGGCGGTATTGTCATTCCGTTCCGAAGGTCTCGCAGACGCAATCCGCCGGCTGCAGTATCCACAGTCAACACCAGCGTGTCGTAACCCGCCTTCTCGGCTCGCTCCACCAACGCCACCGACTTTTGGCGGTCTTTCCAGAGGTAAAGCTGGAACCAGCGGCGAGCATCAGGAGCCGCGGCCGCAACCTCCTCCAACGAGACGGTACCCATGGTCGACAACGTGTAGGGTATGCCGAACTTCGCTGCAGCACCGACGCCCGCCAACTCTCCCTCGGTGTGCATCAGTCGAGTCAACCCGATGGGCGCAATCCCGAATGGCAGAGCGCTTAACCGCCCCGCAACGGTTGTCGATAACTGTACGGACGACACATCACGAAGCGCTCGAGGACGGAACTCCAGATCCTGAAATGTTCGCCGTGCGCGGTCTAAGCCGATTTCCGCCTCGGCGGCACCGTCGGTGTAATCGAATGCCAATCGAGGCGTTCGACTACGCGCAATCGCACGTAGATCCCAGATTGTCAGCGCCTGCGCATATCGTGCCCGTCTATTGAAGATCGACGGTTGTTTAAACTGCACAAAAGGCCGAAGTGCCGACCACGTCGGTACACGACGAACAACCATTTCGAAGATCTCCCTTGGGCTCCGGGTTGACATTGGGTTGACAGGGCCGTGAGAACAAGCTGCGCCTCCGACGCGCTTCAACCGCAGCCCGCAGCCTCAGGAGTCGACAAATTACCATGGCACGAGGACCTCACGCACTGGGGCTCTGCGGCATCCGAACCAAATTCAGTCCACCGGCAGCGGCGCCAGGTTGGGATCAACACACCTATCGTCCTGCCCATACCGGCGGTCGTTTCGCGATAAATGCGGCGACACCTTCTCGGAAGTCATCGCTGCCGTAGCAGGCGCTCACGAGGTCGTCGGAGTCCGGCAGTCCTTGGGAGCGCAGCCTGCGAATCATCTCCTTTGTAGCCCGCATCGTCCCGGGAGCATGGCTGCCGATCCGCTTGCAGAGCGCGTCGACGTGTGCAGGAAGCTCTTCTGCAGCGACCACCTCGTTGACCAATCCGAGTTCACTCGCTCGCTCGGCAGTGAGAAGTTGCGCGGTGAAAACCAGCTCCAGCGTCCTAGTTGAGCCTATTAGAGCTACCAGTTTGGCACACGTGCCAATAGAAACGCAATTGCCAAGAGTTTTGGCAATGGGAAGACCAAACCGGGAATTCGGTGTAGCGACCCGGATATCGCACGCGGCAGCGAGCACGAGGCCACCACCGACAGCGTAGCCATCGATGAGCGCGATGGTGGGCACCTGGACGGCCTCGAGGCGATCGACGACCTCACCAACGCGGCGCTCGTAACTCAGGCCGTCCTCACCGCTCCGGAATTCGCTGAACTGATGAATGTCTGTACCTGCCACGAACGCTTTTCCGCCGGCCCCCTGTAGGACAACAACGCGCACGGTGTCGTCCCTATCGATCGTGTCGCAGAACTTGTAGAGGGTTTCGTACATTTCCCACGTCATGGCGTTGTGCGCGGTTGGCCGATCGAATGTAATGAACGCAGTGGATCCGTGTGTTTCGTAGCGAAGGTCGCTGCTCATCCGACAGCTCCGTGCTCGCGCAGATCGCGGCACTCCTCGGCTGTGAAGCCAGCCTCTCGCAGCAACACGTCCGTGTGTTGTCCGAGTAGCGGCGCGGGGTAACGGATCCTCCCTGGCGTCTCGCTCAACTTGATAGGGATCCCGAGACCGTGGACTTCGCCTTCAGCCGGATGTGTCATGGTGACCACCATTTGGCGGGAGAGTGCTTGTGGATCAGTACATGCCTGCTGGTAATTCTGGATCGGAGCCGCTGGCACCCCTGCCTGGAGGAGTACGGCCACCCACTCCTCGGTACTTCGCACCGTGAGCACCGATTCAAGCTCGGTGGTCAGGTGGTCTCGGTGCCGCATACGGTCAGCGTTCGTCCTGAACCTGTCGTCGGAGAGTAGGTCGTCGCGGTTCAAAGCTGCACAAAGTGAAGCCCACAGCCGTTCGCTGTTTGCACCGATGACAAGGTGGCCGTCGCGTGTCCGCAGCTTCTGGTACGGGGCGCTCATACGGTGAGAGGAACCGACGGGTCGAGGTATCTCTCCGGTGGCCCACAGCTCGGCAGTCTCCCAGACCGAGAGTGCAAGTGCGGACTCGAATAGGGACACGTCGATGTATTGGCCGACTCCAGTCGCCTGGCGGGCCACATAAGCTGACAGAATCCCGATCGTGCAGAACATGCCAGCAGACAAGTCGGCGATGGGTATCCCGCACTTGACCGGTTCGCTTTCTGACTCACCGTTCACGCTCATGATGCCTGACATTGCCTGCGCGATCAAGTCATACCCCGGCCGCGACCTATATGGGCCGTCCTGCCCGAAGCCCGATATTGAGGCGTATATCAAACGGGGATTGATGACCCGAATTGTGTCGTAGTCGATGCCGAGGCGGCTGGTCACGCCGGGGCGGAAGTTCTCGACCAGAACGTCGGCCGTTTCGGCGAGGCGGTAGAAGACAGCCCGACCCTCGGTGTTCTTGAGGTCGATGGTGATGCTGCGCTTGTTGCGGTTCACGGCGAGAAAGCCGGTGCTTTCACCTCCACTCATGATCGTTCCCATGCCGGACCGGGTTGAGTCTCCCACCCCAATCGGTTCCACCTTGGTCACATCTGCACCGAGATCACCTAACAACTGGCTACAGAAAGGTCCGGCCAGGACCTGGGTGATATCGAGCACTCTGACACCTGACAAGGCCATAGACATCGCAACTCCAGGGGGACGGCTCGAGGGTAAGGGATTTGTAAGGGATCTGGACTAGCTGAGGTAGCTCGCGACCTTGCGGCGTGCCACCAGGTGGTACGCTCTCGGTACTACTGTTGCAGGGCTGGAGGCACTGGTTTTGAACGTCGTCGAGGTTCGCAGCGTTCATGCTGCGCTCCGTATTTTGGATGAGGTGGCGGCGCATGAGCCGGTCGGCGTCAGCGAGCTCGCCCGCCTGTCGGGGCTGCCGAAAAGCTCGGTGCAGCGCACGCTGCGGACGTTGCACTCGGCTGGCTGGATTCACCGATCCGGCGCGGAGACGACCCGGTGGGGGCTCACCACGCACATGCTCAGGGTGGGGCAGCGCGCCGCGGGAGGACTCAGCCTGCGCAACGTGGCCGTGCCAGTCATGGAGGGGGTGCGGTCGCGGACTCAGGAAACAGTGCACTTGGCGGTGCCCGAACAAGACCAGATCATGCTCATCGAACGGCTGGACAGTCCTCAGCCGGTGCGGACTTTCATCCCTTTGGGTATGGCCGCTCCGATCACGGCCTCTGCGAATGGAAAGGCTATCCTCGCGACGCGCCCGCGGGACGAGCAAGAGGTGATCCTTGAGCGCGGCCTGCCCGCGTGTACGCCCGTGACCGTCACCGATCGTGGCGAGTTGCTGGCTGAATTGGACTCGATCCGACAGCGTGGTTATGCCACGTGTAATGAGGAGTGGCGTACTGGTGTCTCGGCCGTCGCTGCGGCCATCACCGCGGGTGGTTCTCGAGCCGTTGCCAGTATCAGTGTCTCCACACCGGCGAACCGGATGTCGCGCGAACACGAAGGTCGTTATGGTGAGTTGCTGAAAGAGGCAGTTCAACAAATTAGCAGTACGCTTGAGCGTGGTACGAGTATTTAGGTACGTCTGATATTTCGAAGGTGATCGGTGAGGTAGTTGATGTCTCAACTGCCCACCACCTGCATCAGCTGGCGCAGCATCACGTTTGTTGCTTCTCTGGGGGCGTCGGTGTCTGAGCGGTGGCCCATGCGCACGACCACGAGGTCGGCGGATGGGATGATGAATACTCGTTGCCCACCGTAACCGGCCATGGAGTATGCATCCTGGGGGATGTCGAATTCGCCGGTGCGGTTGAGCCAGAAGTGAGCGCCGTGGCGCGGTTCGTCCCACCCGGGGCCCGGGGTCGCGACAAACTCGGACCACCCCTCGGGGAGCACGCGTTCGCCCTGCCACAGGCCGTCTTGCAGGTAGAGCTGTCCCAGGCGTGCCCAGTTACGGGCGGTACCATAGTCGAAGCCACATAGGATGAAGTTCCCGGTCCAGTCAGTCTCCAACACCTGGCGCCGAATGCCAATGCGGTCAAAAAGTGCAGCCTGTGGCCAGCGAAGGTAGTTCTGTTGAAGCTTTTGGGTCACGATCCGCTTGGCGATGTACCCTAGTGTCAGCGGGTCGCAGTTCCGGTAGCGACCGACTGTTCCCGGTGGGTGCTCCGCGGGTCGGTTGACGGCGAAGGCAAACGCATCGAGGGCCTCGCTGTAGACGTAGAAGTGGTCGGGTACGCCGAAGTGCCAGTTCTGTCGAGGGTCGTCCTGGCCGGAGAACGAGAGACCGCTACTCATCTGCAAAAGGTCTCGAATCCGAATCGCCGCGCGGGGATCCTCCGGACCCTGCCATTCGGGCACCGGGGCCGGATCGTCAAGGGACAGGTGTCCTTGCTGGACTAGCACGCCGATCAAGGTGGCCGTGAGGCTCTTTCCCATCGACCAGCTCTCCAGCTGTGTCTGCTTGTCGAGGCCTTCCCGGTAGCGCTCGCCGACGATGTGACCCTTGTGCTGCACCAGCACAGCCGCGGTGCCCACTGTTTCGTCACCGAAGCCAGCGTCGATCGCGTCGGTGACTGTCTGTCGGTCGAGTAATGACACCCCAATGTCGGTGCTCTGCCGGTCACCCATCGGCCAGTCTTGCGTGGATGGTTCCGGCAGCGCCGATTGCACGGACACGGGTGAGAAGCCGAGCGCTCGTTGGTCCATGGGAACGATCAGGCTGCCCTGGTCACCAAAGAACCGCGCGGTGCGCGACACTCGCCCTAAGCCGATCAATCGTTTCGTCTCATCAACCCAATCGGCTTCGAGATCGGCGTAGTAGGCGCGGTAACCGGTGACGATCTGCTCGGCCGTTACGGCGTCGAGCACCACGGACACGGACACCGAGCACGCCTCAGCGTCCACCTTGACAGTGATTAGGTCCAGCAGGACTTGGTCGAGGTGGTGGACGAACAAGGCCGGGGGCGCGCTGGTGCGGATCGCCTCCTCGATGTCCCGCCCGGACAGGAAGACCGCCGAGCAGAGGACTTTGGCAGCCGTAGCTAGTACCAGGTGGAGGGGAATCACCCCCTGGGGGTCTGCGGCGTCACCCGTGGCTGGCTGCTGCTGCATGCGAACTCCGTTCTCGAACGTGGCCAAGATGGGGTGACATCTTG
>JAABUZ0100005300.1_pt1 | contig 17026 bp, 15 predicted proteins | sample 5562091 | NCBI WGS metagenome assembly JAABUZ01 (sample SAMN12813069, study PRJNA571459) | rock metagenome | isolation source: Antarctica rocks | place: Antarctica: Victoria Land, Linnaeus Terrace sud | collected 2015-12-21
GTGGACAGCAGGCTATTTTGTTACTCGCGATTTCACCGTGAAGGGAGGGCAGCGTGCCAGTCGACCAATATTCCATCATCGATTCCACCTTGAGAGAAGGGGAACAGTTCGCCAAGACCAATTTCTCCACTGGCCAGAAGGTGGAGATTGCTCTGGCGCTCGACGACTTCGGAGTGGAGTACATCGAGCTGGTGTCGCCCTCGGCGTCGCCCAACTCTTTTCGCGATGCCCGAATCATCGCCGGGTTGAACCTCAAGCTGAAGGTGCTCACCCACACCCGCTGCCACCTGGAGGACGCCAAGCTGGCGGTCGAGACCGGCGTCTCCGGCATCGACATTCTGTTCGGCACGTCGTCGCTCCTGCGGGAGTTCAGTCACGGCAAGGATATCGAGTACATCATCGAGTCGGCTCGGGAGGTGGTTACCTACATTCAGAGTCAGGGAGTGGAGGTTCGCTTCTCCAGCGAGGACTCGTTCCGCAGCGACGAAGCGGACCTGCTGCGCATTTACCAGGCAGTTGACCAACTGGGGGTGAATCGGGTGGGCATCGCCGATACGGTCGGCGTGGCCACGCCGCGCCAGGTGTTCGCGCTGGCGTCGGAGATTCGCCACCACGTCCGCTGCGATATCGAGTTCCACGGCCACAACGACGCCGGCTGTGCCATCGCTAACTCCTTTGAGGCGCTGAAGGCTGGCGCAACCCATATCGATACCACGGTTCTTGGCATCGGCGAGCGCAACGGCATCACACCGCTCGGCGGCTTCCTGGCTCGTATGTATACGGTCGATCGCGCGCTGGTGAGCAAGTACCGGCTGACCGACCTGCCCCGCCTGGATCGCATGGTGGCGGCGATGATCGGCATCGATATCCCATTCAACAACTACATCACCGGCGAAGCCGCCTTCAATCACAAGGCCGGCATCCACACCAAAGCGATGCTGAACAATCCTGAGTGCTATGAGATCATCGACCCAGCCGATTTTGGGCTGGAGCGGTCGATCCAGGTCGGCCATAAACTGACCGGGCATCACGCCGTGGCCCACCGCGCATCGCAACTGGGACTGCATTTCGGCGAGATCGAGCTGCGTGAGGTGACGGCCGAGATCAAGCGGATGGCGGATACGGGAGCGCTCTCTCCGGCTGAACTCGATCATCTCTTGCGAGATCGGTTAACCGCATGATATCCGCCGTCAAGCAATCAGGCGCCAGCGGCTTGAACGCGCAGCATATGCGGTTGGCGGGTATGAGCGCAGAGTCGCTCACGATGCGCCTCCAGTTTCTCCAACAACCGGAAAGGAACGTTTGATGGGTACGCTTGCCGAGGAAATCTTCTCCCGTAAAGTCGGCCGCCGAGTGCGCGCCGGCGAGATTGTGGTGGCGCCGGTCGACTATGCGATGAGCCACGATAACACCACGCCGATCGCCATCGAATCGTTCCGGAAGCTGGGACGGCCCATCTGGGATCTAGACCGGGTAATTATCGCCTTCGACCACATGGTGCCGGCGCCGACCACGGCGGCCGCTGAGCTGCATAAGAAAATTCGCGCCTTTATTGCCGAGGAAGGAATCCGCCACGTCTTCCAGCAGGGCATCTGCCACCAGGTGATGGTGGAGGAAGGCTTCGTCCTTCCTGGGAGTCTGGTGGTCGGCGCAGACTCGCACAGCTGCACCTATGGCGCTCTGGGCTGCTTTGGCACCGGCATGGGCTCGACCGATGTGGCGATTATCTATGCCACCGGTCGCTCCTGGTTCCGGGTGCCGGAGAGTATTCGGATCACCCTGCACGGCGAGCTGCAGCACGGCGTCTATGCCAAGGATGTCTGCCTGGCGCTGGCCCGCCAACTGGATGTTGACGGAGCCACGTACATGGCCATCGAATACGGCGGCGAGGCAGTGCGTGCCATGGAGATCAGCGAGCGCATGACGCTGGCCAACATGTCGATCGAGATGGGCGCCAAAGCCGGGCTGGTCGAGCCGGACGAACGGACCCTGGCCTATGTGTCGCCCCGCGCCCGGGAAGCGTTCGACCCGGTGCTGCCGGAGAACGGCGTGTATGCCCGTAGTATCGAGCTGGATGTCTCTACCCTCACGCCACAGGTGGCCTGCCCCAACGAGGTTTCCAACGTCACCGGGGTGGGGGAGGTGGCGGGCACGCCGCTCGACCAGGTCTTTATCGGCACCTGCACCAACGGGCGAGTGGACGATCTGGCCATCGCCGCCGAAATTCTGCAGGGGCAGACGGTGCATCCCAACACCCGGCTGGTGATCACGCCGGCCTCGCGCGAGGTATGGATCGAAGCACTGCGTCGCGGGTATATCGAGACCCTGATGGCTGCCGGCGCTCAGATCACCAACACTGGCTGCGGGCCGTGCATCGGTCGTCATCAAGGGGTGTTGGGCGCCAACGAACGCGCCCTTACCACTCAAAACCGCAACTTCAAAGGACGCATGGGGGACCCCACCTCTCAGCTCTATCTGGGCAGCCCGGCCACCGCCGCCGCCTCTGCCCTGGCCGGCCACATCGCCGACCCACGCCCATATTTGCGCTTAGCCACTGAGCCGGGGGTGGCCGTCACCCACCTGTAAGACCTGAATACCCTCTACAAGGAGATACCCGCCATGGGACGAGCCTGGAAACTCCACGACAATGTCAATACCGATGAGATCATCCCCGGACGCTACAACGTCACCACCGATCGAGCCGCACTGGCCAAGTACTGTCTGTGCGAGGTACGCCCGGACTTTCCGGGCGGAGTCCAGCCGGGCGATGTGTTGGTGGGGGGACGAAACTTCGGGTGTGGCTCCTCGCGCGAACACGCCCCCATTGCTATTCAGACCTGCGGGGTGGCCGCGGTGGTGGCGCCCACCTTTGCCCGTATCTTTTACCGAAACGCGGTGAACATCGGGCTGGCGGTGCTCACCTGCCCAGAGGCTGGTCGTATTCAGGAGGGGGACCAGGTGGAGATCGACGCTGTGGCGGGAACGGTGACCAACTGCACGCGCGGCGAGATTCTTCAGGCTGAAGCACTGCCCCCCTTCGTCGAGAAGATTGCCGAGGCCGGCGGTATCCTGGAGTACGTCCGGGCGCATGGCTGGGAGGGCGTGGCATGAACGTTGGAGTGATGTACTCACGCGTGCGGGTCGAGGAAAAGCTCCTCTTCGAGGAGTTCGCGCAGCGCGGTATTCCGCTGGGCCGCATCGACGATCGTGAACTGATCTTCGAGCTGGGCCGGACCACGTTTCCCTACGACGTGGTGCTGGAGCGCTGCATCAACCACTCCCGCGCGTTGTATGGGCTCAAGCTGCTGGAGGACGCGGGAATCGCCACGGTGAATACCTATCGGGTGGCCGACACCTGTGGGAATAAGATCCTCACCTCGAGTGCCCTCACGCGCCAGGGCGTGGCCTCGCCGCGCACGCTGATCGCCTTTACGCCCGAGTCCGCGCTGGCGGCTATCGAAGAGGTGGGCTATCCCGCCGTGCTCAAGCCGGCGGTTGGCTCCTGGGGACGCCTGCTCTCGCTGGTCAGCGACCGGTACGCCGCCGAGGCAATTCTTGAGCACAAGGAGATTTTGGGCACCTATCATCACTCGATCTTTTACATCCAGGAGTTCGTGCCCAAGCCGGACCGCGACATCCGCTCCTTCGTCGTTGGTGACGAGTGCATTTGTGCTATCTATCGCTACTCCGGCCATTGGATCACCAACACCGCCAAAGGCGGGCGGGCAGAGAACTGTCCGGTGACCGATCAAATCGCTGAGCTCTCGCTGGCGGCCGCTCGGGCCGTGGGAGGCGGCGTCCTGGCGGTGGACCTGCTGGAGAGCGAGTGTGGCCTGCTGGTGAACGAGGTCAACTACACCATGGAGTTTCGCAACAGTATCGACACCACTGGAGTGAATATTCCGGGCAAGGTGGTGGAGTATGTGGTGGCTCAGGCGGAGGGCGCGCCACGCCCGCTGGCGGGTAGTGTGGCATGACCATCTCGGATGCCGCTGCCGTCGAGCTGCTGACCTCTTTGGTTGGCACGCCCAGCCTCTGTGGCCAGGAAGACGCGGTCGCCGAACTGTTGCTGGCCGTGATGCGGGGCGCCGGCGTCGCGACGTGTCGCGACGAGGTGGGCAATGTGATCGGCGAGTTTGGGCCGGCGAGCAGCGGTGACCGAGTCCCATCAGTGGTTCTGCTGGGTCACATGGACACCGTGCCCGGCGCGGTCCTGGTGGAGCAGCGGGATGGCCTGCTCTACGGTCGCGGCACGGTCGATGCCAAAGGGCCACTGGCTACGGCCGTGGTGGCCGCCGCCCGCGCGCGGGCACGGGCGCGAGCAGGGATCACGGTGATCGGCGCGGTGCAGGAGGAAGGCCCGTCCGTGGGCGCTCGCTACCTGATGCAGCGCGCGGCGCCCGACTACCTTATCATTGCCGAGCCCAGCGGCTGGGACGCGCTGGTGATGGGATATAAAGGAAGCCAACGCTTCACTGCATCCATCACCCAACCGTGTGCCCACAGCTCCGTTCCCGAGCCAACCGCTGCTGAACGCGCCGTGACCTTCTGGAACGCGTTGGTTGCCTGGAGTGCGCAGCAGGGCATGCCGGAGAAGTGCGACCAGTTTCACCGTCTCACTCCCACGCTGCTGTCCATGCAATCGCACAGCGATGGACTGCATGACACGGCTTCCCTGCACATCGGCCTGCGCCTGCCGCCGGGGATCGCGCTGCAGGCGGTAGAGCGTGGGGTTCGCGGCCTGCTGCCGGAGGGAGATTTAAGTTTTAGTCCCGGTGAATCGGCTGTACGCGGCGACAAGGGCAACCCGCTGGTGGCCGGCTTTCTACGTTCAGTGCGCGCCGAGGGTGGCACGCCGCGCTTCAAGGTGAAGACCGGCACCTCGGATATGAACGTGGTCGGCCCGGTGTGGAGCTGTCCCATGCTGGCCTATGGCCCCGGAGATTCCCGCCTGGATCACACGCCCGAGGAGCATATCCGTATCGACGAATACCTGCGGGCGATTCGCGTTCTCACTCGGGTGTTGGAGGGGTTGTAGCGGTATGGTTGAGGGTTCATCGGTTGACGCTCCTCTCGTGGTCAAGCTTGGCGGCAGTGAGGGAATCGACTATCCGCGTTTCCTGGGTGATCTGGCCAAGCTGGAGCAGCCGTACGTATTGGTTCACGGCGCCAACGTGGAGCTTGATGCCTTGATGCGCCGAGTGGGAAGGGAGCCGCGGCTGGTAACGTCCTCGACCGGACTGGTCAGTCGTTACACTGACCAGGAGACCATGGATCTCTTCCTGATGGCCTATTGCGGCAAGGTAAACAAGCGTATGGTGGAGGGGCTGCAGCAGCGGGGAGTGAACGCCGTGGGACTCTCTGCTCTGGATGGCGCCATTGCCCGTGGCCGGCGCAAGTCCCGCATCCGCGTCGTGGATCACGGCAAGCCACGGGTGCTGGACGGCGATTATGCTGGGGCCATTGACGGTATCGATACCCGGCTCATCGTCCTGCTGCTGCACTCCGGTTATGTGCCGGTGCTCACCCCGCCGGCGCTCAGCCATGAAGGCGAAGCGATCAACGTGGATGGCGATAAACTGGCGATGGAGCTGGCGGTGGCGTTGCACGCTCCCACTCTGCTCATCTTTTCTAATACCGCCGGGTTGCTGGTCGATGTTAACGATCCGGCGTCTACCGCGCCCGAGATCGACCTGGACCGGCTCGATCACTTTGTCGAGTTGGCGCAGGGCAGGATGAAGAAGAAGGTATTGGCCGCGGCTGATGCGGTGCGGCGTGGCGTGGGGCAGGTGATCCTGGCCGATGCCAACCAGCCCGATAGTCTTCGCAGCGCTCTCTCCGGGGGCGGAACGCATATAAAGGAGGCAGTTCATGCAGGTGGGTGAGGTTGACCAGCAGGAAATCGTCGCCACCGAGAGCGAGTACAGCATCCCGCTGTACCACAAGCGGGACGTGGCGCTGGTCCGCGGCGAGGGCGTGTACCTGTGGGACGCCGAGGGACGCCGCTATCTCGACATGATGAGCAACTACGGCGTCGCGGTGCTGGGCCACTCCCATCCCGTGGTGTCGGCAGCTATCGCCGCGCAGGCGAGCACGCTGCTGAGTAGTCATCAGAGCTTTTACAGTGATCAACGTGCCCGCTTTATCGGCGCGCTGGAAGAATTGCTACCGGATGGGCTGCGAAAAATTAGCTTCGCGAACTCCGGCGCCGAGGCGGTGGAAGCCGCTCTGAAGTACGCGCGCGCGGCCACCGGCCGGCGCCGTCTGATTTCCGCCAAGCGGGGCTACCACGGTCGCACCTTCGGCGCGCTCTCCGTTACCGGCGATCAGAAGCACCGCGCGCCCTTCGCGCCGCTCCTGGATGGGTGCGAGCAGGTCGCGTATGGTGACCTCGACGCAGCACGCGATCGTCTGGCGGACGCCGCGGCACTGATCGTGGAACCGGTACAGGGGGAGAGCGGCGTGCGTGTCGGCTCGACGGCATACCTCCAGGGCTTGCGGCAGGCGTGCGACGAGACCGGTGCGCTGCTGATTCTCGACGAGGTGCAGACCGCCTTTCGAACGGGCCGCACCTGGGCTTTCCAGCATAGCCACATCCTGCCGGACATCATAACCCTCTCCAAACCGTTGGCCAACGGTCTGCCGATTGGCGTCACCGTGGTGTCCGACCGCGTGGCGGACGGCATTCCCCCCGGCAGCCACGGCACCACCTTTGGAGGCAATCCGTTGGTCTGTGCTGCCGCCACCGCGACGCTGGGGGTAATAGCCGAAGCGGGCTTCAACCAGCATGTCACCAGAATGGGAGAGCTATTTCTTGCCGGCTTAAGGACGATTGAGCATCCTGTAATCCGCGAAGTGCGAGGTGTTGGGCTGATGATCGCGGTTGAGTTGAAGCGCACTGTCTCGTCAACCTTGCAGGCGATGCAGCACAATGGCGTGCTGGCTATTTCAGCAGGAAGCACGTCAGTGCGCTTCCTGCCGCCCTTGATCGTGGAGGAGGCGCATATAAAGGAAGCAGTACGCGTTTTTGAGGAAGCACTGTGAACCCCCTCACCCCCTGGCCCCCTCTCCATCGCGGGGGGGAGGGAAAGTTCTTTAGAAAAACTGTTTCTTGCAGTAGCTTCACTCCCCGAGGGAGGGTGGGAGTTCTTCAGGGAAACTGTTTCCTGTAGTAACTCCCCTCCCCCTGGAGGGGGAGGGGCTGGGGAGAGGGGGAAATATCAAGCAGAGGAGTGATTCACATGCAAGCAGAATGTCCAGAGTGCGCAGCCACGATTGAGCTGAGCAACCCTGAAAAGGGTGAGATTGTGGAGTGTCCGGAATGTGGCGTTGAGTTGGAAGTCGTGGGGGTAAATCCGCTGCAGTTGGCGCCTGCGCCGGAAGAGGAAGAAGATTGGGGCGAATAAGAGTCTCGATTGCCGGCGGGTCTGGGTACACCGGCGGTGAGTTGCTGCGACTGCTGCTGGGGCATCCGGCAGCGGAGGCCGTGCAGGTCACTTCGGAGCGTCGCGCCGGCAAGCGGGTAACCGGCGTGCATCCCAATCTACGCAAGCGAACGGACCTGAAGTTCGTTTCGGCCGGAGCTCTCGAGCCGTGTGATGTGCTGTTCCTGGCGCTGCCGCACGGCGCCTCGGGTAACCAGATGGAGCGCTTCATGGGTCTGGCACCGGTTATCATCGATCTCAGCGCCGACTTTCGGCTGCGCGATGCGGCGGAGTATCCGCGCTGGTATGGCCACCAACATCCATGTCCCGAGCTATTGGACCGGTTCGTGTATGGCATCCCCGAACTGCACCGGGAGGAGATGCGGACGGCGAACTACATTTCCAGCGCCGGCTGCCTGGCTACGCCCACCATTCTCGGCCCGTACCCGCTCTTTCACGAGGGACTGGTCGACCTCGATCGTCCGGTGGTGGCAGAGGTCAAGACCGGCTCCTCGGGCGCCGGCGCGGAGGAGGGACAGGCCTCGCATCATCCAGAGCGGAGTGGCGCCATGCGATCGTTCAAGCCCACCGGCCACCGACATACCGCCGAGGTGGAGCAGGAGTTGACCGTAAGTATGCCGGATGGCCCTCGCCGCCCCACCGTGTCGTTCTCCGCCACGGCGATCGAAGCGGTGCGTGGCGTCCTCTCCACCACGCATGTCTTCTTAAATAGGGGGGTCACCGAGCGGGACCTGTGGCAGGTGTACCGGCGTGCTTATGGGAAGGAGCCGTTTCTCCGACTGGTCAAGGAGAGCACGGGCATCTATCGCTATCCGGAGCCCAAAATTCTCATCGGTAGCAACTACTGCGATATCGGCTTTGAGCTTGATCCACGCGGTGACCGGGTGGTGGTCATGGCGGCGGTCGACAACCTGATGAAAGGCGCTGCCGGGCAGGCGCTGCAAGCCATGAATATCCGCTGCGGCTGCCCGGAAGATGCCGGCCTGGAGTTCGCCGGGCTGCATCCCGTGTGACCTGGAGCAGCTGAGTTGCATGATCCAGGACTGGAGGGGTGTTCATCGGGGGTGCGTTCGGAGTATTCTGAGACGGGGAGAGCTCTCAGACATGATCGAGGCACGTGACCGTTAGCCTGCGTTTTGCAGTGCCGGTTGCCCCTTTCGACATAACGGTGAAGAAGGTACGATAAGCGTATACGTTTTCCCGTATCCAAGAAAAGGGTAACCGTGGTGCAAGGCGCCGTCCCGGTAGAGCAGGGCGATTTTGACCTGAAAATTCGGCGTGCCCTTCTGCTGTTTTACTGCTTTGGTCTCCTGGTCGCGCTCCTGCTCACCGTCGATGCCTCGCAGTTTGGCTTTGGTCGCGTCGACCTGTTGATCTTCGCTGCCGGGGCGGCAGGCTGTATTGTGGGAGTTCGTCTCGTCCCCTGGTCGCGCCTGCCGCGGACTGCCTACCTGATGTTTCCCTTGAGCGGGCTGGGGCTGCTGGCAATCGGCATGGCGGGTACGGGTGGCTCAACCAGTCCCTTCAGGTCCGCTGTTCCGCTCGCAATTGTCTTTTCCTGTTTGATTGTCGAATGGCGCTACGCGCTCCCCGTGGCGCTTGTCGGCGCGTTGGTTGTCGCTTCTCCCTCTCTGTACGAGCACACCACGCAACCGCTTGGCGTGCTGCTGGTGAGCCTGGCCAGCTATGCCATTTTGATTTATATGGTCAATATCGTCGCGGAGCGCGTCCGTGTCCACGAACGCGTGGCTGCTGCCGAAGCGGTGGCGCGAGAGCAGACCGAACAGCGCACCAAAGGGCTGATCACGCTGCAGCGAGTTTCCGCCATCGTGGGCAGCCACCTCAGCATGGACGACGCGATCGAGGCCATCGTATATGAACTGGATCGGGCCTTCGGGCATCAACTCATCAGCGTCTATTTGATCGATGGGGATTCTCTGGTAATGCAGGCGCAGATCGGCTACGAGAATCCGTACACGATTATTCCGCTGGGTGTTGGTATCTGCGGCCGGGCAGGCCAGAGCGGTCAAACCGTGTTTATTTCGGATGTCAGCCTGGATAGCGGCTACCGGCCGGCGGTCGACGATGTGGTCAGCGAGTTGTGCGTTCCGTTGCACGACGGGGAGGAAGTGGTTGGTATTCTCAACGTTGAAAGCACGGCGCGGCTCACCGCGCTCGATTGCGAGCTGCTCGAGCTCTTCGGTGCTCAGGTGTCGGTGGTACTGCGCAATGCTCGCCAAGCAGGGGAGCTACGCGTGTTGGCGGAGCACGATCCGCTGACCGGGCTCTCCAATCACCGTACGGTAATGCAGGAACTGGATCGACTCCTGGCACCGCCCGGCGCGCATTGTGCGGTGCTGATGCTGGATCTGAACGAGTTCAAAGCGTGCAACGACACGTACGGCCATCTGGCGGGCGATGCTGTTCTGCAGCACGTCAGCGCTATCCTGCGGGAAAGCTGCCGCCAGGACGATATAGCCGGTCGGGTGGGCGGCGACGAGTTTATGCTGGTCCTGCCTCGGGCCGGAGCTTTGCTCGCTGAGACCATTGGCAAACGCATTCGTCTCGCGGTTTGTGATCGGCCATACTGCGCTCCAGACGGGACGGAGATACAGCTCTCAGTGTCCATTGGCGGCGCGATTGCCCCTGACGATGCGCGAACCCGGCAGCAGCTCATCGCCGCTGCCGATGCCGCCATGTATCGCGTCAAGCAGGCTGGAACGTAAAGGGTGGTAGCTAACACCGTCGGATATCATACCCGCGGGAGGCGCCCATGACGACCGAGCGCAGGAACATCTCTTCCGGCTCTCCCTATGAACCAACCATTGGCTTTAGCCGAGCGGTGCGCATGGGCAACCGGGTGCTGGTAGCCGGCACGACTCCCATCTGGCCGGATGGCTCGGTTGACCCGGATCCGGAACGGCAGGCGGCACGCTGTCTGGAGATCATTCTCCAGGCGCTGGACGAGGCGGGAGCGCGGCCGGAGGATGTGGTGCGCACGCGGATGTTCCTCATCAACGTGGTCGATGCTGAGGCCATTGGTCGGGCGCACGGCGCCGTATTCGGGCGCATCCGCCCGGTCAGTACCATGATCGTGGTCGCCGGACTGCTCGATCCCCGCTGGAAAATCGAGATCGAGGCCGAGGCCGTGATCGATTGAATCGTTCCGCTAAGACCCCTCCATTTGTGCTTATCCACCTCCGGCGTTTACGCTATGTATAAGCATCGACAGACGCAACGGAGTGAAGCTGTGCCTCGACCGGTCAACAATGCGATTGTATGGGTAACACGAACCTCCCGTTCGGGCGGCCTCGTCTCTATAGGAGGAGTGCGCCCACGAGCGTGTTAACATAAGGTAGAAGTTCGACAGAACTGAGCACGAGCCGTGGGAGACAGCCCGCGGCTTTTTTGTTGTGACCCGGTCGATACCATTGCCTGTCGGATAGAAAGAGGAAGAACATCATGACACTTCTCAGTACCCAGGGTCTCGGCCTCGCCTTTGGCGTACGCGAGATCTTCAGCGGAATCAACGTCAATCTTACCGCCGGCGACAAGGTCGGACTGGTTGGTCCCAACGGCGCCGGCAAGACCTCCATCCTCCGTATGCTGGCCGGGGTAACGGAGCCCTCCGCCGGCTCGGTGCAACGCTCTCGCGGACTCCGCATGGGCTATCTGCGCCAGGAGGCGATCGAGGCTTTTGCCGGCCGCGAGCACTCGGTCTACGACGAGATGCGTGGGGTCTTCGCGCACCTCCAGCAGCAGGCTGCGCAACTCCGCATCATGGAGGATCGCATGGCATCGGGCGCGGCGTCCGATGCCTTGCTGGCCGAGTATGGCGCAGCGCAAGAGGCGTTCGAGCACGGCGGCGGCTACGACTATGAGGTACGCATTCAGCAGGTGTTGGAGGGGCTCGGATTCCCGGCCGCGCGCTGGGGAACGCCGCTGGGATATCTGAGCGGCGGACAGAAGACGCGGGCCTTGCTGGCTCGACTGCTGCTGGAGCAGCCAATGCTGCTCATCCTGGATGAACCGACCAACCACCTCGACATGCAGGCGGTGGCGTGGCTGGAGAAGACGCTACACGACTGGCAAGGCACACTGTTGGTAGTGAGTCACGACCGGTACTTTCTGGACAACGTGGTGAATCGCGTTTGGGAGCTGACTCCCGACCGTATGGACACCTATCGCGGCAACTACAGCGCCTATCTACGGCAACGACAGGAGCGATGGGAGCACAATCAAAAGGTCTTCGAGAGCGAAATGGAGCGGCTGGAGAAGGAGATGGAGATCATTCGCCGCTACCATGCCTGGCGCAAGTATGAGGAAGCGGAGGGGCGGCTCAAGCGGTTGGGCCGTGAGCTGATGGCCATCGAGCGCTTCGGCCTGTTGGGTGCACGCGACCTGGAATGGAGCGAGGTCGGCATCCGCAGCGCCCGTGTCATGAGCGTGGACGAGGCGCACCGCCGTATCAAGGAGATCAGGCCGCCGGCCAGCCGGCCGCCGGTGCTCCACATGCATCTCGCCCCGTCCAGTCGCAGTGGCGATATCGTGCTGCGCACCGCCGGGCTCGAGGTCGGCTACGAGGGCAAGCCCCTGGTGGTGGCCGGCGATCTGCGGCTCGATCGGTTGGAGCGAGTGGCGGTGATCGGCCCCAACGGCTCGGGCAAGACCACCTTTTTGCGCACGCTGGTACGTGAACTGCCCCCGGTGGCCGGCGATATACAACTGGGTGGCGGGGTCGTCACCGGCTATTTTGCCCAGGCGCACGACTCGCTCGAGCCGGACAATACGGTGCTGGCCGAATTGATGCGACACCGCGATATCTCTCCCGCCGCCGCGCGCAACCACCTGGCCCGCTATCTCTTCCGCGGTGAGGACGTGTTTCAGCCGGTAGGCGCCCTCAGCGGTGGCGAACGGGCACGCTTGGCGCTGGCCATTCTGGCGCACACCGGGGTGAACTGCTTGTTGCTCGACGAGCCAACCAACCATCTAGACATTGCCGCCCAGGAAGTTCTGCAGGAAGGACTGGAGAACTTCGACGGCAGTATGCTGCTGGTCTCGCACGACCGGTACCTGGTCGACCAGTTGGCCACCCAAATCTGGGAAGTGCGAGAGGGCCGGCTGCAGGTGTTCAAGGGAACCTACCAGGAGTTCCTTGCAGCATCGGAGCAACCGGTCGGCATCGGGGCCGTGGAGAAGCCCGCGGAGAAGCCGGTGGACCGGCAGCTCAGTGCCGAGAAAGCCGAGCGGCGCCGGGTCCGCAATCTGGCGTTACTGGAGGCGCAAATCGCCGAGGCGGAAAGCATGCTGGCCGAGTACACCGCCCAACTGCAGGAGGGCAGTGCCGGCGGAGACTACGGCGAGGTGACTCGCTTGAGCGATGCCTATGTGTCGACCCAGCAGCGGGTGGAGACGCTGCTGAAGGAGTGGGAAGCGCTGTCGGTCGACTGAGTTAGATGTTATACACGGGCAGCAAACGCTTCTCGATCTCACCCTCGATGCGCGCCTCAACCTCGACATAGCGAGCAATGCTGGAGGAGGCAATCTTTGGCCGTAGCAGGTCGTCCAGCTGAAACAGGCCGGCGGAGTTATTGAGGACGGCCTCGATCCGGATCGGTTTCTCGGCGCCCTTGCGAATGATGACCCGCTCCACCGCCGCGGCCGAGAGCGAGTGGATATTCACCGCGCCTTGCTCGAAGGGGATGCGCGATCGTCCCTGGGTCATGTCCAGGGCGTCGCCGATCTTCACGGCGCTGGCCTCGATGGTGTATGTCCGCTCGTCCGAACGGTGCGAGATCACCGCATGGAGCGTCTCGCTGGTGACGATAGTAAGTTCCGGCTCCTGGTAAATGCCGGCCAGCAACTCGCGAGCCTTTGGCGCACCAAGGATGAGGCTATAGGTCTCGTGCTCGTGCCGGTGAATCGACATGCCAATATCGTGCAAGGCCGCCGCCAACACCACGATCACCTCGGCGTCCTCGTTGCCGAGACCGTGATCGCGGACCACCGCCGGCTCGATGTTGTCCTGCAACAGCAGCCGGATCAATTTCAGCGCGATATTGGCCACGATCCGGATATGTACCGGCCCGTGGTCGCTCATGTTGGAGCGATCCATCGCATTGACATTGGCGCAGCGCCACAGTTGATGCAAGCTCTCGTCGCGATTGATGGCTGCCACCAGTTGCTGCAGTTTGGCATTATGGCGCGCCGGCACATGGAAGATCTGGCGCGCTTCGGCCGGCGTCTCCCGCTCCTGGGGCGCATACGATATCTCACTGCCCTCGGCAACCACCGGCTCGCTGTCGGCCAGCGGAGCGGGATCGTTGGCCCCAGAACTGCTCGCGGTATCTCGGTTCGGTTTGCTCCTGGTTTCCGCCACGCCGGCTCACATTCCTTGCTGGATGATTCTGTCGTATCGCTTCATCCTATACGCAAAGCCCAACCTGCACTCCAGGTCCAAGACTGCTCCGCATTCGCTGTTGCGGCGTGTGTCATGGTTCGCTTCGAGGCCGCGATTTCCGTGCGCATTGAAGTCAATTCCGGCTGCAGCCGCTTAAACTGGATCACCTCAGCGGCTGAGCGACTACCAGCGCATGACGTAGCCGGCGTATTCCCCTTCACCGCGTAACAGACCAGCCACGCACTGGGCCTGAAGCACCATTACGTCGCGAAGCGTGTGCCGCTTCCCTCGGTAGAGCTCGGCGGTGACCAGGCGGGCCGGCGCACGGACGGTTGCAATCGTCCCGAATGAGGCGTACCCCCCCTCGGAAGCACCCTGCCGGCCAACGACGCTCTATCGGGTCGCCTCGTGAACTGCCTTGCACGATACCAGGACCGCTCCTCGATCTCATCAGTGCGTGAGTCCTGCTCGCAGGCACATACTGGATGCTCTCTTACGGTGATCCGGCGGTCCAGCCTCCGTCCACCACGAGCACCGAACCGGTGACGAACGAACTGGCATCGGAGGCCAGGAATACCGCCGGGCCAACGACCTCCTCCGGCGCTCCCGCCCGGTCCAGGGCATGCAGAGCCTCCGTCTTCGCCCACCACTCCCGGTCGCGGGCGATCTGCTGAACCAGGGGAGTAGCCATATACCCCGGCGCCAGGGCATTGACTCGCACCTGCGGCGCCCATTCCCAGGCGAGACAGCGGACCAGGCCGATCACCGCCGACTTGCTGGCAGAGTACGCCGACTGGTTCCGTCCCCCGGTGATGCCGCGGGCCGAGGCCATCAGGATCATGCTGCCGAATCCCTGATCCACCATCAGGCGGCCTACCTCCCGTGCGGAGCGAAACATCGCGGTCAGATTGAGATCGATGACCCGCTCCCACTCCTCGTCAGACAACTCCAGTGCCGGTTTCCGCACATTGGCGCCGGGCAGCAGGGCGGCAATGTCGATCTGGCCGAAGGCATCCGCGGCGACCCGCGCCATGCTGCCAATCTGGCCGGCATCGAGCACGTCGGCAGTGAGAACCCGCGAAGGGTTGTTCAGAACGCCTGCGACGTGCTCGGCGCCGGCGGTATCCTGATCTACCAGAATTAATCGGGCGCCAAACGCGTCGAAGCCCAGTGCAATCGCGCGCCCCAGACCCGAGGCGGCGCCGGTGACGAGCGCCACCCGTCCGGTGAGATCAAACAGAGATCGAGCCGGATAGCGCCAGTGGGCCGGATGCCACTCTTGCTGCTCGTTCATTCATGCACCTCATCAGGTGTACCGGAGCAGGTGATCTCATCGACCATCTCATTGGTACTGTAGAGCCCGGTCCCGTCTGGCCCGCCTCGATCGAACACCTCGCGGACGACGCTCAACATTCGCATGTGGATCACAATACCGCCATAATTCGATGTGTGGGCAGCAAAGTGTACGACACATTCCGGCACGGGCGCGTGCGCTGAAGCCTTCAGCTCACGCTCGTGACCTGGAACGGTTCATAGGGGAGGACGATGACCAGGCTGGTGATACGGAATGGCTCGGTTGTGAGCCCGCGTGGCGCACACCAGTGGGACATCCTCTGTGAGGATGAGCGCATCACCGCTCTGCTGGCTCGCGGCGCCGCGACCACAGCGGATGACGAGATCGACGCAGCCGGTCAGCTGGTATTTCCCGGATTCATCGATCCTCACGTTCATTCCCGCGATCCCGGGCTGACCGAGAAGGAAGACTTTGCGCACTCCACGCGGGCCGCGGCGGCGGGTGGGGTGACCACCATCCTGGAGATGCCCAACGCCGTGCCACCGGTGAGCGATGCCGCGACCTTCCGGAGCCGTGCCGAGCAGCACGCTCGAGTGGCGGCGGTGGACTTCGGGCTGTGGGCTATTTCCCTGGGCGCCGGCAATCTGGCCGAGCTTCCCGCCCTGGTACGGGAAGGCGCCGTGGGGGTCAAGCTCTTCTGGGGGTATGCCCTGCATCGCCAGACCAGGCAGCTGGTCTACAATCTCCAGGACGAGCCGCCGGAGAATCTGCTGCTTCCGCCGAACCTGGGCGAGGTCTTCGACCTGTTTGCGGCCATGGCCTCGACCGGTGGTCTGCTGGCTGCCCATTGCGAGGATCGAGAGATCATCGAAGCAGCGCAGCGGCGCCTGGGTCATCCCATCACCGATTATGAGGATCTGCTGGCTGGCCGCCCGGCGGTGGCCGAGTCGGCGGCCATTGCCCTGGCCATCGAGTTCTCTCGCGCCACCGGCTGTCGGTGCCACGTGGTGCATGTGTCCTCAGCTCGTGGTGTCGCCTTGCTCCGCGCGGCACGGCGGGAGGGCGTGCCGATCAGCGGCGAAACCTGCCCGCAATACCTAACCCTGACTGATCAATCGTATGCCACCATCGGGCCTATGATGAAGGTGTATCCGCCGGTGCGGCAGGCAACCGACCGCGATGCGCTGTGGGAGGGGGTGCGCGACGGCACCATCAGCTCGGTGGGCTCGGACCACGCACCGCACACCCTGGAGCAGAAGCAGGGGAATCTGGCCACTCAACCGGCCGGCATGGCCGGCGTCGAAACTCTGGCGCCGGTGATGCTCAATGAGGTTGCTAGCGGCCGGCTCAGCGTGGAGCGGCTGGCCTGGGTGTTGGCGGAGGGCACTGCGCGGCTGTACGGGCTCTATCCGCGTAAGGGGAGGATCCAACCCGGCGCTGACGCGGATCTGACCCTGGTCGACCCGGAGGCCGAGTGGTCCATCTCCAACCAGCGACTGCACTCCAAGCATCCCCTGAGTGCCTGGGACGGAGTGCGCCTGCGCGGCGCTCCTACCCTGTCCCTGCTGCGCGGTGCCGTCATCATGCGCGACCGTGAGCCGGTGGGCGAGCCGCGGGGGCGCCTGGTTCGGGCAGCGGCCGGCGGCGGGACGAGCGATGCGGGTGCGTCAGCCAAGAGCTAGAGATTAATGATTAGGAGCAGGCGTATGGCGCCTCTTCGTATTCTGGTAGCATCGTCTTGCTCACCTATACTGGAGCGATCCTCCTCACCCTGAGGCAGCTAGACATGGCATGCCGGTTTGGAAAGATAGTTCGGCTGGTGGAAGGTTCGGAACGTGGCGAGTCACGAGAGCGAGGACGTACGAACCCCGCGGGTGGTGGACCGAC
>JAABUZ0100005301.1_pt1 | contig 17025 bp, 18 predicted proteins | sample 5562091 | NCBI WGS metagenome assembly JAABUZ01 (sample SAMN12813069, study PRJNA571459) | rock metagenome | isolation source: Antarctica rocks | place: Antarctica: Victoria Land, Linnaeus Terrace sud | collected 2015-12-21
GCCATCAACGACACCAGTTCGGTCGTCGCGGCCAGCGACGTCTACGGCACGGCGGCGCGCACGACCGCCGTGGTGGTCAAGCTCACGCGCACGGTCATGATCATCCCCATCACGGCCATCTTCGCCTTCATCGTCGCGCGTGAGCGGCGCTCCGACGGGGCGGAAACGGCGCGCCGAGGCTTTGGGCAGGGCTTCCCGGTCTTTATCCTGTGGTTCCTGCTGGCGAGCGCGCTCAACACGGTCGGGCTGTTCCGCCCGCTGGGCGCGGCGACGCTGCCGGGGATCGGGCAGTTCCTGATCGTGGTAGCGCTGGCCGGGGTGGGGCTCTCCGCCGACCTGCGGGCGATGGCGCGCACCGGCCCGCGTCCCCTCCTGCTCGGCCTGGCTGGCTGGATCACCGTCGCCGTGCTCAGCCTGCTGCTGCAACGCCTAACAACAGGGCTGTAGCAATGCTTCGGACGCTCGATATCCAAACTTAAATGCCTTCCCCCATATCCACTTGCATGTAAGGTCACTTGTAAACGAAACGCCGTTCGTATGAATGTGGGCCAACCAGTAAACTGTATGTGAACGTGGTTGTAGCTCTATCAGGAGCAAGACAATGATTACAAAGATTGAGTTGGACGGTTTCAAGACGTTCCAAGATTTCGAACTAGAACTGTCCCCATTTCAGGTTATCGTTGGTCCGAATGGTGTTGGCAAAAGCAATTTATTCGATGCTTTGCGTCTTCTCTCACAATTGGCTGACAACGATTTACGTTCAGCTTTTGGCTGTCTGCGCGGCGAAGCCGGTGAGCTATTCACAACCATATCTGATGGACAGGCCGTCTCTTGTATGCGCCTCGCGGTGGAGATATTGGTCGAACCCAGCGTTACAGATAGTTGGGGGGCTAAGGCGGACATCAAATTCCCCCGCCTGCGCTACGAGTTAGAGATTTCTCGTCGTAGTGATGAGCATGGATTGGAGCGCCTGTACGTCACTCGGGAGTCGCTGGAACCTATTCGACGCAATGATGATCGGTGGTTTAAGCGCCATATGAGTACAGCGGTAGAGGCTTGGCAACGACCGCTGAAAGCAGGTCGTAACACAGCTTTTATCTCGACGGAAGAGGCGCCAAATCGCGGGTTATCAACAATTCATCTACACCGCGATGGTCGTGGGAGCCGCAAAGCGAGTCCGGCGGAAAAAGTCGAACGCACTGTCTTGAGTGGGGTCACGGGCTCCGAATTCCCCCACGCGTTCGCGGCGCGCGAGGAAATGCGCTCTTGGGCCTTTCTCCATCTCAATCCAGGGGCCCTGCGCCAGCCGGGCTCGATGCTTGCGACCTCCGAAGTATCTCCAGATGGAAGTAATCTTCCTAGTGCGCTCGCGCGCATGCAAGCCGAAGATCCCTTGCTCCTCAAGGACGTGGAGCGCGATTTGGCAAATCTCGTCCCCGGTGTCATCGGCGTCGAGGTTAACAAGGATCTCGCGCGCGATCGCTACGTCATTCAGGTCAAGACTCAGGATGGCCGCACGTTCTCTGCGCGTGTACTCTCCGACGGCACACTACGGCTCTTAGCACTGGCAACACTGCGGAATGATCCTCAGCGCCACGGCGTGCTATGCCTTGAGGAACCGGAGAATGGCCTGCACCCTTTCCGGATCGAGAACATGGCACAACTACTCCAGGGGCTGGCGACCGACTTTTCCGACCCAGATCAAGGACACGAACCGCTCCGCCAACTCTTGGTAAATACGCATTCGCCGTTGCTTGTAAGCCAGCCAGGTGTCGTTAAGAACGTCTTGTTTGCCTACTCCTCGACACGCATCCAGCCTAGACAGGGAAGGATGCCTATGCGTGTCACACGCGTCGTCCCTGTCAAGCCCTATTCACAGCCAAAATCGAATCTTAATACAGACGATCCTGAGGCGGTGTACACACATGATCAAGTGGTCAGCTACCTAAGTAGTGCGGATACAGGCGCGGCACTTAGTTTTTTGCAAGCTGCCGTGGGATGACAACACGCGCTTTGGTTTTGGCATTCTACGCCGAAGGGGAAACAGATGAACGTTTCTTGCCGACGGTCATACGCAGAACAGCGGAAGACGTGTTGGTGAGATATGGGCGTACGAGCGTCGATGTTCTAGATCCGGTCGTTATAGACGGCCGCGACATCAAGCGGCGGTTTGCCCGCCAGGACGAACGCATTCTGCAAGCGGCGCGTGCCGCGAACGGCTATCATGCTCTGCTCGTTCATGCGGATGCCGACTATCCTACGCGTGTTCGCGCCTTCAACGAACGATTCCAACCAGGATGGCGGCTTGTACAGCAACCACCAACCCACGACAGATGTACCAGGCTTATGCCTATTATCCCGATCCATATGGTTGAGGCATGGATGCTCGCCGACGCTGACGCGCTACGGGAAATCATCGGCACGACAGTGAATGCGCAACGCTTGGGGTTACCGCCAACTATACGTCAGATCGAGAGGTGCGCCGACCCTAAGGCGCTGTTACAGCAGGTCATTCAAAATGCCTCGGCTGCTCAGACACGGCGTCGGCACGCAAAGGTAAGCGAAATACCCGGACCCCTCGCACAAAAAGTGCGATTGGACCAGCTTGTAGCTCTAAATGCCTACCGGCAATTCAGAAGAGACCTGTTGATAATACTGGCTCAGGAGCATTTGGTGGAGCCAAGGGTTTTAGTGGAGCTAAAGATTTTATCGGCCCGAGAGGCGACGCAAATGTTCAACGTCATATAGTGGTTCCTGCTGGCGAGCGCGCTCAACACGGTGGGGCTGTTCCGTCCGCTGGGCGCGGCGACGCTGCCGGGGATCGGGCAGTTCCTGATCGTGGTAGCGCTGGCCGGGGTGGGGCTATCCGCCGACCTGCGGGCGATGGCGCGCACCGGCCCGCGTCCCCTCCTGCTCGGCCTGGCCGGCTGGATCACCGTCGCCGTACTCAGCCTGCTGCAGCAACGCCTCACCACCGGATTATAGGCCGCGAGGCCAGCGCATCTTCTACCTGGCCTTGAAAGACCATGGCAGAGGAAGGAGGACGTTCATGGCTACTATTGCTACGACTATTCGTATCCCTCAAGACCTACAAGACCGCTATGACCATCTCGCACAGGCTACGGGGCACACGCCCGAACATCTGATGGCCGAGGCGCTGGAGCGCTATGCCGCGCGCGAAGGATGGCAGATCGAGCAGACGCGCGCGTCGCTGACCGCGCTTGAAGCCGGCGCGCTGGAAACAACCGACCTCGACGACCTGATCGCCGAAGATGTGGCGTCGGGCGAGATCACGCAAGAAGATTTGGACGAAGCGTACACGCGGTATGGCGTTGAATCGCAACGCATACCCGCTTCTTAAAGCTGTAACTACGGACTTGACAAGCTCCTGATTTCGACCCACAATACAGATTGTGGTGTATCTGTAAGTAGTGTATCTAAAGATACGAGGAGTCGTAATGAACGAGGAGTATGAGTTCACCCTAGGGGGAGAGCGTTATCGCATCACACGTCAGCAGTTCGAGGACCGACTAGTCGGTGTGGCGTCGGCGCCGATAAGGACACACTCTGTTGAAATCGGCGGACGTCGTTACCCAGTCAAACAGGCGGTTGCCATCGGCGTCGGTATCAATGGTTATCGCTCCAGCTTCATTTCTACAGAGGCGTTACGAATTCTGAGAAAGCTAGGCTACAAGCCGGACACCGAGTTAGCGGCGTCGAGTCAAGAGCATGAGCGGAAGAAGGAATTTATTCTGAGTGGTACGCACCATCGTGTTGCGCGGCGAGACTTCGAGCAGCGGTTCGTTGGCGTGGAGCCAGAGAATATCACAAAGTACTCCGTTGAGATTGGAGGACACCACTATCCGGTCAAGCAGGCCATCGGTGTTGGCCTTGGTGTCGAGCGTCTCAGTTTCACCACAATGGATGCGTTTCGCATCTTGCGCAAACTCGGTTTCAAGCCAGAATCGAGCGATCGGATTGCTGTGTCTACGCGGCGATACGGTAGTGATGATGCTTACGCTTCTATGCGAGCGCTACATCGGGACGATCCATTAAACGCTAGGTATTGGGTCTATGAAAACTGGCAGGCTGAGGGCCATAAAGCCATCATCCACCATGCCGCCTGTGGTCACTGCAAAAATGGCACAGGGCAGAAGGGCGGCACGAACAAGGCACATGGGCAGTGGCTGGGACCCTATGCTACCGTTAGCGCTGCTGAAGTTGAGGCGCAGAAGACCGGAGGGACAGTGCGACGTTGCAAGATGTGTCAGCGGTTGTCTTAATTTTGTCAAGCGCGCTGGCGCAGCTTTTGTATGAGCGACGGTTCTCCAGTGTTGCCGAGCAGGACGAGTCCCTGCACGGTCATCAGGTTGGTGACCAGGAAGAAAACAGCCTCTTCGAGCGGGAGCGGACCCAGATGCAGGCCTACGATGCGCTGGGGGTTGAGGGTCCAGATGTGGCTGTGGATGGCCACGGCGTCGGCGGCCGAGAAGTACACCGTCGGCACGAGCGTGCCCACGACGAGCAGCCGCCACGACCGCCGCAGCAACGCATGGCCGATCGCCCACATGCCCACGATGACCGGCAGCGCCCAGGCGAGCTCGAAGATGAGGTAGGTGAGACGGCCAAACATTAGTCGAAAGTCGAAAGTCGAAAGTCGAAAGTAGGACGAGGGGGCGCTGTCGTATATATACCGCAGTGCGTTCCCATATCGAAATCCTTCATAAGGAACCTATACCCCTTCCATAGCCCAATTGCCAACCACTTACTTTCGACTTTCGACTTTCGACTTTCGACTCCGGCGCAGCCACGCGCAGAACAGCACCGTGGCAATGACCTGGAGGGCGTAGAACAGGTACTCTTCTAAGGGGATGACGCCGATCACGAGCCCGAGTACCTGGCGCCGGCTGTAGGACCACACCCGGTTGACGACGATTAGGTTATCCCACGGCGCGGTATAGATGAACGCGAGGAGCGCCAGCAGCGCCGCGATGCGCCATGTCGCGCGCGCGACGCGGCCGCGCAGCAACACGAGCAGCAACGCTATCGGCGCGAGGGTGAAAAGCCCGAGAAACTGCAAATAGGTCACGATTGCTTCGATTCTCTGATTCTGATGACGAGGAACAGGTGCATAGACATCCTTCACCGCGCGCGACGCGCACGAGCGTATCAACCAAAGCGTCTGGTGTAGCATACCGCAACGGCAGCCTGGCGATGATGCTGGCCCTGGTCGCGGCCTCGGTCGTGGCCCTGGCGCTGCGCCTGCCGTCGCCGCTCGAGCCGGTCGCCAACGGCATCATGGACCGCACACCCGTGATCATAGCCATCCCATTGTTGCTGCGCCTGGGGCCGCTGGCGCAACCGCTGGCCCTCTGCGGCGCCGCCGCCCTCGCCCTCCTCGTAGGTGGACTACTCGGGCGTCTATGGGGCGCGCCCTCTCCCACGGTTAGGGAGAGGCGCGCTGGACCGTCAATCCCGCGGGTAGGGATTGAGGGGCCAGTTAGCCATGGGTGGGGGGGTGAGGGGATCCTACGCGCCGGCGTGGCCGCGGCTATCCTGGCGGGTGGCGCCGCCCTGCTAGCGCCACGCGGTGATATCGTCGTCGCGGCCGTCGTGGTGGCCGTATACGTCCTCGCGCTCTACGCGCTCAATCGGCGTGCGGCAGTGGCCGGACCGGTGGAGGGACGGCGCCTGTTCTTGTTGCACAACGCGCGCATCGTGGCGGGCTTCGCCGCGCTGATCGCGCTGTTGTACCTGCAGCCGGTCGCGCACCTGCTGCGCACGCGCGCGGCCGGTCGCGCGCTATTCCCCTGGACGCCGCCGCGTCCGCGCAAGCCGGGTTTCGACGTAGCCGGTTTGACGCCGGAGGTAACGCCGGTCGGGGCTTTTTATCAGATAGACGAGGACATCCAGCAGCCGGATATCGCCCTCGACGGGTGGACGCTCTCTATCGAGGGGCTGGTGCGTCGCCCCACGCGTTTGAGCTTCGCCGACCTCCTGGCGCTGCCCCGCCACGACGAGTGGGTGACGCAGCGCTGCGTCAGCAACCCCGTCGACGGGCAGTGGATGAGCACGGCCCTCTTCTCGGGCGCCACCATCCCCACCTTGCTGGCCCGCGCCGGCGGGAGCTTGCCCGCCGCCTCGGCCGTCCTGTTCCGCTCATCCGACGGGCACGAGGAGGCTATCCCGCTCGCGTTGGCCCTGGACGGCATCGTGATGCTCGCCTATGCCATGGATGGCCGGTTACTCGAGCAGGCGCACGGCTTCCCGGCGCGTGGCCTCATCCCAGGGTACTATGGCTACAAGAGCGTGAAGTGGGTCACGGAGCTACACGTCACGACCGACTCCCGCCAGGGTTTTTGGGAGCAGCGCGGCTGGGTCCCACTACCGGCGGTGCAGACAATAGCGCGCATCGACGTGGCGCGGCGGGACGCGCGGGGCCTGCTCGTGGCGGGGGTCGCTTTCGCCGGGCGCAGGGGCGTGCGGGCGGTGCAGGTGCGCGTCGGCGACGGGCCCTGGCACGCCGCCGCCCTGCACACGCCCGCGCTCTCGCCCCTGACGTGGGCGCAGTGGCGCGTCACGCTGCCGCCAGGGGCTTTCCCCGCGCGCGGCAGCCTCACCGTCCAGGCCCGCGCCGTTGACGGGCGCGGCAAAATACAGACGGCCGCCGCGCGGGATCAGTATCCGTCGGGCGCGACCGGCTACGACTCTCGCATAGTCGATAGTCGTTAGTCGTTAGAAAAAGCGCACCTAATTTCTATCGACTATCGACTATCGACTGTCTACTCGGTAACGGGCAGATACGACCCGCGATGGCCGAATATAACCATGCCGGCGGGCAAGGCTCCGCTGGTCCGCGTGAGCGTGAGCGTGGCGGTACGGTCGTCGGATGAGAGATCGAGGCTCCCCGTCACGTCGAACGCCGTCCTGGTCATAACCACATGCTCGTCTGGTTGCGCGATTTGCACGGTCAGGACCCCCTTCACGGTCACGGTCGCGCTTACCGCGGAACTGCTTCCCGTGCTGAACGTCCCGCTCAAGGTCTCGCTACGCGCTTGCGCCCGCGTTGGGAAAGCATACCCTTGGCCTTGATTGGACAGGGGTGAAACGAGGCCGAATTGGACCGAGAATGTGCCGCGCGTCGGCTGCCCACAGGGCGCGTACGCGAGAACATCCAGCGTACCGCGCGGCAGGCCCACCGCGACAAACGCCGCCGCCCCTTGCGCGCGGGCGCTCGTCGCGCGATACGCGCCGGTATGCGGGCGTTCGGGCTGGATCGACCGCAGGGGTTGACCCACGATATAGACGCCGACAGCCGCGCACCCCGCGTTCGTCGCGTGTGGCGCGCGCGCGAACGCCTGTTGCTGGGCGCCGGCGGCGCCAAGCGTGGCGACGGCCGCCAACGCGACGGCCGTCCGTGGAATGGCTGGGAAATGCCGCATGTGTCTCCTCCTCGTGGCGCTACTGACGCCGGTCGTGCTACAATGCCCTCGATGCCGGTCAGGCTGAGTCCGCAGTCTTCTCTTTCCACTATACAGCTATACGCGCTATCACTCGCACATTAAAAAGACGCGAACTATACCACGACGGTTACGGTATGAAAATTGCGTTCCATGCCAAAGGGCTCGTGTTATCACAAAATAATAGCTAACCGAATAGTAGCCATGGGATGTGTATGATGTCGCGACGTTCGGCCCTGGTCCTCGCCCCTCTGCTGTTCGCCCTCGCGCCTTTGGCCGGCGCCCACGCGGCGCGGCCGCACGGCGGCGGCGGCGGCGCGGTCCTGCTACGCTACCGCTTCGTGCCCGGCCAGACGCTGGCCTACCAACTAACCGCCGATGTGCAGGCTCACACGACCACGGCCGGTCTACCAGCGGGTGGGAGCGGGCTCGCCCCGATGGGCGGTGTAGCCTCGTCGACCCAGGTGTCCGGCGTCTTACAGCAACATGTCGAGGGCGTCGACGCGAGCGGCGGGGCCACCGTCACGGTCACCCTTAGCAGCCTCGTCGTGACCGCGACCATCGGCGGACAGACGACCACGACGCCGCTCACGGCGACCGCTGTCCCGACGACCACGGTCTATATCGCCCCCGACGGCAGTCAGCATGGCCGCGGAGCCGTCGCGATGAACGGGCTCAACGGCCTCAACGGGGTCAACACGCAGAGCGTCGGCGCCCTGCCGCCCGGCCCCGTCCTACCCGGCGCGCGCTGGACAACCACGAGCAGCACGACGCTCCCGCTGCCCGCCAACGGCCGGTCGTCCTTACAGTTTATGGTACAGAACATCCTGCGGGGGTACGAGCAGCTGGGCGGAGAACCTGTCGCCATCATCGACAGCACGGAGCCGATTAATGTCGCCACGAACCTCGCCGTCGGCGGCCAATCCGCCCGCTTACGCGAAACGGGGACCGCGACCGCTCAGACGTTCTTTGGGCTCTCAACAGGTCAACTCGTGGCGAGCCAATCACAGGAGAACTTGCTGATCGGCTTCAGCGCACGGGTCCAGGGCCGGGCGGCCTCGCTGCAGGTACGCACGATTATCCAGAGCTCCCTGCGGCGCGTGGGCGCATAGACCATTTCACTCGTCCTCGCGCGTAGACAATCTCCGCACGGACCGCTCGACCTCCGCGACGAAGGTCGCGCGGTCCGTCGCATTGGCGAGGTAGTATGGGGCGCCAATGCGTAGCGTCACCCGCCAGCGGTCGCCCCGCTCATAGTGGAACCCGGCGGGGACGACCGCGACCGGACGTCCGCCGCGCCGTTGCGCCCGCTCGATCACACGCGTGAAGCCGGGATCGAACGGCAGGAAAGAGTCATCGCCCGTCTTTGGCGTGTAGCCCGGGTCGACGTTAGGGTAGGCCTCGGGGAAAATAACCAACAGGCGCCCCTCGCGCAGCAGGCGCGTCGTGTCGCGGAGGGCCCGGCGCAGCAACGCCCCGCGCTCTCCCGTATGATAGGCGCCCTGGCCCGCTTGTAGAGACCGGCCGTCCGCGCGCAGGACGACGGGCCAGCCGGCGGCGGCGCACAGCCGCTCCATGGCCCAGCGCCCCGGACGACTACGCACCCAGTCGAGCGCGACAAAAATATGCACGGGACGCGGCGCGACCGCGATCAGCGCGGCCCCGTCGTGGAGGTGGTGGAAGTGACGCGCGACGACCAGGACGGGTCCCGTGCGCGGCAAGAAGTCCAGCCCCTCCACGCGCAGGTCAAGCCGCCGCGCGACGATCAACCGCGCCCCCCAGCGCATCGTCCGCCCGGTCATCGTCACGACGACCGCGTTGGCCGTACGCCGCGCTACTCTTCTGGTCAAGCCTGAGGGTGGGAGCACTCCTTTCCGGCCCTCACATGGCCGCTGCGGCGTCGACCAGGGGCAGCACAACGTGGGAGGGGTGTTCGCGGTCGTGCAATATCTCCTGCTGGGCTACCTGTAGCGCGGCGTCGGCGCCAAGGGGGTGGCCGGTGTTGGGGTTGCGGTCCCAGCGCGGGAAGCAGCTGGAGGTGACCTGCAGCCCGATCTGGTGGCCCCTTTGGAAGACGTTGCTGGTCGCCCACAGGTCGATCGCGTACTCGTACGGGCGTCCCGGCTCGATGGGGGACGGCGCCTCACCCTGCGCGAGGCGGCGGTAGCGGGCGCGCACTATCCCGTCGGTCAGGTTGACGGACCGGCCATCGGGGAACACATCGGTGAGCCGGGCCACGAAGTCGGTATCGGGCGCCGAGGAGACGGCCCACAAGCGCACCGTGATGGGACCAGTGACCTCGGTGTCGCGCTCCAGGGGCGCGCTCTGATAGACAAGCACGTCGGGCCGCGCCTCGACCGCGCGCTGGTCGTAGGGGCCGCCGGGATACTCCGGCGTCATCAGGAGGGCGCCGCCCCGCGTCGGCGCCGGATCGGCCGGATCGTAGTCGTACCGGTCGGGCGTTTCGCTGGCGGGACGCTCCGGGCTCAATCCGCCGTCCGTGTGCAGGTACCAGGGTGTATCGACCGCGCGGGCCAGCGGCCACTCCTGCTCGTCCCGCCACACGTTGGCGCCCATCACAAACAGCTTGATCGGCGCTTCCGCCATCATGCCGGTATCGGCGCCCTTGAGCCAGTGGTCGAACCAGCGCAACTGGAGGCTGCCAAAGTCCATCCGCAGGTCGATCAGGCCGGCCTGCGCGCCGAACCCGAAGTTACGCTCGCCGATCGGGTTGCTCGTACCGCCGTGGGTCCAAGGACCGATGAGCAGCTTGGCCGGCTTGCCTTGCGCGCGCATAGCCTGGAAGTTGGTGATAGTACCGGCGAGGAAGATGTCATACCAGCCGCCCACGTTCAGGGTAGGGGCCTGGACCTGGTCGTGCTTGCCCAGGATCGTGAGGTATGAATAGGGTTCCTGAGTACAGTCCAGCGGCGCCCCCATCCAGTCGAAGAAGGCGGGGGCGACCTCTTGCCGTCGCAGCGGGGCGAACTCCGCGAGTGGCAACGAGGCGTAGCCGGTCGTGCCGAGCGCGTCGGATTCATGTGCCCATGCCATGAGCGCCGGACCGAGCGCGCGTGGGTCCCGGCCGTACCGGCGGAACAGCTGGCCGAGGCCCATCATAAGGTTCCAGCTCGCACCGAGGCCGAGCTCGAAGGCGCCGCCTCTATATACCAAGCCGTTCAAGGGGTCGGCCCAGGTGATGAAGGGAACCATCGCCTTGAGCGCGGGCGGTTGCTCGACCGCCGCGGACCACTGCGTGTAGCCAAAGTAGGAGGCGCCGTACATACCGACCTGACCGTCGGAAAACGGCAAATCGGCCGCCCAGGCGATGGTGTCGACCCCGTCGTCCGCCTCGGACCGGAAGGGATACCAGTCGCCGTCCGAGGCGAGGCGCCCCCGCGTATCCTGCACGATCACTACGTAGCCACGGCGGGCCGCCTGGACAGGATCGAGGACCGACCCACCGAGCGGCAGGTCTTTGCCGTAGGGGAGACGGGTGAGCAGCACCGGCCAGCGCCCCTCGCCGGCCGGTCGATAGATATTGGCGCGCAGGAGCGTCCCATCGCGCATCCGCGCCGGGACGTCGATGTCGACAGTGATGGCTTGGGGTTGATGCTGCATCATAATGGCCCTCCTTGGACCTTAGCGCTCTAGTAGCCTGTCAAGGCTGACATAGACAGTTCGCGCGTACCTACTGGGACCGCCGGCGCCAACTCACCAAAGTTTACCCGACAGTCTACTAATGTTTTCTCCAAGTCCATCATGAGGGCGTCGGGGGCAGAGGGCGACAGGCGTGTGGTGGGACTAGAGCTTGCGCCCGACGCCAGCGAGGATACCCGCGCGGACGGGCTCATCCGCGAGCGGGTCGTGCGCGGCATCCGGTCGCCAGAGGGGCGTCTGGACGATGCCCGGCTCCACCACGTCCAGGCCCTCGAACAGCGCCGCGATCCGCGCGCGCGGCCGTGCGATTGTCGGGTTGCTGGAACGCCGGAGCCGATGTCGAGGAATTGGGCGATGCCCTGGCCGGCCAGGTAGGCGACGGCGCGGCGCAGAAAGGCGCGGTTGGCGCGCGGCCAGGGCAGCGTCGGGATAGTTGTCGAGGACGTGCTCGGCGGTGGCGCGATCGGCCGTGAAGTTCTGCGCGCCGCCGAGGAGGTAGTCGTATATCCGTGCCGCGTTGGGCCGGTCCAGTTCAGCGCCCTGGCCGTCAGTCATCGGCGTCCCCTCGCCCTGTCCCCGTTACCGCCCACATCACCCCCGCGCGACGTCGCGCCGGACGCCGGCCACGCGGGGCGCGCGAAGACGAAGCGCAGCGTGACCACGGTGAGGGCCACCAGGGACACGATCGCGCTCAGGCGCGCTTCCCACGTCTGCTGCGTGCGGAACAGGTGGCGCACCAGGCGCCCCTTGAGCGGCAGGGCGACGAGCAGCACGACAAACCGCCGGGGGCGCAGACGCCGGCGCAGCCAGCGCCGGGCGCGCGTGTAGGGCGTATCACGCAGGAATGCATCGGGGCCGTCCAGGTGCGTGTCGGTGTCGGCGTGGAGCAGGCGTCCGACCTCGTGGGAGGTGGCGATCCAGGCGCGGCACGCCGCGCAGCCGGCGGCGAGGTGCGCCGCCACGACCGCCGCCCGTTCCGGGGCCAACGTCCCCTCGTCGTAGGCTTGCAACTCATCCAGCGTAAAGTCGTGCGCCGTGGCTGTCGCCGCCTCCCGCATCAAGGCACCCCCTTTGTTCATTTCCTCAGCTACTTATCTTATCAGCATACCGCCTCCGGAACTCCTCGCGGGCGCGCGTCAGGCGCTTCCTGGTGGCATCCTTGCTGATGCCGAGGTGGGCGGCCGATCTCGGGGATCGAGTAGCCCAGTTCGTCGTGTAAGACCAACACGGTGCGGAGCGCACGGCTCAACTCCGCGGCGGTTTCGCGGATCAGCACGCGCACGAGGGGGTCCGCGGCGCGCGGTATATGGTGGCGCAGCCGGTCGAGCGCCGCTTGCCGTCGCCCCTGCCAGCGGATGTCCTTGAGCATGCGGTTGGTGGCGATGCGGCGCAGCCACGGATAGAACTCATCGGGGTCGCGCAGGTCAGCGAGCTCGTCGTACGCCGCGTCGATGGCGTCCTGGGCGAGGTCGGCGGCGCGGGCGGGGTCCCGCACGGCACGCCGCAAGGTCGCTTCGAGCCGGGCGCGGTAGCGCGCCACCAGGCGCAGGAAGGCGTCGCCGTCGCCGGCCTGGGCGGCGGCGACGAGCGTGCGATCCGACGCCTCATCCTCGCCGTGCGTGGTCATCATCGACCGGTCATCCTAGCGTGCAGGCCATGGTGGGGATGCCTGCTCCCACTATAGGCCGTATGGACATACCGCGCAAAAAACACGGCACGTATCTCACAAATGCATGTCTCAAAAGCGCGTCTTGCGGGACCTATACAGTAAGGGACATGCAGCGGAGCCCTCGACGGAGAACGTCGCCCCATCCGCTACGGAGAGAGACAGGACAGATGCAACCCATACACTCCAGCGTTTTGCTCGTCGGAGCGGATCACGCCACCTGCCAGTGGCTCGGTCTCCGCGCGCTCTTACAGGAGCAGCCAGATTTGCACTTGCTGGTTGACGTGCAGCGACCGGCCGAAGCCCTGCACATCGCTACGGGCCAGCACCCCGATTATGTCCTCGTCGATGCCGCCGTGAGCGGCATGGGGCTTGTCCCGCTCGTCCGTCAAGTGCGCCGGGGGAGCCCGCCGAGCCGCGTTGTGGTGGTCGGGACGAAAGACACGCTGCGCCGGGACACGTTGCTGCAACTCATAGAACAGGGAACACGCGGTTACTTGCTGTGGGAAGGGCTGGATGGAGAAACAGTCGTACGTTGCCTAGCGGTCGTGCGAGAAGACGATGTGCTGGCCGGGCATCGGGCGGTCCTGGAGGAGTTGCTGGCCACGCCGGAGCGCCGTCGGCGGTCGCGTAATGACGAGCCGATTCTGACCGACGATGAGCGGGCTGTGCTCTCGCTGCTGATCGAGGGGCTGAGGCAGGAGGAGATCGCCGACGCGCTGCATCTGAGTGGGATCACGGTACGGCGGATAATGACCAGATTACGCGCCACGTTTGGCGTGCGTACGACGAACGCGCTGTGTTGGCAGGCGGGGCGGCTGGGATTTGTGCCCGTGGACGACGCTATGAGTGCCTTGCGGACCGTCAACGCTGATCGGAACGTATCACATCGCTGAGCGTAACCGATCAAAAATTTGAGCGGAAGCGGTCGCGAAAAATGAGCGGAATAGTACAGACAGCGGGGCACCCTCGGGCTTACAGTAGATATATGCCCAGTCGATGACTGGTGGCCGCAGCCAGCGGGGGTAGATAGCACGAAGGAGGTAATTACTACTTTGAAGTCCGTTGTAGCTATGAAAGTAGCCTATTCAGCAATCCCCAAGGCCTTCGGCCATGTCAGCACATCGGCTTGTTAAGGCCGACGACAGTATGAAGGCACGGCGCAACATGGTTGCCATAATCAGAAGGCGCGAGCCATCTCGGAGGGTCGGGCTGGACATCCGTAATTCAACGTAAGTAAGGAGGTAGACATGCGTCGGCGTATGATACGGTCGGTCGTGTGCGCGGCGGTGATTAACGCGGCCGTGGTGCCTGCCATAGGGGCAGTCGTCCACATGCCGCTCGCGTTCGCTTGCAGCGGTCAGAGGACGGTCGCGGGGCCGGGTAGCCTGGGCAATGGTAGTAGCAGCACGATCGCCGCGACGCGAAATGCCTGCGCGTCCGGCACCTACATCCAGGGCTTGCTGAACGAGCGGGACCCGTTCTGCAACTGGACCGTCCAAGACACAAACACCGTGAGTGGCTATATGGGGACCAACAGCGCCGACACCATTAATGGCGCTGGCCTCCAGTACTCGCCGGGTCAGATAGACACGCCCCCTCGAATGCGCGTCGATGGCATGGTCACTCGCCCTACCTATACGGGCGCCGGCTACCCCGGCTTGTAGGCGCTTCAACGAGGGTCGAATCGAGGAAAGGATATCTCCAATGGAAAGAGCAATTAGGGGCGTGGCGGAACGGCCGCGCAAGATAGTCCGTGTCGTACGTGCCGGCGCCGTGACAGGGTCCGTGGGCATCGCTCTCGCCCTATCCGTGGCCGCGTCCGGCGTCCTGTCTACGGGCGGGCGCACGTCGGCTGCTTCAGCGGCACTCACCACGACGGCCCACAGGTTGCACGCGATGGTTGGCAATGGCGTCTTGCATGCTGCCTACTCGCTGCAGCAGGGCAGCGCGACCACGACGATCGACCTGTGGGCACAAGTGGGCACGGCGGGCAATATCGAGAAGACGGCCATCGAGGGCCGCGATCCGAGCGGTGCCCTCCTCTTCCGCACTATCCTCGCGGGCGGCACCGCCACAACCTATACCGCGAAGACGAACACCATCCAGCAAGCGCAGGAGCAAGAGGCCGCCCCCTCGCCTATCGACGTGTCGGGGCTGAGCCGACTCGTCCAATCGACCCAGGCTGGTCAGGGGGCGGCTAGCCTGCTCAGTCCTCAGACCATTGACGGTCACGCCGTGGATGGCGTCTCTATCCCCGAAGGGCAGGCGCACCTACAGCTGTATGTTGACCATAGCGACGGGGTGACGCGTCGGGAAACGTTTATCGACCAGAACGGCCAACCGCTATGGACGCTGAACGCGATAACCATCGCGCCGCTGGCGGCCACGGCCGTAATGTCGGATGGGTTCGCCCTCAATGCGCCGCCATCCGCGCAGCGGGTTGTGACGCCGGATGGCAGCCCCAATATGAGCACGCAAGAGTTATCCGTGTCCCAGTTGCTCGCTTACGCCACTCGGCCGGGCCTGGTACTCCAGGGCGATCCTTTGGGCCTGACGCTGCGCGATATGCGCTACACCGGGTCCCCGCACGACGCCATGCTGAACTCGGCGTATCAGGCCGACGCTCGAGCGTTCTATGTGTCGATCCTGACGACGGATCATGGCTTGGCGACGGCGTCGGATGAGCTTGGTGGGCTGGCGAAACCTCTCGTGGCGACACAAAACGCGCAGGCCGTTTCCCTCTCCGTGGCGGGGACAACGGTGCAGGGGCAATACTATGAGGCGCCGACGCAGGGCTCGTCGCAGGTGTCGCGCGTCGTCGACTTCGCCCAGGGGGTGGTGCGCGTACGCCTGACGGGGGATGGCATGTCGCGCGACGAGTTCTTCTCTGTCGTCGGCGCCCTGGTCGACGGGCGGGCTCATCCCGACGTGGCTGCGCGCCTGCAGCAGGAACTGACGAGCGCGGGGCCGGGCGCGCTACGCTAACCCAGGCCGATATCCACCGGGTCCTGGGCCCCCCACGCGACGCGCCCCGTCCGATAGCACCGGATGGGGCGCGTCGCGTGGGGGGGTGGATTTGGAGGTAAGACCTGATACCGCGTCCATCGCACGATGGACAGTCAATCAATGGTGTATCGGGTCGAGCACGGTCACGTTAGCCGACGGGAGCATTGTTGGCGCCGAGGGGCGTTGATGGGGGACGAAAGGCAACACTGAGCGTAGCGCTGGGGGATCCACGCCCAGACATCGGGCTGCTTGGAGTTAGCGCCCACCTCCTCGACGGCTAGGTGACCCGTTCGCCCGTCGAGGACGAGGTACTCGGGAGCGGAACCCACTGGGATCGCGCGCTGCACGCGCCCCTGGCGCGTGTCCAGTATGCTCACGGTGTTGGCGAACATATCCGCGATGAAGGCGTGCTGCCCCGCTGGGTCGACGACGATGGCCGATGGGGATGTCCCGATCCGGCCGAGCCGTATGGTACGCACGATATGCCCGTCGGCCCCGTCGACGATCCCCACCCCACCAGGCCGCACGAGGGGTCCCCCGAGCGTCCTTCTGCCGCTGTCGAGGATGAGGACGTTCCCGGTGACATCGTCCGTCGCCGCCGGATTCCCCTCGCTGAAGGGAGGCATACCGCGGAAGCGGACCATGCCGAGGGAACGCCCATCCAAGTCGTTGAGCATGCGCACATGGCCGCGTGCGTCCATTGCGAAGACGCGATGAGTGTGCTGATCTATGGTCAAAATGTCGAGCACATTGGGCACGACGGCGATGGCCCGCCCCGTCGTCGCATCGAGGATATCCGCGCCCTGCGCGCCCGTCACGAAGATGCGTCCGCTCCCCGCGTCGACGATGACACGCTGCGGGGATGGCCCTATAGGTGTCGTCCGCAAGAGGCGTAGGGCCCGCGCGTCGAAGACCTGGACAACTGGGGGGCGGGCAGAGCATCCCGCCTGCGTACACACCCGCGCACCCTCGCCAGCCACGAAGAGGCGGTTCGTGCGCGGGTCCATACCTATTGCAATGGGCGCCATGTGGATAGGGGCGGAGCGACGGGCATCGCCTGTCGTCGCATCGAGCGCGTACACGGTCCCACCATCGAGCCGCGTCACGCTGCCGTCCGCCAGGAAAACGCGCCCGGCGCGCTCGTCGAGAGCCAGGACGGCAAGACCTGTCCCGAAGGCCCTGACCCGCCGGAGAGCGCCAGTCCTGGTGTCGAAGATGTTGAGGCGGCTG
>JAABUZ0100005302.1_pt1 | contig 17024 bp, 5 predicted proteins | sample 5562091 | NCBI WGS metagenome assembly JAABUZ01 (sample SAMN12813069, study PRJNA571459) | rock metagenome | isolation source: Antarctica rocks | place: Antarctica: Victoria Land, Linnaeus Terrace sud | collected 2015-12-21
TCGCGCTAAACTACTTATAGTAATCGACTAAACTACTTTGAGCGATTCGATTCTTCGAATTTTTTTTGACCCAAGTCTTGGCATTTGCACGTGACATTTCCAGGTTAGCGCGACTAGTCTAATTATATACAAAAAGCTATTTTTTATTGTTTATTGTTTTTATTCTAATTTAATTGTATATTTCTTGTAAATTTAATTTAATAAAATATTTTAATTCGAACAATTAATTCTAAAGCTTGCTAATATTAAATATTAAATATCAATTTTTTACTATAATATTGTTTAGTTTTCAATAATTAATATATAGATAAAAAGTTTTGTTTCTTTTAAATATAAAAAGAATCAAATATTTTGTTTGTAATTAGAATTTTCTAATAAATTCTTTTTTTTGTTTTTTGTCAAATATTTGCGAAGTATTTCTAGTTTCTTTTCGAATAAAATATATATAAATTTAAATATAAATTGTTTGTCTAATTTAAATCTAATTTTGTAATTTTACAATTAATATTTAGATAGAATCTCGATTGTTTTTTTTGAAACAAATATTTTTAATTGTTATATATTTGTAATATACATTTTAGCGATTCTTTTGCTACATTAGATAGTTTAGAACTTTTAGAAAATTTGTAGTTTTTTTTATTTATTTTAGTTTTGTAATTTAATTAATTTTTGTCGATATCTATTAAGTTAAACTTTATTAGATTATTTTTTTGCAAAAATACAAGCTTGTTACTTGCAATTAAATTTTAATTTAATCTCTTATTTATTATTAAATACTATCGATATATAGATTAAATATAAATTGCATAATTATATTGTGCAAATCTAAATACTTGTATATTTTAATCGATTTCTAAATTGTATTGCTTTAATTAAAATATTTCTAGAACAACATTATAAATAACTATTTTTACTATATTAAAAATTAGTTTTTTGTAATATTGCTAAATAGCTATCGATAGTAATTTAATCTTTTTGTTTATTTTTTTATTTTCTACAAATAATAAATTTCTATCTACAATTACTAGATTGTAAGTATTAGATTTTTTTCGAATAAAATATTTTTCTCTTTCTACAAAAGTTCTAATTATAAAATTATCTATTGTATTAAAATCGACTATTGCTATAAATCGACAATTGTTAATCTTAATTAATATAATAAAATATTGTATTTATATTGTTAGATTTAGTTGCTATTTTTAAACTAATATATTATATTTCTCTAATATATTTTTTATTAAAAAATTTGAAATTTTTTCTATTTCTATATTATAATTTCTATTTTAAATATCTATCTATACTAAATAGATTAATCGTCAATTCGATATTCGATTTCAACTTTGGAATCGAATCGAATTGCTAAGAAATCGAATAGAATCGAATTGTTTAAAGAAGCTAGCTTATTACTATAATAAGTTTAGCTTAGTCGAAAAGTTACTATTTTAAGCAATTCGATTTCCAAAAAAAATCGAGAAATCGAATTTTAATACTTTTACATAATATTTTCGATTCCTCGCGATCAATCTAATACTGAACTTTTTTCTATTGCTAAATTGCTAACTTTAATTTTCTAGAAAATCAATTAATTTTGCTCTTTTTTTCTAGATAAGTTTAGTATAAATTGTTGTAGCAAATTGTTTAACTAAAATCTATATATATTGTAAAATTTAGTTATTCTATTATAATATTAAATATATTCTTTTTTATAATAGTATTGTTTTTTAGTTTTTTCTTGTATTTGTTTACAATTTCGATAAATTAACTAAAGTCTCGAAATAATCTATAATATCTTTTATATATTTGTAAAAATTTGTAAAAATTCTTTCAATTATATTTTTTGTTTAAATCGATAATTAAACTATAAAATTTAATAGTTTTCTAAAATATTTAATTAATTTTTTGTATAAATACAAATATCTTGTCTAATAATATTTTATCTAGAACTTTCTATAACTAATTTAAATTTTCTATCAAATAATAATTATTGTTCGATTTAATTTCGAAAATATTTATTTCTATATTAATTTGTTTTTTGATATTGTTTTAACTATCGAATATTTTTCTTAATATAATAATAATTTGCTAACAATTTATTAAGTTCTATAATTGACAATCTTTTGCAAAGTAATTTGTTTTGCTATATAAATAATATATTTTTTAAAATTTGTTATTTTATTTTTCTTTAGAATTTTTCTTTTTGTATTGTTAAATAAAATTTAATTCTATAGATATAGATTTATATTAATTTAAAATATTGTATTTCTAATTAAAACAAAATTTTCTTTGCTAATATTCGATTATTAATTTAAAAAAGATTTTTGATATTTTATAGAATTAATTATATTGTTTTTTTATAGTTTTTTTATATAGTTTGTTGTCGAGATTAATAGCTATTTCGATAAAATCAAATATGTTGCTAATAGATTTATTATTATGCATAATTTTATTTTTAAAATTGTTTTTAAAATCTTGTCGAAATCTTGTTATAAATATAATATTGTTTTATTCGATAAAATTAATATATTTTTGAAGTTTTGTTGCGTAATCTATTGCAAAGATTTGATAAATTAAATATTAAATTACTTTTTTTGCAATTTGTTTTTTCTTAAATATTTCGAAGATTTTTCGAAACTTTTTTTTGAAATTGTTGAAGTCTATAAATATTGCATACAATTTTTATTATAATATTTCAAATATTTGCGTAAATTTGACTTAATTCAATATTAAACTCTTTTTTTAGAAATAATTAATACAAAGATTGTCTTCTAATTTGCTAAAACAAAATAGAAGATAAAATAAATATTTATTTATATAAATTAGTTTTTCAAATTAATACAATCTCTATAATAGATATTAGACTTGTTAATTCTTATTTTGTTATTTTTGTTAATAAAAAATTGACATAATATTGTTAAACTAGTACTTGAAATAAAGACGCATTAATCTAATATAAATATTTTTAAAGTATTTAAAATATTATACTAATATTTTTGTAAAAAATATTAGAGAAAATTATATTATCGAAGAAATTTGTAAATGTCTTCAAACAATATAAGCAATTACTTAATAACAAGAGATTGCAATTTAGTAATTGTAATAGTAAGTTAAAACTTAAAATAAATTAGACACAATTTATAAAAGAGTTATGTTCGAAAGCTATATATTTTTCTATTATTTGAAGTTTAAGATATTTAAGATATTTAAATTCCTAATTATCTTAATTATCTTAATTCGAAATTTAAGATGCTTAAAAATCAAATTATCTTAATTATTTAATTCTATCTATAGATCTTCTCATTCTAATTATCTTGTAAAGAGCAATATGCAATAAATAGTATCTATTAGTATGCAACTTGTAACAAACAACAATCGAAATAAGCGCAAAAATAGAGAAAATAACAAGATTATATATACAATTGTCTAAGAAAGATTAGTAAAGTACTCTTATTAAATTTAGCAACGCTTACAATTAGTTTAAACAATTGCTATAACTTGTTTACTTTATAGTTTAGTTTGTTGATTGCATAAATTAGAATATAAAACAATTTAAAAAGAATAAATATAATCTTTGTAAAAGCGTGAAAGAGACAATATATAATTAGTAAAATGTTTAATATATTACAAATAAAGCTAAGATAAAATTTAAAATAAACTAACATTATATTGATTAACAATATATAGTTTGTTCGAATGTTTGCTTTCTTTGCAATCGATATTCTAAAACTAATACTAAAAATATTAACATCAAAATAGATTAACTAGAGCAATATCTGCGCAAAAATCTATAGCTTAAAGAATTAATATTTTTTTACAAGCGTAAGAAGCAGAAAATACTTTCGTATTAGCGTTCGACAAGATTTGAGAAATCGAATTAGATAAATTGTAAAATAGATAAAGAGCAATAGAACAATATTGTTGTTTGCAACAATAGTATAGATTAGAGATACGTCTATCTCTACTTAGGAAAGTCGAGAATACTAATAATATAAGAATAAAATAAATAGATTCTTCCCAAAACCAATAATATCTAATTTCTTTTATAATATCTCTCTCTTCGATTTTGAAATCTCTACTAGAGACAAATAGCTAATACTAAACCAATAATAAAGAAATTAATATTAAATAAAAGTCTTTAATACTAAAGAGTATCTAAATCTAAATAAAAAGCAGTTATTTCTAACATTTATAATACAAAAAAAGAATAAATATAGAACTAAAGTATATCCAAAAGTAGAGAGAAGAAATAAGAGAAATCAAGACTCAATAGCTTGGAAAAGAGAGAAAGCTACCGGAATAGACAAGAAAGAACAAACAATTTAAAGAAGTAATAATTGTGCTATAACAAAAAAAGAGATTAAAAAAGAGAGAATATTGTATCTGCGTCTTTTCTATATCTCTTATAAATACTATCGACTTTATATATAACTTAATCTATTGTTTAACTAATAGTTATTTGTAAGTACTCTCGAACTAGAAGATATTCTAAAGTCTACATATACTTTTTTATAGAAAATCTATTATCTAACAATCTGCAAATCTTTCGAGAGAAAAGTCAAGCATTTTGCAATTCGATCAAGATATCTTTCGATAAAATCTACTATAAAAAGCTTTCTAATAACTTGCATTAATTTAACAAAAAAAATATTATAATATTGCTTAACTTCTTTTGCTCGAAGAGTTGTTTGCGCTTAAACTCTAAATACTACGTTTCTACACTAATATCTTGATCTACAATGTTCCAAGATCTCTATTTAGAAAAGAAGCTATTATATTTTAATTCCAAGCATTTTGTAATTTGTTTGCACAAAAAATACTATCTAAAAGCAACGCAATTTTTTTTTTATAAAAAATAGAAATAGATAGTAGATAATAAATCTTTATTCTAGAGATAAGAGAATTAATCTTTCTTAAAAAAAATACTTGCTAATAGAAGTCAAATTTTAGTCTTTAGATCAAGAATATTCTGCAAAAACACGTAGCAAACGTTACAAAATATTACAATAATAATATTGTTTGTCGAATTCGAATTTTTACTATATATAACAATATTATAAGAAGATAGAAATAACTCGCCAAACTTTCGAAAAATATATAGAAATATCTTCTACAATTAAAAGCACTTTCGAAGAGATTTGTAAAAAGTCTAGATACTCTAATTGTGTTTGCAAATCTATAGTTAATATTGTATTCAAAAAGTTTGACGCAATTTCTAAATTTATATTGCTCTAAGATACAAGAGTTGTCTCTATATTATATTGTTCTCTAACAAACAATACAGAAAAATAATCTATTACTTGCGTCGAATTAAGAATACGTAAATATAAATTATTAAAAACAAAGAAATAGATTAGTTGCAACTTAATATTAATATAGTTGCAATTCTACAAAGCTATTCTCTCTTGCAATTATCGAAAAATCGCGCGCATATTTAGATTAGAATATTTACTAACAATAGATCTTCGACAATTATAGCTAACAATTAACAATTATAGATTTTCGATTATAATTGCTCGATAGAGTATATAATTCTATCTATCTATATTTTTCTCGAAAACACAAAATATCTCGAGTTTCTCGCAAGAATTCTGAAGAAACTGCTATCAAATAAGTGTAAAGACTTTATATCTTAACATTTTAGCGCTTTTTATAACAAATAGACAAAAATAAAGATGCAATTAAGTAAATATATCTTCGAGAATTGAACGTTGTTTTCCGATTATTCTTTATAGTTATTGTATTGTTAGCTTTAACTCTTTGCTCTTCGCTATTTTCCTATTATAGATAGTTAGTTGTCGCGAAGAGATAAGACAAAGTAGAGCGCTTTGCACAAAGAATAGCAATTGTAACAATAATACAAGCTCTAATTACTAATATTAGAGAACATCTATCGACAAATCTATTGTTTGTATTGCAATTAAATAGCGACAAATATTAAAACTATCGAGAACTATATAAAGAATATTCTATCTTTCAAGTATTACGCAATTAATCTAAATCGAATGCATTAAATATTACTTCTTAATTGTTAACTCTTTAACAACATATCATATATTAAAAAGAAGCTAATTGCTCTAATATTAATCTCGAATTATAAGAATTGTAGATCGAATATCTTTGATCAATATAATAGACTATAGAAATATTCTTTTTTAGTAGACAAGAAAAGTCTTTTCTTAAATATATTTACTTGACTTTCTATAATATTGTTCCCAAATATTATTTAACTTTCTTTGCTATTAAATAAGATTTCTTTCGCGTTTTCTTCGATTTAGAAGAAAACAATCTAGATTAACAATTGTTATACAAGATGTTTCAAGACAATTATTGTAAATATCAAAAAAAAAATTATATATTCGATTTCGAAACGCAATTAGCAAGCTATTATCTTTTACCAACGTTAAATATATTTAACATAGACAAAAACATAATTTTAGAGCAAAATTACAATAATAGATTGAATTCTAACACTATTATTAAACTAATTCTCTCTTCGCGAAAATTAATACTAGACTAATTGCGTCAAATCAAATTATCGAGTTCAAGTCAAATTTCTAGCTCGCCAAGATTTGAATCGAGTTAAAATTTTAATATCGAAAAGTTAATTCAAGTTACAATGTTAATATCGAGTATTCGAATCGAATTACAATGTTAATGTTAAATATTAATTCGAATTTTCGATTTAATTTGTCAAGATATAAAGCGATTTAATAGTAGAATTTGTAAATATAAATTTTATATTAAATTTTATATTAAATTTTATATTAAATTTTATAATTTTTTTCTTAAAATGTTGCATAGTAATACAATTAAATAATATATTTAATTTCTTTGTATAGTAACTAGTTTAAGATTATTGTAATCTCTTGACTAGCTTTATTGTTATTAAAAAAAGTATATATTCGAATAGCAATTTAGTTAACACATTTATTAAAAAAAGTATATAATTAAACAACAATTTTGTTAATACATTTGTTCGAAAAAGTGCATAATTAATATATATAGTAAAACAATACATTTAGTAAATAATGCAACAAAATAATACAATTGATAAACTATATAGCTAAATAATTTATATACTTGCTATTTAGACTAATTGTTGAGTCAAATTATAATATTATCTTTCTAGTTCGACTCGACGTCAAGATTGAATTGCGAGGATTTTTTGAAATCGAATCGCTTAAAGTAGTTTAGCGCGCTTCGCCCTAAACTACTTATAGTAATCGACTAAACTACTTTAAGCAATTCGATTCTTCGATTTTTTTTTAATTTAAGTCTTGACATTTGCACGTGACATTTCTAGATTAGCGCGATCAATCTATTGCTATTTATTCTTAATTTCGATTATTTAAATCTAACAAAAATATTTTAATTTTAGAATTTCGAATATTACAACAAATATTTACTTTCTACTATTATTATAATAGATTCTCAAATTAATTATTAATTGCGTTATTAATTATATATTTTTTTGCTAAATAATCTTACGCTTTGCGCAAATAACAAGCAAATTGCTATCTATATACATAAAGCGAAATATTAGTAGATGTTGTAAAAAATCAACAATAATGCAATAAAATAATGTAGATAACAAGAAAATAATAAAGAAGAAAATTGTTTTGTTCTTGACGCATAAATCTCTCGAAAATCGTAACGTAATAAATTTAAAAATAGAAATTCTTAATATTATAATAACATTTTCGATTGCTTAACAATTCGAATTAATAATTTAAATTAAGTTAGAAATCGAATGGATATCGAGTTGAATTACAATATTAATATCGAGTATTTAAGTCAAATTACAATGTTAATATTAAGTATTCAAGTTAGATTAGAAAGTTCATATTGATTCTTGACTTAACGATTAATCTAATCGACACTATTATTGATCGTATTAATCTTGTCAATCTTAGCAATAGAAAGCGCGCAAATATATCTAGTTTGTTATATGTTGTCTTCGAATATTACTTAATCTCGATTGTTTATATATATATTTAAGCAATAAGATAGAAAGAAAATTATCTTCTTAACGCAAACTTTACACTTTGTCTTTAGCAAACAAAAAAATATTAAAGAGAGCACGTTCGCAATGCTTTTACTTATCGAAAGTAATAGATTTTGCAAGTATCGCGCTAATTCTCGCAAAAAGCTTTTTATAACTATTGTTTTGCAATTGCTATCTATTTGTTGCTTTATTGCGCGAAATAATAGCAAACAACTAAAATTAATAACATTAACTACTATTCTCGAAGAGATTTGTTTATAGCAATTGTAGTAGATTGATCGCGCTAATCTAGAAATGTCACGTGCAAATGTTAAGACTCGAGTCAAAAAAAATCGAAGAATCAAATCGCTTAAAGTAGTTTAATCGATTACTATAAGTAGTTTAGCGCGAAACGCGCTAAACTACTTTAAGCAATTCGATTTCAAAAAATCGTCGCAACTCGATCTTGACGCTAGATCGAATTAGAGAGATAATATCATAATTCGACTCGACAATTAATCTAAATTGTAGATAGTAATTGCAATCTTGCAATATAATATTTAGTAAATTGATCGCAAGAAATCGAAAATATTACGTAAAAGCGTTAAGATTCGATTTCTCGATTTTTTAGCTAGCTTCTTTAAGCAATTCGATTTTATTCGATTTCTTAACAATTTGATTCGATTCTAAAGTTGACACCAAATATCGAATTAACGATCAATCTAGTATTTAGAAATTAATATATAGATTCGAAGATTACAAAGATTTCGAAAAGAAATTGTAAAATTCGAGAAAATAAGAGCATTATACGCACAATTTGATATATTATAATAGTGCGACTTAATTGTTTTATTTCTGTCTTTGCTTAAATTTACAAAGTAAAACAAGTATCTACTCTTACTTCTCTTTTCGCTTTTCTTCTCTCTTTATAAAAGTGCTTTGTTCTTAATATTGCAACCTCTATATTGCATTTTCTACATTCTTTATTATTTTGTCAAAGTTTATCTTAGATAAGTTCAATATCTTTACTAGTCTCTTTATATAATTTTTTTTAATAGCAAGCTTTTCTATCAATATTGTTTGTATCTCTAGTAGACATTCTTTAATATCTAGTACTTTCGAGATTTTCGAATTTAAAGCAAATAGTTTATTGAGACGTTTGTATTGCTTTGTTTAATTCTAGAGACAAAGCTTCTTTTCTTTTTATATTTTCTTATATTAAATTGTCTTTCTATATTCTATCGCGAATTTCGACTCTCTACTTGCATTAAGTTCAAGATTTGAACACAATAGATAATCTAAATATAATAAATATAATTGCAACGTGCTAATAGATTCTACTATCTCGAACTTGTAAAAGAAACTTATAGATTAGATCTATATAGTTTTGACTTTAAATAAATCTCTTTTAGAGCAAAAAATTGTTCGAACAAATTTGTTTCTTATTAATCTTTATCGTTAATTCTATTATTTAATTCTTGCTCTTGTAAAATATTTGTATCTAACTTAAGTATTTAGTTCTAATCCTCTTAACAATGTTTATTTTTAACTTTCTCTCCAACATTATATTGTAGTCTCTCTCTAGCATCTATTTTTAACTTCTCTTCTACAATCTACTACTATATTCTATTCTCTTTTTTAATTCTAATCTTAATACTACTTCTTACATATATTTAACTTGAATATAAGCTAGACAATAATCAAAGAAGTTAGAGCAATAGATAAAGATATTATCTTATTACTATCAATATGCAACGTAAAATTAATAATAATCTACTTCGTAAATAGAATCGATCGTTTTATATATTGATCAAAATTTCTATCGAAAAGCTTACTAGATATAATTGCGAAAGTTGTTCTATCTTAAACATTTTCGTCGTATAGAATATAAAAGAGTATTTTCTAAAATTAATAATATGTAATTCTAAAACTCTAATTTGAAGATACAACTACAATTATTATAACTTTATTAATTTTATCTTAAGATTATAGAATTTACATACATAGACGACAAAGAATCTCTAGAGCTTGAAGAAACAATCTTATACTTATACAACAATAGTAGTCGAACTACTTTCCAATGCTCTCTTTTTCTAGTCTAGTAGTATACTCTTATGTCGTCGCAATCTTTAATTATATAATTTTCTTCTATCTTAATAAATAGTCTTATAATATTAGTATATTTAATAGCGATCGTAAAATATATTGATATTCTTTTGTTAAAATCTTGTACGTCAATATTACAAAAGCTTGCTTGCAAAGATATTAGTAACGTTCTAATAATTTTCAAATATTTATTCTTGATCAATAAATGCAAAATTGTCGATTTAGAATTATATATTGTTAAGACATTAGTCTTTTGTAACAATAGCAACTTAACTATCTATTAATAATCGTATTTTGCTACAACGTATAGAGATATTCGCTTTAGATTATTAGATTTTGCTAAGTATATTGAAGTTATTATCTAATAGCAAACGTATTACAATAATATTTTCTTCTTTAGTTGCTACGTGTAGTACAATTATTTCTAAATCTTCTTTAGCGTTATTTTCGATATGTTGTGCTATAATTAATTTTACAATAGTGTTTGCGTTGCTCTTAATATTGAAGCTAAAAACAATCTTAAATAACTCTTTCTAGCAACTTTATTTTATACTTCTTAGATATTCGAGAATTGTTCAATTATACACATAATTATAATCAAAGCTCTTACGCACAAAGAGATTACGAAAGATTTTGCGTAGATAGATATATTAAGATTTGTTATAAAAGTTACGAGAACAAATATAATTAAAATAAGTTGCAAATTTGCGTAGAAGACTCTTGCACAAATCTTCTATACTAATTGTCTACTTTATCGCCAATATAAGTTTCTTCTTTTGCTCTTGATTTGTAACTATAAGATCTTGCTATAAGAGATAGTTTCGAAGAAAGTAAAGAAGTATGTATTCTAGAGATTCCAAGTTATCGCAATAATGTTGCACTTAAATATCTATTAGCTTTCGAGAAGCAAAAGTTAAAAACGTTCTACTTATTAATATTCAAATAATTGTTAACGCTAGCAAAACATATTGTGTCTATTAGCTTTGAATTTAGAGCACAATTAATATTTGTTTCTATCTAGATTATACGACGCTTTGTAAAAAAATCTAAGTCAATTACATAAATCTAATTTCTATATTTATTTATATCTATTAAATAGTTTTCTAATTTAAATATCTCGATAAATAACATTAGTATAATCGTTGAGTCGAATCGAACACTTTTTTCTTAACTTAATTTACTCTCTTGAATCTTGTAGGATTAAGTTAGAATTAAGACGCAAACTCGATTTTAGAGTTGAGTTTCGTCGAATTAATATCAAAAATTTAAGCTAACTTTGTCGCGTTAGCATTCGCTTATCTTATTTTATCTTATTTTATTTTATCTATATATTAATTCGATTAAGCTAGCACAAAATTTATGCTAATTCGATTGAGCTAACGCAGAATTTACGCTAATTGTATATAGTTAACGCGTTACGTAGCGTTACGTAATCGAATAGATTAAATTAAATACTAAACGCGCATTCTTCGTTCGTTCTATTCTATTAAGCTAGAAAATTTGTCTAATTCTAAAATTAGAATTGAGCGAATTAACTCAATCGAATTAAAACTTAACTTGATAGTTACACTAGATAATATTGTTGAAATAAATATAATTAAGACAACAAATAAGTTAATCGACTAGTATTAATATTGTTTTAAAAAAGAACTTGCAATTGCAAAAGTTAAAAAGATTTTTTAGACTTAAACTCGAAAAATTAAATACTATAGTATTAAATTTGTATTTGATCTCAAAAATATAAACTTGTAAAATATTAACATTATTAAAGAGAAATTGATAGATATTAATTTTACAATTTAGAACAAACAAATTAATTAATATATACTCGAGTTTAATAGCAACTTTGTTGTTAATATCGATATAAGTTTTTTGTGCGCTATAAATCTTAAAAAGTAGTTAGAATATCTATATCTATTATCAATATATATAGTGTTAAAACTATTATTATTAATTCTTTTTTGCAGTCGATATTTGTCAATTATATCTAAATTCTATTATAGATAAGCTATTAGTATATTACAACTATATTTTAACTAATAGAAAATATTTTAAATTAACAAAAAGACAAAATAGAAAATAAAACTTATTTATTAAGTTCTTTATTTGTAAGTGCAATATATCTAAAGTATTACCTTTTAGTTGCTATGCGCTAAGCTACTTATATTATTATTATTTTAATCGATACACCAATAGTAAGAATGCAAAAAGATTTACATATAGATTATTTTAACTATTTAGACAACAGATGTTCTATTAATTAACTAAGAGTTTTGCATTATAAATATTCTAGTATAGTTGTAAAGACGCGCGCTATCTTTACGCTTGCATTTAATTGTATTCTATTATTCTATTAATTTGTTATTTAATAAAGATTAAGATTTAATATCTTCGAAGACTTTAATACTTAATATTAGAAAGCAAAAGCTATCTATTATAGTAGAGTCTATAACAATTTCTTTGCTATTACTATTTGTTAAACAACAAAGACAAGAGAATTAGCAACAATATCGAATACTTAGTTTCTTCTAAAACAACCTCTTATAACGATAATTTACTTATTGTGTTCTTCGAGAGTTTTATCGAAGAACAATATAATCTATTGTTTTTTTATTACTTTATCGATTTGACAAAAAAAGTATTTATTTTATATAGCTTAAACGTTTTGCGAGACACAATAAATCAAGTCTAGATAATATAAAAGCTATAAAAGAGACTTAACTTCTTTAATTCTTACTTCAAGCAAATAGGCAAAAGCAAGAAATTACAATATTTAGTATTTTAGAAAATCTACTTTATCTAAGATTCAAGTTCTTTATAATTATCTTATACTATTAGCTCTTATTATTCTACAAACTTGCTCTCAAATATATAGATCTTCTAAATTTCGCAGCTTAGATTGTTGTCAAAATCTCTTTTCTTATACTTTCTATCTATTCTTAATTTCGCAACTTAGACTATTGTCAAAATCTTTTTTCTTATACTTTCTATCTATTTTTATCTTCTTACAATAGAGAAGATATCTCTTGAGTTATGCTCGAAATTAAACTTAAATAGTTGATCAAGATTGCTTCGCAAGAGAAGTAAGAGATAATTTCGAACACGTCAAGCTATTAGCGCTTTTATAATAGTTGTTGTCTCTTAATCTTATTTTTAGATTCTTGATCTTAGCTTCTAGCAAAAAGCTTTTAATTAACTTTTATATTTCTTAATTTATTACTATTAAAATCTTATATTTAATAGAGTAGACTTTGCGCTTTTAACAATATATCTTTGATAAAGTTTAAGTTAATATTGAAAAAGTTATTTAGTTGCAAAGTTTTTGTATTTCGAAACGTATCTTAAAAACAAAGATCAACTTAAATTTTTTATATATTAATAAACTATATAGTTTCTACAACTCTAGCAATTTGTAATTAAAACTTATAAGCAAAGCAATTTTAGAAAGCGCATAATATCTAAAGTAATAAGTAATTAATTCTATATATTTTAATAGCAAAATGCAAAAGTTAATCAAATTTATCTTGTTAGATATTGAAATCGAAAATCTAAAAATAAGATTAAGAGACAACAATTGTTGTAAAAGCGCTAACAAATTACTAATTGCGCAACTAGAAGAAATCAAGATTCTTCTTGTTTGTCGAATTCAATTCTAAAAATATCTACTATCTAATAACTGCTCTCTTCCCTAATAGATGCAAATAACAAAGTGCTCGATTTTAAAATTCCTATTATGCTAAAGTCGTTGTTATCGTATCAAATCTTCTAATAGAGCTAAACTTGAACAAGTTGAGAGCAACAAAATTGTTACAAAAATATTAACTAAAATATAGTTCTATGTCGTTAAGTTTGCGCTCTAAATCGATTTTGCATCTCGATTGCTCTTATTTTCTTTAAACTTAGCATAGCAAAGTATTTTCTAATTATTGACGATAGCGTGTTCGAATTATTAACGTTTTACTATCTTCGACATTAAGATTGTTAGTTTAGAATCTACGTCAAAATAGAAATACACGTTTCATCTTAAGATATTGCAAAGATTTCTTGCACAAACTATTTAGAACTAACTTGTATAAAAGAAGCGCAAGCAATATATAAGCTTTAAACTACAAATATCTTTTACAAGAAATTTTGCACAAAAGTCGATTATATCGTTGCGTACAACTTCGAGAACTTTGCTACACTAAGAATAATTAACAAGAATTGTTAGAAATATAATCTTGAATAACGTAAAACATAGAACAAAGAGTTCTTTACAAAAGTATTCGAAGAAATATAGATATTAGATTTAACATATATCTACAATAATAACAATGCACTAATTGATTAAATATTTATTATAAAATTATTGTATTTTGTTGTTAAGTTAGAAATTGCAATGTTTGTGCAAAGACTTGTTTCTAAAACAAATCGAGTAAATATTGTTATTATTAATTATTCGAACTATAGAAAAGAGATATTGGACACAACTAATATAAAGATAATTCTAGCGATTGGACTATAGATTATAACAATACTAGACTATTCTAAGATTAACAAACTATCTATTAACTTATTTCTAATAGCAATATTAACTTTTTATCTCGCAATTAATAACAAACAATATTTCTTCTATAGCGTTAAACTAATTTTTTCTTATATTAAAATAGATAAGAAATGCAATCGCTCATATATTCTAGTCGACACTAACATCTTACAAGATAAAATACTTTCTCCTATGTGTAATTAGAAAATAATAAAGATTATCTAAATCAAAAAACTATTTACAAGTATTTTCGATTAACTTTTACGTTTGTTAGATCTTTTACGAAGTATATTTGTAACACAAGAGACATAGACTATGCAACAATAGTTGCTACAATCTTATCTTTAACTTAAGAAGATTAAAGTTACTATCTACTACTATTGATAAGTTTTGAGATGTTTTAAAAGTTGACAAATTCTAAGAGCACAAAAATACTATAACTTTAGATTAGATTCTATATATTAAGCGACATTTGCTATACTTGAATTTAATTATTGTAGAAAAAAACTCGTATATTTACGACAAGAATATTTTAATTATTGATTAATCGATTGTAAAAGTTGTAGAAAAACAATTGTAAAAAATCTTAATATAGAGATATAAATAGCAACACAAAGAAGACTTAAATAAACTAGACAACTAGTCTCTTCTTAGCATCGAACAAACATATAAGATACTCGAAAAGAAGATACGTAAATACTACAAGCGAATTTAAGAAAACTTGCTAAATCTATCAAACTTTTATATATAACGCTTAAATATAATAATCAAATTAGATTAAGTTAGAAATTTAATTCTTGTACTATGCGTTCTTATCAAAATTGTTCGTGCATAAATAATACGTAAATATTTAAATATTATACAATATTAATTGCTTTCAAAATAGAGATAATATTCTATTATAAATTCTTAGTATATTATGCAAGATTTAGAACGCAAGTCTTATAAAGTACTTAAATATAATATAGAAATCTGCAATAATTTTGCTTTTAAGTGCTAACTGCTTCGACTACAAAGAACTTGTAATATATAGTATAAAAAGTAACTACAATAATCAAATTGCAATAAATAATAATTTGTTTATTAAAAGCGTTAGAAAATAGTTGTAAAAATTCCATTTAAGCTTCTAAATTTTCCTACAAGTTCTAGATAGTCTATAAACAATTGTTAGTATTATATCTAGAAGGTTAAAGAACAAGTTGCTTATTCTTCGAGTCTACATTGTATATAGAGTAAAGTATTTAATCTATATATTTCTGCAACTATCTAGATTCTTGTAGTATTTATAGATTGCATATTATATATAATCTATTGTAACTTATTTATCTTAGCGTAGAATTTAGTTGTTAACTATTATTAATTTCTAGATATAATTTATTTTGTACTTTCGATTACACTTATAAGATATAACTAAAGATTAACTAAAGAATTAATAAAATTCTAGAATTCTATATAGAGAAAATTAACAAACAACAAACATTGCGTCTTAGAAGTTGTAATATATGATAAAATAATATAAGAAAGTACTTTTATCTATAGATCTTAACTTTAAGAATCGATAAAAATATATTAAAATTGTTTAGAACAAAATGTAGCAATTAGCTTGTTCTATTACTATTGCTAAAGCAAGAGCTTAAGAAGCTAAATTTAACTTAGCGTTATAGATAAGTTTTGCTACAACAATATATAGTTTATAGCAAGTTATATTATTAAAAGAAAAACTATTATTAGAATAATAGTTGCAATTAATTCTTAAGATTAAATTTATAGTTCCAAAAATTTGTAACAAATCTTTAGATTAATGTTCGATAATATTAAGATTGCTAAAGTTCAAAACAATAGAAAGATATGAATATCTACAAGATATATAGAATTAGCTAAATATTCTCTTTTTAAACAAAAATAGATATATTATATTTGTAAAGCTTTTAGAATAAACCAACAATAAGTTGTAACAAAATTACAAAGATTCTTATATATATATTAGATTAATAGAGATTAAGTTAAGATTAAGAGTATATACAAAACAATTTAGCAAACTTGTTGTAAAAGTTGTAATCTAGAGACTCAAATATTTGCGAGATATTGTTGTTCTATATTTTGTAAATTATAGTTGTGTATTAATAGATTAACTTTTGATTATACAATTTTGCTATATAGTTTGCACTAGATATTAGTCTATTAATTAGATTATTTTCTTTATTAAATCAACTTTTATTCGAGATAAAGCGAGAAAAAGTAATCTATGTTTTTAGCTATCAAAAATAGCAAATAGAATAAATTTCAAATTGTTGCTCCAAAAATCGACTTCTAGTCTTAGTTAAATATTACGCTAGAATACTTGGCAAATAACAATTTATCTGTAGTCGCAATTGCTTGGATAATTAACTTTAGTATAGAATAGTTATTTGC
>JAABUZ0100005303.1_pt1 | contig 17023 bp, 16 predicted proteins | sample 5562091 | NCBI WGS metagenome assembly JAABUZ01 (sample SAMN12813069, study PRJNA571459) | rock metagenome | isolation source: Antarctica rocks | place: Antarctica: Victoria Land, Linnaeus Terrace sud | collected 2015-12-21
GTCATGGTCAGGAACTCGCGCGGGTGGCGCGACAGGGAGCCGTAGCGCCGGATCATCGGACCGTCCTCCTCTCGCGCTCTCCCTGTCACTATACCCGCTCATCCCTTATTGCTAAGATGAACTAATTGCTACTGTGCGCGCGGTCGCGTACCATAAAGGTGGATATGCGGAAAAAAGGCGTCTAGGCCGTCACGGCGTTGAACATTAGGCCGCGATACCGTACTATAGTGGTAAAGGAGATGTGCAATGCGTAAGGTTTTGGAGAGTTGTCCGACGTGCGGCGGCGAGATCGAGATTCGTGAGATTCATTGCCTCGAGTGTAACACCGAGGTGCGCAGTCACTACGACCTGTCGCCGTTCAGCCGGCTGACGGCGGAGCAAACCGCCTTCCTTGAAATGTTCGTGCAGGCGCGCGGAAACATGCGTGTGCTCGAACAGAAGCTGGGGGTGTCATACCCTACGGTGCGTAATCGGGTCGAGGCGATCGCGGCGCGGTTGACGTCGGGCCGGGCCGCGACACCCGCCGCGACACCTGTGTCGGATCAGGCGCCCACACCGCCCGCCGTTGTGGCTGCTCCCGAGCCCGAGGAGACCACGGTGCCCGCGCCGCGCGCGCGACGTGGGCGCGCGGCGCGGGCGACGACGTAACAGCGGGCGACAGCGGGCGCTTACTCGATCGTCGCCAGGGTCGCGCCGACCTCAACCGTCACGCCGACCGTCGCCGCCAGCGCGGTGACCGTGCCGGCGCGCGGCGCCGTCACCTCGTTCTCCATCTTCATCGCCTCGATCGTCAGGAGCAGGTCTCCCTCCTGAACCGTTTGCCCCTGGGTCACGGCGACGCGCAGCACGACTCCGTGCATCGGGCTCACGACGGACGATGTGTTGTCCGTCGCGGCGCCGGCGCCGCGTCCGCCGCGCGCCCGCCCCGCGCGCCGCTGACGCGCCTCGGCTATCCGGACGGTGAATCGCTTGTCGTTAACGTCCACCAGGAAGGTCTCGCCCGCGTCCATGTCAGCAGCGTCGGCAGCCGTCGGCGTTCGCAACGTTGTCGCCGTCTCCGACGCGCTAGGCGGAACGATTTGCTGTGCGGGTAATGACGAGAGGTCGAGTTCCGCCACGAACGTCGTGGCGACTCGGCCGGCGATAAACACCTCGTCGGAGAGCACCAGGCGATGGAACGGGATGGTCGAGGGTACGCCCGCGATGTCGAACCCGTCCAGCGCGCGCAGCATGCGCCGACGCGCGTCTTCGCGGTCTCGCCCCCACACCACGAGCTTGGCGATCATCGAGTCGTAGGCGCTGGGGATCGTGTAGTCCTGGTACACACCGCTGTCGAGGCGCACCCCGGGACCCGTGGGGGGGCGGTAGCGGACGAGCGTGCCGGGGCCGGGACGGAAGCGCGCGGCGGGGTCTTCGGCGTTGATACGGCACTCGATGGCGTGCCCGCGCGGGACGCAGTCCTCCGCTGTAAATGGGAGCCGCTCACCCGCGGCGACGCGTAGTTGCATCTTGACGAGGTCGAGCCCGGTCACCTCCTCGGTGACGGTGTGCTCGACCTGGATGCGCGTGTTCATTTCGAGGAAGTAGAAGCTGTCGCCCGCGACGAGGAACTCGGCCGTTCCCGCCCCGACGTAGCCGATCGCGGCGGCGAGGCGGCGCGCGGCGTCCATGATACGGTCTGTCAGCCTATCCGGTAGAGGGGCCGGCGCCTCCTCGATAAGTTTCTGGTGGTTGCGTTGTGTCGAGCAGTCGCGCGTACCCACGGCCACGACGGTCCCGTGCGCGTCGCCCGCGAGCTGTACTTCGATGTGCCGCGGCGCCGCGAGATAGCGCTCCATAAAGACCGTCGCATCGGCGAAGTAGGCTGTCCCCTCTCGCCGCGCGCTCTCCAGAGCCGCCGGAAGCTCGGCCTCGCCGGCGACGACCTTGAGCCCGCGCCCGCCGCCCCCGGCCGACGCCTTGATCGCCACCGGGTAGCCGACGCGCGCGGCCACGGCCGTCGCCTGCTCCAGGCTCTCCAGGGCGGCCGTCTCGCCTGGCACGACCGGCACGCCGAGTTGTTCCGCCAAGGCGCGCGCGGCGATCTTGCCGCCCACGGCCTCCATACTCTCCGGAGTCGGGCCGACGAAGACGATCCCGGCGTCGCGGCAGGCGCGCGCGAAGTCGGCGTTCTCGGCGAGGAAGCCGTAACCCGGGTGGATCGCGCCGACGGCCGCCGCGCGCGCCACCTCGATGATGCGGGGGATGTTGAGGTAGCTTTGCGCGGCCGGGGCGGGCCCGATCTCATAGGCCTCGTCGGCGAGTTGCACGTGCAAGGCGTCGCGATCGACGTCCGAGTAGACGGCGACGGCCCCAAGGCCTAGTTCACGACACGCCTGGATCACGCGCACCGCGATCTCGCCCCGGTTGGCGATGAGGACTTTCGTAAACGGCCGGTCCCGCGCCGTCATGGCCGCGCCGCCACGGCCCAAACACCAGAGCGCGTCGCGCCGCCTGCCCACGATCCTGTCGGAGCCGCGCTACCCACCCCTTCGAGCCGGCCCGCGCGCGACCAGCGCGGCCCCGCGGCCGCCCCGCGGCCTCCGCGGCGGCGCAGCAGCAAGCGGACCGCGGCGAGGGCGGCTGCGATCTCCTCGTCGGTTGGCCGGTTAGATTCGTCGATCACGGTACCCCCTTACATAGTTGCCCGTTAGGTACGAGGGGCGGCGGCATCGTCGCCACCATGTCGCGCCGCGCGTAGCCTTCAGCGCGCTTCTTACTGGCGACCGGTCACTGGCGCCTACACATTGAAGCGGAAATACACCACATCGCCGTCGTGCATGACGTAGTCGCGGCCCTCCAGTCGGGTCACGCCGCGCTCACGCGCCGCAATATAGGAGCCGGCGGCGACGAGGTCGTCGAACGACGTCACCTCGGCCCTGATGAAGCCGCGCTCGATATCGCTGTGGATCTCGCCGGCCGCTTGCGGCGCCTTGGTCCCTTTGCGGACCGTCCAGGCGCGCACCTCTGGCTCGCCCGCCGTGAGAAAGGTGATGAGCTGGAGGAGAGCGTAGCTGGCGCGGACCATGCGGCCGAGGCCGCCTTCCTTGATCCCCATCTCCTGTAAGTAGGCCTGCGCGTCCTCGGCGCCAAGCTCCGCCAGTTCGGCTTCGAGCTTCGCGCTGACCGGGACGACTCGCGCGCCCTCGGCCGCCGCGATACGCTCGATCGCGACGAGGCCGGCCGGCCGCGCGGCTTCGGTGTCGAGGGCGGCCAGCGCGTCCTCGTCGAGGTTGGCGACGTAGAGCACGGGCTTGGCCGTGAGCAGCGGTACGTCCTCCAGCGCCTCGCGCGTCTCGTCGGGGGGCGGGTAGGTGCGGGCGGGGCGTCCCTCGTTGAGATGCCCAGCCAGCGCCCGCAGGTAGGTTAGCTGCGGCGGGTAACGTTTGTCACCGCTCTTGGACGCGCGTTCGACGCGCTCGACGCGCCGCTCGACGGCGGCGAGGTCGGCCAGACACAGCTCCGTGTTGATCGTCTCGATGTCGCGCACCGGATCGACGTTCCCCTCGACATGAATGACGTTGGGGTCGGAGAATACGCGCACGACCATCGCCACGGCGTCGACGCCGCGGATGTGCCCGAGGAATTGGTTGCCGAGTCCCTCGCCGCGGCTGGAACCCCGCACGAGGCCGGCGATGTCGACGAATTCCATCGTCGTCGGCACGATACGCTTGGAGTGGACGATCTCGTCGAGCTTCTGGAGCCGCTCGTCGGGGACCGCGACGATACCCACGTTGGGGTCGATCGTGGCGAAGGGGTAATTGGCCGCGACGGCGCCCGCGCTCGTCAATGCGTTGAAAAGTGTCGACTTGCCCACGTTCGGCAGGCCGACGATACCCATCTGTAGACTCAAAAGTGTACTCCTCCTTGGGCGCTCTGAAAGTATAGCAGCCCTGTCTGGCGGCGCTGGGCGCCGCGCGGCCTTTGCCCTATTCTATAGAGGAACGTGGCGCGGGCTGGAACCGGTATGCGAACAGACCCGATGGGGGCGGCCGGGGAAGCGAACAGGTGTAGGAGAAGAGCATGAAACAGTGGGCGGCAATCGCCGCGGCCCTATGCGCCGCGGCGCTATTATGGACGCCGGCGGACGCCGGCGTCGAGGCTCGTGGCATCAGGCTTCAGGCGTCGACGCGCGTCGCCGTCGCCCGGCCGGGGGCGAGCACGAGCGCGGCCGTCTACTATCGTCGTGGGGTGAGTAATTTGCAACACGGCAACTATAAAGGGGCCATCATCGACTTCAACGCGGCCCTGCGCGTTAACCATCGCTACGCCAGCGCGTACTTCGGCCTGGGCAACGCCTATTATGCCGAGGGCCGTCACCGTCGGGCGATCGCGGCCTACACTCATTTCCTTGCCCTGACGCCCCACGACCCCTACGCCTACGGCGCGTACTACAATCGGGCCCTCAACTACGACGCGATGCGCCGCTACCGGAGCGCGTCCGCCGACTACACGCGCTGCCTCAGCCTACAGCGTCGCGATGCGAACGCCTACCTCTATCGCGGTCTCGATCGCGGGCGCCTGGGTAACCATCGTGGAGCGGTGGCGGACGTCCAGGAGGCCGAGAGACTGTACACGGCGCAAAAGAATAGCGCCGGTGCCCGGCAAGCGCGCGCTATTCTGCGCCAACTCCGTTAGCCCTTATGGTAGCCCTACGTAGACAAGGACGTTTTGTTGGCTGACGTCGACATCGGGTCGTATCGCGTGCGGGTCGGCGGCTCGTATATGTATTACCGCGTCGCGGGGGCTGGACCGCCGCTCGTGTTGATCCACGGCTTCTCCGCGTCGAGCGTGTGGTGGCGGCGCAACATGAAGGGGTTGGCGACTCGACATCGCGTCTACGCGCTCGACCTCGTCGGCTTTGGCCGCAGCTGGCCAAAGCATCACTTCTCGCTCGACTACGCCGTGGACGCGATCGTGGCCTGGATGCGCGCGGTAGATCTCGAGCGCGCCGACGTCTGCGGCCACTCGATGGGGGGACACCTCGCTATCCACCTGACCACCCTATACCCCGAGTTGGTGCGCTGCCTCGTGTTGGCCGACGCCTCGGGGTTGCCTCTGGGCGACGGTTTGTTCCCGCTTGCCGTGCGCGGCTTGCGCTCGAACGCGGCCTATGGGTTCGGCCTCGCTCCAACCGTCGTCGGGACCGCGCTGCAGGCCGGCCCGCTCGTGCTGTGGGGAGCGCTGCGCGGCCTCCTCGCCGACGACGTCAATGGGGTGCTCGCGCGGATCGCCGCGCCCACTCTGGTCATCTGGGGTGAGATCGATGTCCTGGTGCCGCTCGCGTCCGGTCGCATGTTGCAAGAGGCGATCCCCGGCGCGCGCCTCGCGGTCATCCCCCAGGCCGGCCACAATGCCATGTACGAGCGTCCCGAGATCTTTAACCGACTCGTCCTCGAGTTCCTAGACGAAGACGGATAGAGTGTCCGCGATCCCTATCGAGATCGAGAGTATGGCACGTCTCTTGCTCAGAGCAGTAATCTAGCAGCCTATTTTTGTCTCCCGGTTTAGGAGGTGTCCCCGTGGGCGGTATCCTGTACACTATCGCGGTCATCCTGATTCTCTTGTGGATTATCGGGTTACTGGTGCATGTCACGGTCGCGGCGATCCATCTGCTGCTGGTCATCGCCGTGATCATCATTGCGTACAACCTCATTACCGGTCGGCGTCGCGCGCTGTAACGTCTCCTTGGGTGGTAGAGGCGGGAGGGGCGGTCAGATCCAGGATCTGACCGCCCCTCCCCATCTTCATCTCTTCATCCCCTACTGGGGAGAGTGACCGGCGGAAGAACGCCGACACGCGCGCGACGTAGGCGGGGCGATCGGCGAAGTAGGTGCCGCAGTGCTCGATCCCCGGCGAGGACCACAGTTCTTTGGGCTCGCCCGCGGCCGCGTAGAGGGTCGCGGAGTCGCGCGGGTCGGTCATCGAGTCCGCCTCGCCGTGGATGAGCAGGAGCGGGCGCGGCGACAGGAGCCCGACCTCGCTCAGCGGTTCCACATCCTTGAAATGATAGCCGCGCAGGCGGCCCAGCAGCAGATCGACCAGCGCGAGCACGAACCCATGTGGGACGTGCAGCACGCGGCGCATGTGCAGATCGATCGCCTCACGTTGACGCGCGAACGGGCTGTCGGCCACGACCGCCCCTATGTCGGGGCAGCGCGCGGCCCCCATGATCGCCACGGCCCCCCCCATCGAGTATCCCAACACCCCGATCGCGGCGTCAGGAACGCGGCTCTTGGTGTAGGCGACGCCGGCAAGCAGATCTTGCATCTCTTGGTAGCCCAGCGTGACGGGCGTCCCGACGAGTTCGCCATGCCCCCGGTAGTCGAAGACGAGGACGTTGTTGCCATCCCGCCATAGGGCCGCGCTGATGCCGAGCAGATCGGCCCGTCGCCCGCGGTACCCGCCGCACGCGATGACGACGCGGTTCGATGCGGGGCGGCGCAGCCACCACCCGCGCAGGATCGAGCCGTCGCTCGTCGGGAAGCTCACCGCGTCGTATGGGACGTCGAACTCGAACGGCGTGAAGGTGAACGCGTCGAACGGAGTCGTCGGGGTCGGGGCGGTGACGCGGCGCGCGACGTAGTAGGCGAGGGCGAGCGCGCCGGAGAGGAAGCCGCCGCTCGCGAGTCCGAGGGCGCTGGCGGCACGGCGCGCCCACTTACCGACGGGGCGGCGAGGCCGAACCTGAATCGTGATGCTCATGTCATTGATCCTGGACTAGAGGTGGGGGCGTGCGACGGGGCTTTCCTATATGCTACGCCTTCTCCTGCTTGAGGAAGCGGCCGAGGCGGAGCAGCGCTCCGCCTTTGTCGGATCTGCCAGGACGGACAGGACGGACGGGCTTTTCGGGTTTCGTCATTCCCACCGCCGTTCCCACCGTCGCCTCGCGCGACGCCGTCGACGCGACGCCAGAGGCGTCCGCGCCCACGAGCCTGTCTTGCGCTCGTGGGGCGGTTGGAGGCAGCGGCGTGCGTCCTGTTGACGCGGTTGGAGGCAGCGGCGTAGCCCCCGCGCGCGCGGCGGTCGCTCCGGCGGCCGAGCGGCTGCTGACGATGGGCAAGCTCGGGCGGGCCTCCTTGCGTTGATCGAGGCGCGTCAGGAAATTCCGGGCCATGGCGTCGTATGGCTCCGAGGTATAGTCCTCGATGCGGCCCGCGTCGCAGAACGCCGCGATCGACGGATCGATCGGCAGTCGGCCGAGCAACGGGGCTCCCGAGAGCCCGACGAGGCGTTGGCCCTGGCTGGGGCCAAACAGCTCGAAGGGGGTTCCGTCGGGCAGCGTCACGTAGCTCATATTCTCGACGACGCCCACGATGGGGACCTCGAACTTTTGCACCATCTGTATCGCCTTGCTGACGACCATCGTCGCCAGCCCCTGCGGGCTGCTGACGATGACCGCGCCGTCGGTAGGAAGTTGTTGCATCACCGTCATCGGGGCGTCCGAGGTGCCGGGCGGAAGGTCGATGAGCAGGTAATCGAGCGTTCCCCAGTCCATATCCGTATAGAATTGCTTGATAGCGTTCGAGATCATGGGTCCGCGCCACACCACGGCGTCCTCGGCGTTGGGGAGCAGCACGTTCATCGACATGATGGCGATGCCGCCCTTCGAGCGTGGCGGCTCGGGCTTCGGGCGATCGTCGGCCTGCACCAGCGAACGCGTCGGGATATTGAACATCAGGGGGATGCTGGGACCGGTGATGTCGCCGTCGAGGATGCCGACGCTATACCCTTGTCGTTTGAGGGTCACGGCCAGGAGCGCGGTGACGAGCGACTTGCCGACGCCGCCTTTGCCGCTGACGATGGCGATGATGTGCTTGATCCCCTCGACCTTGCCGGCGTCGCGTCGGGGCGCCTGCGTCATCGCCGGACGACTTTTCGGCGTCGGGACGGTACCGTCCCGCGCGAAGCGATTGAGGTCGGCCAGGATGGGCGCGACGTCGAGTTTATGCGTGCGCGCGCCCTGGGCGACCGTTTCGCTCGCGCCGACCTGGCAGCCGGCGCAGGGCAGGCCGTGCGCCTGGAAGACCGCGGTGACGCCCGGATGCCGGTCCCGCACGTCGCGGATGATCATGTCTTCGGTGATGAGGTCGCTCATGCCCTGTCTACTCTCGTCGGACGACGCCGACGCGCGGGTTATGCCGGTTGCTGGTTATATGTACTGCCAGAGGGGGTACGCTTTAATGGTACTGCGGCCTCGGGGTGGGGGCAAGGAATCCCTCATTCCTACCTCTCCTCGCTCCGTCATCGAGAAACTCCTATGCGGGCGGCTTTTGCCATGTCGGATTGTTCGGCAAGGAGGGCTCGTGCTATACTCACGATAGTTAGATTACAAAAGACGCTAAGTCTGATTAGCCGCCCCCCGCGAGGTGTATAAGAGTACGATGCTTGCCGGGTATGTTCCGATTTTGGTCATTATCGCGCTAGGTGTGGGGCTTGGAACCCTCCTCACTCTGGCCTCGATGTACCTGGGCCCGCACCGCCCGACGACGGCGAAACTTCTGCCCTACGAGTCGGGCATCATCCCCACGACATCGGCGCGACAGCGCTTCCCCGTCAAGTTCTACCTCATGGCTATGATGTTCATCGTGTTCGACATCGAGGCCGTGTTCATGTACCCATGGGCGGTGCAGTTGCGACAACTCGGCCGGTTTGGGCTCGTCGAAATGTTTACGTTTATCGCCGTCTTATTCGTCGGCCTACTCTATATTTGGCGGAAGGGGGCCCTCGATTGGGACTAGAAAGTCAGTTCGGCAACGATAGCGTCATCACGACGACGATCAGCAAGGTGGCGGATTGGGGCCGTAAGTCCTCCCTCTGGCCGGCTACGTTCGGCCTCGCGTGCTGCGCGATTGAGATGATGGCGGCCAGCGCCAGCCGCGTCGACCTCGCGCGCTTCGGCGCCGAAGTGTTCCGCGCGTCGCCGCGCCAGGCCGACCTTATGATCGTGTCGGGCCGCGTCTGCCAGAAGATGGCGCCGGTGTTGCGCCAGATCTACGACCAGATGCCGGACCCCAAGTGGGTCATCTCGATGGGGGCCTGCGCCTCCTCGGGCGGCGTCTACAACAACTACGCCGTGATTCAGGGCGTCGACAAGATCGTGCCGGTCGATGTCTACGTCCCTGGATGCCCGCCGCGCCCCGAGGCGTTGGTCGACGCGATCATCAAGCTGCAAGAGAAGATCGAGCGCGAGCGTATCATCACGTCGGCGTAGGCGTCGGCGCGACGCCGTCAACAGCCTGGTTGCCCCGCGCACTGCCCCCTCGGAGGCGGCGCCGGGGCACGTATTGTGTCTACGGCCAGGGCGTGATCGAGACGAGGGTCGGCGGGCGCGAGTCGAGGCTGAGCGAGGGCTGGCGGGACGGTTCGGGACGATTGGAGATGGGATAGAGGAGAGGTTTGTGACGACCGAGAGTGTACAGACGACGGCCTGGGGCAGCCCCGGCGCGCCGGGCACGGAGGTGCTGGCGGATCATCCGGCGGTCGCGCGCCTGCGCGAACGGTTCGGTCCCGATGTCATCGCGCTGGTGACGTTCCGCGGTGAATCGACGATCCTGGTGGAGCGCGGCCGCATCGTCGACGTGTTGCTTTTCCTGCGCCATGAACCCGGCCTCGAGTTCAACTTCCTGGCCGCGGTCCAGTGCTGCGACTGGCTGGGCCACGCGCCGCGCTTCGAGGTGTCGTACCACCTGCTCTCGATGACGCGGCACGACCGTCTGCGCATCAAAGTCGGCGTGCCGGAGACCGATCTGACGGTCCCGTCGGCCACGGCGGTCTGGCGGACGGCCAACTGGTTCGAGCGCGAAATCTACGACATGTTCGGGATCACCTTTACGGATCACCCCGACCTGCGGCGCATCCTGATGCCCGACGACTGGGAGGGCCACCCGTTGCGCCGCGACGAGGCCATCGGCGGCGAAGAGGTCGCGTTTACGTCGTAGGTCGCGTTTACGTCGTAAGACGGCGTAGGAGAGCATTATGGACATCTTAGAAGCGGACCGTATCAAGGCGCCCGAGCCAGGCAACGCGACTACGCAGACGATCATGTCTGCCACCACCGATGCGGTGCAGTTCGCGGAGCGCGGTGACCCCGAGGGGTTGATGACCCTCAACATGGGCCCGCAGCACCCCAGCACGCACGGCGTGCTGCGCGTCGTGCTCACCCTCGACGGCGAGACGGTCGTCGACGCGAAGCCCGAGATCGGCTATCTGCATACGGGGATCGAGAAGACGATCGAGGACAAGCGCTACGAGTCGGCGATCACCTGCACCGACCGTATGGACTATCTCAACCCACTCGGCAACAACCTGGGTTACTGCCTGGCGGTCGAAAAGATCCTGGGCGTCACTAACGACATCCCCAAGCGCGCGCAGTACCTGCGTATCTTGCTGGCCGAGTTGCAGCGCATCAACAGCCACCTCGTGTGGCTGGGCACGCACGCGCTGGACCTCGGCGCGATATCGGTCTTCCTGTATTGCTTCCGCGAGCGCGAGCAGATCCTCGACCTCTTCGAGTGGGCCTCGGGCCAACGCATGATGACGAGCTACATTCGCATCGGCGGGATCGAGCAGCAGCCGCCCGACGGGTGGTTCGACGGCGTGCGCGACTTCATCGCGCCGTTCCCCAAGCGTGTCGACGAGTACGAGCGCCTGCTGACGAACAACCCGATTTGGCGCGATCGCCTTATCGGGATCGGTAAAATCACGGCCGAGGACGCCCTCGACTATGGGTTGAGCGGGCCTTGCCTGCGCGGCTCCGGCATCAAGTGGGATTTGCGCAAGGAGATGCCGTACAGTTCGTACCAGGATGTCGATTTCGAGGTGCCGATCCTTACCGAGGGCGACTGCTACGCGCGCTACATGGTGCGGATCGCCGAGTTGCGCGAGAGCATCAAGATCGTCAATCAAATGCTGGCCAACATGCCCGACGGGCCGGTGCTCGTCGACGATCGCAAGATCGTGGCGCCGCCGAAGGAAGAGTTGGCTAACAGCATGGAATCGGTGATCCACCACTTCAAGCTCGTGACCGAGGGTCTGCACCCGCCCGTCGGCGAGGTGTACCAGGCGGTCGAGTCGCCCCGCGGCGAGTTGGGGTTCTATATCGTCAGCGACGGCTCGAACAAGCCGCACCGCTGCTCCGTGCGCGATCCTTCCTTCGTCAACCTGCAGGCGCTGAGCCACATGTGCAAGGGCCGCCTCATCGCGGACGTGGTGGCGGTGATCGGGTCGATCGATATTATCCTGGGCGGGGTGGATAGGTAGCCGTCTACACAAGGGTTATTGCTAAAGAATGTTAAGCGAAGAGACGCGCGGAAAAATTCTACAACTCAAGGAACGGTATCCCAACCGGCGATCGGCGTTGGGCCCGTCGCTCTACTTGCTGCAGGCCGAGCAGGGTTACTGCACGCGCGATGGGATGGACGAGATCGCGGATTTGCTCGACCTCACGCCGGCCGACGTGCTCTCGACGGCGAGCTTCTACACGATGTTTTACAAAGAGCCGGTCGGCCGCAAAGTCGTCGACATCTGCACGAATATCGCCTGCATGGTCAACGGCTCGGATGAGCTTCTGGACTACGTCAGCAAACGCTTGAACACTCCCGTCGGCGGCGAGAGTCCCGATGGCCGCTGCACCCTGCGCCACGTGGAGTGCCTGGGCTACTGCAACATCGCGCCGATGATGCAGGTCGACTACGCGCCGTACGGACCGCTGACCCACGAATCGATCGACCGCATCCTGGCCGAGGAGAAATTGCTCCCCGACACGGGGCCGGTCGCCGACGGCGTGGCCGACTCGTCGGTCGATCTCTCGGGCACGCGTATCTACGGGACCGGCCGCCCACGGTCGTAGGCCCCGATGTAGGCCCCGATGTAGGAGTGAGAAGAGATGGCGGAAGATACTAAAGACATCAAGATTTTGACCGCGCACTGGGGCGATCCCAACCTGCACCATATCGAGTCCTATATGTCGCACGGCGGCTACGATGGGCTGCGTAAGGCGCTCTTCGACATGTCGCCGCAGGAGGTGATCGACCAGGTCGTCAAGGCCAACCTGCGCGGCCGTGGCGGCGCGGGCTTCCCGGCGGGGCGCAAGTGGAGTTTTATTCCTAAAGACCCTACTCTCGACAAGTACATCTTGTGCAACGCCGACGAGGGCGAGCCGGGCACGTTCAACAACCGCGAGCTGATGGAGCGCAGCCCTCACCAGCTTATCGAGGGGTGTCTCATCGGGGCCTACGCCATTGGAGCCAAGAACGCCTTTATCCTCATCCGGGGCGAGTACCGCCGGCCGGCCGACCGGCTACAGGAGGCGGTCGAGGAGGCGTACGCCAGGGGGATCGTCGGCGAGAACGCGATGGGCTCGGGCAAGACGCTGCACATCCTGGTGCAACGCGGCGCGGGCTCGTACGAGGTCGGCGAAGAGACGGCGTTGATCGAGTGCATGGAGGGGAGCCGCGGCAACCCGCGCCAACGTCCTCCGTTCCCCGCCATCAAGGGGCTCTACATGAAGCCCACGGTCGTCAACAACGTCGAGACGCTGTGCAACGTGCCGCACATCATCCTCAACGGGGGCGAATGGTTCACCACGATCGGCGCGCCCTCGTGCCCCGGCACGAAGTTCTTTTCGGTCAGCGGCAATGTGGCGCGGCCCGGCAACTACGAGTTGCCCATGGGCACGACGTTTCGCGACATGATCATGGACGCGGCCGGAGGGGTCCCCAACGGCCGGGAGGTGCAGGCGATCATGCTGGGCGCCGCGCCGCCGATGCTCGACATCGCGGGCCTCGACGTCAACGCCGACATCGACTCGGTCATGAAGGTGGGCAGCCAACTTGGCTCGGGCGCGGTCATGGTCGTCGACGACTCCTGGTGTATGGTCGACGTGACCCTGCGCGCGGCGCACTTCTTTCACCATGAGTCGTGCGGCAAGTGTACGCCCTGCCGCGAGGGGACAGGCTGGATGCAGAAGATCGTGGGGCGCATCGAGGACGGCATGGGCCGGCCCGAGGACCTCGATCTCCTGCTCGACATCTGCGATGGGATCGTGGGCAAGAGCCTGTGCGCCCTCGGCGAGTTCTCGACCGGCCCCATCATCAGCTCGATCAAGCTCTTCCGTGACCAGTACGAGGAGCATATTCGCACCGGCACATGCCACAAGAAGCGCGGCATCGACAAGATAGCCGTGTAGGGGATATAGACACAGATGCAGCAACCTGATCAGGTGACGCTCACGATCGACGGCCGCGAGGTGGCGGTTCCGAAAGGTTCCCTCGTCCTCCACGCCGCGCAGAAGCTGGGGATCGACATCCCCACGTTTTGCTACAACAACAAGATGGACCCGCTCGGCGCGTGCCGGATGTGTCTCGTCTCTATCGAAAAGCAGAAGGGCTTTCCGCCCTCGTGCGCGACCCCGGTGGCCGAGGGCATGGTGGTGACCACCAAGTCCACGGCCGTCGAGAAGACGCGCAAGAGCATGCTCGAGTTCCTGCTCATCAACCACCCGCTCGACTGCCCGATCTGCGATAAGGGCGGCGAGTGCCCGCTACAGAACCTGACCTTCAAGTTCGGGTCCGGCAACACGCGCTTCGTCGAGCCCAAGCGCCACTACGCGAAACATCTGCAGGTCGGGCCGCAGATCGTGCTCGACCGCGAGCGCTGCATCCTGTGCCAACTCTGCGTGCGTTTCATGGAAGACATCGCCGACGACCCGCAACTCGTCATGATCAACCGCGGCGACAGCACCGAGATCGGGACGTTCCCCGGCCGGCCTTTCGACTCGGTCTTTTCGGGGAACACGACGGACATCTGCCCGGTCGGGGCGCTCACCAGCAAGTCGTACCGCTTCCAGTCGCGACCGTGGGACCTCGAGCACGCGCCAAGCGTCTGCCCGACCTGCCCCGTCGGGTGTAACATCGACATCAACACCAGGCGCGGCCAGTTGATGCGCCTCGTGCCGCGTGAGAACGCGGCCGTCGACGATGGCTGGCTATGCGACATCGGGCGCTACGGCACCCTGTCGTGGGCGCGCTACGACCGTGTGACGACGCCGCTCGTCAAGCGGAACGGCCACTTCCTGCCGGCGACGTGGAGCGAGGCGCTCCTGGTGGCCGAGGACGGCCTCCGTGGCGCGCGCTCGGGCGGGACGCTGGCGGGGATCGCGTCGGCCCGGAGCACGAACGAGGAACTCTATCTCTTCGGCAAAATCCTGCGGGGGGCGCTGCGTACCCCGCACCTCGACACGCTCAACGGCTCGCGCGGCGGGACGGCCGCGCTCGGCGGGGCCAACATCTCGGCGATCGAGGACGCCGACGCGATCGTGGTCGTTGACGCCGACCCGATCGCGCGTCAGATGGTGCTGCACCTGCGGCTCACGAAACAGGCCAAGCGCCGCGGCGTCAAGCCGGTCCTCATCACCAACGACGACACCGGGCTCGACGCGCACGCGGCCGTCAAGCTCCCCTTCGACCCGACGGACGTGGCGGCGACGCTGACGCGGCTGGCGGCGGAGGTGCGGGCCGTCCGCAATCCCGTCCCCGTTCCCGCCCCCCAGCCCGAGCCGTCCGAGCCGTCCGAGCCCCACGGCCTTGCCGGGGCGCTCTTCGGGATCGCCGAGGCCGTGTCGCACGTCGTGCCCGGCTTGGGGCATCACGAGGGCGCCGGGTCCGATGCGCCGGCCGCGCCGCTAGGCCCCGACCTCATCACGGTCGCGGCGCAGACACTGGCGACGGCCAGGCGCGGGCTCGTGGTCTACGACGAGCGGGTGCTCGACGCGGCGGGCGCGCCCGCCGTCCTGGCGGCGTTGCGCGACCTGGAGGGGCTATTGGCGGAGCTCGACGACCTGCCGACGGGGCGGCTCCTGGCCCTCTCTAAAGAGACGAACAGCCGCGGCGCGGCCGAGATGGGCGTGTCGCCGACCCTGTTCGCGGGTGGCAGGGCGCTCGACGACGACGAGTGGTTCAGCGCCCTGTCGGGGGGCTGGGGCCTGCCGATCGGGCGCGAGAAGGGGCGTGACGTCGCCGGTATCCTGGCCGCGGCCGCGAGCGGCGAGCTCGACGGGCTCTTCCTGCTCGACGCCGATCCAGTGTCGGAGTGGGCGGACGAGACGGTGGCGCGCGAGGCGCTGGAGCGCGTGCCGTTCCTCGTCGTCCAGACGCCGCTGTTGACGCCGTCGGCGCGGCAGGCCGACGTCATCTTGCCCTCAGCGGGCTTCGCCGAGGAGAGTGGGACGCTGACAAACCTCGAGGGCCGGGTGCAGGCGCTCGGACGCGCCGTGCAGATCCCCGGCGAGGCGCGCGACGGCTGGGAGATTTTGGCCCTGTTGGCGAACCGTTTGGGCGTCGTTCAGACCTATGAATCCGCCGGGGTCGTCTCGCAAGAGATCGCGGATACGTTACACTTACCGGCGTGGCAGGTGTTGGGGCAGTTCCCCGAACGTGTCTTAGAGCCGGTCGCGGGAGGCGCATAAGTGTTTACAGCATTTTCTTCCCTCGTGGGCAGCGTGATTATGGCCGCCGTGGTCATGTTCGCGCTGCTGACGGGCTTCGCGTACATGACGCTCATCGAGCGGCGCGTGTCGGCGCGCATCCAGGTGCGCCTGGGACCCAACCGCGTTGGATTCGGCGGCATGTTCCAGCCCCTGGCCGATGCGGTGAAGCTGCTGCTCAAAGAGGACATCGTGCCTTCGCAGGCCGACAAGCCGGTCTTCACGTTGGCGCCGATCATCTCGATAACGGTCGCGCTGGCCGCCTTCGCGGTGATTCCGTTCGGCAACGCGATTAATATCTTCGGCGTCAACATCCCGTTGCGTCTGGCCGACGTCAACGTCGGTATCCTGTATATCTTCGGCATTACGTCTCTGGGGGTCTACGGGATCGTGCTGGCGGGCTGGGCCTCGAACAATAAATACGCGCTGCTGGGAGGAGTGCGCGCCTCCGCGCAGGTCATCTCCTACGAACTGGCCATGGGTATGGCGGTCATCGGCGTGGTGATCTTGACGGGGTCGCTCTCGCTGAACGATATCGTGCGGCACCAGAACGGCCTGTGGTTCGGGTTCCTGCCGCGCTGGAACATCTTCGTGCAGCCGGTCGCGTTCGTGCTCTACGTGATCGCGGCGACGGCTGAGACGAACCGCGCCCCGTTCGACCTGCCCGAGGCCGAGTCGGAGCTCATCGCCGGCTACCACATCGAGTACAGTTCGATGCGCTGGTCGATGTTCTTCATGGCCGAATACATCAACCTGTTCACCGTGAGCGCCATCGCGACCACGCTCTTCCTGGGCGGATGGTCCGGCTTCAACTTTATCGGCGGCTTCCCGTGGTTCTTCATCAAGCTCTCGGCTTTCATGTTCTTTTTCATGTGGATGCGCTGGACGCTGCCGCGCCTCCGCTACGATAAACTCATGAAGTTTGGCTGGCATATCCTGTTGCCTCTGGCGCTGCTGAACCTGGCCGTGACGGCGGCGGTTGTCGTGCTCGGGAATTTCTAAGGAGAGGCAGGGAGAAAAGTATGAGTATTATTCCCGGGTTGTCCGGCATCGGCGCATTCGCCAAGGGCATGAGCTTCACGCTCAAGACGATGTTTACGAAGCCCGTCACGATTCAGTATCCCGAGCAGAAGCGGCAGGTCTACCCACGATACCGCGGCCGACACGTGCTGGAGCGCTACGACAACGGGCTCGAGCGATGCATCGGCTGCGAGTTGTGCGCGGGCGCGTGCCCGGCCAATTGTATCCTCGTCGAGGGGGCCGAGAACGACCCCGCCAACCCGACCTCGCCGGGCGAGCGCTACGCCAAGCGCTACGAGATCAATATGAGCCGCTGTATCTTCTGCGGCTTGTGCGAGGAGGCGTGCCCGACTGGCGCGATCGTCCTGCGCCACGACTTCGAGTTGGCCGACTACGACATCCCGAGCCAGATCTACACGAAGGAGCAACTCCTCGTGCCGCGTCCGGTCGCGGGGCCGACGCGGGCGACGCCCGACATCA
>JAABUZ0100005304.1_pt1 | contig 17023 bp, 25 predicted proteins | sample 5562091 | NCBI WGS metagenome assembly JAABUZ01 (sample SAMN12813069, study PRJNA571459) | rock metagenome | isolation source: Antarctica rocks | place: Antarctica: Victoria Land, Linnaeus Terrace sud | collected 2015-12-21
TGTCCGCCGCTGTCCTGTGTGGCTGCCAGTGTCCCATCCTCCCCATACGCAATGGCTGCCACAACGGACAAGTATATATGCGTGCAGGTGACACAATGTCTTAGGTAACATCTTGGGTAATCAATGCGTTATGGTGAGTACGGGATAACGATGGGCCACAATGGGAGGCTGGGGGCATGAGGCCACCAATGCTGACACCGCGACAGGCGGCCGAACTGCTGTCGGTGCACCCCAATACAATTCGAAGATGGATTGAGGAAGGTCATGTACCGGGCGCCGTGGTCAGTCCTGGCGGGCGCATTCGACTGCCCGCAACATCCATCGATGCCATCCTCCAGCCGGTGCGCGTGGCCGATGTAGCACAACACAAGGAGCCGAGCGACCAATGGGAACGATCACACTAGCAAGCGTGCGCGCTGAACAGGCGGACGTGGAAAGCAAACTCAAAGCTGCGGCACGGGCTGGGGATGCCAGTGCGCTGCGCGACCTCCAACGACGCCGCGATGAACTTCCGGGAGAGTTGGCCATTGCAAAAGTGAACGCGATTCGTGAGGAACTGCGGACGCTGGATCAGCAGATTGCAAATACCAAAGTCACGCTGCAGGACCCTGAGCGACCCGGGCGGGCCGCGGCGTTGCTCGAGGCGGCTGAGCAGGCAAAAGCAGCAGCGGTCGCGGCCGAACTCGCCTGGCGGTGTGTGGCGGACCAAGGATGGTTAGCTTCCAACACGCTTGCGTCATTTGACGCTCGCCGGCGAGACATCGAGGCACGACTGGAAGATGCAATCACCGCACTGGCCGGGGGTGCGTCATGAATGTGCGCGACGATGATCGCAAGGCGGCGCGCGACCTCGCCGACGGTGTCATAAAGTCGGGCCGTGCACAGCCCCATGAGCGGGACGCGCTGACCACCCTCGCCGCTCAGGCCCTGGCCGACGATCGCGCACTCGGGAAGCCCAGCGATGGCATGACTCGCGCCGCTCGCGTGGCACTGCTCTATGGCAGCCGCCCGGGAGTACAGAAGATGTTACCGAAGAAACGGCGGGAATTGTTGTCGCACACGGACACGGGTCGGGCAATCCTGGCGGCTGAAGACCAGGCAAAGTAGTGACGCACGACTATCACTACGGTGGTGATGCCTGCGAGTACCCCACGACGGAGGTTATGGCTGGGGGGAAGAAGCTCGTGTTTCGTGCTCTGGCCGCCCACGAGGTCCAAGCCGCGATTCTTGCGAGCCAGCGGGCTGGAGATGGCGATGCCGCAGCGATGGAGCGGACACTACAACTCCTTGCCCGCTCCATCGTGAGCATCGATGGTTTCACGCTTCCTCGTGTCGATCCCGGTGCGATGTTCAGCGACAACACCGACCGTGAGGCAGAGGCCATGGCCGTGCTGCGTCGCCGTATCCAGACGCTCTACGGCTATCCCAACGTGCTGTTGATGCTCTTGAGTGATGCATGGATCCAAGCGCAACAGCACTTTACCGCGATGCTGAAGGAGCGCAGCACGCCGTCAGGGAGGTGGAACTGACATGATGGGCTTTAGCGCAGGCGGCCGGAGTGCTGCGGTGACCATTCGCATCGGCGCGGGCAGCAGTGCCAGCGATGTAGCCCAGCTAACACAGACGATTGCGGAGTTAGCCAAGGGCCTGGACAGTATGAAGAAAAGTGCGGAAGCCGATACCGCGGCCGTCACGCAGCTCATGCAACGGACCGAGCAACTAGCGACCCGCACACAAGCCAAGGTCAAGAATCAAGCCAAATTCACTGCCCCAGCAGGGCTAGAAGAGGCCTATCAGGCACGCGTGCACGAACAGCGGGTGCAACGCATGCAGCGCGCCGTCCAGGCACCATCACCCGTGCAGCAGGAATATCTGGAACTGCGGGAGCGGCAGCGGGCCCACAGGATGCAGCAGGCCGTGTACGACGCCTCGCCCGCGGGACAGGTGGAGAAAGCACGCAAACAGGCCGCCGCACGAAACATTGCACATGCAGAGCAAGCGCATCGTGACGAAGGTATCGCGAATAAGATCATCGACGCGGCCGGGTGGGCGCCAGGTGTACCAGGGGGGCAAAACATCTTCTACGGATCGATGGCTGCCAAGGCCATCGGCCTTGGCGGGCCCGCGACCCTTGCGGCCATGGCCGGTATCGGATTGATGGCCGGTGGCGTGGCAGCGGCCGACCTCACTGCGAATACCACGACGTCAGGGCGCACACTGGCGGCTATCAGTGGCACGGCGCCCGGTGATGAGACCGCCATCCAGGAGAGTGTGAAGCTGCAAAAGATGGGGCAACGGTACAACCTCACGGACCAGCAATCTATGGGCATCGTGACCGGACTCGCTCAAGGTGGCCTCACGCACGAGCAGAACTTCGGTGAGGGCTTCAGGTTGGCAGCGAACGCCGTGCAGGTGTTCCAGATGAGCATCCAGGATGCGACGCGCCTCGTCACCACAAGCATGGTAGACCTGGCGCACACGGAAGCGCAAACGGCGCAGTTCCTTCAGGGCATTGCTCGGGCAGCACTGGCAACGGGCGCACCAGCGGCCAGCCTGGCAAAGCTGGCATCAACGCAAGACCTGCAGGCGACGGTGACCTCTGGCGACATTGGCCCACTCCTGGCAGCATTCCGGCAAGTGGGTGGCACGGACGAGACCGCGGGGAAGTTGGCCCAGCTCGCCACACTGCACGGAGAAGCGGGTGTCAAAATGGCGCAATACATGGGCATGACACCCGAGGCGGCGAACGACCTGCGCTCCACCCCGGAAGGCGCGGCGCAATACGCAGACAAGGCGTTTTCCAGCATCTACGGGAAATACATGAAGGGCCCCAAGGACGATGCCGGGTACCTGGTCGCCCACGGCATCATGCAACAGGTCGGTGGCCCGGACTTCAGTTTCACGGAAGCTGGACATTTGGTCCAAGAGGGCCCTACGCCATTGGTTGCTGCGGAACGTGGCGCGGTGGTAGCAGAGCTGGCCAGAGACAAGAAGAATGCGTCACTCACGCGGCTCCATCCTGAGCGCGGCGTTGATGCTGCACTCGAGGCGGAAGCCGCGGGCAACCTGGATGAAGCACCGACGCTTGCCGCACCACCAGCGCCATCGACCGAGATTCCCCGACGTGCCAAGACGTGGCTCACCGAGCACGGACTACCGAGTATCCAGGATGCTGCTGACAACATCTTTCACGCGCCACCGACCGCAGAGGAGGCGGAGAAACGACGAATGGGGGCGGTTGAGGGCTGGACGCAAGGCGCACCGTCATCCAATTATCCGCTCAGCGTTGCCGACGTGAATAGGCGTAAGGCGGAGATTGCCGCACAGGGAGACCCGAGTACACCACAGATCGCACCCTCATCGAACTACCCGCTGAGTGTTGCCGATGTGAACAAGCGGCGGGCAGAAATTGCCGCGCAGAGTGGAGGACCGAGTACGTCACCGCCAGCCACGTACAACACGAACGACCAGGCCGCTGCCCGTGACATGGGGACGCCAGCAACGCCGCAGATCGCCCAGCCCGCACAACCAGCCGCTACACCACAACTGGCCACGTATAACACCAACGACCAGGCCGCTGGTGTGCGGGATATCAACGTCAAGGGCGTTGCCGAGATTGCCGTACGCCTTCTGGACTCGCTGGGACGCACGCTCGGTGTCGAACATATCTCGGTGCCACTGGCGAACTCGGGGCAGCAGGGCGCGGCGTATGTGCCACGGCGGATGGGCGGTACCCAGGAGTAGTAGACCGGTGCCGGGTCGCGGACGGCTCACCGCGACAGCATCACCCAGCGATCCGGGTGTGCAGGCCGTCTCTCCTGCACACCCGAGGCCGCGCCACGGGAGATTAACATGGCAAACGTGTCTTTGACGCCAGGGTGCTGGCTTTCCGTCATCACCGGGCCGACGGGAAACGCGCCTATCCTCCTTCCTCGCGTGCTTGAGGCAGAAACAAACCTAACGCTCGCCCCCGCCGTCGGCCTCGCACGCTTCACCGTTGCTGATCCTGATGGGCACTGGGCCGCGATGCTCAAGCCGAATGACCTGATTGCTGCACGGTTCAGCAGCCGTCGGCGGCAGACGATGGCGAGTCAGACCAATGCCTGGACAGGCTTGGTTGATGAATGCATCACCGTCAAGGACCCACGTGCACCGGGCGGCCGCACCGTCATGATTATGGCGTCCACCAACTGGAAATTAGCCACCATCACCGCGGTACCACTCAACGCCTTCCGTGACGGACGGTACCCAGCAGGCAACTTGCCGCTGAACCAGCTCATGGACGCGGCACTCGCTGATATCAAGACCGAGACCGGTATCTCGGTTGCCACGCAGTATGAAGACCTCGCCGTCCGTCGCATGACGCCTCCCAACATCGTCCCGAACAACTTCCTTGATCCCGCCTACCAGTCGTGGGCATCGTTCGTGCTCAGTCTGGGGCTGATCGCGGGCGTTGAAGTCTTCTTCGATGAACTGGGCGTGCTCCATATCCGTGACCCCAAGTACGCGGCAAACAGCAGCAGCCTTGATCTTCCCGACGAAGAGATTCTGAACGTGCAGTACGGCGTGTCTGATCGTGGGCTCATCACCAACGTCCTGGTTGCATACACCATCACGCCACTGACCACCGTGACCGGTGTAGAAGCCCCACCTGAGGGTACCTACAACGGCAATATCGGCACGTTGCCCGACATCCTCACCGATGTGAACCACAAGCCGCTTTCACGGCTGGGGCAGCGCTTTATCTCCCTGTCGGTGCCCTGGATCGCAAACCCCGCCGACGCGGGTCATTATGCCACAGCCATTCGCATGCTCGGTCTCGCACAGGCCGATCAGGCGGAAACGACCATCGCCCTCAATGGTGATCTCCGTGTCGGGACCGTCGTCAGTATGCCAAGTACGGGCAAGAGATATTATGTCACCACGGTGAACCATCGCTTTTCATTTGGGCGCATGGCGGTCACACGATGGAGCGGGCGCTTTGGGATTGCTACGGGCCAGGCGTGGGACGTGGCAGCCCTCAGTCGTGCTGGCGCGGTGCAACTCCCGACACATCGACAGCAGGACACATCCGGGCAGACACGATCCGCCAATCTCGCACCCCTCGCAAGTGATCCCAGCATTCTGCTGACCGATCCAACGCTCAGTTACTACGACATCCTCAAGGTCCTGCAGGCCCGGAACTCACCGTTCGACAACCAGGCGCAGTACATCTGGATGGAGTGTCAGCAGTACCATATCGATCCCGCCTTTGCCCTGGCCGTCTGGCTGAAGGAAACGCAGTACGGGACGGATGGCAGCATGGGCAGCCAGAACTACAACCCCGGTAACCTGCGGGCGGGCGCGAACGTGTATCCGGACTGGCAGCACGGCATCGATGCCTGGTTCAAGTTGATCGCGGGTCCCGACTATATCGGTGCGGGTGCGACGACGGTCTCTGGAATTGCACTGCACTACATCCCTGATGATTCCGGGCATCCGACGCAGATGGAAGACTGGATTAGTTTCATAGCGGGTCAGATGGCAACGCTTCGCGCCAATGCCACGATCCCGATCGTCCCCAGCCTGCCAAATACGGGAGCGGGCGGACCCGGCGCAGGTGCGGCGCAAGGCGGTGGGCGTGATGCACCCAACGGGTATCCGTTCGCGCCTGGTATACGGTATCTCGTGACACAGGACTTCGGGATCCCTGCGTCCAACACGTATGAGCCACCGGCAACCTATGACGGCGTCTACCACGCGGCATGGCATCGGGGGGTCGATTTCGGGGGAGGCTACACCTATGGCACCCCGCTCTACGCCACCATGACCGGTATCGTCAGCGTGCAAGATGACTCGGCGCCGAATGGGGGCTATGGACACTATGTCACGGTCACGAACAGTGCCTACCAGGTGCTCTACGGGCACACGCAGGGGCTCGCGCAGGGTGTGAGCAATGGGCAACAGGTGAAGCCCGGCGACCTGATTGCACTCGGGGGGAGTAGTGGTAACTCCACGGGCCCACACCTGCATTACGAAATCCGCTATGCCAGTGATGTCGAGCATTTTGTTGACCCGACACCGTACCTCGGATAGAAGGAGGCACACCATGACCCTGGACGGCCGACTCGCGCGCTTGGAGCGTGTGACTCACCCAGCACCACAGCAAAACAGCATGGCCACATGGAGCGACGAAGATGGCCGGAAGTTCGCGGAAGCCATGGCAGCAGAGATAGCACGCCTCACGCCGGACGAGCGCGAGGAGTGGGCGGCGTGGTACACCCGTGACACCCCACAAGAGGCGTAGGCGATGGTAACGGATGCTAGAACCTGTACGGCAACACGGCGGGATGGTACTGCGTGCAAAGCCTTAGCATTTGCTAGCAGCGGTCTGTGCTGGGCCCACGATCCTGCGAATCAGGCAAAGGTCGCATCTGCACGATCAGCGGGCGGCCGTGGCCGGGCTCGCACTGCACGCGCCGAGAAGCTCATGCCCGCTGTGCTCAAGCCCGTGCTGCACGCTCTCCTCGATTCGCTCGCCAAAGTGAAACAGAGCCAGATTAACCCAGCACAGGCCACCGCCACGGCAGCCCTCGCCGGGGCTATCGTCCGTGTCTACGAGGCGGGCATGCTCGAAGAACGGCTGCAAGCGTTGGAGTCCGTGCAGGCACCAGGCACCACGGCGGGGAGACGGGGAGCATGATGGAACGACGCATTGGCGCACTTGAGCGGTTGGCCGGGAGTGCCCTCACGAGTGACCAGGAGATCCGCGAACAGCAACGGCGCATTACCGCACTCCTCGAGGCCGCACAAGGAACGGACCCACTCCCCACACCAGCACAGATCGTGACTGCACTCCGGAATGACGAGCTGATCATCTGTCTGGATCACGTCATCTGTCGCTGTGGCGATGTGCTCTTCATCCGAGTGTACGAAGACGGTGATGCACTCGCGGTCTGATCTTCGCTGCTTCCCACGCATTACCTCTTCGGTACGGGCGGATGCGCGACGTTGAACGCCGTGGAGGTCATTACAGAACTTCGCGCACACAACTGACGGTGGCGAGACCTGTGCGTGGGGAAACCTACCCCGCTATCATCCATTACACTGAGTCGCGGCCTCGACGTTCGAGGCGGATGCGGCGTGGGCAGCCACGCAGGAAGGAATCCACCATGGCGATCATCTTCCACACCTCCCCGACCGGCTTGACCGCCAAGCAGTACGACGAGGCGGTCCGTCGCCTCGAAGCAGCAGGTGTGGGCGCGCCTGCGGGTCGCCTCCACCATGTCTGCTACGGTGAGAGTGACGACCTACGGGTGACAGAGATCTGGGACTCGCCCGAGTCGTTCCACCGGTTCGGCCAGACGCTGATGCCGATCCTGCAGTCGCTGGGGATCGACCCGGGGCAGTCGGGGGTGCTCCCAGTTCACAAGATCATCGCAGGCTAACTCGCTCCGCATCCCCGGTATCCTGTAGCTGCGGGCGAGAGCCTGGCCGTGTGACGCTGGACGAACTCGCCACGGTCGCCAGCGTGCCCGGTAACGGATCGGGAGCTACTGCCGGTATATTCCGTTGTCGGTAGTACAGACCTTGACATAACGAAGCGGGTCGCCAGATGTTACCGCTTCGATCGTGGCGGTGCCGAGTGCTGATACAGTAACTCAACGAGTGCCGAGAGCGCCTTCACCGTGTGCTTGTGAACCGTGCCACGTGTATAGTTCAACGCCAATGCCGAGGCCTTCACGGTTAGGTTGCCCAGGTTCCAGATCAGTTGCCGATCGTGCGCGTTGAGCTTGTCGACCAGGGCGAGCATCTGCGCATGCTGGATGCGCCGTCGTGGTAGCTCGGGTGCCTTCCGTTTATCGGCCGTGAGTGCTGTCGATGCCGTAGGATCACCGATGTGGCCCAGGGCACGGCGCGTCGTGTCACCACGGCGTTGGAGGCCATAGATATCGTCTTCATCCACTACTGGGCGATCCTCTGGTAACGGTGGCAACACCAGGTCCAGGTGCTCGATACCGGGTGGCAACTCAAGGTAGAGTGTGCACTGTACATATTGTTTGACGTGCTCGCGGGCAATCTTTCGTGGATCGGGTGTGACCTCAAGATCTTCGACAGCTTGCGCGACCACGGGCATCTCCTGCAATGTCGTAGCACAGTATGCAGTGCTCATTATGTCACGTGGGAGTGTTCCCATGCGCGTACCGGAAGCTATCCAATGCTGCGCCTGTCTCTGTCGATCACTCAGCGAGATCCTCAGCAGTGCCTCCCAGCAGCAGCACCCGCACCTCGCCAATCTCTGCCGACACTGCCCGGAGCACGGTCGTCAGTTGCTCGCCCTGTTCCTGGTCGATCACGCCACCCCTGCCCAGATACTCGTGCAGCTCTTCCAGATTCCTCGTGAGTTTCCCCAGCTTCCCCCACGTGTCGAAGTTCACCTGCGGTACTTTGCGTTCTTTGGGTGCCTGATTCCGCAGTGCCACAACCCGCACGTACGCCGAGAGTTCCGCATACCCCGCCGCCTGCGCACGACTGGCGAGCACCGCATGTTCCGCCTCATTCAGTCGTACCCCGACATGCCGGGCTCGTAATCCGTTCGTCTTTGCCACCATGTCATATCTCCTGTAGGGTGTCTGTTGCGTCAGGAGCAAGGTAGTACCGCGTTGCCTCGCGTGCAACGTCCGTATACATCATACTGCCTTGCTCCTGACAGTTTTTTCATACCAACAGCACGCGAGCATGGCCACGATGAACGGCCAGTGGTTCGTGCCATCACGCGCGCTATGAGCCTGCTACGGGCATCCTGGCGCGTTGTGGGGCATCGTGGACGCGGCCCCTTGGTACGCTACGATCATGACCACCAGAAGGGAAGAGCAGTGATGGTAGGCAAGAAGACAGGACCCAAGTCAGGAACGCCACAAGCGAAGCGTGGCGGAGAAGCGATCAGGGCGAAGTACGGGTCAGCGTACTATGCGGAGATCGGCAAGAAGGGTGGAACGGCCGTCAGTAAGACACGCGGTCCAGAGTTTTATCGCGAGATCGGCAAGAAGGGTGGGACCGCTGCCAAGGAGACGCATGGGCCCGAGTATTACTCCGAGATCGGTAAGAAGGGTGGGGCCGCAACGAGTGAACGCCACGAGCATGACCACTACGTTCGCTTGGGGACGAAGGGTGGCAATGCGAGGAAGCACCGTGCCCACGATTCACCCACGACGGTGAGCCCTGCGCCTCCTGCTGGGGCATCCTAGCCGCCCGTCCCCACCGTCCGCCACTCTCCCACGACGCGCCCCCAGCATACGTCCTGGCGGGGCTGCGTTGGGCGGCGGCTCTTGAACGTGAAGACGACCGTGCCATCTTCAAGCACGCGCCGTGTGCGGGACTTGGGGAGCAGGATGTCAGCAAGCGCGGCATGATAACTGGTGTATGCGCGGTGTTCGATGGTCACGGTAGGGCGGGCGGTCATGCCGGTTCCCTTTCCCCATGTGCCGTGTTGACCTGACCACGTTCGAAGGCGCGGATGATTGCCACGATGGTCTCGACTACCTTCATTGCCATAGCGAGAGGGACGCGCCGTACCTCTAGGTACGACGGGCCGCCACGCGCCGAAGACAGTGCAAACTCTTCCAACAAGCGCACGATCCGGTGGTAGACATCCGGCGCGAGCGGGTGACGCGGCGCCGTGATTGGATCAATGATGATCGTGGCCGTCGCGCTGTTCGGCTGGAGGCGGATGGTCTCAAGCCCGTGCTGCTCACACCAATAGCCCCACGCCCACGCGAGGTTACTCGCCCCAGACCGCGCATACAGATACCCGATCTTCTGCGCATCTCGGAAGCGGTCCCGCTCGAGGAATGTGAGGCGCAACGGGAGCTTCTGGTCGTGCCAGTAGATCACCAGGGCACCCTGGATCGCCTCCTCCAGGTCGGTGCTACTGATCTTCGGAAGTGTCGAGCTCGTGCTGTAGACGGTTCTTGGTTTCATCAGTCTGCATCTCCTTTTATGTAGGGTATGTAGGGTTTGTAGCTGCTGGCAAAAGTTTTTGATGTAATCCTCTTTTCGTGGTGGGGTTTTACAATTGCCTACAAACCCTACATACCCTACATAGTGACAAGCCTATTTGGGCTTACCCCCGACGATAAGCTTCGGGGTAGCCAATTCCCCGGGCAAGCCGATGCCCTGGTAGAACACGCCCTTTGTCCGGCGCTCCTTTGGGAATAACTGGGCGAGTTGTTTTCCGAACGCTGTGTTTGTCATGCCCTTATCGTCCTTCCCCACCCAGTCTTTGTATGCCTGGTAGAGCTTGTGTGACAGCGTCTCAAGGTCGTCACCCTTGATGCAGCATTCATCGATGAATTGTGTGATCAGGTCTTCCTCAACCCGGTACGCCTTAGTGGCCAGTCGGACACATTCAGGAGGGCAGAGTCCCTGCTTGCGCCATGCCAGGGTGCCACGGACCAGCCACGCGAGGATGCCGCTCGCTTCGTCCATGAGTGTCTGGGCGAGATGCGGATCGCGTGGATGCTCGTTGGCTTCGACCGGGCTATCAATGAACCGCTGCGTAAACGGGAGGACGACGATCCGAGACCACAGCGCATCGTCATCTGATGGCGCATGTGGCTTGCTGTTGGTCACCAGCATAATGAGATGTGTTGGTGAGAAGCTCACCATCTTTCCGAAGAGTTGGCGACTCTTGATGGTGCCGCCGCCACTAAGTTGCTTGACCTGGCCGGAGTTCAACCGCGCGCCTTCATTGGTCTCGCTGGCCCAGACGAGGCGCTTTCCACGAAGGTCCATGATGTGCGGTTGGGCGCCCCCGCCTCGGTGATCACTTCTGGCAAGCAGCACATCGGTGCTAATCGGCTCGGCGACGGGTCCCAGAACGTGGATACTCGTCTCAAGGAGTGTGTCCTTGCCGTTGCGTCCCCGGATTCCCCACCACACGGGTAGAATGTGCTCGAGCCGGTGGCCGGTGATGCCATAACCCAAGAGCCGCTGTAAGAATGGGGGAAGATCCTTGGATGCCTGGTCGTCTTCCTGCTCAAGAATCTCTGCAATAAACCGATCCCAGCGCGGTGCCGGGGTAGAGATTCCTGTCCATTCCGTGGGTGCGACGGTTCGTATGTAATCGCCTGGTCGTGCTGCGTACAGCGCTCCGTCTCTCAGGTCCACGACACCATTCTCGACACCGAGGAGGTCTGGATCCTGGTCCCATTCGTCGCCGGTGATGCCCAGTAGAGAACTCGCGAATGACAACGCATTGCGTGTGCGGTTCAGCTTACGAAGCGCGTGTGCGCGTTTGATGAGCTTATCGGCGGTGTTACAAAGCTTGGTCCCTTCCCCAGAGTCGGGCGGGAGGGCCTCGGCCTCGGTGGTCAAATCTGCCGCAACGTGGAGGTACTGACTTGCGACCTGGCCGGCCATCAATCGTGTTGACAGACTGATGCGGTCCAGCTCCCAATGGCGTTGCCAGATATAGAATTCCTTCTCGCTGTGATCGTAGATTACGCGATCACGGTAGAGGTAGGCGAAGAGTCGTCCGTCTCCTAGCTCCTCTTCATCAAGGCACGCCTCGACAAAGTCACGCGGTGCGCGTGGCAACGATTCATCGGCGCGTACGGGGTTGGTATTCACCGACGTGTTGGTAGCAGGTTGTGCCACGGTTGCCCCACTGCTGAGAACATCCCCGGTTATAGCGTCGGTCGTGGGCGTTGATGACGAAGCCTTGTTCCCGCCTACGGTTAGGCGGGCAGTGCGCTGGGCCTTCGGGTCGTACTTTTCTCGAAGTGCATGCCACCCGTTGCTTGCACAGCCATTGTGGAAACATTTGAATCCGAGGCGCCCATCGCGTGCTTCAAACACCGCGGCGTCTCGTCCGTGGTCGGGGTTGAACGGACACACATCTAAGACGAACTTCCAGCCGCCGTCGTATGGCTGTCCCCGGTGAACGTCCAGGCCGTACCGAGCGAGCCATGCCTTGATATCGAAGCCGCGTGAGTCAGCAGTGCGCTTGATCGGCGGCTCTTCCATCTTGGGCGCCAGCGCGGCGAGGGCAGAGAGCTGGTCATCAGTGACGATGGTGAGTTCATCGGGTGCTTCGAGGATGCGACTCTGACGATGTGGCCGCTCAGGGGTATCGTCACCCTTGACTGCGGTCGTACCGTAGAGCTTGCAGATGCGAGCTGCGTTGTAAACCGACGTGTCAACTTTGACGACGTCGTCATCGTGGTACAGTGCTAAGACTTGCAAGCAGATCCGGATCAGGTGTTCCGTGTCACGGTTATTGGGCAGATCGATGCGATAGAGCAAGTGAGCCCCGTTGCCGCTGTCAGCGTAAACAGGTTCTGGCCAGTCTCGCTTACGTAATTCGGTGCGGATGGCCTGCGCGCGTTCGTGTGCCGCTTGGTGTTCAGCATCGGTGCTGCTAATCCCTGCGCTCCGTTCCGGGTCTGCATCGACCAGAAGCCAGCAGCGGCGCTCGATATCTGCGTCTTTCGTTGTGTCTTTCGCATACTCCTTGATGCGGTTGCTTGCTCTTGCTAGCAGGGCGTGGTTGACTGGGTTGAGCGTCCAGTAGATATTTGCGGCGCCGTTGTAGCCTTTGGTGGCTATGGCATTCGCCAGAGCGTCAGGATCATTGAAGTAACCGCTGTCTGTGCGGTTACTTCGACCAGCAGCGCCCAGTATGCGAACCTCGGCTACCTGCCCGGACTGCCAGAGTGGTTTCAGGTCAGCGATGATCGTGGGTTTCAGTGCGAGGCGATCCGTCATCGCCCCGTTCCCAGCCGAAGCGCACACCGGCGCAAGTGCTCGAGCTCTTCGTGCAGTGCCGTGGCGAGGGCAGTATTTGCGACCGCGTCGCGTTCTTCAGTGCCCCGCAGTGCCTCGTGCGGTGTTACACTGTGGACAGCGGGACGTTGGGGTGGTAAACTGAAACGTGACATAACGACGTCCTTCTACTGAGAGCCGTTTTCCACTTCGAGCCGCCAAGCATGAAGTGTGGGGGACGGCTTTTTGCTTTAACCAGCCAGTTTGCTGATCATCGTGGTGTTTTTGTCCGTGCGGCTTTCACCGCCTCGATATCCGATTCGCGGTAGATCCGCCTGTTGAACCCAGCGACCCGGATCGGTGAGATACGCCCTTGTTTCTCCCAATCGCGTACCGTGGTTGCTGACACGCCGAGCTTTGCGGCGGCGACACCGATACTGAAGAACTGTGTCTCGGTTGCTGTGGGCACGTCATCCTCCTGTTGTTGTATGCGACTACTGTCAGTGTATCCAACTCAGGCATCATTGTCAAGCATGTCAACTGTGGCCGATCAGTCGTGCACGGTGATGTCATAGCACGCGAGCTTCTTGCCGAGGTCATCTTGAACGTTCAGTGTGGCCAGGACGGTGCCTCGGTAGTCAGCACCCGCCAGGGTAAAGAGGTACGACGTCAAGGCTATCTTGAGGTCTTTTGGGAGTTCGGGCGTGGTGGGAGTATGCTGACACGGAACGAACTCGGTTTCGCGCATACGTACTGCGCCTACGGTTCGGACGTGCTGAACTGCCTCACCGCGAAAAAGGTGCTGCATGCGTTGGCGGATTCCCTCAGCTCCTAGGCGCTCCGTTGAAGACGCGCTTCTGAGGTGTACGAGTTGCCGAGTAACCATGGGCATCCAATACGGGTACAGACTAGGGCCACCGCGCCCGTGCCCGGACTGCTCACCACGTGTTGGGCGTGGCAAGAGTCCCGTTTGCTCCCAGTATCGAAGCGTTCGTTCCGAGACGTTAAGATTCTCCGCTTGTAGCGCATCGATCAATTCTGCCCGCGTGATGAGCGGTGGATCCCCTAGGTTGTAGGCATCCCACATTGGCGGCAGCCAGTCGCGCCACGTCTCCCGTGTTGCCTGTTCTTCGCCTACATCGGCCGGCGCCGCGCTAGCTGCCATTGTCGCCCCCTGGCGTTGCTACGGCGCCGTTGGTGGGCACCTCCTGCCCTTTGAGTTCTGACGGGTCTACTGGCTTCCCGCTGAGCTTCGCCATGGCATCGGCCAGTTTCCGTATCGTCGCCTCGCGCGGCGTCCGTCCCCCACGCTCGATATGCCATATCGCCGACTGAGTGAGCCCAGCTGCCCGCGCAAGTTCTGCTTGTCCAATGACCAGGCGCTCGCGTGCTAGGCGGACCTTTTCCCCGGTTGTCTCTGACATGTCGTACCTCCTTCCAATACTTTACCACCTACGTCATTTACACGCTATACCTATTGACTTATCCTTACAGATACGGTATAGTTATGACGTATGAACGACGTATCTACAACGTAGTGAGGGGGCAACCACACATGGCCATTCGAATCGAGCGAGACATCACCACCATGTACCTGCAATCCGCGATGGAGCGCGCCGCCGCCAATCGCAAAGAGGGACGCATCCCGGTACGTCAGGTCGATGGGACGTACGCGGTGGCATCGGCGACCAGCACGAAGCTGTACACCGTGCGGATCATCAACCTGACCCAGCTGGCCGCAAGCTGCAACTGCGCCCACGGTACGGGTGAAGGCCGGGGTACCTGCTGGCACGTGGTGGCATCACTCGCCGAAGAGGTCCGGCGCCTGGGCGGGAAGTACACGATCAAGCCCCGGAAGCAGACGTGGATCAAGAAAGGGTTCGTGCGGTAGTGACGGAAGCGGGGCTGGGGGATAGGGAACCCAGCCCCACCGTGCCGACTGGTGCAAATCGGCAAGAAGGAGGATACAAGATGATCCAGTTGATAGCTACACCATCAGCGGTGGCACTTCTCCAAGAGGTGAGGGAACGGCTCGTGGCGCACACCTCGTGCAGCACGGCAACACTCGATCTGTGGGCACTTCTGGATAATGCCGCGGTGGATCTTGGTGTACCGGCTCGGGCGCATGTGCTGGCCGGAAACGCATTGGCGGTAACGCTGAGCGAGTGCCAGCACCCAGCGTGCAGACTGCTGGCGATTGACCTGGCGATTACGGAAGAGCGACGGCGGCGGCTTGACATCGATGCGTGGTTGGCGACCCAGCCAGGGCGAGCCGAAGAGCCAGAGTGCCTGACTGGCTCGTGGCAACGGACGCACGCAGTTGCAATTGATTGAAGGTGCTATAACGTCACGGTAGCTACTAAAGCACCGGGGGCGTTGTAGTGTGTGGCAGGCGCTTGAACTGCTTTCGGGACGACCGTTGCGATAGCAACAGCGTAAAGAGGTAGGAAGCAAAAAGGAAAGGGGCATCATGACCGAGAGTGAATCATTACGTTCCAGTCCCCACGATCCCGGAGACAAGATGGATATGATCCGTCAGCAGCACCCGGAACTATCAAGGTACGAACAGGAGGCACTTGCCGAATATCAAGCAAAAGTAGAAGACTGGCAATCTCGGGATATCAATCTGGTACTGCCAGAAGAATTAGGCCGTGCTATGTGGGATCACGCGCAGAGCTTTGGCATGGGCAATGGTGGTCGTTTTGACACCGAGTCGGCCAGCTACTGGCAAAGAGACGGCCTAGAGGACACCTATGAAGGTGACGATCGTGTTGAGATTTGGTCGAATAGTGCTGGCGCGGACGCGGAGCCGACCGGTGTTTTCTACTTCGACTGGGACACCCCAGGTAGTGGGCAGGTGACGATCTACCAAATAGCGTGGGATCCTACAGAAGGTGGCTCCGAGGCCGAGGTGTGGATAGCGATGGAGTTATTAGCCGGGCAATCGTTGCGTTAGCACCATGGCATCGCCGTGTTGCAAGTGTGGTGGTGGAAGAACCGATAAAGAGGAGAAGCAGCCCAATGGAACAGTATCAACGAAGCTCAGACCTCGACCGCATCATACGGGAGGGTAACCGACATTCTAGGGAAGCGTGTGGTGCCGTGGAACAGATGCAACTCCAGATGGAGGAGCGCGAGGCCGCGTGGTTGAAGGCGAAAGAGCGGTATGGCGCAGGGAGCAAGCAAGACTACGCAGCCCACGAGCATTACGCGGTAGCCAAAGCATACTACAACAACACCCTGCTCAAATACTTTGGGGATCAAATGGGGCGCCATGGGCGCGTGTTAGCCAAGAAGGTGCCTATTCCAGAGGCAATTCACCGGTTTGAGAACGCCAAGAAAGATCTCGCGACACCTTCGAAATAGGCCAAATATCGCACCACGTTGCCCTACACGGCGTGCTCGTGGCGCGGTGTCAGTTATCTACCCTCGCCACTTGCATCATGCCTGAGCAGCCCAGAACCGACGCATTGGCACGTTTCGCCACTGGTCCAGAAGTACGGTGCAGATGGTGCGCACCTCTTCCTTGTCTGCATGGAGCGCACGGTCAGCAAGGATCTCCTCGAAGCGTTCATCCGTCATTGCTTCCTGACATGCGAACCATTCGAGCACCAACTGTTGACGTGCCCACCGATCTGGATCATTGGGAGTAACCCGACCGTCGGCGACGAGCTGCTCACGGTGGATCCTGAAGCCACGACAGAGGCGTGCGGGTGTGGCGTTGTCTTCCATTACATCCGCCTCCATCGTTGCCACCACGGGCGCGGGGTTGGGGCTGGGGCCGGGAGTGCGAGCTGGGCGACAAGCTTCGCATTCTCTTCTTCGAGACCTCGGGCCCGTTCCTGGTACATCGCAGCGGCTTGCTCCGCCTGGCGGGCGCGTTCCCGTTCGCCCTGGCGCGCCGTCCGCTCTTCTTGGAGTGTTCGTTCCAGTGCGGACACGGCCTGCCCCATCGTGGCAGCCAGTTCGGACACGCTTATGGCGTCCTTGTCCGTTGTGGCTGCCACGTCCGTTCTCGTGGCAGCCAACGGCAGCCAAATGAGGACACGGCCATGCTCCCGTTGTTGGCGCAGTTCTCCCGAGGCAATACGGCGACAGAGCGTGCGAACGGACATACCCATAGCTGCCGCCGCTTCCGTCGGTGATACCCACTGTCCGCCGCTGTCCTGTGTGGCTGCCAGTGTCCCATCCTCCCCATACGCAATGGCTGCCACAACGGACAAGTATATATGCGTGCAGGTGACACAATGTCTTAGGTAACATCTTGGGTAATCAATGC
>JAABUZ0100005305.1_pt1 | contig 17018 bp, 13 predicted proteins | sample 5562091 | NCBI WGS metagenome assembly JAABUZ01 (sample SAMN12813069, study PRJNA571459) | rock metagenome | isolation source: Antarctica rocks | place: Antarctica: Victoria Land, Linnaeus Terrace sud | collected 2015-12-21
GCCGTACTCGCCGGCCTGACGAATCAGCTTCGCGACAAGCGCCGTCCACCCGGTTTGGTGCGACGCGCCGAGTCCTGCGCCGGTTTCGCCGTGGAAGTATTCGTGAAATAAGTAGAGATCGCGGAAGTGCGGATCGTGTTGGAACTTCGCGGTAGCTCCGTTAAAGGGCCGGCGGCCGTCCGTGCGCATGAAGAGTGCGAGCAGGCGTTCCGATAAATGTGCCGCGACGTCCCATAAGGTGATAAGCCGGCCGGAGCCGGTGGGAAATTCGACGCGGTACTCGTCGCCGTAGAAGAAGTGAAAGTTTTGCAGCGCTTCGATGACGAGGTAGTTGACCGGCATCCATACGGGGCCGCGCCAGTTCGAATTACCGCCGAAGAGCGTACTGCGCGACTCCGCCGGTTCGTAGCCGATGCGGAACGTCGTATCGCCGATCGTCGCCGACGCGGGCTCGCTCTCGTAGCGTTTCGACAGCGAGCGTATGCCGTAGTCGCTTAGGAACTCCGCTTCGTCGAGCAGCACGCGTAGCACGCGCGCCAGCCGCTCGCGATCCAACACGGCTAAGAGCCGGCGCGCGTCCATGCCGCCGGCATCCAGGCTCGCGACGTTCTTACACAACTCGGGCCGGTGCTCGACGAACCAGTCGAGACGCCGTTTGAAATTCGGAACGCGTGCGAGTAAATGCGGCTGCAGCGTTTCCACCGCGAATAACGGAACGAGTCCGACGAGCGACCGCACGCGCATCGGCAGGCGCCGTCCGTCATCGTATTCGAGCCGGTCGTAATAAAAGCCGTCGGCGTCGTCCCAGAGCCCCTCGCCCTCCGTGCCACCGTTCATCGCGGTCGCAATGTACAAGAAGTGCTCGAAGAATTTACTCGCGATGTCCTCGTATGCGTCGTCGTGCTGCGCGAGTTCGAGCGCGATCGCGAGCATGTCGAGCGCATAAACGGCCATCCAACTCGTCGAGTCGGCTTCCACGATGCGTCCGCCGTTCGGCACGACGTCGCTGCGATTGAGAATTCCGATGTTGTCGAGCCCCATGAAGCCGCCCGCAAAGACGTTGGCGCCGGTCGGGTCTTCGCGGTTGACCCACCAGGTGAAGTTCATGAGCAGCTTGTGAAAGACGCGTTCCAGGAACGCATAATCGGCGATGCCGTACATCTTGTGTTCGATTTGAAAGACGCGGTACGCCGCCCACGCGAGCACCGGAGGGTTAGCATCGCCGAACGCCCACTCGTAGGCGGGGATGGCGCCGCTCGGGTGCATGTACCATTCGCGCGTCAACGTGACGAGTTGTTTCTTGGCGAAGTGGGGGTCGACGAGCGCTAGTACGATCGTGTGAAACGCGAGATCCCACGACGCGTACCACGGATACTCCCACGTATCGGGCATCGAAAGGACCGTATCGTTATAGAGGTGCTTCCACTCTCTGTTGCGCCCGGCTTTGCGTTCGGGGGGAGGCGGCGGCTGCAGCGGATCGCCGGCCAGCCAATCGCGCACGACGTAGAAGTAGTACTGCTTCGACCAGAGCAGACCGGCGATTGCGGCGCGCTCGATCGCATGCCGCTCGTCTGAGGACGGATACGGATCGAGCGCGGCGTAGAAGCGGTCCGCTTCCCGGATGCGTTCGTCGAACGTGCCGTCGAAGCCGGAATCGTAACCGGCGGCGCCCGCCCGATCGTTCGCGAGCCGCAAGCGAAACGTACGCGACGTACCCGGTTCGATCGTCGTAACGTGATGGAGCGCGAGTTTCGAACCCGCGAGCGCCGGATTGGTGGCGCCGCGCTCGCCGCGAACGATCGTGCGATCGATCGCGTCTTTGACGTACGGCTGCGGGCTCGGCACTCCGAAAAGCGCCTCGTTATTCGTCTCGTTCTCGGTGAATAGCGGCGTCGCGCCGGGCTCCGCTTCGAACCGGTAGCGGCCGAGCTCGGGATGCGTCGCACAGTAGATTCCGGCCGAGGGCGTGTCGCATTCGATGCGGCCCCGCAGACCGCCCGGCGCCCACGACCACTCGTTGCGAAACCACAATTGCGGCAAGACGTGAAGGGTGGCCGCGGCCGGTCCGCGATTGGTCGCCGTTATGCGTATCAGCACGTCGTCCACGCAACGCTTAGCGTATTCGATCACGACGTCGAAATAGGCGTCGTCGTCGAAGACGCCCGTGTCGGCCAGCTCGAATTCCGGCTCGTCGCGGGTGCGCCGCGCGTTTTCCTCTATTAGCCGTCGATACGGAAAGGCGCGCTGCGGATATTTGTACAGCGCCTTCATGTACGCGTGCGAGGGCACGTTATCGAGGAAGTAGTAGCACTCTTTAACGTCCTCGCCGTGATTGCCCTGATGGCCGCCGAGGCCGAAGAGGCGCTCCTTAACGATCTCGTCGGCACCGTTCCATAGCGCGACCGCAAAGCAGAGGCGCTGACGGTCGTCGCTGATGCCGAACATACCGTCTTCACCCCAGCGGTACGCGCGCGAGCGTGCCGCTTCGAACGGCACGTACGACCAGGCGTCGCCGTCACGGCTGTAGTCCTCGCGGACGGTCCCCCACTGGCGTTCGCTAAGGTAAGGCCCCCAGAGCGACCAGCGTTCGGCGTGCGTCGTTTCGGCCTCGACGCGTGCGCGCTCCGGGTTCCAGTCCATGCGGCGCTCGTTCTCCATCCTGGCGAGCGCTCTTCTAGCGACGGCGCAAGGTGCTCGCAACGCGACGCGGGTACGACGCACGCATGGCACGCGGTACGACGTTTTTATCGCTCGGAGCTCGCGCGTTACGCGGCCTTCGCCTGCGCGAGCGTATCGGTTCGCTACCGAACGTGTCGTCGGCGCGTACGCGGACGCTCGCCCCACGAACGAAGCGAGGCCGGGCCGTTACGAGCGTCTGCCCGTATTGTGCGGTCGGATGCAGTACGCTCGCCTACGTCGACGAACGCGGCAAGCTGCTGGACGTCGAAGGCAATCCGGCGAGCCCAATCTCGGCCGGACACTTGTGTCCCAAGGGCTCGGCAATCTTCGGCATGACGGTCAACGAGCGACGTTGGACGACGGGCAAGTACCGCGCACCCGGCAGCGATGCATGGGAGGAAAGACCGGTCGATTGGATGCTCGATCGCATCGCCGAGCGTTTCAAAGATTCGCGCGATCGCACGTTCGTGCGCACGCTCGAGAACGGAAAGCGCGTCAATCACACGCTCGGCATCTGCTCGCTCGGCGGCGCCACGTTCGGCGTCGAGGAGAACTACCTGCTACAAAAGCTCTTCAAAGCGTGCGGCGTGGTATCGGTTGAGAATCAGGCACGAATATGACATAGCTCAACGGTGCCGGGTCTCGGCGCCTCCTACGGTCGCGGCGGGGCTACGACGTTCGTGCAAGATCTACGTAACAGCGACTGCATCCTCATCGAGGGTTCGAACTTCGCCGAGTGCCATCCGGTCGCGTTCCGATTCGTGGTCGAAGCGAAAGAGCGTGGCGCGACGATCGTGCACGTCGACCCCCGCTTCACGCGGACGTCGGCGATTGCGGACATCTATGCGCCGCTGCGCAGCGGCTCGGACATCGCCTTCCTGGGCGCGCTCGTGAACCGCGTCTTGCAAACCGAGCGGTACTTCAAAGAGTACGTCTTAGCGTTCACCAACGCATCGTTCATCGTCGGCGAGGCGTTCGTCGACACGGAAGATCTCGACGGGCTGTTCTCGGGCTTCAACGACGAGCCCGATAGCGGAACGCACCTGCACGATCGCGGCAGCCAAGGGTTAATGGGCCGCGACGACAACGTCGCGGCGCCGGGTACCTACGATCCGTCCTCCTGGCAATTCGAGATGGAGACGGTCGAGCGCTACGCCGGGACCGTGCAGAGTCCCAAGCGCGACGAGACGCTACAACACCCGCGCTGCGTCATCAACGTGCTGCGCCGGCATTTTGCCCGCTACGATGCGGGTCTCGTCGAAGAGACGTGCGGCATGCCGCGAGCCTCGTTCGAAGCGATCTTCGAAGCGCTCGTCACCAACAGCGGACGCGAGCGGACGACGGCATTCGCCTATGCGGTCGGCTGGACGCAGCACACCGTCGGCGTGCAATACATTCGCACGGCGGCGATCCTGCAAATGTTGCTCGGTAACATCGGCCGGCCCGGCGGCGGCATCATGGCCCTGCGCGGACATGCCAACATTCAAGGTGCGACCGACGTTCCGACGCTCTACGACTTGCTGCCGGGATATTTGCCTATGCCCTCCGCGCTACGTGACGAACAGACGCTGGCGCAATACCTGCAGGCAAACGTCGTCGAGACCGGCGGCTGGGCTAAGACGCCCGCGTACGTCGTGTCGTTACTCAAGGCGTATTACGGCGACAAGGCCACGGCTGGCAACGATTACCTGTTTACGCATTTGCCGCAGATCGCGGGCGACTATTCGGCGCTTCCGACGCAGATCTCCATGAAAGACGGACTCGTCGAAGGCTACTTCGTCATCGGACAGAATCCGGCGGCGTCGGGACTCAATAGCGAACTCGCTTGCGCCGCGATGGCGCAGCTCGAATGGATGGTTACGGTCGATTCGTTCGAGACGGAGACCTCGTCGTTCTGGAAACGTGAAGGTGCGGACCCCTCACGCATCGGCACCGAAGTGTTCGCGCTGCCGGCCGCTACGATTCTCGAAAAAGACGGCACGATGGTCAACACCAATCGCGTACTGCAGTGGCACGACCGTGCGATCGAGCCGGTCGGCGAATCGCACAGCGACCTCTATTACATCTACGAGCTCGGTAAGCGCTTGCGCGCGCTCTACGCGGATTCGAGCGACGGCAAGGACCGCCCGTTACTGGATCTCACGTGGGATTACGAGCACGACGACGCGCGCGAACGCGAACGCGGCGAGCCGTCGGCACTCAAGGTGCTACGCGAGATCAACGGCTATCACGCGGACGCGGGCGTCGCGCCGGACGACGCCCGCCGCGTGCGGGATTACGGCGACTTGCGCGACGACGGTTCCACGGCTTGCGGATGCTGGATCTATTCCGGCGTCACGCCGGACGACGCGACGAACATGGCGCGCAACCGCTGCGGCGACGACTACGTGTCGGCCGGCTGGGGCTTCGCCTGGCCCGCGAACCGGCACATGCTCTACAACCGCGCGTCGGCCGACGCACTGGGCAAGCCATGGAGCGAGCGCAAGAAATACGTGTATTGGGACGAATCGGCGGCCCGCTGGACCGGTCCGGACGTGCCCGATTTTCCGGTCGATAAATCGCCGCACGAGCCCGCCAAGCCGGGTGCCGCGGGTATCGACGCGCATGCCGGTAGCGACCCGTTCATCATGCAACGCGACGGTCTCGCGCAATTATTCGTACCACACTCGCTCAAGGACGGGCCGCTGCCCGCGCATTACGAGCCGCTCGAATCGATCGTCAAGAACCCGGTTTACACGCAGCAACACAATCCCGTCCTGCGGGAATGGCGCCGCGACGATAATCCCTATAACGGAACCGATAATCCCGAGTATCCCTACGCGCTCACCACGTACCGGCTTACCGAACACTCCGGCATCATGACGCGATACGTCCCGTGGCTAGCCGAACTGCAGCCCGAACTTTTCGCCGAGATCGACCCGGAACTCGCGGTAGAAGCCCGCGTACGAAACGGCGACTGGGTGACGATCGTGACCGGGCTCGGCGAAATCGAAGCGCGGGCGCTTGTGACGGGACGCATCCGGCCGCTATCGCTCGGCCGCGGACGGCGCATCCATCAGATCGGCGTGCCGTACAACTACGGCACGCTCGGCTTCGCGAGCGGCGATTCGATCGGACAATTGATTCCGCTCGCGATGGATCCCAACGTCTCCATCCACGAAGCCAAGTCGCTATCGTGCAACTTGCGATTGGGCCGGCGTTCGGCGTACGAACCGCACGAGCGCGCCGCCGACCGCCCCGTGCCGCCGGACCAGCGCACCGAACACGGCACGTCGCAGGCGCACGGCAAAGACGAAGGAGTTCGCTAGTGGCTAACGGGTTCTTCACCGACACGACGATCTGCATCGGGTGCAAGGCTTGCGAAGTCGCGTGCAAGCAGTGGAATCAACTGCCGGCGGATGGTTATGCGCTCACGGGCGATTCGTACGACAACACGTCACACTTAGCGGGAACGACGTGGCGACACGTCGCCTTCGTCGAAGAAATCTCACCGCCGGAGCCGCCGGCCTCGGGCACCACTTGGTCCATGATGAGCGACGTGTGCAAGCACTGCACGCATGCCGGTTGCCTGGAAGCTTGTCCGACGGGCGCCATCGTCCGTAACGAGTTCGACAACGTCTACATCCAGCCCGACGTATGTAACGGCTGCGGGTACTGCGTGCCGTCGTGCCCGTTCGGCGTGGTCGATCTGATCGAACACGCGGACTACACGAAAGGCCGGACCTTTGCGGCCGACGGACGCACGCACGACGATGCGACGCAAAAGCGCGGCGGCGTCGCCGGAAAATGCACGCTGTGCTACGACCGCCAGAAAGCCGACCTGGTGCCGGCCTGCGCCAAAGCGTGCCCGACGCAGTCGATTCAATTCGGCGACGTAGACGAGTTGCGCGAGCGTGCCAAGGCGCGCGTGGAGACGCTGCAGGCGCGCGGTGCGTCCGCGTACCTATATGGCGTCGACACCGATACGTCGGTCGGCGATCTCAATGCGTTCTTTCTGCTGACACAGCCGCCCGGCGCGTACAACCTTCCGGAGCGGCCGGTGTTGCCGTCGACGTATCAGCGCGCGGGCTACGCGAGCGCCGCGGCAGCCGCCGCGTTGCTGCTTGCGGCAGGCGTTGCGATCTTCCGTAGCGGCGCATGAAGGCGCCCGACGGCCCGACCTACTACGGCCGTCCGCTGCTTCGGCGACCCGAGTGGGGCGCAGAAGTCGTCACCTATCTCTTCCTTGGCGGCGTCATGGGCGGTTCGGGGATCCTCGTCTTCCTGGCGGGCGACCAGGACCGGGCGCTCAAGCGCAACGCGCGTTACGCCACCTTCGTGCTCGCAGCGACGTGCCCGCTCGTGTTGATCGGACACCTCGGCCGGCCCGAGCGATTCCATCACATGCTGCGCATCGTCAAGTTCAAGTCGGTCATGTCGATGGGCGTCTGGGGACTTATCGCCTTCTCGCTTCCGGCGACGCTTGCTGCCGCCGCACAAGCAGCGAATGATGGCTTACTGCCTGCGCGTCTACGCTGGCTGCGCTTCCTCGCGCTGCCGTGGTTATTCGATCCGCTCCAAGCCCTGCTCGGTGCATTCATCGCCGGCTATACGGGCGTGTTGCTGAGTTCGACGGCGATTCCCGTCTGGGCGAGCGGCAAGCGTTTCATTCCGGCGTTTAGTCTGTGTTCGGGCGTCGCCGGCTCGTGCGCGTTGCACGCGGCGCTCTTGGCCATGGGAAGCGGCGAGTCGCGTGCGACCGAACGGAGACTCGAACGGATGGAATGTGCGGCGGCCGCGCTCGAAGTCGGGTTGCTGTTCGCGTTTCGGCGTACGGCCGGCCACCTTGCAGAGCCGATGTTTGCCGGCGCGCGGGGGCGCAAACTCGCGACCGTTACGCTCGCGCTCGGGAGCTTCGTGCCGGCGCTGTTGAACGCGCTGCCGATGCGAGCTCGCCCCAAGACGCTTGCGGCTTCGGCGCTCACGCTCGCCGGCGGCTACGTGTTACGCGAGACGCTGATCGAGGCCGGAAAGTCGTCGTCGGGCGACCCGCGCGCAGCCGCCCGGCAACCGGAGTGACGGCGTGATCGACGCGACGGATACGCGGCCGGGGCCGACGGTCGAATGCCGCATCGTTGCCATCGACGGCGGCAATGCGCGGGTACGCTACGATCGGCTCGCGACCGAGGAGCCGCTAGAGATCCGCTTGCGCGCGAGTACCGCGCGAAAGACGGTGGCGATCACGATGCGCACGCCCGGCAACGACTTCGAATTGGCCGCGGGCTTTTTATATAACGAAGGCGTCCTTTCCGGCATCGAAGCTTTGCTCGGCATGTCGTATTGCCTTGCGAGCGACGTCGAACCGGATCAGCAGTATAACGTCGTCAACGTCGACATCGCAGGCGAAGCGCTTCCGGCGTTGGGTGCGCTCGAGCGGCATTTTACGACGACGAGCGCGTGCGGCGTCTGCGGCAAGGCCAACCTGGAGGCGCTACGAGTCCGTGGCGTCGCTACGATCGACGACGGCTTCGCGGTCGACGCCGCGACGATCGCCGCGCTGCCGGAACGTTCTCGAGCCGCGCAACCGCTATTCGCGACGACGGGCGGTCTGCACGCGGCCGCACTATTCGACGAAGCAGGCGACGTGCTTGCGGTGCGTGAGGATGTCGGCCGTCATAACGCCTTCGACAAGCTCGTCGGTTGGGCGCTGCTCAATCGCAAGCTCCCGCTTGCAAATCGCATCGTGCTCGTGAGCGGCCGCGCGAGTTACGAGCTCGTGCAGAAGGCGCTCGCGGCTCGCGTTCCGGTGCTCTGCGCCGTTTCCGCGCCGAGCAGTCTCGCCGTGGATTTGGCGCGGGCGTTCGGCATCACGCTCGTCGGTTTCGTGCGCGGCGAGCGCTTCAACGTCTACGCGCACGAACGTCGCGTGCGCCAAGCCGCCGGGATGTGATCGGTTGCGCATCGATCAACGCAATGGCGACCGCGCAGAGTATCGCCACATCGCCCGCGATGGTGGCGGCCGTTAGCGCTTCACCGAACAGCATGCGGGCGAGGAGCGCGGCGACGACCGGCTCGAGTAACGTCGTTAGCGCGACGACGCCCGGACGGAAGGTGCGCAGCGCGGCGTTGAGCCCGGTGTGGCCAAGCGTCTGAGAAACGAGCGCCATCGCGAGGATGCCGCCCCACGCGCGACCGTCGTTGCGGACCGGCGCCCGGTCGCCCGCGGCGAACGCTACCACGACGAGGGCGAGCGTCGCCCAGCCGTACGTGCGCGCGACGATCTGCGGCGTCGCGAGCGGCCGATCGTGCCGCGCGCCGGCATCGCGAACGATGATGAGATAGGCGCCGATCGCAAGGCTACCCGCGAGTGCAAGCGCGTCCCCGAAGGGCGCTTGCAGTGCTGCGGCTACCATCGTCGCCGCGGGAGCGCGTACGATCGTCGCCGTCCCTACGAGTGCGAGTGCGAGTGCGGCAATAAACGACGCCGAAGGGATACGCCTCGTGCGAGCGGCGTCGTAGAGCGCGATCCAAAGCGGCGTCGTAGTAACCAGTAACGTGGAGGCGGCGACGCTCGTGAACGCAAGCGAGGCTATCCAGCACCCGAAATGGACCGCAAGCGTGACGCCGGCTGCCACGAAGGCGGCTTCACGACGCCGGGAGATGCGCGTGAACGGCACGGCAAACCCGACGACGACCGCCGTCGCGATTCCCAGCCGCAGCGCCGAGACGGCGAGGGGTCCCGCTCCGGTGAGGGCGTAGCGTGCAAAAATAGCGGCCGCGCCGATGGCGAGTTGAGCGCCGAGCAACTTCACGGCCGGGACGGCGGAGCGCGGCACCGCACGGGATTCTCATTGACATCGCACGTCCCTCGCCGTAGAGTGATCGCATCCTCGCGGGAACTCGCACGAACGAGTTGAGAGGGCGATGTTGTCGCCGACCGCCGAACCTGATCCGGTCAACACCGGCGTAGGGAGAGGCGGTCGCGGCGGAGTTTGGAGAACGAGCGTGGCCGCTACCGTCGATGGTCTGACCCAGCAGCGCGGGACGCGCCGCATCTATGCGAGTGGAAGCGATTCGTCGATACGCGTGCCGATGCGCGAAGTGACGCTCTCGAACGGCGAATCGCACGTGCTCTACGATACGAGCGGTCCCTACGGCGATCCGGACGTCGCAACTGACGTGCGGCGCGGCCTCGAGCCGCTACGAGCGCCGTGGATTGCGCGACGCGACGACACCGAAGAACTCGCGCGGGCGTCGTCGGTCTATCGGCTAGGCCGTGAGGCTATGGCCGAACTCGAAGCGATCCGCTTCGCCGGCGCCCGCCGTCCGCGTCGCGCCAAGGCGGGCGCGAACGTTTCGCAGATGCATTATGCGCGTCGCGGCGAGATCACGCCCGAGATGGAATTCGTCGCGCTACGTGAGGGCATCGATCCAGAGGTCGTCCGCGCAGAGATCGCGCGCGGTCGCGCCGTGCTGCCGGCTAATGTCAATCATCCGGAACTCGAGCCCGTGCTCATCGGGCGGAACTTTTTGGTCAAGATCAACGCGAACATCGGCAACTCCGCGGTTGCGTCGTCGATCGAAGACGAGGTCGAGAAAATGACCTGGGCTACCAAGTGGGGCGCCGATACGGTCATGGATCTTTCGACCGGCAAAAACATCCACGAAACGCGCGAGTGGATTTTGCGCAACGCGTCGGTGCCGATCGGTACGGTACCTATCTATCAGGCGCTGGAAAAAGTAAATGGTAAGGCCGAAGAGCTGACTTGGGAGCTCTATCGCGATACGCTCATCGAGCAGGCCGAACAAGGCGTCGATTATTTTACGATTCACGCAGGCGTGTTATTGCGCTACGTACCACTAACGGCGAAGCGCGTGACCGGGATCGTGTCGCGCGGCGGCTCCATTCTGGCCAAGTGGTGCCTCGCCCACCACCAAGAGAACTTCCTGTACACGCATTTCGAAGACATCTGCGAGATCATGAAAGCGTACGACGTGACGTTCTCGCTCGGCGACGGCTTACGGCCGGGGTGTCTGGCGGACGCGAACGACGAGGCGCAGTTCGGCGAGCTCGATACGCTCGGCGAACTCACGCAGATTGCGTGGAAGCACGACGTACAAACGATGATCGAAGGGCCCGGGCACGTGCCCATGCATCTCATCAAAGAGAACATGGACCGTCAGCTCGAGAAGTGCCACGAAGCCCCGTTCTATACGCTCGGGCCGCTTACGACCGACATCGCGCCGGGTTACGATCACATCACGAGTGCGATCGGCGCGGCGATGATCGGCTGGTACGGAACGGCCATGCTCTGCTACGTGACGCCCAAAGAGCATCTGGGCCTGCCCGATAAGCAAGACGTGAAAGACGGCGTGATCGCCTATAAGATCGCGGCCCATGCAGCCGACGTCGCGAAGGGCCATCCGCATGCCCGTCATTGGGACGACGTGTTATCGAAGGCGCGTTTCGAATTTCGCTGGCAAGATCAATTCGATCTATCGCTCGATCCCGAGACGGCGCGCGCTTTCCACGACGAGACGCTTCCAGCCGACGGGGCGAAGGTCGCGCATTTCTGTTCGATGTGCGGTCCGCATTTCTGTTCCATGAAAATTACGCAGGAGGTGCGCGAATACGCGGAGCGCGGCATGGCGCAGAAGTCGGCGGAATTCAAAGAACTCGGCGCCGACGTCTACGTTCCGCAGTAGCGATTAGCGTTCGATCTGGTGTTCGGATACCAGCGGCACCGGTTGTTCCATCGACGCCTCCTGCATCTTGCCGCCGACGGCTTTCCACGCATCGAAGCCGCCGGCGAGCAGGCGAATTTCACCGTAGCCGCCGGCGCGCAGTTTGTCTGCGAGTTCGGCCAAACGTTTTGACGAACCGTCCTCGTCGTACAGTACGATCAGCCCCTCCGTCTTCGGCAGTGGTAAGACCAGACGCGCGGCGTCGACCAGCTTCTTCGGATCGTACCGAATGGAGCCGTATATTTGGCCGCCGTGGACGGCGCGGCGCAAGTCGAGCACGAAGACGTCGTTGCGCTCGATGCGCTCGGCAAGTTCCGCGGTACCGATGGCCGCCCCCGAAGTATTCATTCGATCGTTCATGAGCGCTATCTACCCGCCGCTGCGAGACGCGAGCCGGCAAGGGAGGGCCACCGCCTCGCGAATCCTCACCACGTGGCCAGGCCAGCGGAACGGAACACCCGGCAGAAGCGAGCGATTCGTGCGGCTTTCGAACGCGCCGGCCGGCCGCTTTCGACGGACGAAGTGCACGCGGAAGCCGCCTCCGTGAGCGACGGCCTTGGCATGGCGACCGTCTATCGGTCGATCCGGTCGCTGCTCGACGACGGGTGGCTTTCGGTCGTCGAAGTCCCCGGACGCAGTTCGCTGTACGAGGTCGCCGGAAAAGATCATCACCATCACTTCTCGTGCGACGTTTGTGGGCGGGTGTACGAACTGGAGGGATGCGCATCGGTTGGGGCCGGTCTGCCTCGCGGCTTCCGCGCGACGCGCCACGAGCTGACGCTGTACGGCACCTGTGCGCATTGCGACGCACTGCTGGGTAAGACGAAGCAAACGAAAGCGAGAGGTGCCGCATGAACGATACCGGTCACCACGTCCATTACCGGCACGAGCATCGGCACGACGACGACTGCGAGCACGTCGCGATCGTGCACGACGACCACGTGGATTACGTACACGACGGTCACCTGCATTACGTTCACGGCGATCACGTCGACGAGCATCAACTCGATACGCACGTGGCGGCCGCGGAGTGCGCGGCCGATCATACGTGCGAGTCGCACGAGGTGGGTCACGAACATGGCGTCGGCTGCGGTCACGAAGCTATACCGCACTTCGGACACATCGATTACCTGGTCGACCGCCACATTCATCGAGCTCATGGCGGCCACTGCGACGACCACGGGCCGGTAACGGCCCGCTAGCCGTGCAGCGTCGCAGGTAACCTGCGACGAGCGGTGGCGATCCGGCTCCCGAGATATTCGAGCGCGCATATCGTGGCGATGAAAAAGCCGACCGGCCACGACGTGACATAGGCGAGCGCGACTCCGCCCACGACGGCGAGCGACGCCAACGCGATCGCAAGGACGATGGCTGCGACAGGGCGGCGGGCTAGATGCGTGGCCGCTGCTGCGGGGCCGATCGTGAGGCTATAGATCAGCAACGCTCCGGCGATCGGCACGGTCACCGCTGCGGCGAGGGCGACGATGCCGAGGAAGGCGACGTCGAGCGCCTGCGCCGGCACGCCGCGGACGCGCGCGACGTCGGGCGCGACCGTGACGAAGAGGAGCGGACGCGCGATCGCGGCGAGTGCCGCGAGGGCGAGCGCGACGGTGATCGAGATCGTCGCGACTTCTCCGCCGTCGACGCCGACGATCGTGCCGAACAGCAGGTCGATTACCGTGGACGCGAAGTGCGGCGTTAGCGCGATGAAAAGCGATCCCGTTCCGAGTGCCGCCACTAAGACCAGTGCGATCGTCACGTCGCCGCCCCGGGCGCGCGCGGAAAGGCTTCCGAGCCCAAGTGCACCCAGAACGGCGGCCGCGAGCAGCCCCGTGAGCGGCGCAACGCCGGCATACACGGCAGCCGCCGCGCCCGCAAAACCGATTTGCGCGACGGCGTGCGCTGCGAACGCCGACCCGCGTACGACGACGAAGTATCCGGTCGCTCCCGACACGAGCGCCACGAGCAAGCCCGCTTCGAGCGCGTGCCGCAGATACTGGTGCGCGAGCGCGTCGGCGATCACGAGCGGCCGGCGCGTAGGAGCTTCGCACCGCCTAGGGCCGCTAGAGCAAAGACGGTAACAAAGAAGCTTACCGGCCAACCGCGGTGCGCGGCGGACCAGCCGAAGCTCGCGTATGCGAACGCGACGGCAACGCCGATTTCGAGTGCGCCGATCGCAATTGCGAGCGTTACCGTCGCGAGCGGCCGCCGGACGAGCGTCATTGCGGTCGCCGCCGGTCCCACGAGTAACGCCGTGGCGATGAGCACGCCGACGACGCGCGCCGTTTCGGCGACGGCGACGGCCATGACCGTGAGAAAGGCAAAGCCGAGTGCGCGGCCCGGAACGCCCGCCACCCGCGCGCCTTCGGGCGCGACGCTGGCGAAGAGTAGCGGCCGAAAGCCGGCGATCAGCGCGACCGCCGCGCCTGCGGTGGCCGCCGATAAGCGCACGACTTCGCCGCGATCGGTGTCGAAGATGGAGCCGAACAGCAGCGCCGCTTGCGCGTTTGCGTTGTGCGTCTGCACGTGTAAGAACAGCGCCCCGAGTCCGAGCGCGGTTGCCAAGACGAGTCCGGTCGCAACATCTCGTTCCCGCGCGCGTTCGCCGAGCGCTCCGACCGCGAGCGCCGCCGCGACGGAGATTCCGGCCACGAGCGCGCCCGCACCGCCGGCGAGGCCGACGTCGGCGACGGCGTGGCCGGCGAACGACAGCGAACGCAACACGACGAAGTAGCCAACGGCGGCGCAAAGCGAAGCGACGAGCACGCCCGCGAGCAGCGCGAGGCGTACGTCGTCGCTTGCAAAAAACGCGTTCATGAATGCGGCGGACGGCCGTGCGCGGGGTCGACGCCTTCACCCGCGACCACGATAATCCGTCCTCGCACCGCGATGACGTCGACCGGCTGATCGTAGAGGCGGCTCAAGACGTTCTCGTTCACGATGTCGGCAACCGGACCGATTGCGGAGCGGCCGTTAGCGAGGTAAAGCACGCGATCGAGTGCGCCGACGAGCGGGTTGACGTCGTGGGCGACGAGCAGCACCGTCATCGCGCGCTCGCGGCCGAGCCGCGCGACCAGCTCCACCACGTCTTTGGCCGCGCCTAAATCGAGATTGGCAAGCGGTTCGTCGAGCAGGATCAACCGCGGCCGGCCGACTATCGCCTGTGCGATCGCGAGCCGCTGTTGCTCGCCGCCGGAGAGCCGGCCGACCGGCTCGTCTGCAAAGGTTTGGGCGTGGACGTCGCGCAGTGCCGCATCGACGCGTGCCGTGCGCTCGGTGCTCGGAAGCGGCAAGCCCCAACGTTCGCCGTCGTACCCAAGCGCGACGAAGTCGCGGGCGCGTAGCGGCAGTTCGGGATCGAGTTCGAGCCGCTGAGGAACGTATCCGACGCCGCGGTGAGCGTGTCGCGGGTCGCGTCCCAAGACGCGAATTTCGCCGGAGGCCGTCCGTAAGAGTCCGAGCGCCAGGCGCAGCAACGTCGATTTGCCCGCGCCGTTTCCGCCGAGCACGCCGACGAATTCGCCGGGCGCGATCGCGAAGGAGATGCGGTCGAGAATCGTCCGGGCCCCGCGCCGGAACGTCACGTTGGTAAACGCGAGCGCCGGATCGCCGGCGACGCCGCTAACGGCCATTCAATGCCGCGTCGAGCGCGTCGAGTTCGCCGCCGATCCAAGTCTGGAGCCGCTCGCGCGCCGGCAGCGTTTCCGTTACCGCGACCACGGGAAGACGTCCGCGCCGCGCCGCGTCGAGCAGCCGCGTCGTCGCCGGTTCGATGGTCTGCCGGTTGTATACGAAGACCTCGACGCGCCTATTCGTCAGGAGTTCATCCATCGTCGCAACGTCTTGCGGCGCCGGATCGCCGCCTTCTTCGATCGCATGTGAGAACGAAGGGGGCGTCGCGACGAGTGCCCCGACCGCGTGCAACACATAATCGAAGACGGGCTCCGTTATGGCGACTGCGGCGTGCGGATGGCGGCGCGCGAAGGCGCGTTCGCGTGCCTCGAGCCGGTCGAGCCATGCGTCGAAGCGACGGCGATTAGCGGTGAAGCGGGCTCCGTGCGCCGGGTCGCGAGCGGCCAGATTCGACGTCACGGACCGCGCCGTCGCGCGTAACGTGGCCGTCTCGTACCACACGTGCGGATTATCGCCTAAGCGATGTCCGGCGAGCGATCCAGCAACGATCGTCGTTCGGCCGTCCCGTGGCGATGCGGCAAGCAGCTTGTCGACGAAGCCGTCGCACCCGAGGCCGTTGGAGACCACGAGATCCGCCGCGGCGACTGCGTCGGCGTCGCTCGTCGACGGCTCGTACGCGTGTGGATCGGCGTCGGCGTTCGCGAGAATGGTCGTGACGGCGACGCGTTCGCCGCCGATCTGACGCACGAGGTCGCCGTACACGCTCTCGACCGCAACGACGCGCGACACCCCGACCGGAGTCGCGGTGGTCGCCGTGCGCCCGGCGCATCCCCCGGCGTAGCCTATGATGAGCGCGGCGCACAAGCCGGCAAGAGCGTATTGAGAAGGCGCTGTCATTAGTCCCCGGCTTATCGCGCGGAGGCGGCGCGACCTCCGTGCGGCGTCGGATCGGCCTCGCTCGCTGCGACCGGCGGCCTCGGCGCTGCTCCCAGCCACGGCATGAGTGCGCGAACGCGCCGGCCGACGGCTTCGATCGGATGGGCGGCCGCGGCGGCCCGAAAGCCCGTGAAGCGCGGCTTGCCGGCGGCGTTCTCCGCAACCCATTCGCGCGCGAACGCTCCACTCCGAATTTCGTTTAAGACCGAGCGCATGGCGGCACGCGTCGGTTCTCCGACGACGCGGCTGCCGCGCGTGTAGTCGCCGAACTTCGCGGTGTTACTGATCGCTTCGCGCATGCCTTCGACGCCGCGCTCGTTCATCAAGTCGGCGATGAGCTTCACTTCGTGCAGGCATTCTAGGTAGGCGATCTCCGGCGCATAACCGGCTTCGACCAGCGTCTCGAAACCGGCGGTTACCAGCTGCGAAAGGCCGCCGCAAATGATCGCTTGTTCGCTAAAGAGATCGGTTTCGGTCTCTTCGCGGAACGTCGTCTCGAGAATGCCGGCCCGGCCGCCGCCGATCGCAGCTGCGTAGGAGAGTGCGATGGCACGCGAGTCGCCCGCCGGATCGCGGGCGACCGCGATGAGGCACATGAGCCCGCGGCCCGCCTCGTATTCGCTGCGTAGCGCCTTGCCCGGACCTTTCGGGGCCGCGAGAAAGACGTTGAGATGCGGCGGCGGAATGAGCGTGCCGTAGTGCACCGCAAAGCCGTGCGCTACACCGAGATACGCGCCGCGCCGTAAGTACGGCTCGATCGAGTCCGTGAAAATCGTCGCGTGTTCTTCGTCGGGTGCTAGTAGCATCGCGATGTCGGATCGCGCGACGGCCGCCTCGATGGAATCGTACGGCACACCGTCTCGCGCGGCGAGCCTGCGCGACGGGGAGTCGTCGCGGAGACCGACTACGACAGCACAATGCGAGTCCCGTAAATTTCGCGCTTGCGCGCGGCCCTGGCTGCCGTAACCGACAATCGCGATCGTCTTCCCAGCCAGTAATGCCGGGTCAGCGTCCTGATCGTATAATGCTTTCATTGGGCCCCACTC
>JAABUZ0100005307.1_pt1 | contig 17012 bp, 13 predicted proteins | sample 5562091 | NCBI WGS metagenome assembly JAABUZ01 (sample SAMN12813069, study PRJNA571459) | rock metagenome | isolation source: Antarctica rocks | place: Antarctica: Victoria Land, Linnaeus Terrace sud | collected 2015-12-21
GACCGCGGTCGCATGGCAAACCACGGGCCGACTGCGGTCGGTTGGGTGTCCGCGACGACAATAGTGGAGGGAGGTGACGTAGAGTATGAACAAAGAGACGGACCCATCGACGTTCCTGTCGCGCATCGCGGCGCACAAGCGGATCGAGCTGGCAGAGGCACGCGAGGCCGTGCCCGAGACCCAGCTGGAGCGGCTGGTCGCCGATGCCCCCGCGCCGCGTCCGTTCCTGGAGCGGCTCGATCCGGCGCGCCTCGGCGTCATCGCCGAGGTCAAGCGCGCCTCGCCGTCCAGGGGCCCTATCGCGCCGGACATGGACGCCGCCACGCAGGCGTCCCGCTACGCGGCGGGCGACGCCGACGCGGTCTCGGTGCTGACCGACCGCCAGTTCTACCACGGCTCGCACGACGACCTGCGCGCCATCCGCGCCGCCGTGCCGACGCCTCTGCTGGGCAAGGACTTTATCCTGGACCGCTACGGCCTGCTGCAAGCGCGCGCCGCCGGCGGCGATCTGGTGCTGCTGATCGTCGCCGTGCTGGGCCGCGACGTTGAATCGTTGATGCGCGAGACCATGGCGCTGGGCATGACCCCATTGGTCGAGGTCTACACGCGCGAGGAGGCCGAGCTGGCGCTGGAGGTCGGGGCGGCCTTGATCGGCGTGAATAACCGCAATCTGCACACCTTCGACGTGTCGCTAGAGACGACCGAGCGCCTAGCTCCCCTCCTCGCGCCGCACGCCATCGTGGTCAGCCTGAGTGGCATCGGTACCGACGCCGACGCGCGGCGCGCCGTGGCTGCGGGCGCTCATGCCATCCTGGTCGGCGAGGCCCTGGTGCGCGCCACGGACCCGGCGACGCTGATCCGCGAGTTCCGCGCTATACCACTCCCCACGGTGGAGGTGGCGCGATGAACGAGATGAAGGCCTGCGACTGCGGTTGCAGGCCCGTGTCTGTGGAGGTGGCGCGATGAGTGCTCCTGTCGTCAAGATCTGCGGCGTGCGCACGGTCGCGCAGGCTCAGGCGGCCGCCATGGCGGGAGCGGACATGGTGGGGCTGGTCTTTGCCCCGAGCAAGCGACAGGTCACGCCGGAGCAGGCGCGCGAGATCACAATGGCGCGCTACGCGCGGCGCCCGCGCTTCGTCGGCGTCTTCGTCAACGAGACGCCGGCGGCGATGGCGCGCATCGTCATGGAGGCGCGTCTGGACCTGGTGCAACTGAGTGGCGCCGAGCCGCCTGAGGAGTGCGCGGCGCTACAGGTCCCCTATAGCAAAGTGCTGCACCTACGCGACGGCATGGAAGCGTCGGACCTTTTGCACATAGCAATTGGTTATGGGAGGGCGGCTTGTCTGATGGTCGATGCCGCGGGCGCGGCCGGCAGCGTAACGCAGTGGGGCGGCGGTGGCGTGGCGGTCGATTGGCGCGTCGCGGCGGGGGTGGTTGAGCAACTGGCGCGGCGCGGCGTGCCGGTTATGCTGGCCGGCGGGCTGCGGCCGGACACGGTGTCCGCGGCGGTGGGAGCTGTCCGCCCGTGGGGCGTCGACGTGAGCAGCGGTGTCGAGACGGACGGCATCAAAGATGAGCAGAAGATCGCGGCGTTTGTGGCCGCCGTGAAGGAGTACACGTGAAGGAGTACAAGGGTTAATCCGCGCTTCCGGTTGTTCCGGGAGCGTATTACTACAACGTTAGGATCAGCCCACGACTTTAATCGCATGGCACGGGACGACGAAGGAGTCGTGGGGCGGCGCGTGTGAAGACACTTCAGTGTCTGTGGCCTGCCATGCGACTTTAGTCGCAGGCTCCATCAAGGGAGGGAACAAGACATCATGAGCACGACGATACGAGACGCGCAGCCGGGGGACATGACGGCAACGGTTGGGGACGCGACGGGGCGGCTGTCGCCGTACTTCGGGCGCTTCGGCGGGCAGTTCGTGCCCGAGACGCTGATGCCCGCGCTGTACGAGCTGGAGTCGGCCTACCTGCACTACCGCGACGACGCGGTGTTCGAGGGGCGCTTTCGGGAGCTGTGCCGGGAGTATGTGGGCCGGCCGACTCCCCTCTATCACGCCCGCAAGCTCGGCGAGGAGGCCGGCACGGGCGCGCGAATCCTCTTCAAGCGCGAGGACCTCGCCCATACCGGCGCGCACAAGATCAACAATGCGCTGGGGCAGGGGCTGCTGGCCCAGGCCATGGGCAAGCGCCGCATCATCGCCGAGACCGGCGCGGGGCAGCACGGCGTGGCCACGGCCACGGTCTGCGCCATGCTGGGGCTCGACTGCATCGTCTACATGGGCGCGCGCGATATCCAGCGCCAGTCCCTCAACGTGTTCCGTATGAAGCTGCTGGGGGCCGAGGTGCGGCCCGTCACAAGCGGCACGGCCACGCTCAAGGACGCCACTAACGAGGCCATCCGCGACTGGGTCACCAACGTGCGTGACACCTATTACATCATCGGCTCCGTGGTGGGGCCGCATCCCTATCCCACCATCGTGCGCGACTTCCAGTCGGTCATCGGGACCGAGGCGCGCGCGCAGATGTTGGAGCGGTTCGGCCGCCTGCCCAGCCACGTCGTGGCCTGCGTCGGCGGCGGGTCCAACGCCATGGGCATCTTCCACGCCTTCCGCGACGACGCCGAGGTGCGGCTGGTCGGCGTCGAGGCGGCGGGACATGGCCTGGATTCGGGCCAGCACGCCGCCTCGCTGGCTTACGGGCAGGTAGGCGTGCTGCATGGCGCGCGCAGCTACCTGCTGCAGGACGAGGACGGGCAGATCCAGGAGACGGCCAGCATCTCGGCCGGGCTCGACTACCCCGGCGTGGGACCGGAGCACAGCTATCTCAAGGACAGCGGCCGCGCCGTCTATGTCGGCGTCGACGACAAGCGGGCGCTGCAAGCGTTTCAGGAGATCTGCAAGGGCGAGGGCATTATCCCGGCGCTGGAGACGGCCCACGCCATCGCCTATGCCATCGACCTCGCGCGCGACGCCGCCGTGGCCGGACCCGACACACTGATCCTGGTCAATCTGTCCGGCCGCGGCGACAAGGACATCAACACCGTTGCCTCCGCGCTCGACGTGTCGCTGTGATAGTCGTTACAACGTGACGTGGACCTGCGACTAAAGTCGCATGGCAAAGTACGACGACTAAAGTCGTGTCGGGCGGTCTGTTGAGACACTTTAGTGTCCGTTATGTACCATGCGACTTTGGTCGCAGACCGGTCCTAACGTTGTAGTACTAAAGTCGTTGGGGAAACGAACGCGTGCTGAGACACTTCAGTGTCCGGTCCCTACCATGCGACTAAAGTCGCATGGCCACGGCCATGCACGACGGTGATAGTGTAAGGTAACGCTAGAGGACAGCATCCGTATTCCGGCATAGCAGTACAGCAAAGTGAAGGATTGTTTCATGGCCACGCAGGTACTCACCGACCGGGACAGGGCGCGCGACCCCGATGTGCTGACCGACGACACCGAGGAGGATTTGGTGGGCACGGACCTGCACCAGCGAGCGATCCGTACGTTGTGCGAGAACCTGTTGCACGTGCAGGAGAAGCGCGGCACGCCTTGGCACGTGGGCATGCAGTTGACGACGCTGATGGGCGATATCCTGGACAAGGAAAATTGGCAACCGAGCCCCGATGTCCTGGTGCATCTGACCGCCGGGCCGGGCAACCTCTCGTCGCTCGACGCCGTGGCCTTGGGCGCACCCCAACTGGTGGTCGAGGTGCTGAGCAAGAGCACGTGGGCCTACGACATCGCCCGCAAGAGGGAAGCGTACGCTGCGGCGGGTGTGCAAGAGTACGTGGTCTTCGATCCGACCAACGAGTATCTGCGGACGGACATACGGGCCTGGCGGCGCATGTCGCGCGGCTTTGTCCCCTGGCATGCCGGGGCCAACGGCCGTTGGCACAGCCGGGTGATCGACGTCACCTTACATCCTCAGACCATGCTGCTGCGAGTGACCGACCGTGACGGACAGCTGATGCCCACGTTGGGTGAGGCGGTGCGCCTGGCCGAGCGCGAGCGGCTGGCAGCGGGGCGCGAGCGGCTGGCAGCGGGGCAAGAGCGTCGGCGAGCCGACGAAGCCCTGTTTCGAGTGGAGCAGGAGCGCCGGCGAGCCGACGAAGCGGTGCTCCTGGCCGAGGAGCGGGGCCGCCAGATCGCAGCGCTTCAGGCAGCGTTGGAGGCACAGCAACGTGAAAAGGAGTAGGCCTTCTATCCCAAGAATTATCCCGACCCCGGGGGCTGGTACCTCGAACGAATAGCGATCTGCGAGCGCGTGCCGGGGCAAGATATCTACGTCACGATCCTGTACCACCAGTGCAGCGTCGATCCGCCCGTGTTCGCTCAACACGGCCAGCAGTAGGTGTCGCCGGTCACGGCGCGGTGAGGAGAAGATAGAGTTATGGTTCAAGCGATACCCGATGCACAACCGGCATCGATGAGACACAACGATGCTAACGGTCATGCGGTGCGAAATGACATCGACGAGACGTTCGAGCGGCTGCGCGCCGCTGGCTGGCTGGCCTTCATGCCTTACCTCACGGCGGGCTATCCCGACCGGGACGCCGCGCTCGACCTCGGTGAGGTCTATGCCGCGCACGGGGCCGACCTGATCGAACTGGGCGTGCCGTTTTCCGACCCTTTGGGTGACGGTCCCACTATCCAGCGCTCCAGCAGCGGCGCGCTAGCCGGCGGCATGACCACGCGCAAGGCCCTGGTTCTGGCCGCCGACCTGACGGCGCGCACGGGCAAGCCGCTGGTCGTGATGGGCTACTACAATCCCATCGTGGCCTACGATCCCGACCACTTCTGCGCCGACGCCGCGGCCGCGGGCGTGCGCGCGCTGATCGTGCCCGACATGCCCCTGGAGGAGGCCGATGAGTTGGAAGCCGCCTGCCGCGCCCACGACATGCACCTGATCCACCTGCTGGCGCCCACCTCGACCGAGGCGCGGCTGGCCGCGGTTGCCGCGCGCGCCTCGGGCTTCATCTACTGCATGGCCGTCACCGGCGTGACCGGCGCGCGGAGCGGCCTCTCCGCCGACCTCGGTCCCTTCCTGGCGCGGGTGCGCGCCCACACCGACGTGCCGCTGATCGTGGGCTTTGGCATCTCGCGTCCCGAGCACCTGACGGCCTTGCGCGCTTTGGGCTCGGCCGATGGCGCGGTGGTGGCCAGCGCCCTGGTCGACCTCGTCGACGCCACGCCGCCCGCCGAGCGCGCGGCCACGATCGGCGCCTATATCGAAAGGATGAGCACGGCATGCTCCGCTTCCTGACCGCCGGCGAATCGCACGGCCCGCAGCTGACCGTCATCGTCGACGGCCTGCCCGCCGGGCTGGAATTGACCAGCGAGGCCATCGACGCGCACATGCATCGGCGCCAGTTGGGCCACGGGCGCAGCGAGCGTCAGAAGATGGAGACCGACCACGCCGAGCTGGTGGGCGGCGTGCGCGGTGGGGTCACGCTGGGCAGCCCCGTCGCCCTGGTCATCGCCAACCGCGTGTGGGACCACTGGCAGGACCGCATGCATGTCGAGCCGGGCGACACGGGCGCCAAAGTCACGGCGGTGCGCCCCGGTCACGCCGACCTTGCCGGTGCGCTCAAGTACGAGCACGACGACGTGCGCAACATCCTGGAGCGCTCCAGCGCGCGCGAGACGGCCGCACGGGTGGCCGCGGGCACCGTCTGTCGCGCCCTGCTAACCCAGTTCGACGTCACTATCCACAGCCACACGCTGGCGCTGGGGCTGGTGCGCGCGCCCGGCCTGCCGGCCGGGCTGCTAGTCCGGGCGGCGACGGACGACCGCGAGTCCCTGGCGCGCTTCTGGCGCGGGGTCGAGGACTCGCCGGTGCGCTGCACCGACGCGGAGGCGGGCGCCGCGATGGTCGAGGCCATCGACGGGGCCAAGCGCGACGGCAACACCCTCGGCGGCGTCAGCGAGCTCGTGGCCTATGGGCTGCCGGTGGGCATCGGCAGCCACACGCAGTGGGATCGCAAGCTCGACGGGTTGCTGGCCGGCGCCCTGATGAGCATCCAGTCGGTCAAGGGCGTGGAGATCGGGCCTGCGTTCGAGAACGCGTCCATGCGCGGTTCCGAGGTCCACGACGTGGTGGGCTACCAGGATGGCGAGTGGCGCCGCACCACCAATAGGGCCGGCGGCCTGGAGGGCGGTATCACAAACGGCGAGCCGCTGCTGGCGCGCATCGCGGTCAAGCCGATCAGCACCATGCGCCACGCCTTGCCGTCGGCCGACCTTGTGACGGGCGAGCAGACGCCGGCGCACTACGAGCGATCCGACACGGCGGTGGTCCCCGCCGCGGGCGTGGTCGGCGAGGCCATGCTGTCGTTCGTCTTGGCCGGGGCGCTGCTGGAGAAGTGCGGCGGCGACTCGCTGGCCGAGGTGCGCCGCAACTACGACGCCTTTGTGCGCCAGCAGCGCGAGCGTATGTCGCGGCCGTAGAGGGTAGGAAGGACAGGGTGCACCCCGAGATCGGGAGAGCCGGCCTGCGACTGAAGTCGCATGGCACACCACGGCGACTAAAGTCGCGCGGACGGCCACCGCGGAGACACTTCAGTGTCCGTCGTTTGCCATGCGACTTCAGTCGCAGGCGCGCGGGTCCGACATCACAATCGTGAGGCGCCCGGAAGAATATGGAGGACTTGCCATGGAGATACAAACCGAGACGCCGAGAGGGATGATGGCCGATACGGTCATCGAGTTGCCTACGACTGAGTTGGTGGAATACGTGCAGACGGAGCTTGCCGACGCCTCCTCGCGCCAACGCACCCGTGTGTTCAGCGGCATCCAGCCGACGGGCGGGCTGCACCTGGGCCGCTACGTGGGGGCGGTGGAGAACTGGGCGCGCATGCAGGACACGTACGACTGCATCTACTGCATCGTGGATCTGCACGGCCTGACCATCGAGTACGACGCGGGGGGCTACCAGGCGCGCATCATGGGCCTGGCCACGGACCTGCTGGCGGCGGGCCTCGATCCCGCGCGCTGCACCATCTTCGTGCAGTCGCACGTGCATGAGCACGCCGAACTGCAATGGCTGCTGTCCACGGTCTCGTCGCTGGGCGCGCTGGAGCGCATGACGCAGTACAAGGACAAGACGCAGCAGCACCAGGACAATATCAATCTGGGCTTGCTGGCCTATCCCGTGTTGCAGGCCGCCGACATCCTGCTCTACAAGGCGGGGGCCGTGCCGGTGGGCGAGGATCAGTCGCAGCACCTGGAGCTGACACGCGAGATAGCTCGCCGCTTCAACCACCGCTTTGGCGAGGTCTTTCCCGAGCCGCAGACCATCCTGACCAAAGCCAAGCGCCTGCCGGGGTTGGACGGCCTGGGCAAGATGAGCGCCAGCAAGGGCAACGTGATCGACGTCAACGACACGGCCGACGAGGTATGGGCCAAGCTGCGTCCGGCCGTGACCGACCCGGCCCGCAAGCGGCGCACCGATCCGGGCAACCCCAACCTTTGTCCGATCGGCCTGATGCACTATGCCATTTCCTCAGCCGAGCAGCAGGAGTACATCACCTGGGGCTGCACCACGGCCGGGATCGGCTGCATCGACTGCAAGAAGATCCTGAACGAGAACGTCAACGCCCTGCTCGACCCCATCCGCGAGCGCCACGCCGAGATCGAGGGTCGGCCTGACTACGTGCGCGACGTGCTGAGCGACGGCGCCGAGCGCGCCCGCGCCATTGCCGCACAGACCCTGCGCGAAGCCAAGGAGGCGATGGGGTTGGCCTGAGCCCAAAAGGGCGGCCCAATTGGGCCGCCCTTTACCTGTCGATAATGGTCGGGGCGAGAGGATTCGAACCTCCGACCTTCTGAACCCCATGCAGGGGAATCGTCCGCGCGCGTCCGTAGGAGTCTCACTAACGCCCGTTGGGGCGTCATATACGGGTCGCATGACTCATGCACCCTTGTTCATCGCCATCCGACACTGCCTTATACGAGAGGCAATCTTCCATATCCACTTCCATATCCACTTCCATGGATTGGGCTGCTGGATGGGGAGGATCGCGTCCACATGCTAGCCATATCGGTCCGCTCCGGGCTGATTATCGCGCGTTGTTCGCGTTGTCCGCTCCAGTCTCGATGGCGACGGCAACCGCCGCGTGACGACTAATTGTCCAACGTCTCGTGCTACCGCGATAATCACCGTGCAAGGTCGTCAACGATTATTAGCTATACGACGCGCGTGATGGGTGCCGCTCGCATACTGACGTCGGAATCGACGAGGGCAGTCGCCCATCCGGACTAATCTACCCTTGGTTCGCCGTGCGGATGGCGCCGATCGTTTCCCGCTCTGCGCCCACGCTGCCTCCCAAGACGGGCTTACGGCATTGAGGGCGATGGGTCCGACACGACAAGCGGTGTGCGTTCCCATGCGACAGGTGACGCGAGGACCAGCACGTTCTCCAGGTGCGCAAGGACCGCGGTAGCGCCTGCCCAGGCGTCCTCGCTCACACGGCGGCGCGCCTCTGTTGAGGCGTCCGTGCCCAGCGCGGCGAGCTGCTCTCCGGGGCGCTCTTCCAGCGGGCGCCAAGCCGCACGAACCCGCGCGACGGCCAGGGCCGGGTCCGCTGCGGCCGCCACTGCCTCCCACACGCGCCGGTACCGCCACCACGGCGACGCATCAGAGGGCTCCTCGTCGGCGTGGCCCAAGGGCGCCGCCGGGGCCGTATCGACCCAACTCGGCAAGAACACGCCGGTGCAGGGCGGGCCCATGCTCGCCCAGTAGGTCGGCCGATCACCGGCGACGAGGCGCGTCACCATACTGGCCGCCGTGGCACTGCCCTCAGCCGGGCCATGCGCGCACACGGTCGCCTCGTCCCACCCGGTTGGCCAGGGCAGCGGACGCCCGCTCTCATCGGAATGGGGACCATGGTCGCGCAGCACCGCCGCCATGTCCCCAACTGTCAACGTGCCCTGCCGCTCTGGAGCGACATGGTGGCGTGACCGGGCCAGTCGGCACCGGGCCCCACTCAAGCCCGGATGGTCTGGATCGGTGTAGGCCGCCGCAAAGTCGAACGGGCGGCGACCCCGCGGCCACCACCCGCGTCCTTCAGCGTAAGCCACCAGGTCCGGGCTGGCGTGGTCGTACGTCGTGCCGATCGTGGGACAGTTGGAGATGGCATAGCTGCCCTGCGTGAGGTGGCGTGCGACCCAGCGCCGTCCGGCGGTTTCCAGCACCCAGGCCTCGTATGGATCGGCAATCAAGAAAGAATTGTCATAGAACACCGTCGCATGGTGTGAGGCCGAGCCGCCCTGGCCGAACTGCTCGAGCAGAGTCGTCATCACCTCCAGGGCGTTCCGAGCGGTCGTGCCCCGTTCCAGGCCGAGGCGCACGAGATCCATGCCCAGGAGCCCGCTCTCCTGGGACGTCTCGCGCGTGTGGATGGCCTCGTTGCCGATGGCCACGCCGTGCTCGTTGAGGCCGTGCTCGAAGCCCCACAACCAGTACGGCTGCGAGCCGATGAGCGCCGCTGTCCGCGCGACTTGGGGGACCGCGAGGTACTGGCACGGGACGGTCGCCCCCTCCGCGTGGGTGAGCGCCGACTGGCCGACCAGACGTTGCGCTTCCCGTGAGGGCCGGTCACTGTTCTTGGCGAGCAGCACGCTCCCGTCGGCCGTGGCATCGCCCAGGGCGACCACCGTATCGCAACTCCGTGCCTCCCTCGGTATGAGATCGCCATGGCCAGACATCATTCTCTCCTCTGCCTGCGTGGATCAATACCATCATCATAGGGCATACAGCGTCGTGGCCGCGCTCCGGTCTCATGGCACGGACCAGTCGGCGCACCACTATCATCGCGGTGCGCCGGCGACAGGGTGGTGCATAGGGGTAGCGCACGAGGGCATGTCTTGCACGGGTTCGGCGCAACCCTTTCATCGTCTGTGGGGACAGCGTGCCATAAGCGGGATGATGTGTGGACGCTGACATGTCGGGACGTCGGGACCGACCGCCGCTTCCTCCAGACCATGGAGCCGCGCGCTTGGTCGTCAGGCCCCGCACGGCCTCTCGGATACGTGGCCGCCCGCCGCGCGACACCGGGCCGCCCGTCGTTCCTACGCCATCCCCGGGCCACCCGCACGGGCCGGCCGCGTCTGGGGCTGGCACAGTCCCTGCCATCTATGGGCCGCACAAAGATGGTGCGCCCACAGCGGTGCGGGAGGGAATGGCCGGCATGCCGACAATCCTCATCGTCGATGATGAGACGGTCCTCAGCGACATGCGCGCACGCTTGTTCGATGAGGAGGGTTACCGGGTTGTAACCGCGCACAACGGGCGCGAGGCCTTGACCTCTCTGGCGGAGCAGCGGGCGGACATCGTGCTCTCGGACATCGTCATGCCCGACCTCGATGGTGTCGGGCTCTGCCGGGAGATGCAACGCCAGGGCGCGGACGCGCCGCCCCTCGTCTTCATGACCGCCGTGCCCCGGCAGTGCATCCCGTCGGACTGCCGCCACGCCGGCTACGTGACCAAGCCATTCGACCTTGACGCGGCCCTCGCCACGGTGGCCCACGTCATCGCCAGCCACAAGCGGACGGCGGGGCGCTAGCTCCCTCGCGCAGCCCCCTCCGCACCAGGCAGGGTGATGGTCACGGTTGTCCCCACGCCCGGCGCGCTCTGCAGCGCGATCGTGCCCCCGTGTTGCGCGACGATAGCCCGCGCGCCGGCCAGGCCCAGTCCGGTGCCCGCAAAGCCGCGCGCCGTGGACGCACGGTAGAACGGGGTGAACGCCTGGTCGACCTCGCCCGCGGGGATGCCCACCCCCGCGTCCCGCACGACCACGACGGCGCCGCCCCCCTCCGCCCGCACGCTCACCTGAACCGGGGCGGCCGCGGGGCTGTACTTGACCGCGTTGCCGATGATGTTCTGCAGCACACGCGCGAGGCGGTCGCGGTCACCGGCGATCACGACGCCCGCGGCCGCCGCCACGTCGATGGCCGCCGCCCCCGTGCCGTGCGCGTGGGCCAGCATGTCCGCGACCTCGCGGGCCAGCGCCCCCAGGTCCATCGACTCGACGCGCAGCGCGAGCCGCTCGCCCATCCGCACATAGGCGGCGTCTGTGACCTCGCTCACCACGGCCACCTGCCGGTGCAGCAGGGCGTGGAGCGTAGCGAGGAAGGCGCCCTGCTCCTCCGCGGACAGTGGCCGTCCCCGCTGTAGCCGGCGTTGCCGCAGTTGCACCTCGCCGATCAGGGCCGCGAGCGGCGTGCGCAGGTCGTGGGCGGCCAGGGAGAGCAGGTGGTCGCGCTGCGCCACCGCGGCCTCGGCCTCCGCGCGGGCCGTGCGCTCCCGTGCTAGCAACGCGGCGCGCTCCTGCTCCGCTCGCTCACGCTCCGTCACGTCCACGAGGGTCACTACCGCCCCCGCGAAACCGGTGCCCGCCATCGGTTGCGCCGCATACGCCACCGGGACCGCCGTGCCGTCGCGCCGCCAGATCACCTCATCGACGACACGCACCCCCTGACCTCCGGCGGCGGCCTGATGGATCGGGCACGCGTCGGGTGGGTAGGGCGTCCCGTCGCGCCGGTGGTGGTGGATGAGCGCGTGCATGTCGCGGCCGAGGACCTCAGCGGGCGTGTAGCCGAGCAACGCGGCCGCCGCCGGGTTGATGAAGGTGCAGCGCCCCGCGTGATCGAGGCCGTAGATCCCCTCCGCGGTCGCATCAAGCACAGCGGCCTGCAGGGCCCGCTGCCGGTCCGCCTCCACGCGCGCGGTCACATCCGCTTGCACGCCCACGTAGGCGATCACCTGGTCCGCCGCATCGCGTAGCGGAGCCAGGGTCACCTCGTTCCAGAAGGGCGTCTCGTCGCGCCGGTAGTTGCGCAGCGTCACGATACAGCCCGTTCCCGCCGCGAGGGCGCGCCGGAGCGTGGCGACGGCCACGGGGTCGGTGTCAGGTCCCTGCAGGAAGCGGCAGTTGCGCCCAAGCGCCGCGGAGGGGGGGGTAGCCCGTGAGGGCGGAGAAGGCGGCGTTGGCGAAGACGATGGGCAGGTCGGCCGCACGGGCATCGACCAGCACGACGCCGACGGGCAAGGCGGCAAAGAGTGCGAGCAGGCGCGCGCGCTCCGCATCGCCCGCGGCGCCGACGGCGCTCACGAGACGCTCGACGTCCTGGGCTTCCCCCTCCGCCGCCTCCGCGCGGCGCGCGTGGTCCTCCGGCCGCGCATCTCTCGTGACCATCTCTGTGTCAGCCCCCCGCGCCCCCCGCGCCCCGTCACCCGTTGTCATGTCCCCACCCTTGATGCGCGCGTCGCACCGGCCGTCGCTCCCTGTCACCCGGCATGGCCTAAGAATAGCAAATCCCGCGTCGTCGCCGCGAACCACCGCCGGTCTGGGTCGGTGTTTCGGTGGCGCTCCGTGCGGTAGGCGGGCTCACGCTGGGCTGTGATCCGCGCCCTCTCCTCCTCACAACTGATGACACGTCGGGGTATGATCGCCGCAGTGCTGCGCGCGATGGTCGCCTATCGGACGCAGCACGCCCTCTTCAGCGGGAACGGCCCATCATGACCGACAAAGACGTCATCCGTGTAGTAACTCGGCGCAACGATTTCACGGCTGCCGTCAAGGCGCACCCCGAACGGATCGGCATGCGTTCGCCACGTCGCCAGCATAGGGAAAGGTCTATCGCCGGGTGAGCGACATCGTTGCGTCCAGCCGAGCCCGTTCGTAGCCGCGGTGAGGGTCCGATGACCGCGGTCAGACCGTCGCCCCGGCCACGAGATCGAAGAAGCGAAAGGGGGCGATATCGGCGACCAGCTTGTCCCACCCGGCCTGCGTGAACGGCTGCGGCTCGCCGTAGTTGGTCAGGTAGATGGCGAGGAGCTGGCGGCGCGGGTCCAGCCACATGAACGTGCCCGCCCCTCCACTCTTCCCGAACGCGGCGCGCCCGAAGGCGGACCCGCCCGGCGACATGCGGGGATCGACCGAGAGCTCCCAGCCATAGCCTTTGGGCGTGAGCAGTAGCCCGTCGAGATAGTCGCGGCGCTGCGGGGCCACCTGCGGCGTCTGGTCCCGCGTCATCGCCGCCACCGTCTCGGGCTGCAGCACGCGGACGGCGCCGTACGCGCCGCCGTTGAGCATCATCTGGTCGAACACGGCGAGGTCGTAGGCGTCGGAGAAGACGCTGTCGCAGCCCACGATACCGCCGAGCCACCAGTCCTGCTCGTCGGCCATCTCGCCGCGCAGATAGCGGCGGCGCAGCGTCGAGTAGCGCGTCCCGGCCACACGACCGAGCACCGGGGCGGCGGGCACCGTGGGGAAGTAGTGGGTGCTCGCGAGGCCGAGGGGCTGCCAGATGGTGCGGCGCACGAAGCGGTCGAGGCGCTCGCCCGTGACCGTCTCGATCAGATGGCCCAGGGTACGGTAGGTCAGGTCGCTGTAGAGGACCTGCGACCGCGGCGGCACGACGGGGGCCTGCCGCAGCATCAACGCCCAGGCGCGGGCCACCTGGCTCGCGCTGGCGCGCGGGGTGCTGGTGTCCTGGAAGGTCACGTCCACATCCAGACCGGCGGAGTAGCGCAGCATATCCCGGATGGTGACGCCGTCCTTGCCATGGGCGGCAAACGCGGGCAGATAGCGGGCGACGGGGGCATCGAGGGCGAGGACCCCGCGCTCGACGAGCATCATGACCGCCGGGGCCGTGGCGACGACCTTGCTGATGGATTCCAGATCGAAGATGGCGTCGGGGCGCATGGCCCCGCCGCGGCGATCGATCAGGCCGTAGGACCGCCAGGCGGCGATGCGCCCTCCCCGCGCGACCAGGGCGACCGCGCCGGGGATGGTCCCGGCGTCCACCCGATCGCGAATGGTAGCGAAGGCCGCGTCCAGCGCGCCAGGGTCGAACCCCGCCCGCGCGGGCGGGGCGAAGGTGAGGGTGGGAGCGAGGGGCGGGCCGCCCTGCGGCGAGGCCGCCAGGACGCGGTGGCCAGCGGGGACGCCAACGGCGCTGGCCGCGACACCGGCGGCGACGGCGAGAGCATGGCGGCGAGAATAGAGCATGATGAGCCTCCCTGCGCATGAAATGGGGCGACCCACAGGGGTCGCCGCGTCTTCCTACTATAGGGGGCCGCGCCCGGCCGCGTCAACTCCGGTCGCGCGGGCCTGTCGTGGTCGCGGGCCTTCGCCGTACGATCGGACGGGCTGGACAGGTCCGACCGCTATGCCGAGGGGGTGCCCAAGGTCCGATACGCCCCGCGTCGCGGGCGTTCCGGCAGTGCCCATGACGCCGCCCCGCACCTTCCGTGCGCACAGCGCGCGATGGCCCGCGTGCGGCCGACCAGCACCACAATCTGCATCGCGCGCGTCACTGCCGTGCAGAGCAGGTTGCGTCGGAGCATACGCCACGCTGAGGTCGTGAAGGGGACCTGTCTTGGCCGATTAGTCCATCCACACAAGGACCGTTGGTCAACCACGCTGCACGATAGGCGCGCCCCGCGCCGATGTCCTACCACTCGCGAAACGGCGTGAATCCGCACCCAACACCGGTGTCCGTGATCGGCTCGCGTATGGTCATGCGCCTCGTTGCATGATTGTCCATCTTTGACCGATCATCGTAGTCGCGGAGCGAGCGAACCCCGACGGTGTCGCTGATACGGCGAAGCTATCTCGCGTGGCGGAAAGCTGACTGCCGCGCACCAATGCACGCGGCGCCTCCCCATCCGCTAACAAGGCAGTCGTTGCGCCGTGTTCGTTCACAGCGCTCTAACGGGGCGCGGCCGGCCGGCATCCCCTTTGTACATGCCCCGTCGGCTACCACCGCCCGATGGTCTCCCGCAAGCGTCGGTCCGACCATTTGGCGTACACGCGCGTCGTCTCCAGCTTCGCATGACCCAAGTGCCGCGCCGTCGTCTCCAGGTCGCCCGTCTCCGCGTACAGGCGCGTCCCCGCCGAGTGCCGCAACGAATGCACCCCCTTGGGCGCGACACCCCCGACCAGGCAGAGCGCCTGGATGTGTCGCCACGCGCTCACCGACGCTCGGTAGGGCAGCACGTAGCCATCCGCCCGACGCGGCAAGACTTGCAGCGCCCGCGCCAACGTCGCGCTCATCGCCACCGTCCGGGCCGCTCCGCCCTTACCCCGCCGCACCGTCAGGTCGCGCCGGCCAGGCCGTACGTCCTCCCAGCGCAGGGTCACGCACTCGCCCGCGCGCAGCCCTGCGTGCGCCCCCAGCAGCACCAGCACACGGTCGTGGGGGTCGGCCGCCGCCTGCGTGAGTGCGGCAACCTCGTCGTCGTCATAGGGAAGGCGCTTCTCCCAGGGCGGCGTCGGGTCACGCGGAGCGTGGACGCCCTCAAACGGATCGGCCAGGACGGCGCGCGCCCACCGCAAGGCGGCGTAGAGGCCGCGCGCGGTCGCCAGGCGGTTGGCGATCGTGCCCGGTGCGAGGCCGCGCCGCTCCAGCGTGCGCACGTAGGCCGCCGCCGCGTCCGGGGCGGGGTGCAACAGGTCCTCCTGCTGCCACGCGTCTAGGAGATGGCGCAGGCCGGTGCGGTAGTTCTTGGTCGTACCGGCCGCGATGGTCCCATGGAGTGGGTCGGTGTGCAGCCACGCCTCGGTCAAGCCCCAGAGGGCGGTGGCGTCCCGCTCCCGTGCGGCTTGCATGGCGAGGCGACGACGCTCCGACGGGTGGAGGCGCAGCCAGGGGTTCAGGCCGTCGTCGGCGGTGCCGAGGTAGGGGACAAGGGCGATAGCGGGCGACAAGGACATGCTGGATACCCTCCTGATACGATACGCTTCAGGATAGCCTAGCCTCTCGCTGGCCCTATCCTCCACTCCCTTATGCACGGTCCGAGGCTGCCGCGACGGATGCCGGTGTACATTTCACCTTGCCCCTCGACCTAGCCCTTCTTCAACCCGAACGAACACGGCGCAACGACTACATGGGCGGTTGGAAAGCCGTAACGTGAGCGGGTCGGCATGCGTTAGCCAACATGGCGCTGCGCGAGAAGGGCTGCAGCTGAATCGCGGCCGTGCTACAGGGCATGACGATGGATGGAGCATGGATGAATCTGAATGGATATGCATGAACGGCTCATGTATCACCGTGTCGGAATAGGCTACGGACCGTCCTGTCGACGGTAGGGCGTGGCCGGCAGCGATGCGCGCATATCTCGTTTTTATGCTGCCCTCCGCAACACGATAGCCACGCGACGCTGGAGTGGATGCCCTTCTCGGCCAGGACAGGCGCGCTAGAGCATGACGTCGATGATTCATTCGGATAGCCATGTCGCCACCTATTGACGCGTGGCGCGGACTCACGGCCGCCCCAAGGCAGACACAGGGGTGCGGACGAGGGTAGGCCAAGCTACCCTAACCGCCCCCCTCTCCGCACCGCGGCCATCGCCCCCCTTCTCACGCCGACGGCCAATGTTTCCGATAATGGAGGATCGCGCGACCGTCCACGACCTGACGACCCACGCGATCAGGTGCCGCGTCGTGCAGGGCGTCCGCGTCGTCAGCCGCCACCAGCGTGTCTCGCGGGCGGATCGCCTGCCACACGCGCGCGACGGCGTCCGGTCCCCGCTCGTTGGGAACATAGATGTAGCGCCGATCAACCCGCAAGCGTCGCCCCACGCGCTCGACCGCGCCAAACGCATCCTGGGCCGCCCGGTCCTCCAGATACGGGTCGACCACCTCAAACAGGCGGGGGGCGCGTTCCGGTAAGTTGCTCGCCCCCCGGTAGAGAAAGACGACGGGGCGGCCGCCGGCCGTGGTCGCCGCCGCGTGAACCAACGCGTCCGACGCGCCGTGCCGCGCGGGGAGCACCACCAGGACCGCCTCAAAGGGGATCGCGTGGGCCTCGGACGGAAACGCCGCCGGACGCCCGCGCCGGTCCAGCAGCACGTAATTGAGCGCCGCGACCAGTAGCCCCAGGAGCGTGACCCCGCCGCCGAACTCGGTGGCCAGCGGCTTGGCGACAAGATTGACGCTCCAGGCCAGGATGACCAGCGCCGTGGTCAAGACCCCCACGCCAAAGGTCACCCGTCCGGCGCGC
>JAABUZ0100005308.1_pt1 | contig 17008 bp, 11 predicted proteins | sample 5562091 | NCBI WGS metagenome assembly JAABUZ01 (sample SAMN12813069, study PRJNA571459) | rock metagenome | isolation source: Antarctica rocks | place: Antarctica: Victoria Land, Linnaeus Terrace sud | collected 2015-12-21
GTCGGACAGTCCAGGGACGGGATGCCTGAGGCAACAGGCTCCTACGAGGTCACTCCCACCAATGACGTGCCACGTCGTCTCCCGCCCGGCCGACTGATCGGATCGAAGGCAGCAACTTCGCGCCGGGCTTAGAAGAGTCAGACCGGGCGGGAGAACGACCCAGATTCAACATCCCTGGGCTAAGACGGTGCCCCCCAACGCATCTCCGAGAGCATTCTGGGCTTCAGAACGCTCTCGAAGATGCGTTGGGGGGAGACGGTGTAGGTAGTCGTAAGGGCGGGGCGCAGTGCGCTCCGCCCTTATTGTTGCTTGCGGTGCCCTCCGCAGCCTCAGCCGTGGTGGTCGAGCCGGTCCAGCAGCGGGGTCACGACGGCGGCCGGGACGAACGCCGTGCGGGCGAGGTCCCAGGCCGCCCGGCGCAGCTCGAGCAGCCGGTCCGGGTCCAGGACGAGCCCGTCGAGGGCGGCGGCGAGGGCGACCGGGTCGCCCGGTGGGACCAGGAGCGCGGCGCCCCCCAGCACTCTTCGCTGCGGCAGGCTGTCGGACGTGAGGACGGCGCAGCCCGCGGCCGCACCTTGGAAGACCTTGTTCGGCACGACCCTGGTCCCCTTGCCCTCGGCCGCGAAGATGCCCAGGCAGACGTCGTGCCCGGCGACCAGCGCCGGAAGCTCGTCGGGGGCGACCCAGTCGCGCCAGGTCACGTTCAGCGCACCGCCGGCCAGCGCCCGGCACTGCGCCAGGTCCTGTCCGGTGCCGACCATCGTCACCTGCAGCCCGTCGCCCAGCAGGCGAAGGGCGGCGCCGATGACCGGCGCGCCCTGCAGCGGGGTGAACAACCCGAAGAACACGACCCGTACCGGTCCCGGTCGTGGGTGCGGGCGCGGCCCAGTCCAGCAGGACGGCGCCCCAACAGCGACCACGACACCGTCGGCCAGGCGGTCGGCGGGCAGGGCCAAACGATGCTCCTCGGTGTCGACCACCACGAGGTCGCTGGCCTGGACGGCGGCTGCGTCCAGCCGGCGCAGCAGCAGCTGCTTGAGCCCCCCCGCCCCCCGGTCGCGTGCGGTGTCGGCGGCGAACACCAGCATGTCGTGCACGACCGGAACCCCCCGGAACAGCCGGCGGGCGAGCAGGACGTCGAAGTGACCGAGGTAGCCGACGAGTACGGCGTCCGGCCGAACCAGCGGGCGCGAGCGCCAGACCAACGCGAGCCACGTACGCAGCAGCTCAGCGACCAGCAGCGGGAGGCGCCAGGGCTGGCTCAGCATCCGGACCCGGTCGGCAGTGTCCAGGCGGAGGGGCACGTTGCACTCGTCCACCTGGACCCCCCGCTCGCGCAGACCCTCGACGAGGACGGCCATCCGAGGGTGACGCACGGCGTCGAAGCTGCCGAAGGCCAACACCCGCACGCGTCGCTCTCCTCCTCCTGCTGGTGGGGCAGCCTACCGAGCACGGAGCGGCGCACCGCGAGCCGGCGGCAGCCGCTGTCGGGGCGGCTGCGGCACACTTCGTCGCCACGGCAGCCGCGGTGGGCGACGGAGGTGCAGGTGAGGATCGTCGCCCTGCGCGCCCTCGGGCTGGGCGACCTGCTGACGGCGGTGCCGGCACTTCGGGGACTCCGGCGGGCCCACCCGGACGCCAATCTGTGTCTGGCCGCCCCGGGCTGGCTCGCCTCGCCGCACCGACCCGGCCGGCCACGCCTGGATCAGCCCGCTCGGCCCGAACCCCTGTGGCGTCAACCAGTTCCCGTACATCAACAACTGCGGGTTCGACGCCGAAGGCCAGATGCTCACCTCCATCCTGGGTTGGCCCCGTCAACGCACCGAGCACAGCAACGCCGCAAGGCACGCTCAGCCGCCGCCTCGGCCCCCACGGCTGGCTCCCGCCCGCCCCCAGCAACACCTACCCACCACCCACCCCGACGCGACGACCCCCCCGGCGACGACGACCCAGAAACGATGACCCACCCAGGGACGACGACCCACCCGACGACGACCACCCGGTGACGACGAGCCGCCGGCGGCTCAGACGAGCAGTTGGTCGTAGACGTGGGCCAGACCCGCCGCGGTGCGGCCCCAGGTGAAGGCCGCGGCGTGCTGCCTGGCCGCGTCCAGCAGCTCGACCCCGCCGGTCTCAGCGAGTCTCAGGAGCCCCGCGCCGACGGCCTGGTCGTCGAGCGGATCGACGAGCAGCGCACAGCCGCCGGTGACCTCGCGCAGGGCGGGGATGTTAGCGGTAAGCACGGGGGTGCCGAGGGCCATCGCCTCCAGGACAGGGAAGCCGAAGCCCTCGTACAGCGACGGGTAGGCCAGGGCCAACGCGTTCTCTAGCAGCGCCCGCTTGACGGCGCCGTCGACCGGACCGAGCCGGAGCACCCGGTTGCGATCCCGTGCCGGCAGGGCCGCGAGCGCCTCGTCGACCGCGGGCCGCCCGGCGCCGTCCGGCCCGGCGATCACCAAGCGCACCCCGGGGACGCCGGGCAGCGCCCGCAGCAGGGCCGGCAGGTTCTTGCGCGGCTCGACCCGGCCGAGGGCGAGGACGTACGGCGCGCCGGGCGGCACCGGGTTCACCCCGCCGGCTGGCCCGGGCGCGGGGAGCCCGAACGGCACGACGTGCAGCCGCCCCTGGGCCCGCAGCCCAGGGGCGAACAGCTCCTCGACCTCGTCGGCGACCTGCTCGGTCGCGGTGTGCACATGCGCCCCGCGACCCAGGGCGCGGCGCAGGACCGGACCGAAGGCATGGACGTGCGGAGCCACGGTGTCGGGCACCAGGGCGAAAGAGCAGTCGTGCACGGTCGTCAGGGTGGGCAGCCGGCTCGGGGGGACCACGAAGTTGGTCGCGTGCAGGACCTCCGCCCCAGGCAGCCAGCGGTCCACCCGCGGCCGGTCGAGGCGCGACCAGGCGCCAAGCGCGAGGCGGGCCGGGACGGGAACGAGGCGGGCGCCGGCCGGGAGCGAGTGGCGGTGCCGCGGCGCCCCCAAGACGTACGGCAGCACGGTGGGCACCCCAGCCAGCGTCTTCAGCCCCTCCAGCCCGCCCACGTCGTCCAGCCCGCCCACATCGTCCAGCCCGACCACATCGTCCACCCCGCCCACGTCGTCCACCCCGGTCGGCCCGCCCAGGCCGCGCAGGCCCTCCAGGATCCCCTCGACGGAGTTGGCGATGCCGGTCCTCGGCCCCACAAGCGGCGTGACGTCTAGCGCCACCACGGGGCGGCTCACCGGTCACGCTCCAGCTGGGCGCGGACCCGCTCGAGCTCGGACCGACGCACCACGGCGTGCCGAGTCAGGGCCCGACGGCGGAGCAGCATGCGGGGCAGCAGAGCCAGGAAGGACAGCCAGGCGCGGGCGAGCACCAGGCCGCGCGCCGGCTCGCCGCGCACCGCGAAGCCGGCGGCTGTCACCGGCAGCCGCAGGCAGGCGGCCAACGCGGGACCGGCCGGCGCGTCCTTGACGACGGTGAGCAGCCGGTTGCGGGCGTCGTGGAACAGGTGCACAGGTGAGCCGCTGCCGGCCGAGGCCGAGTGCTGGTGCCGCACCACGCAGGTGGGCTCGTAACGCACCGACCAGCCGGCCAGCCGCAGGCGCCACGACAGGTCCACGTCCTCGTAGTACAGGAAGAAGTCCTCGTCGAGCAGCCCGACGTCGCGGACGGCTGCCGTCCGGTAGAGGCAGGCCGTGGCCGGCGCGTAGAAGACCTCTGCCGCGACATCCCACCGGCCTGTGTCGGCCAGACCGAACCCCCGGTCCCGTCCGTGCCCGAGGCGGTCCACCCAGCCGCCGGCGCTGTTGACCAGGCCGCTCGGGTGCATCAGCACCTTGGGCGTCACCGCCGCGACGTCGGGGCGGGCGTCCAGCACCGCGACCAGGCCGGACAGCCAGCCCGGCTCGGGTACCGCGTCGTTGTTGAGCAACGCGACGTAGTCGGTGGTCACCTCGCGCAGGGCCACGTTGTTCCCTCCGGCGAACCCCAGGTTCGCCCCGGGCTCCCGCAGCCGGACGTCGGGGTATCTGGACCGCACGAGCTGTGCGCTGCCGTCCACGGAGGCGTTGTCGACCACCCAGACCTGCGGCGCCGGCTCCTGCGCCAGCACGGCGTCCAGGCAGTGCGGCAGCAGGTGTGCGCCGTTCCAGTTCAAAACGACGACCGAGACCGGCACGGCCTACTGACACGCCCGGGCGTACGACGCGAGGTGTGCCTGCGCGCTGGCCTCCCAGGTGAACTCAAGGGACCGCTCGTGGGCGGCTCGGCCGAGCTGGGCCCGCCGCTCGGGGTCGTCGAGCAGCCGACCGAGCTCACGGGCGATCGACTCCGGGTCGGAGGCGGTGTAGGCCACCGCGTCGCCGCCGACCTCCGGCAGCGACAGCCGGTGGGTCGTCAGAACCGGTACGCCGCAGGCCATCGCCTCCAGCACCGGTAGGCCGAACCCCTCACCGTGGCTGGGGTTGGCGACGACTGCGGCCCCGCCGAGGTAGCCGCGCAGGTCTGAGAACCGCAGGTAGCCGGGGCGCATGGCGTGCAGGTGCTCCGGCACCTCGGCGACCGCCTCCCGCACCTCGTCGTCCCAGCCGCTCCCGCCGGCGATGACCAGAGCCGGCGGGTCGGGCCGGTCCTGGACGGCCAGCACCCAGCCCCGCACCAGGTTCGGCACGTTGCGGCGCGGCTCGAGCTCACCGAGGAACGCCACGTAGGCGGACTCCCGCAGGCCCAGTCGGGAGCGCACCCGCTCCTGCTCCTGCGGCGTTGGCGGGTAGAACACGGCCTGGTCCACCCCGTGGTAGGCGACGTCTAGCAGCGTGGCGTCGGCGCCCAGGACCCGGACCAGCTCGTCGCGGGTGGCCTTGCTCGGCACCAGGCAGCGGGCCGCACGACGCAGGGCCGTCCGCGTCGCGGACCGGTAGAACGTGCCCCTGGTCCCGGTGTGTAGCTCGGGTTCGGTGAAGTAGGTGACGTCGTGGACCGTCACCACGACGGGCCGTCCCGCCCGCAGCGGCAAGGTGTAGTGGGGCGAGTGCACGACCTGGGCGCCGACCTGCTCGGCCACCAGCGGCAGGCCGGTCTGCTCCCAGGCCAGCCGGGCCGGGCGGTGACTGATGGCCACCGGCCCGGCGACGACCGGCGAGTCCGGGGCGAGCCGGCCGTACCGCTCCTTGTCAGAGCGCTGGCAGACCAGGGCGAAGTCCGCTCCGGCCACCGCCAGCGCACCGACCAGGCCGTCGACGTAGCGCCCGACCCCGTCGCCGTCGGCGGCGACGGCCGTCGCGTCGATCAGCACCCTCGGCGACCCCGGGGATGGCTGCACCTGTGCTGAGCTCAGCGCGCGCTCCTGTCGTCGGGACGTGTGCGAGGGCGTCCGCACCTTCCTAGCCGAGCCTACGCCGCAAGCGCCGCTGCGGCGCGGGGACACGGCGACCGGGCAGTGCGCTCAGGAGACGGTGGCGGCCAGCGCGACGGTGACGTCGGTGCTGGCCCCGGCGGTGGCCACGGTGAGGGTCCCGGAACTGCTGAGCGGCACCGGCACCGTCCCGCACCCGGGTCGGTCGCGGGCCGCGTTCACGTGGGAGACCGCGGGCACTGCCGCGCCACCGCGGGCGGCGGTCAGGACGACCGAACCGGAGGGGGCGACCGCACAGACGACCACGAGAGCGGCGGTCGCGCCGACGGGCAGCAGACCCGGACCGGTCGCGCTCACCGTCACGCGGGTACCCCCCAGCAGCGGACCGACCCGGCCGCCCCGACCGGTGCGGGTATCGAGCAACGCCGTCAACGGCGTCGTGGCGGTGCGGCCCTGCGCGGGCGACGCCGGCGGGACGTACCAACCCAGCAGGTCCACCACCACGTGGGTCTGACCGGGGGCGTTGAACAGCCAGACCCGGCCGTCCGCCGCCACCGGGACCACGACGGTGTTCGCCACCGTGGCCAGGGCAGGCTCGGCCAGCGAGGACACGCTCGGGCGGCCGGGGGCCGGGGTGGCGGACAGGTAGGTGGTGGCGCTCGCGCCGATGGCGGTCAGGTTGAGCACGACGGCCGAGGCCCGCGCCGGCGCCCCGGACCCACCCCGTAGGACCAGCCCTCGGCTTTCGGCTGCTCCGAGCGGTGTGCGGGCGATGCGCGTGTCGAGCAGCCGCCGCGCGACGGGGACCACCAGCCGCGCGGCCCCGGCAGCGGGGGCGCTGGTGGTGTAGCCAACGACGTCCAGGACCAGGTCCGCCTGCCCGGCGTCCAGGACGGCGTTCAGGGCGACTCCCGGCCCGAGCCGGACGACGGCACGGCCGGCCCGGCTCTCCCAGGCGCGGGTCAGCAGCCCGGGGACGGGCGGACGCGGCTCGCCGCTGGGCCACAGGGTCAGCCCGGTGCCGGCGGTCGGTGCGACCAGGGTGGTCTCCAGCTCGACGGCCGTGACGCCCGTCCTGGGTAAGCCGGCCAGGCCGGCGAGCACGACGGAACGGGGGCTGGTCGTCAGCGGACCGCCGGAGCGGCGCGTGTCCAGCGCGCGGGCTGGGGTGAGCGGCACGAACAGCGAGGGCGGCCCGGCCAGCGCGGTCAGGGACGGCGAGGTGATCGTGAAGTACGTGCTGCGCAGGCTCCCGGCCCGCTGCACCGCGCTGCCGGACAGCCAGGCGCTGGACACCGAGCCGTCCGGGTCGAGGTGGTCCAGCCGGACCTGCTGCACGCGTCCGCCCCAGTCACCCTGGCCGTCCCTGCTGGTCACGGCCAGCCGGGTGAGCCACCCGCGGGGGCGGCCGGCGGCGTCCTCTAGCCGGGCCGCGCTGACCGAGCCGGTCCAGTCCTCGAGCGGGTTGGTGGAGTACGCCCGCTCCCAGGGGTCGGCGGAGGCCGTCAGGTAGGGGGCGCCACCGGCGGCGGACCAGCCACCGTCCGAGGCCGAGAACTCCGTCAGGGCGGGGCGTCCGGCGTATAGCAGGGCCTTGCCGGCGGTGGTCGTGACGGCGCGGTCGGTTGCCGCCACCTCCAGGGTCCGCTCGGTCCCCTGGGCCGAGAACGCCGCGGCGCCCCCGTAGATCTGGTCGGCGGTCGAGTCGTAGACGTCGAAGGACCGGCCCGTGGAGGACGCGCGCTTGCTCGCCGCGTAGCTGCGGGCCGCGACCGCCTGGGCCTGCAGCGTCACGTCCGGCCAGGAGCTCGGGCTCTCCAGCGGTACGACGGCCCGCAGGTAGGACTCCATCGCCACGACGTCCACCACAGCGGTGCCGCCGGTGGCGACGGTCCGCAGCTCCAGGCGGCCGCGGTAGGCCCGCGAGGGCAGGGCGCGGACGTCGGTTTGGGTCGGCCCGGCCGGCCACAGGCGCACCGTCGACGCGGCGGCGAAGCCCAGGGGGCCGACCGGGGCCGGCCCGAGCAGGGGCTGGGAGGTCCAGGCGCCGGCCGCGAGCCCCTGCAGCCGGAAGCTGCCGTCCGCCGCCCTGGCGGCGCGCCACAGGGCCGGACCGACGGGCAGCACGACGCTGCGACCCGTGGCCAGGTCGGTCGCGGTCAACCCGGAGGCCGGCGAGACCACGAGCACCCCACCCGGGGAAGCCGTCGCGGCGAGCAGGACCCGGATCGGGCTGTCGGGCAGCGCCCTAAGGGCCGTACCCGGGTAGTAGTGGGCCAGGATCATAGCGAGGGGCACGCCGTGCAGCCCGGCCCCCTGGGCGCCGTACTGCGACAGGCCGTGCCCGTGCCCGTTGCCGTGCCCGGCGATCGTGAACGAGCCCGAGCCCGAGGCCGGCACCGGTACGGCGTCGGCGAGCGCGGCGGTCGCCGGCAGCTGCCCAAGCAGGGCGCCGAGGACGGCCAGGACGACCACGAGGGCGACGCGGCGGCCGGGTGGGCCTGGACGGACCGGGTGGGGTGCGGCGCGGACCATGCCAGGGCATCGGCGCCGCGCGGTGATCGCTGAAGTCCGCTCAGCCGGTTGCCGCGGGGCGGGGCTGCACGCCGTCGCCAGCACCAGGCTCGGCACCGTCGCCTGCACCGGTTTCGGCGGCGTCCCGGGCGGACCGCCCGCGGCGGGACCGCAGCACGGCCGCCCCGGCCCACACCAGGTCCCCCAGAGTCATGAGCGCGCGGGAGGTCAGGGCCACCAGCAGGGCCGCTGCGCGGCTGGCTCCCGGCGCCAGCGCCAACACCAGGACCACCTCTCGGACACCGGCCCCGGCCGGCGCGACGACCACGAGGAACCCGACCGTCCAGGCCAGCGCGAAGGCCCCGACCGCCAGCGGCAGCAGGCTGGCCCGGGCCGGCCCGAGGTCCCGCAACAGCAGCCAGACCTGGAGGCCGAAGCACGCCCAGGTCCCACCCGACCAGCCGAGCGCCGTGAGCACGCCGCGGCCGGACAGGGGGCGCTCCAGGCCGCCGCGCCGGGCCAGCCGCAGCAGCCGGTCCAGCACGGGGTTCAGCACGACGGGCAGCAGGCCGACACCCAGCACGGGCACGGCCAGGAACGCCGGCCAGTACGCGGCCAGGGCGTGCGCCGACAGGAACGGCAGCGTCACCGCGGCGACGAGCAGGCCCGCCACCAGGCTCAGGGCGACGGCGACCAGGCCCACGACGCCGGACCGCGTCCGCGGCACGCCGTACTCCCGGCCGAGCTCCATCTGGGCCACGATCGGCCAGACCGAGCCGGGGACGTACTTACCGAGCTGGCCCAGGAAGAAGATGCGCATCGCCGCCGGCAGCGGGACCGGGCTGCCGAGGTCGGCCAGCACGGTGCGCCAGGCCAGCATCCCGCAGCCCAGGCCGGCCAGCACCGCGAGCAGGGCCAGGCCCAGGGCGACCGGGGACAGCTCCTGCGCGCTGCGACGAAGTGCTGCGCCGTTGCGCAGCAGCACCACCGTGAGCAGCCCGAGCACGGCCGCCACCAGCAGCCCGCGCAGGAGCTGGCGTACGGCGGGGCGGCGGGGCACAGCACCAGTATCGGGCCGGTGAGCCGCTAGCGTTACCGGCGTGCGGCTGCCTCCCCTCCCGCTGAACGCGTGGCTGCGCTACGACGTCGTACGCCGGCTCGTCCCGCCCGAGGTCCGCACCGTGCTGGAGATCGGCTGCGGGCAGGGCGCCGTCGGCACCCGGCTTGCCAGCACCTACGACTACCTGGCCGCCGAGCCCGATGACGCCTCTTATGCGACGGCGCGGCGCCGCTTGGCCGCGCTCGGCCGCGGCGAGGTGCGGCACGGTCTCTGCGACGACGTCGTCGAGCCCGGCCGGAGCTTCGACCTGGTCTGCGCGTTCGAGGTCATCGAGCACCTGCCCGACGACGAGGCGGCGCTGCGGGAGTGGGTGCAGCGCGTGCGTCCGGGCGGTTGGCTGCTGCTCAGCACACCGCTGTCGGCCGCCCGGTACGGGCCGTGGGACGAGCTGGTGGGGCACTACCGTCGCTACGAGCTGGCCGAGATGACCGCGTTGCTGGAACGCGTCGGGCTGGTCGACGTCACGACGGTGGGGTACGGGGCCGGTCTGGGGCAGGCGTTGGAGGCAGCCCGCGACCTGGTCGGCCGGCGTCGGCTCCGGGCCACCAGGGGGCGCAGTCACGCCGTCGCCCCACGACCGGACGACCCGGTGGCAATGGCCGAGGCGACGAGCGGCAGCGGGCGGCTCCTGCAGCCGCCCGACGCCCTCGGGGTGGTGACCGAGGTGCTCTCCAAGCCCTTCCGGGTCGCGCAGCGGGCCGCGCCGCGCACCGGCACCGGTCTGGTCGCGCGGGCGCGGCGCCGGCTGCAGCCCTAGGGGCCGCGTCGGGCCGCCCTAGTCCGAGCGCGAGCGCACCACGAGGTCGGCGAGCAGGGCGAGGGCGGCTATCTGCAGCCCGGTCAGCAGCACCAGGACCGTCGAGCCGGGGACGCGGAAGCCGAACCGGGCGATGTCGACGAACAGCTTGAGGAAGCCCAGGCCCAGGATCCACAGGGCGACCGGCATGAGCACCTTGATCGGGTTGAAGTACATGACCATCCGCAGCACCTGAAGGATGTAGCGGTAGGCGTCCCGGGTGAAGTGGAACTTCGAGGTGCCGGCCCGCTTGCTGTAGTGGATCGGCAGGTAGTCGATCGGGTGCTGGTTGGACAGGAACGACAGCGTGATGGTCGTGACGCAGGAGAAGCCGGGCGGGAGAAGGCGCAGGTAGGGCAACGACACGTCGCGCCGGAAGGCCCGCAGCCCGGAGTTCAGATCCGGGATCTCGGTGGCGGACAGCTTTTCGGCGATCTTGCGGATGACCCACTTGGCGGGCACCCGTGCCCACTTGTGCGTGCCCTCCTCAGTCGTGCGCGCACCGACCACCTGGTCCACGCCGGGGTTGTCGACCAGGTGCTGGACGAACTCCGGGATGCGCTCGTTGGGGTAGGTGAGGTCCGCGTCGGTCCACACAACGATCGAGCCGTACGCCTCGGCGCTGCCGATCCGGCGGGCGGTCCCCGAGCCGCCATTGCGCCGGAAGGGCATCAGGCGCATCCGCGGGAAGCGCGGCAGGTGCTGCTGCAGGACGGCGAGCGTGTCGTCGGTGCTCTTGTCGTCGATGACGAGCAGCTCGTAGCTGAACCCACTGGCATCCATGGCCGTCGTGATCCGCTCGAGCTCGTCCACGACGTGGTCCTGCTCGTTGTAGCAGGGCAGGATCACGGTCACGTCGACGGTGTCCGCGCCGCCGCGCCCGGCTCCGTTCGCCGTCGTACTGGCGTGCGCGTGGGCGGTGAAGGACCGGGTGATCGGGTCGACGGTCGAGATGACGCTCACGAGACGGGCTCCAGGAGGTCGGGCTGGGAACGCCGAGCTTACCGGTGGGACGCGCCGAGCAGGCGGTGCCGAGCCCGGTCGGCCCGTCGATCTAGCGTGGGGGCGTGCACACCGACCGGGGTCCTGCGTGGCGGTGACGACAGGGGCTCCCCCCGGGCTCGCGCCGTCCCGGGTGGCCGAGGCCGCCGACGCCGGCTTCCGGCTCCGCTCGTGCGTCCAGGACGTCCCTCGGGCGGTGTGGGCGGTGACCGCGCTGTTCGCCTCGCTGCTGCTGGCGTATGCGGTCCTGCTGCCGGTCTATCGGGCGCCCGACGAGCCCGAGCACGTCCAGTCGGTGCTGGACCTGGAGCGCGGACGCGGCTGGGCCGCGCCGGGCACCGACCTGCTGGACCCCGCGGTCGTAGCCTCGCTGCGGGTGTCGGGGCTGTCGCCAAGCGCCAACGTGCTCGACCGGAGCCGGCTCCCCTATCACGCCAAGGCCGCTCCGGCCCGCGGCGACAGGGGCAGCTTCGATACGCTGTCGCAGCCCGGCGGGCCGCCGCAGGTCAACCAGCTCACCCAGCATCCCCCGCTGTACTACGCCGTCCAGGCCGCGGCCCTGCGCCTGAGCGGCGGCACGTCCTGGGCCTACGACCGCGCCGTCCTGCTTCTGCGCCTGCTCAGCGCGCTGATGGTGCTGCCCCTGCCGCTGCTGGCCCATGCCGCTGCCCGGCGCCTGCGCGGCCCGGGCCCGGTCGCGGTGACGGCGGCGGTCCTGCCGCTCGCCGTCCCGCAGCTGCTGCACATCGGCGCGTCGGTCAACAACGACGACCTGCTCATCCCGCTGGTCGGCGCGCTGACCGTGGCCCTGGCCTTCGTCGTGACCGGCGACCTGTCCCGCCGTACGGCGGTGTGGGCGGGCGGGTTGACAGCGCTCGCCCTGCTGACCAAGGGGTTCGCCTTCATCCTGCCGGTGTGGATCGGGCTGACCTACACGGTGGCGCTGCTGCGCTACCGGCGTCGTGCCGCCCTGGGCGCCGGCGCCGTGGCGCTGGCGGTCGCGACCCTGCTCGGCGGCGGCTGGTGGCTGGGCAACGTGCTTCGGTACGGCGCACTCCAGCCCGGAGGTGAGCTGATCCCGCCGGCACAGCCCGGCTTCGTCCCCGACCTGTCGGCGCTGGTCGGCGAGTACGGCGACCACCTGGCCGAGCGCTTCTGGGGCTCGTTCGGCTGGTTCGACGTGGCCGTGCCCGACCTTGCCACCGTGCTGGCGACGGCGGTGCTGCTCGTCGGCGTGCTGCTGGCCCTGCTGGGCCCGGGCCGGCTGGCGGTCGACCGGTGGCTGGTGCTGACGGCTCCTCTGGTCGGGCTGGTGCTGCTGGTCATGCTGCTCACCCGCCGCACCTACCTCGCGTCGGGCCAGTTCCGCGGCCTGCAGGGCAGGTACTTCCTGCCGGCCGTGGTCGCGGTGGCGGTCCTGGTCGCCGTCGGGCTCGGCGGCCTGCTGGGACGCTCCGCCCGGTGGCTGCCGCTGGGCTGCGCCGTACTGGCCGGCGTGATGCAGCTCGTCGCGGTGCGCACGATCCTCAACGGGTTCTGGCGCCCGGTCGGGGACGGCGCGTCCTACCGCAGCGCCCTGCACGCGCTGCTGGCCTGGTCGGCCTGGCCACAGGCCGTCACGGTGACGGCGCTGGTCGCGCCGCTCGTGCTCGGCCTGCTCGCGCTCACCGACCTCGCCCGCCCGGCCGCGACCGGGCGGCACCTCAGCGGCGGCCGGCCAGCCGGTGCCGTAGCCGGCTGAGGACGCGGGCGGCCAGCAGCGCCGGGCCACCCTCGCCGAGGTGCTCGCGCACCAGGCGCAGGTCGCCGGCCACCCAGCCGACACCCGCCCGCGGATGCCGTAGCGGGGCGCGGACCCCGGCCGTGGACGGGCCGTCCAGCAGGTCCGGCGCGCGGTGCGGGCCGCGGCAGAAGGCCAGCAGAGGGCGCAGCGCCACCTCCCAGGTCAGCTCCGGCTGCAGGACCTCCACCGCCTGACGGCACCGCGCCCACAGTGCCTGGTCGCCCAGCAGCCCGTCGATCGCGGCGGCCAGGGCGTCGACGTCCTGAGCCGACACGGTCAGACCAAGGCCCCGCTCCTCGACCAGGTCGGCCAGCGTGTCGCCGGCGGTGGTGAGCACCGGCAGGCCCGCCCAGAGGTAGTCCAGCACGCGGGTGCGGAAGCTGAACGCGGTCTCGACGTGGTCCAGGTGGGTGCTCACCCCGATGTCGGCCTCGAGCAGGTAGTCCTGGCGCCGGTCGTAGGCCACCCACTGCTCGTTGAAAAACACGGCGCTGCCGGTGAGGCCGAGCTCGTCGCTGCGACGGCGGGTGCGGTAGGCCATGGCCATCTCGGGCACGTCGGCGTTCGGGTGCTTCATGCCGAGGAACAGCAGGCGCAGCCGGGGGCGGCGCTGCCGCAGCCGGTGCACGGCCTCGACCAGCGTCAGCGGGTCGAACCAGTTGTAGACCCCACCGCCCCACAGCAGCAGCTCGTCGCCCGGCTCGATGCCCGGGATCACCCCACGGGCGCCGGGGCCGGTCCGCACCGGCGGGTCGCCCGGCGTGCCGAACGGCGCCACGTCAATCAGTCGCCGCAGGGTCTGGTCGTCGTCGTAGGACACCGGGTTGACCCGGCCGAGGGCGGCGAGCTGGCCGAGCCAGAAGTCCCGCTGCTTGTCCGAGGCGCACAGGAAGAAGTCCCCGCGCAGCAGCTGGGCGTTGATCATGACCGAGCACCGCCGTACGACGTCCCTTCGCCGCCGCTCACCGAGGTCACGGGCCTGCTCCAGCTGCTCGAGGTGGATCGGGTCGTACATGTCGCAGACCACGACCGCCGGGGTGCGCGACAGCTGGGGGCAGCGGTCGAACACGTCGCCCTGCACGACGACGACCTCGGCCACCCGGGCCCGCGCGGCCAGGCCCGCGGCATCGGTCGCGGTCGTGCGGTAGCGCGGGTCCTCATAGCCGCTCGACGTCAGCGTGACCAGCTCGACGTCGTGCTCGGCGGACAGCGCCGCCGCCACCCTGGTGGCCCGGATCGCCGGGCCGGCCATCCGGGCTCCGAGCACGTCGGAGGTGGCGACTACGATCCGTCGGCGGACCGTGCTGGCGTCCACCGGCATGGGGGCGTCCATGGAGGCTGACGTGGTCAAGACCGTCCTGCCCGTCGTGGTCCTCGCCGCACCCGGGCCGCGGCCCGGGCGCGCAGTGCCGCCCGCCGACCGAGCCGGCGGCCGAGCCTGGCGGTGGCCGCAGCGGCGCCCGCAGCGCCCTGCTCGCGCCAGATCCGGGCGGCCGAGCGCGCCCTCGCTCCTACCCGGCCGGGGGCCCGGGTGCGCCCGGTCGGGCCGTACGGCTCCAGACGCAGCGGTAGGGCGGGCTCGTCCAGCGCGACCGGCTGCCAATCGGTGTGGCGCACCGGCCGGCCGGCGGCCACCAGGGCGCGGGCCTCGTCCAGCAGCCCCAGGTAGCGGTCGGCCTGCACCTGCGGGGACCAGCCGAGCAGGGCGTCGCGGCGGGCCCGGCCACCGAGCCGGTGCCGTACGGCCGCGTCGCCCAGCAGCAGGTCCAGGCAGCGCACCCACTCCGCGTGCGTCGTGGCGAGCAGGCCGTTGGCGCCGTCCTGCACGGCTTCCCGGAAGGGCTCGGTGGGCGAGGCGATCGTTGGCGTCGCGGTCAGCGCGGCCTCCAGCCATTTGATCGCGCTCTTGGCCTCGTTGAACCGGCCGAGCGGCTCGAGCGGGGCCAGGTTGACGTCGAGGTCGCGCAGCAGCTCGGGCAGGGCGCGCCAGTCCTGCAGCGGTAGCCGGCGCACCCGCCCGCCGAGGACCTCGAGGGCCGGTGTCGGGTTCAGCGGGCCGACGAGCCAGAGCTGGACGTCCTGACGGCGAGCCAGCACCTCGAGCACGGCGGGCTCCACCAGCTGCCAGTCGCGGTCGTGCGTCGTGGTGCCGGACAGGTAACCGACACGCAGCGGGCCGGGCGCGCGGGTGCGTCGTACGGCGGCGTCGCTGGCCCGCGCCAGCACCGTCCCGACCCCGTTGGCGAAGCGGCGGACAGGCAGGCCGGTGACGGCCTCGGCGTGCTCGCACAGGGCCCGGGTGCTGCCGACGTACAGATCGCAGGCCTGCATGGTCGTGCGGTAGCGGGCGACGCCCTGCAGCCACAGCCGGGACTCCTCCGGCGGCAGCAGGCGCAACGCCGGGATCTCCTCGGCCACGGCCGGGTCGAAGACCAGGTCGTCGACGTCGAACAGCAGCGGCACCGCCTCGGGACGGCTACGCACCACGTCCAGCAGCGAGAGCACCTGCACCGTCGCGGGAACCCGGTAGAGCACCACGGCGTCGGCCCGCAGGGCCAGGGCGGTCAGCTCCGGGTCGCGGTAGTGGCGGACCTCGCTGCGCACGCCGCGCAGGGCTAGCGCCTCGGCCGGCAGCCGGGCGCGGTAGCGCAGCGGTGCCCCCTCGATGCCGCAGACGAACAGCACCTCCCGGACCGGGGAGGCGGGCGGCGCCGGCGCGGGCGCTTCGGCGTACAGCAGCTCCAGGCCCTCGACCTGTTCCTGCAGCGGGCGCACGAGCGGGGGGGCGGCAGACTGCGCGGCGGCCAGCAGGGACCGGTCCTGGACCAGGCGACGCAGCGCCGCAGCGAGGTCCTGGGCGTCACCGGCCACGACGACCAGCCCGTTGACCCCGTGCCGTACGACCTCCTCGGGACCGAGGGTGTCGGTGCACACGACGGCGAGGCCGTGGGTCAGTGCCTCGCGGGTGACCAGGGAGTGCGACTCGCGCATCAGGGAGGGCACGACGAGCACGTCGTGCCAGGCGAGCACCTCGGGCAGCTCCGAGGGCGCGTACGGCGGGGGCAACCGCACCGGCAGTTCCCTGGCGGTCCAGCCGGTCTCGCGGACATGCTCGGCCGCGCCGTAGGCGTCGAGCTCCCAGCCCGGCAGGTCGCGCAGCAGCCGGGCGGCCGCCAGCAGCACGTGCACGCCCTTGAGCTCCTGGGAACCGCCCGTGTAGGCGAAGCGGACCGGCGCCTGGCCGGCTGTCGGCGCGCGGGGTGCGAGGTCGGTGGCTAGCGGCAGGACGCCGTTCTCGTCCACCCTCACCCGCCCCGGGGCCAGCCCGTTGGCGACAGCGACGGCCCGGGCACTGTGCGAGGGCACCAGGACCACGTCGGCCGACGCGAGCGCCTCGACGAGGACCGCGTCCCGCGCGGCCAGCCACTGGCCGTCCACCTCGCACGAGCAGACCCCGGCGGCCACGACGAGGCTGCAGGGGGTGCGCGAGCGGTCGACGAGAAACTGGCGGGCGCAGCTCCACCAGAAGTCGTGCATGGTGACCACGACCTTCGCCCCGCTGGCCTTCGCGGCCAAGACGAGACCGGCACCGAGCGCCTGCAGCGAGTGCAGGTGCACCACGTCGGGCCGCACCTGGCCCAGGTAGGCCGCGAAGTCCGCGGTCACACCGGGGTTGTCGGTGTTGGTGGGCAGTGACCAGGCGACGTGCTCGCGGACCGCGATCCACCGCACCGGCAGTCCCGTGTCGTCGACCTCGGACCAGGTCGACAGGTCCGGCCGTTCCGGGCCCAGGTGCCCGGCGTACACCCGCACGTCGTGCCCCCGCTCACGCAGCGCGCGGGCCAGCCGCTGCGGCACGAGGGTGCCGCCGCTAACGAAGTCCGGGGGGTAGTGGGCGGAGACCACGACCAGCCGCATGGGCTCAGGCACGGGCCTGGACACGGGGTGCAGCGCCTCGCCTCCGTCCCACGCGGGCACGTTACCGGTGGCCGGCCGGGCCGGTCCGGTCCGGTCCCGGACGTCTCACCGACGCGGTCCGGGACGTATCACCGACGCGTTCCTCGAGGCAGGCGACGGGCGCCCCCGAGGCCGTCGTCGCGGACGCCGTCGAGCGCCTGTTCAGGACCAGAGGCTGCCGGCTCCGGCGCAGACGAGTGGGAACATCTGGCGACCAAGACCCAACCGCCAGTGTGCCTTGAGGGCGAGCCCTTCCCAGGATTGGCTACCGGCCGACGCCCGGCCAGTTCATGACGGTTCTGCTTGTACACAGGCTCTTTCGTTGTCCACAGGCTCTACGCAGGTTGTCTCGGATTCCCATACTGTGTCGAACAGGCGTCCTGCATCTCTGCTTGAGTGCAGTAACTTCTTCCGCGTGACGGAGAAGTTGCGCCCGGTGGGCGGTCAGGATTATCCGAGGACCTACCAGGAGTTCCGGTCCTGGTTCCCGGACGACGCCAC
>JAABUZ0100005309.1_pt1 | contig 17005 bp, 16 predicted proteins | sample 5562091 | NCBI WGS metagenome assembly JAABUZ01 (sample SAMN12813069, study PRJNA571459) | rock metagenome | isolation source: Antarctica rocks | place: Antarctica: Victoria Land, Linnaeus Terrace sud | collected 2015-12-21
GGCCTGCAGCGCCTGGGTCAAATCTGCTACCGTGGTCATAGGGACGCTCCTTTGCTCCTAAGGTCTTCTACACCCTTATGATGCCAAAGAAGCGCCCCTGCTCATTTCTTAGCTTGATGCGAGTGAGGCATCCCCCCAGGTTCCCCCGGAGGGGGCGGAGGGGGCGAGGAGAAAAGAGCGAGCTGCGGACTTTTCACAGACCCTGCCGGCAGGAACCGGGAGGGTTGCGTCCTATGCGCACACTAAAGCCCATGATTACAGAGAGGAGACCGCGGCCCAATGTTATCTCCTGCTCCGCGGCACGACGACTACCCGACGCGGGCGCCTGACGAGGCCCATGTCCCAAGCCCAAGGGGGCTGCGTCTTGTCTCGCCTGCCGTCATGCTGGACCAACCGGCGGGCGGCGTGGCGCTACCGGCACGACCGTATGCGCACGTCGTGAAGCGCGCGTGTGATCTGCTCACGACCACTATCCTGTTGATCCTGCTCTGCCCTCTGCTGGCGCTTATTGCCTTGGCGATCACCCTCGACTCGCCGGGACCCATCTTCTACAATCGTACCAGGGTGGGCAAAGACGGCCGCGAGTTCGTCATGTACAAGTTCAGGACCATGGGCGCCGACGCGGAGCGGCGTCTGGCCGACCTGCAGCACTTGAACAAAGGGGGGGCGCACATGGTCAAGATCGTGGGCGACCCGGCGTGACCCGCGCCGGACGGCTGTTGCGCGCGTCCAGCCTGGACGAACTGCCGCAACTGTTCAACGTGCTTAAAGGAGAGATGAGCGTGGTGGGGCCGCGGCCACAGACACCGGCCGAAGTAGCGCTCTACAGCGACGAGCAACGGCGGCGCCTGGCCGTCGCGCCGGGCATCACCGGGCTGTGGCAGGTGAGTGACCGGCACAACCCATCGTTCGAGCGCTGGGTCCACTGGGACCTCACGTACATCGCGCAGTGGAGTCTATGGCTCGACGCGCGCATCGTGTGGCGGACGGCGGTCATGATCGCGGCGGACTCGTCCGCCGCCGTCGCGCGGCTGCTGACGAGCGCCTCATGAAGATCGCGCTCGTCCACGACTACCTATTCGAGCAAGGGGGCGCGGAGAACGTTGTCGAAGTCTTCGCGGGGATGTTTCCCGACGCCCCCATCTACACCTCCATCTACGCGCCCGAGACTATGTCCGCCGCCTTTCGGCGCCGCGACGTGCGCACGTCATACCTGCAGCGCCTCACCACCAACAAGCGCACGGCCAGGGCGCTGCTGCCCCTGTATCCGCACGCGTTCCGCCGCCTGAAACTACGCGGCTACGATGTCGTGCTGACCAGCTCGTCGTCGTTCGCCAAAGGCATTGACGTGGGCGACGCGCGGCACATCTGCTACTGTTATACGCCGCCGCGCTTCCTGTGGCAGACCGACCGCTATATCGAGCAACAACGCGCGCCGATGGCACGGACAAGCATGCATATAGCGGCCGGGATGCTGCGCGCGCGCGACCGGCGCGACGCCGACAATGTGGATCAATTTATCGCGATCTCGCGTATCGCACAAGCACGCATCGCGCGTATGTATCAGCGCGACTCAACCATCATCTACCCGCCCATCGCCGTGTCCGACTTCCATATGGCTGATATGGCCGCCGAGGTCGAGCCGCGCTTCCTCGTCGTCTCGCGGCTGCTGCCCTACAAGCGTATCGACATCGTGATCCACGCCTGCAACCGGCTGGGCCTGCCGCTCACCGTCGTCGGCGACGGCCCCGACCACGCGCGGCTGCAAGCGCTGGCCGGACCGACCGTCACCATGCGTGGACGGTTGCCGCGCGCCGAGGTGCGCGCGTACCTCGCCAACTCGCTGGCGCTGGTCATGCCCGGCGAGGAGGACTTCGGGCTGACGCCCCTGGAGGCCAACGCCTCGGGGCGTCCGGTTGTCGCCTATCGTGCGGGCGGCGCGCTGGAGACGGTCGTGGAGGGGCGGACCGGCTGGTTCTTCGACGCGCAGAGCGCCGAGAGCTTAATGCCCGTGCTGGCCCGCGTGGCCCACGCCACGGCGCCAGACCCGCGGACGCTGCGGGCGCACGCGCAGCGCTTCGACGTTTCCGTCTTCCGGGACGCGATCGAGCGGATACTACGGGCCGAGAGTAGCGCCGTGGCCGCCTGATACATAGAGGCGCTTACAGCCACCGTCGCAGACGACCAGGTCAGTCGAGCGGGTCGGCGAAGACGTCGGCGACGGGATAGGCGAAGCCCGATACCACGTCCTCGCCGTCGAGCACGTCGCCCATACCCAGCGTCACGGCAGGGTGATCGAGGTTAGCGGGACGCCACACATCAATCTGTGCCCGCGCGGGCCACACAACCCACACCAGCCGCGTGCCGCCCCGCAGGTAGATCCGCGCCTTGGCGTCCATATCACTTTGCTTTTGTGAGGGCGAGGCCACTTCGGCGGCAAGGTCCGGGGCGAAGGGGATGGGCTTGGCGCGATCTATGATAAAGGCGCGGCGCGCGGCGATGTAGAAGCCAGCATCGGGAACGAGTCCCGTTTCCGCGCCGGGGAACTTGTACACTCCATCAGCGCCCGTCGCGACACCCAAGCGGCGCGGCCGGACATAGACGCGCAACTCCGAGGCGATAGCAAGGCCAATGGTCGTCGCCTCATCCCCGCTACCAGCCACGCGAACTAATACCCCATCTACCAATTCGTAGCGATACCCGTCGTCGTCCGGCCAGTCGAGCAGGTCTTGTATAGTCATGGGATAGGGCGCGCCAGGCACGACCTCGGCCCATGGCGCCACGGGATCGGGCGGATGCGCGCGTAGTGCTGCCATCTATATTGTGTCTCCCGTTCATCGGCCGCGGTCTATGAGCACGTTCATCTCCGTCAACGGTTCCCGCTCCGCGGCGCCGCGCGTCCCTTCCACCCCACTCCGCAACGTGGGTGATACCAAAGTATAGCTTAGCTGGAATAAGGGCGGCGCGACAAAGGCGAGCCGTAGACCAACTCACCCCTCCGCGCGTGCAGGCGCCGACTCAAGGCGGCGTCCGCGTGCTGGCGCGCCATCGCCGGTATCGCGCAGCGCATCCCGCCAGATACCCTCCATCGCCGCCATATAGCCCGTCAGCGAGAAGCGCCCCTGCACCGTCACCCGCCCATTGCGGGCCAGCGTCGCGCGCAACGGGGGGTCGTCGAGCAGGCAGCGCAGCGCGGCGGCGAGCGCGGCGGGATCGCGCGGCGGGACCAGCCAGCCGTCCACGCCGTGGGTCACGATCTCAGGCACGCCGCCGGCGTCGGTCGCTAGCACCGGACAGCCCGCCGCCATCGCCTCGACCACGACGCGCCCGAACGGCTCGGCCCACGAGGGCACGACGAGCAGCGTGGCTGCCGAGTAGAGCGCCGCGACGTCGGCGACGTCGCCCACGACGTGCGCATGCCCACGCAGGTCGTGGTGGGCCGCGCGCGCGCGCAGGGCGTCGCGGTAGGCCAGGGTGTCGTAGCGGCGATGCTTGCCGGTGAACTTGGCGTCGCCGGCAAGCACGAGGTGAGCGTCGGGGTGCGTGGCGCGCAGCAGGGCGAAGGCGTCGAGCGCATCCATCTGCCCTTTCCACGGCGTCAGTTGGGCTGCGACGACGAGCAGCGGCATGGCGTCGGGGATGCCAAACCGCACGCGCAGCGCCCGGCCACCCACGTCGTCGCGCCGATACTGCACGGGATTGACCCCGTTGTGGACCACATGCACCCGAGCCGCGGTCGCGCCAATACTGTCGGCGACATAGCGCGAAATAGCCACGATGCCGTCGGCCTTTTGACGGAGCACGGCAGCAATCAGACGGTTGAGCCAGCTGGCGTGTAGCGCGTCGTGCATGTGTACGATCAAGCGTGGCCTGAGACGTACCAGACGCAGCGCGACGGCGGCGACCAAGCCCGAGCGGATCGAGTTGGCGTACACGATGTCCGGCGCCGTCGCGCGGACAGCGCCGGCCAAGTGCAGGACGGGGCGCGCCAGTCCCGCCAGATAGCGCGCCAAGACCAATGGATTGTGCGTATATCCGAGGGTAATAGGCGCGGCCGGCACACTCTCGATAGCCGCGTTTGTCGCCTCATGGCACAAAGCGCCGGACGGCGCGTAGAGGATAGTCGCGTGGCCGCCCTTCCGTGCCTGGGTCATCGTGGCGAGCAAGACGCGTTCGGCCCCGCTAATTTCGGGGGCGTGGTTATAGAATAGGACGCGCATACAACTCCTCTACGCCACGTCGGCCGACGGATACGGTCGCCGCTGCCGGCACTGGTCCGTCGCGGCAAGGGCGTGTTCGTACACAGTTTCCGTCTGTGCCACGACTGTTGCCCAGGTGTATGTGGACAGTACCAACTCGCGCAGTGACCGGGGCGCTAACTCCTTCTGTACGTCAGTGAAGTAGCGCACGATGCCCTCCGCGATGGCGCCGGCGCTCGTGTCGCGCAAGATAAGCCGTTCGTCAATTTGTGAGAGGAGTTCGGGGGTCGCGCCGACGGGCGTCCCAACGACGGGTAAACCGGAGGCGAAAGCTTCGAGCGTGATCAAGCCGAAGCCTTCCAGTGAGCGCGTCGGCAGGGCGAACAGGTCGGCCGCCTGGTAATAGAGGGGCAGATCCGCGTCGGGAACAAACCCGGCAAAATGCACCCACTGCTCCAGGCCCAGGTCCGCCACCTGGCGCTCTAACTCCTCGCGCATGCGTCCTTGCCCCACGATCACGAGGTGCGGCTTGACCGGGAGGGCGCGCAGCACATCCGGCATCGCGGCGATGAGATTGCCGATACCCATGCGCGCGGCCAGGCGGCGCACCGTGAGGATCATCTGCCCATCGATCGGCAAGCCAAGTTGCCGCCGCAGGTCTGCTTTAGGCACGGTAGGTGGTGTGAATTGTCGGTAATCAACACCGCCTGGAACAAGTGAAATCTTCTCGCGCGGCACATTATATAGATCAGTCAGCTCTCTAATCGAATGGTCACTGAGAGCGATGATATGGTCGGATCGGTCGAGCGAACGCTGCTCGATGGAGGAGCGCGCCTTGAACCGCGCCCACGCGCCTGCGGATCGCGGATCGCGCGCGCGTCGTGGCGCCTGCTCGACCAATCCCTCCGCAGCCCACGGACCGTAGAAGCTGCGGACCGTGACGGGTGCGAGCCGCGACGAAAACGGGAGCAACGCGGGTAGATGGAAGTAGGAAAAGTGCACATTAAGAATATCAAATGGGTAACCAGCAGCGTCACGTACGAGGGCGGTCAGCGCCTGACGCTCCTCGGTCAGTAGCTTGGGGAGAGCGCGCATCCCTTTGCCGCCATTGCCGTAGCGATAAACGCGGATGCCGTCCTGGTCACGACAGGGTGGTTCGTCGCCACGCTGGCGCGGCGCGACGAGCGTGACCCGGTTCCCGCGGGCTACCAACCCTCCCGCAAGCTCCTGGACAACGCGACGGCTGCCACCGGGCGCATCGCTGTGCAGCGCGTCGGTCAACATGAGGATAGAGAGCGCTCCTATGGCTTGTTCTTGTCGCATATCACCATTACTCACGACTCGGGGCTAATGTACGGCGCTGCCATACGCTGTACCCCCGCTGTTACGGGCCCGTACCGACTTTGTACGGTCTTCATGACTACCTCTAACATATCGGTAAGCACGTTGTAGGTGTAGTGGGTGAGAACATAGTCATAGCCGCGTTGCGCCATAGACACAAACGTATCGCGTGACGTTATCGCTGTTTTGATGCATCGCGCCAACTCTTGTGCGTTTTCCGCCGGGAAGACCAAGCCTCCCCCTGTTTGCCGTATTAGGACTGGCAACTCTCCGTTATCGGATGTAATAAGAGGTATTCGACAAGCAAGGGCTTCGATGACGACACGGCCAAACTGCTCTTTGTATCCTTTATAAGGCGCGGTAGGCACAACGAGGACATCGAGAGAGCGAATCGCATCGGGAACGTTTCGATGGGCAACGGCGCCGTGCCATTGAACGACTCCTTCTGGAATAGCCAAATCATGCTGTAGCTGGCGCAATTGCGCAACGTAAGCCGGCTCACCATCACCATAGATGTGGATGGCGATATCACGATTCCCTTTAGTAGCCGTAGCTAGTAAGGCAACCGCGCGCAATAGGGTGTCAATGCCCTTGGCATGAGCGATGCGACCGACAAAGCCAACCTGCAGCGGTCTTCCGACTTCATTCGGACGATCAACAGGAAAAAAAAGGCCAGTATCTACAGCATACGGTAACAGAGAGGCTTGGCCCGCATAGTGATGATGCGTGAGGACATCAAGCCCATCATTGTTAACAGTTACGATCCAAGCGGCACGGCGAAGGATTGTCGAAAAAATCAGAGAAAAGGGCCACGGATAGGCGCGAATACGATTTTCATTTGTTCGCACAATGAACGGACGCCGTAATAGCGTCGCAAATGCCGCCCATTGCAGGGTTGCGATGGACCATGGCTCCTCATCAACCAGGACGGCATCGGGACGCCATCGTGCGAGGGATAATAAAGCATCAGGGAAGTAGGTTTGGAAGGATGTCTTACCTGCCATACCAATACGGAAGGCGCGAAGTGCAAAGTTTTTTGGTGGGGCGCTCGATAGGGGTTGAGGACGTAGAGGAAGTCGTCCGTATTCGTTTTTCCAGCGCGAGGGTATTACTAGCATGACCTGATGATCACGCCGTGCCAACTCGACAAACAGTTTGCGGTTTATGTCAATAATTGCCGAGTGACTTACAGCAAGGATACGCATCATGCCTCCGTTGGCTATTAGCTACGCATTAAGTGTCGCCGGTCAAGGAGACACTAGCACTAGCCTATTTGGGCTATCGACACTAGACATTATGGCTTTGGGGAATGTAGAAGTTGTCCTATGCGGCTAGGTGAGACGTTGATACACGCCTTGCGCCCGCTCGTACACACGCTCATAGCGCGCCGCGATAGTGTCCCACCTGTACTCGGCCGCACGAGACAACCCGGTGTCAGCCAGACGTTGACGGAGCTCCGCATCACGAAGCAAGCTCAACAGAGCGGGCGACAACTCATCGTCGCTGGCGAGAATGCCGTAGCGCCCCTCATCCAGGACTGCACGCGCGCCGGGATTAGGGCTGGCGACGACGGGGGCGCCGCAGGCCAGGGCCTCGATGTAGGGCACGCCGAACCCCTCGTATGAACTGGGCAGACAGAACACCCAGGCCTGCTGATATAGCTGCGCGAGTTGTTCCGTGCTCACCTTGCCCAGCCAGCGCACCCCCGCCATGGGCGGCCCCGGCTCGCACACCATCCATAACTCAGCCTCGGGATGGTGGGGACGAATGTGCTCCTGAAAGAGACGGAGCAAGAGGCCGCCACGTTTGCGGCCATGCACCGTGCCCACGAAAAGGATGGAGGGAACCGCGGAGCGGGGATGAGAGGACGGACAAAAGAGCTCGGTGTCCACACCGTTTGCGATGACGTCATCGACAGCGGGGAGGCACACCGCCGTGTCGCGCGAGACGCCGACCGCGATATCCGCAGCGCGGCAAGACAAACTCTCTAATGGGATCAGAACCGATTGCGACAGGCGGCGCCGCAACCGCACGGCGCTCGCGAACTCCCTCTTGGCCGATCCATGCAGCGTCCGGACCCAGGGCAGGGGCCGGCGAAAGACAAAGTGGTCGTCGCCGTGCGTGTGCATGACGTCGAAATGGCGCAAGTCGAGGCCGTTCAAGAGCAGCGGCGCCAGGCTGATCCGCCCGATGGTTGACTCGCCCCACGCCCCAAGCGGCAAGCGCGTCACCGTGTAGAGCGCGTCCGCAGGCGCCGGGTCGAACGAGAATACGGTTAGGTCGTGCCCGCGGCGCGCGAACGTATTGGCAAGTTGGTGGACAACATAGCTGACGCCACCCTCTTTGGCCCGACGTGGGTTAGGAAGGGTGGAATGGTAGACAGCAATCTTCATGGATTAAAGAATCTCCAGTGTGCCGAGCGACGGCTTGCGTAGTGCTGTGGGCCGGACTGTGTACGACGCCTTCGACGGCGCGAGGGCGAGGGCCGGAGCCGCTCGGCTATCGATCCAGGCGATGAACATCCACAGGAACGGCATGAGCGAGTAGTAGCTGCCGTTGAGGATTTGGCCGAACGCGACGGCGACGATCGCGAAGGCCATCACGTCGATGATGTGCTTGTCGCGAAAGACGACACGGGCGCCATCGCGGAAGAAGCGATAGAGAATTATCGCGTACAGGATCCCGGCGATCAGTCCGCCCGAGAGGAAGACATTGGGGATGTCCAACTCGGCCGACAACGCTGTCGCGCCAAACTTGGCGGTAGCCAGCGTGGTCGCGCCCAAGCCGAACCCGAGTGGGTTGTGGAGAGAGGTCGCGAACGCATTGAGAATCTCCTGGAAGTGGAGCTGGCCGGTGGAGTATTTCTGGTCGAGTGGGTGGGCCAAGCCATTGATCTGGTGCGAGAGGAACCCTCCGAGTTGCGCCGATGAACTAGGGGCGGCCGTGTAGACCGCCTGACCGAGGCGCCAATAGATGAGCGCGGCGCCCAGGCAGAGGAGACCGATGACGATCAGGGCGACCGGCTTGGATTTTTGGCGCAGCGCGAGGAGGGCGCCGGCGATGACGACCAACGACAAGACGGCGCCGCGGCTCGATTCAAGGACGAGGGCCGTACCCAGGAGAATCGCCGGGACCACGGCTACCAGGCGGCGTTTGAAGACAACCAGCGCGAACAAACAGGCCAGGCCGCTGGATAGGAAGCCCGCATATTCGGCGGCGCTCGTGGTGGGACCCAAAGCTCGGATGAAGCCATTGACGCTCAACGCCTGGTAGCTCTTGCTATTCTGAGTAATCCAGTATATGTCGAAACTGGGGTAGACGACGAAAGTCTGCATCAAGCCGTACGCGGCAGCGGCGATGCTCGCCACGACGAAGATAGTCAGCAAACGCCGTGTCGTCTGTTCCGTGAGGAAAACGCGACCGATGAAGAACCAGACTAGCGGCACGAGATAGAACAGCGCCCCGGCCAGGCCGACGGTGAGCCCTCCCTGCAGCGGGTTGACGATCTGCAGCGCCAATATGCCCATCAGCGCGAGCAGCAGCCGCGCCGTCATGCTCGCGTGTAAAAGCGCGTGGAACTTCTCGCGGTGCGTGACGGTGATCGCCAGGAGCATGAACGCGGAGTAGATGGGTATGACGAGCAGGAGAGGATCGAACCCCGTGGGCGATTGTTGATAGAGGACGCGCCTGAGTACGCCCAAAAATGGCGTCGTCGCGCTGAGCAGCATCAAGCCCAACGCCGGTCGCACGAGGGTAACGCCCAAATAGAGCAACAATAGTAGAGCGGCGGCCACAAGCTGTAGGTTGCCCGTCTGCGGCGTGCTCAACAGATAGGCGCATAGGACGACGACGACGGCGGCTACACCGGTCGGGATAACGGTTTCACGCCTCATGCCACGATCCTTTCGTACACCGCTTGGAGATTGGCGACCATGCGCTCGGCGCCATAGCGCGCGCGGACACGCTGTTGCCCCGCTTCGGCCAAGTGGCGCGCCTTGTCAGGATGATCGAGCAGAAACAGAATAGCCTCAGCCAGCGCCTCCGGGTCGTCGGGCGGCGTCAAGAGGCCGCCGACTCTGCCCGCGTCCGTTATATCGATGGGGCCGCCCATGTTAGTCGCGACAACCGGCTTGCCGCAAGCCAGCGCCTCGACAAGCACCAAGCCAAAAGGCTCGGGACGCACGCTCGTGTGGACGACGATGTCGGCCTTGTCGTACCAGACGGCCGGTCGCGCCGTATGCGGGGAGAAGGTGACGATGTCCGCGACATCAAGGTCCTGGACGAGCGCGCGCAGTGACGCGTCGTATGCCAGATCGGCGTCCAGCGTGGGGCTCCCGACAATATCGATATGTACGTCGCGGCGGCGCATCTTGAGGTGATAGGCGGCGCGCACCAAGACGTGCTGCCCCTTCCACGCCTGGATTCTACCCATGAGGAGAATACGCTTGGACAAGGCGGCGGACGATGTCACGGCCATCGGATAGCGCCGTTCCTGGTACTGATCCATGTCAATGCCGTACCAGAGGATCTCCGGCGCACGGCGGACAAACGGGTGGCTGCTGGCCAGAGACATCGTTTCCGTGGCGTTAGCTAATCGAAGCGTCGCCGGGAGCAAGAAGGCAAGATCGCCCATGGTGTCTGTGAGCAGCGTGGGCGACGGAAGGTCGTGGAGCCAGTAGACGTTGGGGACATGCGCTAGCGTCGCGGCGAGCGCCCCGTAGATCTGGGACTTGGGACCATTGCAATGGACGACATCGATGCGATGGCGCCGTATGTATTGCGCTATGCGCGCGACCGTGCATAGCGTGTTCCCGATGTGGCGCAAGTGAGTAATGGGATAGACCTGCGTATACACCCCTGCACTCCGCAACTCCTGTACGAGACTGCCATGCTCAAGTAAAATCACATGCGGTTCGACCTTATCCCGGTTGCATCCGCGTACCAGCGTCAGCAGCACGGACTCAACTCCGCCGCGCGCGCAACTCGGCTGAACGTAGAGAACTTTAAGTTTATGCATCGGCCACCTCCAGAACTTTTCCCGCTATCACCGGCCACGCCATGTCTTGCTGATACGTCTGATGGGCACAGTATCCGAGCCTATGCCGCAACTGTGCGTCTTCGCAGAGGACGCGTACAGTCGCTTGCAACGCCATATCGTCGCCGTGTCTCACCAACAAACAATTCTGCCCGTGACGGAACAGGTCGTGGTCGGTGTTGGAACCAGCGGTCGACACGACGCATAGCCCGTGGGCAAAAGCCGCGGCAAGCGACGTGCGACGCCCCGACGCGCCGTCATCGTACCAGCCGATGAACACGTCAACGCTGCTTAAAAGCCTCGATACGTCGTTCTCTGGTAGGTAGCCCGTGTTAACGATCCCCGGTTGCTCATCGTTGTGATGGAACGGCCGCCCTTGGCATAGCGGAACTCCGCCTCCAATAAAAATTAGTTGGATACGCAAGCCCGCGTGATCGAGATCGTCATACAGTCGGCGCAAGAGAGAGGCGTCCTGGCGGGAGACACCGAAGCGAAAGATACTGATGCGGATAATTGAACTCCGAGATGTGGCCGGAACAGGTTGGAATTGTGCCATGATATTCGATCCGACAGGTACGGTCACGCAGGTAAGATTCGCCTTGGCGCGCGGCAAAAGGCGATGCGCGAAATGCCGGATGTAGTCCCGGCGCGGGTGTGTTGTCGTTATAGCTACGTCACACCCCCATAAGCTGACCCACAAAGCGATCCGCTGACACACCGCCCACGCCCAAGTCCGTGGATCGCGACCCGGTCTGTAGCAAATTTCGTGAAACACTATTGCAATCCGGCACCGCGTCGTCACTTTTAGCACAAGTGGTAAGAGATACAGTAACGATAGCAGCCCTTTTCCACCGTAGAGGAATGGGTTGTATTGCCACAGGACGACGCTGCGATCTTCGCGTTGCAAAGCACGGACAAGATGGTACATTTTGGCGACATTGAGGTGCGAGTGCGCGAAAGAGCGGACCGGAAGTGTGTCGCTATGAGATGAGCGCAGGCTCCATACTTCAGCGTCGAGGCCTTGCTCACGTAAACTCTGCGCGAGGTAGCACGCATAGGCCCCAATGTTGTCCTTTTCCGGCGGCACTCTATCTGTGATAAGAATGAATTTCGTGCGGTTCATGGCAGGATCGTCCCAGGTTGTCATTGATTGGCCGGCATGCGAACTAGTGTAAGACAAATGTCGATCCGCCGCCGTTTTCTGCGTTTGTTGCTTGATACCGGCACATGGCTTTGTACATTACACTCACTACCCTATCCCGATTTGCCGTTGCCAAGACGCGTTGCGCTTCCAGTCAGCGGGAATATTAGGTAAAGTCATGTTGCTTGCGTTCGCGCACCGATTGGGCAGGATTGCCGGTGACCACGGTAAAAGGCGGCACATCCTTGGTGACGACCGCTCGCGCGCCGACGACGGCGCCTTCACCGATGGTGACCCCTGGTAGTATCATCGCATCGAGCGCTATCCGAGCATAGTCGCCGACATTGATCGGCGCGCGGTCCCCCGCGAAATCCGCGCTATCTACGTCACATGAGCCCGTGAGCAACGTGGCCCCATCACTGATGAAGACGCAGCGGCCGACGGTGATAGGTTCCCAAGCATGTAGCGTGGATGCGCCAATGTTTGAGCCATAGCCAATCGTGATGTTTGACGGATCGAAAAGAACGCGCGCGGCTGGATCAATCCAGCAGTAGGGATCGCAGCGTACGCTTAAGCGTGTCCATGCTTTCAGCCGATCGGGTATAGTCAGAAAGCGCGTGAGATACGACCTGCGGAGCAGGCGATACAAGAAACCTTCCGGCAGGACCCCAAGTAGTGGGGGACTTAAAAATGATGGCACAACGACCTTGCTCATGCGATCCCCCTGTAACCTGAATGATCTGTGGTTCTTGTAATGTAGTCCGCGTATGCGGAGCTGCGTTGGCAAACGCGGGCTTGTTTCTTAAACGCTTGTAGCGCATTAACTAATGAAGGACGAGCAATGCGCCCATGGAGCACGACTTGTCTGATTATTTCGAGAGAACAAAGAAGCTTATTCTTTGTCGTGGGCTGATAGATGAAGGAGTGGCATAGCATGGCGAAGAAGCGGGACGATACGTCGATCTCCTGGTTCAGGAATGAGCGCGACGCAGGGTCGTAGTGATGGATGACAAAGGTCGAATCCAACAGCTTTATGCGGTATCCCAACCAGTAGAGGCGGCTTCCGAACTCTAGATATGCCGCACCGAACTTGAAGTCGTCCGCATATCTGATTCCACGATCAAAGATATGTCGCGGGTAAATGCTTGCGCCATCCGATATCCCCCAATAGTGGTTGTAGTCCGTAGGTGGTTCGGAGAATCCCCGCGGATGGAGTTGCCCTGGGATCGGGGGCGGAGTTGTCGCCGGTAATTGTCCGTGCAGGTATTCACCAATGACCCACACCGCGTCACTATCAGTTGAGATCGCATCTAAACAGTGAGCGACGTGGCCGTCGGGAAACTCATGATCGTCGTCCATCGTGCGTATGTGCGTCCCATGGCACGCGAGAGCTATGTGGTTGCGATTAGCATAGAGCCCACACTGCGGTCCTCGAATATATTGAGCGTTATAACGCTCGGCAACCATTGCTACAACGGCAGCGTTTTGTTCGTCGGAATCGTCAGAGACGATCACTTCCCATGGTTGGATGCTTTGTGCGCGTAGGGACTGTAGCGTGCGTTCAAGACTTTCGGGGCGATTACGGGTAACCAAAGCGATACTTAAACGGATTTGATGTGGATTTGACGGCCCTACGTCTACGTAGCTATCGACAGTAGGCGCATTGTCAGACATAGAGCAGTTAAAAAGTTTCATCGTCCACATCTTTCCAAAGCTTGCTCATAGATATGTAACAGTTCTGTTGCAATCCGATGCCATGAGAATAAGTGTGCGACTCGCACGCAGTGCTGTGACAGATCTGTATACGTTGCCTCATCAAGCCTAAGCAACCAAACGAGCCGGTCAGAGAATTGATCGACATCGCCGAGGGGGACCATGAGCGGCGTATCAAAATGGCGTAACATCTCGCGAGGACCGGGGATATCGTATGCGACTGTTGGTAGACCGGCTGCCAGCTTCTCCAGGACTGCTATACCAAACCCCTCGGTGTAGCTAGGGAAGGCCCCTACAGTTGCTCTGCTTACAAGTTCCGGGAGTTCCTCGCTTGTGAAGTGTGGGACGACAGTAATCCAATCGCACGCGGGCCTGCCTAAATCCGCCAGGACATCCGTGCTGCTGCAACCCGTGCCAAGAAACAAAAAGCGCGCTCCCGGAACTTGGGCGCGTACCCGCGAGATAATTTTGGGCCAATCACGCGACCCCTTGAGGGTCGACCACCGGCCGATAAAGACAATTTGCTGATCGGAAATGCGCCGTAGCGGGGCTGCAGCACATGCGCTAAACTCTACAAATCGTCGTTCAGTAAGACCGGCTGGCAAGTGAACGGATTTTTCGTGGTACCCCAAGGTGTGGGCAACGTAATCGCGTTCATCTTCGTTGTGAAGAATTATTAAGTCGGACGCGGCAAAGCTCTTTTCAGCTTGACGGATGGGGCTATGCATAGACCGTGCGATCCAGCGCAGAGAATTACCCCCTAGGCTACCTTTCCTTTTCCGGTACGCCGCATCGATGTGAGCGGCCTCTCGTACAGACCGTGCATGAAAATGCACGAGCCCTGCTGAACGGGTACACAGTAGATTGCGGAATCGCAGGTGACTTTTAGAAAACGGAAGATTTCCCTGATGCGCGTCGATGACGTCATATTTGGCGCCATTTTCTCTAACGAAACGAGAAGCGCGTTGGTGGAAGAGCGCTTGGTGGAAGAATGATGATAGGTGATTCCTATGGGGGAAGGCATCGTTGATATCAAATTTATCTACGGTATGACCCAGGCGTCGAAACTCTTCCGCCAATTCCAATTGGACACGTGGCCCGCCTAGATTTGCTGTCCATGGCATATGAAGGATCATTAGTACATTTAATGGCCGGCTCATATAGCATCGGCTCCTACAAATGAAGGATGTTCCGATTCAAGAAGCTCCGGGCGATATCTTGCCAGCGCCAACTCACGGATATACACATCCTCACGAGGGGTACAGGCGTTAGATGCCATAGCAAAGTCGAGAAGGCTTCCATCTCCAGCAATCTTGTCGCGGTATTCCTCAATAGACTTGATTGGCCTTGCAGGGTTCCCCGCTACGACATAATTGTCTGGCACGTCCTTTGTCACTACGGCTCCCGCAGCGACGATGCAGTTGTTGCCGATTGTTACACCCGGTAGCACAACTGCTCGCAAGCCTATGAAGACGTTGTTCCCTATATACACGGGTGCGACCCGGCGACGGCGGTTCCATATTACTGAGCTATCATCGTGCGTCAAGATCGACGCGTGCGTGATAGTGACGTTATCGCCAATAGTAATCAACTCTGGATACAAAGGATCGATCAATGATGCGATAATAAGCGCGTTGTGGCCCATATGTACGCCTGAACGACGGTAAGTATCCGGCTCGTCGATAAACGTCCAGTACAACACATCCCGACGGATGCGGTTAGCTGCTCGGTAAACGAACTTGCAGAGATGGTGGTTAATGCGTTGAGTAAGGGTAAGTTGCCGACTCATCTACTACATGCTCCTTCTAAATCTCAAAGCCATTGGGGGAAAAGACGCAGGAAGCCTAGTTAACAACGCTGCCATTAGCCAGCGTGGGCTGACCAACCACATCGATCCGAGATATACGAGAACTACTGTGAGAACGGTGAAAACCGCGCGTTGCTGTATAGAAAGCGTGTTTCGCGCAACCAGCGTACCGAGTAGCACGCTGGCGAGCACTGGTATCACTATCCACGACATCGGAAGAAGTACTCTGCGTAGTGCTCCTGGCCCTAAGCTTCTACAAAGCATAGGTACGGTCAAGATTAGGACGCCTAAAGCGACTATAGGAACACCGATATAGCCAACAAAGATCACTGCGGGGATACCAAAGGCAATAGTGGCCAAGCTACGCAACAAAACGACACGTGTTGTAGCGGTAACCGCACCCAAACTATTAAGGGTGACTCCAACAACCCAAAATACTACCTCGACGCATAGTACTGCAGCGAATATGGTCAAGGATGGGACAGCGGGGACCCACTTATCCGAATATATCCATTGCGCCAACGGCTGCCCGGCAGTAAGAATGACAGCAAGCCATAGACCAGCGGGTAAGAGCAAATACGTGAGATAGCGGTTTAAGGTATGCTCTACTGCGGCCCGGTCGTTGCGTATACGCGAGAAGTGAGGAAAGGCGACCCGCATGACGTTGTCTACTAAAACTAGCGGCTTCTGTCCATTACTCGAAGCCCAAGCGAGAAAGCCGACTGCCTGAGGGCCAATTAGAGATGCGACGAGCACCGGTGTGATCCAACTGCTCGCTTGATTCGTGATGTTCTGTAGTTGGAAAGGAATACCGTAGCGTAATATATTCTTTGCGATCACCGCATCAAATCCTAGCTGGACGCGCCATGGCGCGGCAAGATAAACCAGAACCGCTCCAAGTACGCCGCGTACTAGCACAGCCCAAATGAGGCTCCAGATGCCAAACCCCATCAAGACCAACAGCACCGCGAGGCCCTGATAGCTGACGGATTCTACCACCTCAATCCAGGCGAGTCTCTTGTACTGCAAGCGGCGCTCGAGCTGTAGCGCGCTCATGGAGCGCCACGAGGTGAGATAGAGGCTGAAGGCTAAGGCTCGTACGAGCCAGACGGTTTCATGCGGCGCCTTGGGGTAGAGTAAGGCCAGCCATGGCGCGGCAAGAAATAGCACAGCAACGATGATAGTGGTGAGTATTTGCTGTAGTGTAAAACCCACTTGCAGATCGCGTTCGGTCAGTTCCTCACGTCGTTGGATGAACGAGGGCGCCAGGCCAAAATCGCCGACTAACGCGAGGATGCCGACCCAAAAGGATACGATGGCGAAGAGCCCGAACTGGGCGGGCCCTAATACGCGCGCGAGAATAACACCGCCGCCGAACGTGAAGATCTGCAAGAAGACCTGCCGGACCATCAGCGCCTTGATGCCGCTTTTGGCTTGCGCGTGAATGTCGTCCATAAAGGCCTACACGTCCCCCACTTATGTCGTCAGGATTATGACTACGTCCGCCAAGTGCTGAATGACCTGTCGCGCGCCGCGACTGCGCCACCCGCATACGTAGTACTTCCTACTCAAAGATAGAGGCCGGTCGGGCTGGGTCCTATAGTACTTTCAGGTCATGGTTGTGGGTACCAGTGGACGGCGGCGCCTAGCCTGAATTATTCACGAAGGACAAATGAGGCGGCGAGGAGGTCCCAGAGGGGCTGGCCGGGGTGGCTGCTGGCGAGCTGGAGGCGGACGCGCGTGGCGAGTTCGCGGACACGGCCGCCGAC
>JAABUZ0100005311.1_pt1 | contig 17000 bp, 13 predicted proteins | sample 5562091 | NCBI WGS metagenome assembly JAABUZ01 (sample SAMN12813069, study PRJNA571459) | rock metagenome | isolation source: Antarctica rocks | place: Antarctica: Victoria Land, Linnaeus Terrace sud | collected 2015-12-21
GCTCGTGCGGATGCCGATTGTAGGGAATCGACCTAACGGGGTGAATACGCTCGCGACCCAACCTTGAAGAGCGCGCCGAGATAGCTCAGTCGGTAGAGCACAGGTCTGAAAAACCTGGTGTCGCCAGTTCGATTCTGGCTCTCGGCACATTTATTTACGAGGCAATTCGAGTTGTTGAAAAGGGGAAGCGGCCGTGCCACTTCCCTTTTTACTTCCCTATCGAAGTGGGCGATGTGCTGACGAGAGTGGCTGATAAAATGGGAGCCGCTCGCTGAGCGGCCCCCGTTTCGTCGTCTTCTTTTTCAAAAATTTCGTAGTAGCAGCAGTGCGGTGGATAACGTGAGCTCAGGACTGAGGTCACGTTATCCACGGCCGGTCATCGATGGTCTTGAGCCGCCGTAACGGTGGACGCGTTGCTCGAAAGCGTCAGCGGGCCGAGCGTCGTCCTGCGGAAGCGCGTGAGCGTAATAATCGAGTGTTGTGCTGATTTTGGAATGGCCCAGGCGCTTGCTCACGTTCGCAATCGTCTCGCCGTTTCGGAGGAGCATCGTTGCACAGCTATGGCGAAGGTCATGGAACGTGAATCCCAGGCCCGACAGGCCAGCCTTCCCCATGATTCGCACCCAGTCGCGCCGATTGAAGTTCTGGCGCCTGATGTAGCCGCCGTGGTCGTTCGGAAAGACGAGTGCCCGCGACAAGTCCATTTTCCGGAGGTTGCGGAGCGCGCTGAGCGTGGTGGGCGAGACCATCAGAGAGCGCTCCGTTTTACCCTTCGTTGGGCCGACCGTGAGCTTGCCTCCGTCGTCTTTGAGTGTCCGACGAATACGAACGACTCCGGCCTTGAGATCGACGTCGGTCCATTCGAGTGCCCAAAGCTCTCCTTGTCGGGCTCCGGAGTCGAGGGCCAAGAGATACATCGCTTCGTTTTCGTCGCCTATGACGGCAGTAAGAAACGCGGCCTCTTGTCGCTCGTCGAATGGATGCACATCAGGGTGATCGTATTTCGGCTTTTGCTTCTTCGGAATATCGCACGGGTTGACCCCGATTCGCCGAATGTGCCGCGCGTCTTCGAATGCGGAATGAAGCAGGACGTGCACCTTCTTGCGCGTGGAGTCTGATTCGGCCGAAAGCGCCTTGTAAAGCTTGAGCACATGAGTCGGCGTAACTTCGTGCATCTTAAGATCGGCGAACCATCGTTGCGCGGCTATCTTCGAGCCGAGCGAACGATACCGTGTCAAGGTCGACGAGGCGAGGTTCGAGACGTCGAGCCAGTTCTGGAGATAAGCCGCAACCGTTTCACGATCGCGCTCGGCAGTCGTTTCACCGCTTTCGATCTTATGCTGGAGCCGACGGAGCGCATTGCTGCACTCGCTGTATGTCTTTCCCGTGACCGACGGGCGCACTCGCTTGCCGTCAACCAGGACGCTGAGACGCCCAACATAGGCATTTGCTTTCTTGTCAAAGCGGATTGTCCCGTGACCGCGCTTCGTACGTGCTGCCACGATCAGATCGCAATTCTTTTGACATAATCGTCAAGGCTGGATCGAAGGATGCGACTCGCGCCCTCGATTTTCACGGTTGTCACGTTGCGCTCGTTCATCAGCTTGTAGAGCGTCGTTCTGCCGATGCTAAGCAGCCGGGTCGCTTCGTTGATAGTGACTACGAGGGGTAGGTCCGTTTCGCGGCTACCCGTAGAAAAAGCGGGCGCCGAAGGCGATTCCGCCGAAGGCGATTTGAGCATTGAGCCTCCTTGATAGGCTTGGTGCAAGAGGTCGACGGTGTTAGCGCATCGTCGATCTCGCCGTATTTTATGGGCTCATTATATCACAGATTGCAGGGCGAGATCAATATTCGGGCTCAGTAAAAGCCTCATGGCTAGTCGGCAGACTGGACGCGGTCGACCCGCATTGCCGCCCGATCAAAAGGGCGTTCAAATAAGGCACCGGGTTCTGCCGGCAACGCGAGATGCGCTTTTCGAAATATCTGCGCAAACCGGCGAATCTGCTGGAGCGATCCTCGATCGTTTGGTGGCGCGAGAACGTCGTGGAATGCAGGCAATGGTTCTTCGCAAGTCTAGCAAATGACGCAGGCCGTTTCCCGAATTTGTCTTTCGAGCATTGCTTTAAATGAGGACGCTGTAGCGTTGCTACAGGTTGAAGCCATGATGCTAAAGACTATAGGTCGTGACGCATGCGCGGACAGGCATGCCAGCCTTGGGGAAGCATGGGGCTCCGTCAAGCTTTTACTTTTCTCACGCGGTGGAAATTCGTCCGGATTTGAGTCCGCCTTAACTCGGCGAAGAGCATCTATTTGATGCGGCGTGCGCAATATACCGTTTCTAAGCCAGCGAATTCTGTTTCGGAATCGGGCAAAGCATCCGCCCGATCCAACCATATCGTCACGGCAGGGGCCTAACTGATTGTCTGAAATCGAAGCCGCAGTAATCACACCGTACCACGCCGTCTATTTTGCGCACGACTTGACGCGCCGAGCAGCGAGTGGCAGTGTCGAGCGGCTGGCGACGGCACTGGCCGACGCGCAGGTCGATTTGAATCCGCACCAGATCGATGCCGCATTGTTTGCGGTTCGCAATCCGCTTTCTCGTGGGGTCATCCTGGCCGATGAAGTCGGCCTCGGCAAGACGATTGAAGCGGGCCTGCTACTTGCTCAACGCTGGGCGGAACGAAAGCGCCGAGTGCTCGTCATCACGCCCGCGAATCTTCGCAAGCAATGGTCTCAAGAGCTCGCCGACAAGTTCTTCCTGCCGTCCACGATCCTCGAAACCAAGACGTTCAAGGCTTCCGTCACAGCCGGCAACCTCAATCCTTTCGATCAGCCGGCCGTCATCATCTGCTCGTTTCAGTTCGCGAGTGCGCAGGACGCGTACGTGAAGGCAACACCCTGGGATCTCGTCGTCATCGATGAGGCGCATCGGCTACGGAATGTCTACAAGCCCGGTAGTCGTATCGCGAGCGCGATCAAAAATGCCATAGCTCCGTACCAGAAGGTTCTCCTTACGGCGACGCCGCTTCAGAACTCGCTCCTCGAGCTCTATGGGCTGGTCAGCATCGTCGACGAGCACGTTTTCGGCGATCTTGCGAGTTTTCGCGTGCAGTTTACGAGGCCGGACGCAATGGAGCTGGCAAGGCTCAGAGAGCGCTTGGGATCCGTCTGCAAGCGCACCTTACGCCGGCAGGTGCTCGAGTACGTGAGCTATACGACGCGCCATGCGCTGGTTCAGGAGTTCGTGCCCTCCGCTCCCGAGCAGCAACTCTACGATCTCGTCTCCGAATATCTGCAGCGGCCTTCACTGTATGGGTTGCCACCAAGCCAGCGTCAACTCATGACGCTGATCTTGCGCAAGCTGCTCGCTTCATCGACGTATGCAGTTTCCGGGACGCTGGACGGCTTGGTCCGTCGTCTCGATGCGATGGCGTCGCCGAAGCCGAGTCAAGAACCGGCCGATGTTTCCGGTATCGTCGCGGGCGACGACGAGTCGGTCGACGAGTTGCTCGACGAGTGGAATGAGGACGAGGGTGATGCGCCTCCTGAGGGGACGTCGCTAACGCTCGAGCAGTTGGCCCAGGTGCGTGCCGAAGCGGATCAGGTTCGCGAGTTCGCACGGCTTGCCAAGGAGATCATCAAGAACTCCAAAGGTGAGGTGCTGCTTAAGGCGCTGCGCGAGGGCTTTGAGGCGGCGGCTAAGGCGCAGAAGAAGAACAAGGCGGCCGCGCTCCAGCAGAAGGCCATCATCTTTACGGAATCACGGCGAACGCAGGCCTATTTGTTCGACATCCTTCATGCCACGGAATTTAAGGACCGCATCGTTCTCTTCAACGGCACGAATGCCGACGAGCATTCAAAGGCCATTTACCGCGCGTGGCTCGCGCGTCACGAGGGAACTGACCGCATTAGCGGCTCGCCGAGCGCCGATATGCGTGCCGCGCTCGTCGAAGAATTTCGAGATCGCGCGGCGATCATGATCGCGACCGAGGCCGCCGCTGAAGGCGTGAATCTACAGTTCTGTAACTTGATCGTCAACTATGACATGCCGTGGAATCCGCAACGCATCGAGCAGCGCATCGGACGCTGCCACCGATACGGTCAGAAGTACGACGTCGTAGTCGTCAATTTTCTCAATAAGGCAAACGCGGCAGACGTTCGCGTCTATCAACTGCTCGACGAAAAGTTCAAGCTGTTCGACGGAGTCTTCGGTGCTAGCGACGAGGTGTTGGGCGCGGTGGAGTCCGGGCTCGATTTCGAGAAGCGGATCGCCGCAATCTATCAGAAGTGCCGAACGCCCCAGCAGATCGCTTTCGAGTTCGACGAATTGCGCACCGAGCTCGAGACGGAGATCGCCGAGCGGCAAACCGCGACGCGGGAAGAGCTACTCAACAACTTTGATCAGGAAGTGGTCGAAAAGGTTCGCGTCGAGAGCAAGGCGACCCTCGACCGATACAACGAGCGGCTCTGGAAGCTGACGCGCCTGGTTCTCGCCGCCGACGCCGACTTCCGCGACGGCGATCACTCGTTTACGCTGCGTCGCAATCCGCTCGCCGATGAGGCCATCCATACCGGTCCCTATCGGTTAACCAAGGATGTTACCGACGCGAATATCTACCGTGTCGGCCATCCGCTCGCGCGCCACGTCCTCGAGCGCGCGCAGGCTTGTGCCGTGCCCGTCGCCGAGGTGACCTTCGCGCTGTCTACGGCTCGGACGAAGATTTCCGCGTTACAGCCCGTGTCGACGTCAGGTGGCTGGCTTACATTGCGCCGGCTGAGCTCCTCCGGCCTTGAGACCGAGGACGAACTCGTCTTTGCGGCGGTCACCGATGACCGCGAGGAGCTGGACGCCGAACAGTGCCAGCGCCTATTCGATCTGCCGGGCGCGATTTCGGCCACAGCCACGTTGGATGGCACGATTGCAGCACTCGAGGAAGCGTGGGCGCGCGCGAAAGGCGAGACGCTCGGCGCCGTCGATCGGCGCAGCGCGGCTTGGTTCGACGACGAGATGCAGAAGCTCGAGCGCTGGGCGGACGACTTCCGCGTGATCCATAAACGGACGCTCGACGAAACTGAAAAAGCGCTCAGAGACGCGAAGAGCGCGGCTCGCAGTGCGCCGACGCTGCCCGAGAAACTGGAACGCCAGCGCGAAGCGCGGGCCCTGGAGACCAAGCGCGACGACGCTTGGCGCGCTTATGACCGAGCCGGGCGAGATCTCGACACCAAGAAAGAAGCGCTTCTCGACGACGTCACGCGTCGCGTCGAGCAAGCGACGAAGGAGACAGAGTTGTTCACCATTCGTTGGAAGATCATATGACCGGAGTGCCTTCGCTGGAGCCCGCCGAAACCTATGACTTTCGGCTCGACGGCGCTTCCCTCGACGTCGCGGGCGAGAAGCGTCGGGCCCTGCTCGACCTCTTTCCAGAGGCGCGCACCGAACCCGGCTCGATCGACTTCGACCAACTTCGGCGCGCGCTCGGTGACGCGGTTGACCCCGGAAAGGAGCGCTTCGGCCTGACGTGGCCCGGTAAGGCCGCGTGCTTTAAAGCTATCCAGACGCCGAGCATGGCGACGCTACTGCCGCTGCCCGAAAAGAGTATCGATTTCGACACAACCGGCAACGTGATCATCGAGGGCGACAACCTCGAAGTACTCAAGCTCCTGCAGAAGTCGTATCTGGGCAAGGTCAAGATGGTTTATATCGACCCGCCCTACAACACGGGAAACGATTTCATTTACCCCGACGACTACAGCGAGTCCCTTCAGACGTATCTGCGCTACACCGGTCAAATCGACGACGACGGCAAGCGCTTCTCAAACAACACCGACGCCGACGGCCGCTTCCACTCGAAGTGGTTGAATATGATTTACCCGCGCCTGTACTTGGCGCGAAATCTGCTACGTTCGGATGGCGTCTTTTTTATTTCGAGCGGGCAAACGGAGCTTTCAAATCTTCTCGCAGCGTGCGACGATATCTTTGGTGAGGTACACCGCATAGCTATTTGCACGCGATTACAAAAAACAGGAGGACAAAAGGGTAAATTCTTCTCGCCTAATACCGACTACGTCGTTGTCTACGCGAGGGATATCTCCAATGTTCCCGATTTCCGTGGCGCGCTATCAGACGATCTGATAAGAACGGTGTATACGCAGATCGAAGTCGGAGGGACGCGCGATGGGCAGCGTTACCGCGTCATGGGATTATTTCAGCCGACATTAGATGAACGACGGAATCAGCGCTTTTTTATAGCTTGCCCCGACGGCGAATTAGTGATCCCGCCTGGAAAGACGACACCCAGCGAGCGCACAGACGGTTCGGCCGTTAGGCCCGCTGCGGGTGATGGTGTCTGGCGATGGACGTTCAAACGCTTTGATGAGGAGCGGATGTCGGGAAATCTATTGTTCAAACAAACGTTAACTTCGCCGCTCATTACTGCTGACGGTAAGCAGAGTAGGTGGAACATATACACCAAGATTTGGCTCAACGATCGGATCGAAGCCGGCGCTGTACCTCTAGATATGTTCGACAAGTTCGAGAACCGGCACAGTTCTCAGGAACTATCCGATCTAGGCATCCCGTACGACTTTGCGAAACCATCGGAGCTCGTATGCTACTTAGCGGGCATCTGCGGAACGCAAAACGGCGACCTGGTCCTGGACTTTTTTGCCGGATCTGGTACAACCGCACACGCCGTCTTGAAGATGAACGCCATCGATGGTGGACAGCGGAAGTTTATATTGGTACAGCTTCCAGAGCCAACTGGGCGCAGCGACTTTGCGACGATTACCGACATTGCCGAAGAACGAGTTCGTAGGGTTGCCGCAAGACTGAACGATGCAAATGACAATAAGCTTCCGGTCGATGGCTCGACCCGAGACCTAGGATTTCGCGTTTTCAAGCTTGCCGAATCGAACGTGCGCGAGTGGGACCCTTCCGCATCGCGCGATCCGGACAGCTTGCAAGAGCAGCTTAAGCTCGGCGTCGATCACCTGCGACCGGATCGCACCGATCTCGACGTGGTGTACGAGGTGCTTCTCAAGAGCGGCTACACGCTTTCCGAGGCTGTAACAACCGAGGCCGTCGCGGGACGCAACGTCTACTCCGTCGGCGGCGGCATTTATCTCATTTGCCTCGAGCGCGTCCTGACGCTCGATCTGATTCGCGCCGTCGCCGACCGCAAACCCGAGCGTGTGCTCTTCCTCGACGGGGGCTTCGCCGGCAACGATCAGCTCAAAACAAACGCCGCCCAAACGTTCAAAGACAAGAACATCGTCTTCCGAACTTTATGAGCTTAAGACGCGTGTGCGAGACCGACGGGCGTAACCGCCTTTACGCGAAGCCCCCCACGCTTCCAACTGCCGCGATGGCCGAGGTCAGTGCGCGCGAGAAGCGTTCGGCTTCACGACGAAAATTGGCAAGCGGCGCTCCTTCGACCATGCCAAAACTCGCGTCGCTCCACCCGGCCCGGAACAGTCGATTGAGGGCTTCGTTTTCCATCATTCCTTCGAGGATGAAGGTGAACCCGTGCTTCATCGCTGCGTATTCATTTCCGGTGCGGGCGGCTTAGAAGCCGACGGACGTCGCGGGCGTGGTCTTCCGGATGCTTCGGCGTTGACCAGACCCAGGACCGGCAGCGGCTCGCTAACGGGCATGGGATCCGTCCCCACGCGTGTCCCTTCGATAACGTTACGGTCCAGCCTCGCTCTTCGGCTCCACGAATCGCGGATTCGATATGCTTGTTCGGGTGCCTCGGGCGCATCGGACATCAAGGGTAATGCTCGTTGAAGCTACAGTTCGACCCCAACCAGGGCTTTCAGCTCGATGCGGTCGCAGCGATCGCGGACCTCTTCGACGGTCAATCACAGAGTGAGCCGACCTTCAGCGTCATCAAGGTCGACGCGGCAGGCGACGACCTCTTCGCCGGACAGGAACGCAGCGAACTCGGTGTGGGGAACCGAATGCTGCTCGACGAGGAAGTGCTGCGTGCGAATACTCGAGTGGTCCAAACCCGCAACGGAATCGACGTCGCCGTGGACAGGCCCCTCGACGCTTGGGAACTCTACGACGCTCCGGCAAATCGCGCGCGCCGTTGCCCGCACTTCTCCGTCGAAATGGAAACTGGGACCGGCAAGACCTACGTGTATCTGCGTACGATTTTCGAGCTTGCCAAGCGCCTCGGTTTCAACAAATACGTGATCGTCGTCCCGAGCGTCGCTATCCGGGAAGGTACGCTTAAGAATCTCGAAATCACCAAAGACCATTTCATGGCGCTTTACGACAATATCCCCTTCGATAAGTTCGTTTACGATGCGAAACGCGTGAGTCGCCTGCGGCAGTTTGCCACCTCGAATGCGATCGAGATCGCGATTATCAACATCGACGCTTTCCGCAAGAATTTCACCGGGACCGAAGACGAACGCCGCAGCAACGTGATCTTCAAAGAAAGTGATCGCCTATCAGGCCGCCAGCCAATCGAATTCGTCCAAGCCGCTCGCCCGATCGTCATCATCGACGAGCCGCAGTCGGTCGACAGTACGGAGAGAGCTCAGGACGCGATCAAATCGCTGAATCCGCTCTGCACGCTGCGATATTCCGCGACGCACCGCAATCCGTACAATTTGGTCTACCGGCTGGACCCCGTTCGCGCGTTCGAGCTGGGACTCGTCAAACAGATCGTCGTGGCGAGTGCGCATTCGGACGACACATCCCCGGAACCGTATGTCCGCGTCGACGACATCACGTACAAGCCGAAACTGCAGGCGAAGCTGGAGATCGACGTTGCACGCGACGGCGGGGGCGTTCGGCGTAGGATCGTCACGGCGACGCATCGCGCGGACCTTTTCGCGCTCTCGAACGAGCGCGCCGAATATCGCCAGGGCTGGGAAGTCAGCGAACTCAGCGGTGAGCCCGGCAGCGAGTACGTTACTTTTGCCAACGGGCGTCGCTTGCGCAAGGGCGATGCCGTCGGCGGCATTCGTGACGACGTGTGGCGCGTGCAGCTCCGGCATACGATCAAACGGCACCTCGACCGCGAGGTTGCCTTCGCCGCGCGCAAGATCAAGGTTCTCAGTCTCATCTTCTTGGACCGGGTAGCGAATTATCGCCGTATCGACACGGACGGACACCCGATCCCCGGCAAAGTTGCGCAGATCTTCGAACAAGAACTTGCAGGGCTCGCTCGTAACCCGATCTACAAAGGCCTGGCGTGGCTGAGCGAGCCGATCGAACGGCTGCACAACGGCTATTTCGCGAGCGACGGCAACCGCCTCAAGGATACCACCGGTATGACGCAGGCCGACGACGACGTCTACAGCCTGATCATGAGGGAAAAGGAGCGCCTTCTCTCCATCGACGAGCCGCTCCGGTTCATCTTCTCGCACTCGGCCTTGCGCGAAGGCTGGGACAATCCGAACGTCTTTCAAATTTGCACGCTGAACGAGACGAGGAGCGCGATGAAGAAGCGCCAGGAAATCGGCCGCGGCTTACGGCTACCGGTTGACGCGGACGGCAAGCGCGTCTTCGACGAAAACGTCAACAAGTTGTACGTCATGGCGAACGAGTCGTATGAGGAGTTCGCGCGCGCGCTACAAACCGAATATGAAGAAGACTGTGGTGTGGTGTTCGGCAAAGTCGGCCCGGCCGCGTTTGCAGCACTCAGCGAAGTCGTCGATGGACGCGAGGTTCCGATCGGTGCCATGCGAGGCGAAGCGATCCGCGGCGCTCTCATTTCCGGCGGAATGCTCGATGAATCCGGGCGCGTCACTGCCGCCTTCACGCCCGGCTCGGCCGGATTCAAACTCGTCTTGCCGCCGGAACTCGACTGGCTAGCGCCGGCGGTAACGGACCTGCTCGCGGAGAGCCGCATCGAGCGCCACGTCCGGCGAGAACGCGACGAGCGGCCGAACCGCCCTAAGAAGGAGGTCTTGCTCGGCGCGGAGTTCACCGCGCTTTGGGAGAGGATCAAGCCACGAACGACCTATCGGGTCGAGTTCGCTACGGACGACCTGATTCGCAACGCGGTTCGCGCGATCAAAGCGATGGCTCGAATCGATCCGCCGAAGGTGATGGTCACGACTGGGTCGATCGAGATCACGCGGGGCGGCGCTCGCTCCGCGCTCATTGGGGCGAACGACGAGGTCATCGAATTCAAGAGCCGTGGCGTGCCCGACATTCTAACGTATCTCGAGGAGCAGACGTCCCTGACGCGCTCGACGCTCGCCCGCATCTTGTGCGATTCCGGTCGCCTCGATGAATTTCTCCTCAATCCACAGCGCTTTATGGATTCCGTCGCAGCATGCATGCGTCATGAGCTGCACCAGCTCGTCGTCGACGGTATCAAGTACGAGCGTCTAGAGGGCGATCACGCCGCCTGGGAAATGACCCGGTTTCTCGATGGCGACGAACAGTTCGTAGACTATCTCAACGCGCTCGCCGTCGAGAAATCTATCTATGACTTCGTTCCGTACGACTCCGAGGTCGAGCGGCGCTTCGCAGAGCAAATGGACACACGGGCGGACGTGAGGGTGTTCGCGAAGCTACCTCGCTGGTTCACAATCGACACGCCGGTCGGGACGTACAACCCCGACTGGGCGATCGTTCTCCAAAATGGAGCGCTCGTCTACATGGTTCGCGAGACAAAGGGAACGCGCGACTTCCTCAAGCTGCGGACGTCGGAGGCCGACAAAGTGCGCTGCGGCAAACGCCATTTCGAGGCTCTTGGGGTAGGCTTCGACGTCGTCACCGAAGCGAGCGAAGTTACGACGAGCGCACTTGACCGGACGGCAGGTTTCTAGTCGGCGAAGTTGGCGATGCTCATTGCAGTCGCGCTACCAACACGCGCAGGAATGACCTCTTGATAGACCGCGAAAACTTTCGTATTAAAAACTATGCTTTTAAGTCCGACCGGTCGCTCCCTATCGCGGAGATCAGCGGTCAGATATCAGCTTGCCACCTGCCAATTGGTGTTGTTTGCGTCGACGTTGGATCTGTTTGTAAATGGGTCCGCCGTATAGGTCTTCTTGGCGTTTACGAAATTTGACCTTTCTCATCGAGCCTCGTTCGGCGAAGCCGAGAAATTCGGCCATTTTTACGAGGCCTTGGTAGCTGAGCGTGGTCTTGGAAGCGACTTTCAAGTGAACGATGTCGTCTGCGGTGCAGGCTCCAGGCGCGACGCCGGCGCTTTCAAGTAGTTCCGTGAACAGCGTCTGTGGCAGAATTAACTCTGCGGCAAATACTTCGGCGGCAATCTCGCCAATGACGTTTTGGTTCGAAAAATCACAATAGGAGACAGCCGAGTCTTGATCCACGAGATGGTGCTTCAACTCGTGCGCGAGGGTAAATATCAGCTACGTCCACGGACGGGTGTAATTTCGCTTAACGCTTAGGTACTGAATTTACGGCAGGAACCACGAGCGATGCGAGTAGATCGGCATCCATATACCGGCGCTCGGTAGACCAGTCCTCTGTCTCCTCGATGAGTCGGATGGTGATGATTCGAAGTGCTGACTCGATGTTAGGGAAGATTCCGACGACCCGAGTGCGCCGCCGGATATCGCGGTTGAGGTGCTCCACTGGGTTGGTCGTCGCGATCTTGCGCCAGTGCTGCGACGGGAAGCCGTAGTACGCGAATGCGTCAGCGGCGCCGTCCTCGAGAATCGCAACCGCACGCTGGCACGCACGGCGGTAGTGCGCGATGACTGCGGAAAGCCGCTGCTCGGCAAGCTGGCGACTTGGCTGCGCGAAAATGCTCTTGAGGTCAGCGGCAAACGCCTCTTTCTGCGCCGCGGGCACATGCGCGAGAACGTTGCGCATGAAGTGTACCTTGCAGCGCTGCCACGATGCTCCGGTCAGTTCGGCGCCGATCGCCGCCTTGAGACCGGCATGGGCGTCACTTGTGACAAGCCGCACTCCACCCAAGCCGCGCTCTTTGAGCTCGCGTAGGAACGTCTGCCAGCTTTCAAGACTTTCGCCGGCGACGACGTCGTTGCCGATCACCTCGCGAATGCCGTCAACGCCAATACCATAAGCCACGACGACGGCCTGGCTCACGACCTGCTTGGCGATGCGGACCTTCTCGTACATCGCGTCAAACATCACGTACGGATACGCCTTGGTCAAGGGCCGCTTGCGAAACGCCGTCGCCATCTCGTCGAGTTCTTGACAGAGATCGCTCACCTGGGACTTGGATATCCCGGCGATCCCAAGGGCGCTGAAGAGCTTCTCAACCCGACGCGTCGCAAGCCCGCCGTTGACCGCTTGCTGCACCACGCCGATCAAAGCGCGCTCGCTGCGGGACCGCTCGTCGAGAAACCCCGGTATGTAGCCGCCGTTGCGGACCTTCGGCACTTTGAGATCGACGGTGCCTAACCGCGTATCGAAGCGCCGTGGTCGCGTGCCGTTTCGATAGCCGCTGCGGTCTTCGGCATGTTCGTATCGCTCAGCGGCAACTCGCGTGCTGACCTCGGCTTCCATGACCCGAGTCAGGAGCACTTCGAGCATGCCGCGCATGTCATCGAGGGTGACGTCGCGAGCAGCCTCGGGGAGCTTGCCTCTGAGCGCTTTTTCCAGTATCGTATTGTTAGCCATCGAGCCTCCGAGAGAAGTGTTGCAATACTCCACTCGTTCGCTCGATGGTCTACTATTTCAGCTATTAACCGTTTCGGAAATTACACTCGTCCGTGGACTTCGCCTAAATATCTGTTGCTCGTCCGGTAGCTTTGTCGCGATCATTACGCTTGGGCTGCCTTCGTTAGGGAAGTAAGCCCCGCGCAGATGCTTCAATGCACCCGGCCAATAATCTACCTGAATACCACGATTCTTATAGATTTGCCGAATTTGCGATTTCGTAACTCGTGCGCCTGATATGCTGTATTGATTTCTCATATCGTTTGCTAGTTGTCGCATTCGTTCATAGATGTCTCGCGCCATAGCTAACTCGTCTTTGTTCTCCGCTTCGTCGCCTTCGATCCCTTGAGGGCATTGCGGACCCTAAGATACTCGGCATAGTTTTGGAGCTCTCTAACATCATTTTTGTCTAATGCACTCGCACTTCGCAATAGAGCATTGATAGATCGATCGCTCGGCGCCTCTTCCTCTGGCAAGAGTTGCAAGATCGAAATTTTTAAAATTCGCGATAGCTTCTCCAGATCGTCGAGCGTTGGCCGATACGTGCTCGTCTCCCAACGTGAAACCGTATTGGCTGCAACGCCGATTTTATTTGCGACCTGCTCCTGAGACATGTTGGCAATTTCACGAAAGTGCCGGATTCTCTCAGCGATCGACTCGTATAAGGACATCCGGAAGCAACGCCCCTTTCTCAGTGCATCCTGTTTCCGGATAAGAGGTTCCGCTTGGCATTGACAAATACCTCGGGTGGCGGTATCCTTATAATGGACGTATAGGTCCGCTAGAAGGACTGCATTTCCTGCGTCACCAGCGACATCCCGAAGTGAGGAAAAATGTCGAAGAACAACGGTCACTGGTACATTGAGCCGACTGAAGACGGGCGGTACTCCGCTGCAAAGGGAGGCGCACAGCGGGCCAGCGCTATCACGGATACACAGAAGCAGGCCATCGACCGCGCAAAAACAATCGATCCTGCTGCGCCAATGCATATCGCACATGTTCGAAGCGGGAAACACGAGCCGGATAAATACCGGTAGCGGATCGCGCGGAATGTTGGGTTCGACGAAAACAGGATTGAAAGCGCGGAGCGATTTTACCTGACCACAGCTGTCCCTCAGGTTTTACCTATCGCGAGACCTACGCGACGGGCTAATTACTAAGGATGTAAAGGAGATCACGCAATGACAATCGCTGTCCTGGAGATCTGATAAAGGCGGCGCGTGAACGCGTCGCCGCTGGAGCCGAGGGGCACTCTCTCGACTCCTACGACGCCGAGTCCGCAATTGAGTGGTTAGAAAGTTGCCGATAACAGTGGCCTGCCTTTCGCCGCGAACGCGGGTACAGGAGCGCTGCGGACGTTGATACACCAGTTCCAGGCTCGAGATACGCCGTCTATCTTCTCGCAGCTCCGCGGCCGATTTGCCCTCCTCGACGATCACGGCATACCTCGGTTGCGGGCCGCTCAGCACGGAGCCGTGCTCGCGCGCGCTTCGCATTTCACGAGACGAACAGACGCGGGGATCGTGGCGCTGCCGACCGCGCTCGGGAAAACATTGGTCATGCAGGCCTTGCCGTTTATGCTTGCATCGCAGCGGGTACTCGTCGTCGCTCCCGGCAAACTGTTGCGGGAACAGATCGCCGAGCAACTTGGAGATCTGACGCTACTGGCGAGGCTCGGAGTCCTGGCGCCGGGACAGCTGGCGCCAAAGGTTGTCCTAATCGAACACGAGATGCGCTCTGCCGACGAATGGGACCAAGTGGCCGACAACGATTTCGTCGTGGCGACACCTCGGTGCATTTCGGGCGCAATTGCGGGCATCATTCCACCGCCTGATAACCTATTTGATACAATGTTAGTGGACGAAGCGCATCACGCCACCGCAACAACCTGGCGGCAACTGCTTCTCTCGTGCTCGACCGCTCAGCAAATCCTTTTTACCGCGACGCCGTATAGAAACGACGAGAGGCCTTTGCCTGGCGTCCTTATCTATGACTATCCCATGACGCTGGCGATCGAAAGGGGCGAACTCGCAAAGCTGACCCTAGAGCAAGTGAGCTTCGATGATACGGGCGACCCGGATCTCTCGTTAATTAGGCGAGTGCAAGCTCTGATCTCGGATCCTCAGAGTCCTTACTATCGGGTTCCATTCATCGCAAGGACCAACAAAATCTCTGCAGCGAAAGCCCTCAGTGAGCGATACCTAGCCGAAGGGATTCAGGCCGCTTTTATCACGAGCGAGATGAGTTTGTCACGAGCAAGAGCAACCGTTGCCGCGTTCAAGGTTGGAACAGTGCAAGGCTTGATTATTGTCGGAATGTTAGCGGAGGGTTTTGATTTTCCACAAATCAAGCTGGCGGCTTACCACCGTCCTCACTTGACGTTGCCGGCCACGCTGCAGTTTTTCGGCCGCGTTTCCCGCAGCCAGCCAGGAGAAGAAGGGCCTTCCCCGCTGTTGCTGGTTCCAGAACACGACGCGATGAGCGAGGTTGCGGCTCTCTATCGCGAAAATGCTGATTGGGGCGTTCTTGTGCCCGCTCTCGCTGATCGCAGAGTTGAGGGCGTGAGACGACGCGCTGTTACGCGCGCTTCGATCGAAGAAACGGAAAGCGGCGCCGTAAGCGATGAGGCAGTTCGACCGCGGCACGTTGTCGACATCTTCGAGATCGCGGAGGACAAAGCACCGAGCCTTTCCTTCGAGCGCATGCCGCAGTGCATCAGAGAGCGCACTATTTCGGAGTTCGGTGGCGATGACAAAGCGTTCATCGCTTACATCGAATCGCTTAACGTTCGGCCAGACTGGCTCGTTTCCGGCGCGCTAAAGGATCGACTCTACCAGCTCAACGTGGCAGTATTCTGCAAGGAACAGCGCCTACTGCTCGTTTCAACACCTTCTAATGCGCAGAGTCGAGAGCTTGCGCGGCGGATCGTGGACGACGAAAACGACCTAAGGACGTTACCCCCGGAAACATTCTTTGGTTTGATTGATCTTCATGACGTCCAGACTTACTTTAGCTTGGGAACTCGAAACGCGGAGGACGACTCCGATGCTAGGCCAGCGTATGTTAATCGCGTAGGGAGATCAGTGGCTGGATCACTGACGCCCGCCGATCGTGAGAGCTATCGCTTCGGCCATGCGAATTTCCGGTACTTGACCGAGGACGGTACGCGAAGATCATTTGGGGTCGCGCTTCGGAAGAGCCGGGCGTGGAGTCCCGAAAGTTCTGAGAGTTTATCCGATTTCGTTGGATGGTGCCGAGATCTGGCGCAGCTCGTAGAACGGGCGCGCGGGAATGCCGCTACCTCGGTGCTCGGGCTTCGCGAGACGACGTCTTTTTCGAAATTTCCCGAAAACCCCGTACTAGTGAGCATCGCGCGTATGGCAGCCGACGTCGGCGTATACTTTATGCGCCCGGGACTTGGCAGGACGTATCTCGGCGAGCTCACTCTCTGGCCTAGCCTCGACGCCGACCGGATGAGCTGCTCGATTCAGTTCATTGGCGCCGACGGCGTCGACTATGGGAGCATCTCGACAAGTCCGAGTGGTAACTGCCAAACGGATTTGCGTTTTAGCCTCAGAGATGCGCATTCGATTGAGGACCTTGACGCACGCTCGTTCTTCGAGACTGCACCTCCATCGATCTATTTCGCAGACGGATCTTCGGTTCGCGGGCCCCTTTTCACGCCGCCCAGAGGCGATCCTGAACCGATCAACGCAAATTTGGTCCATGCGCTCGACTGGACTGGCGTGGCAATTAATCGCGAGAAGGACGGTCAAGCGGGCGGAGCGCCAGGGATTTTTTGCTCACCTGCACCGGTATCTTGCTCGTCAGTACCCTCACGCCCTGATCATCAACGATGACGATCGGGGCGAAATCGCCGATATTATCGTCATTCAAGACTTCGCCGGCAAGATGAACGTGCGTCTGTTCCATTGTAAGGGAGCTCGCGGTGCCGGCAGAAACTTGCAAGATCTTTACGAGGTCATCGGCCAGGCGGAGAGATCGACATGGTGGACCTATCCGCAACGTTTTTGGAGGGAGGCCCGTGCTCGATTTGATGGTCGATTTCGGATCATTCAGTGCAGCGATCAAGACGCGACTCGACAACGCTTGCAGCAATGGGATCAGGCTCCGCCTCAAACCACCTTCGAGATCAACATCGTTCAGCCTGGTATCTCCGCGTCCGAGATATTACCGCGCTCCAATGTCAACATTTACTTGTTGGTTGTGCAAGGCATTCTGAGCAACTACAACGCCAGTTTCGGCGTCTACTGCAGTGGGTGATGCGGCCGAAAAGGCGAAGTCCACGGACGAGTGTAATTTCCGAAACGGTTAATAGCTGAAATAGTAGACCATCGAGCGAACGAGTGGA
>JAABUZ0100005312.1_pt1 | contig 17000 bp, 18 predicted proteins | sample 5562091 | NCBI WGS metagenome assembly JAABUZ01 (sample SAMN12813069, study PRJNA571459) | rock metagenome | isolation source: Antarctica rocks | place: Antarctica: Victoria Land, Linnaeus Terrace sud | collected 2015-12-21
AACGGCTCACAAAACCAAGATCCGGCGGTGGACTACTTTTACCCCGCCGCAAACCGCCGCTCACGCGGCGCTCTGTGGCCTATTTTTGCTCCGGCGAGCATAGCTCGTTCGTCTCCACAAAGAGGCGAACTCCAGGGTGAGGTTTGTGACGTACGAAGAAGAGGAAGAGATTCGCGCCATCATCCGCCAGCGGTGCTCTGTCCATGAACTCGAGTTCACGTTGGCCCTCGAAACTGGTATGCGGCGAGGAGAGTTGTACGCACTGGAATGGGACCGAGTTGATTTGAAGCGCAGACAACTGCTTCTGCTCATGACCAAGAACGGCACATCGCGCGCCGTGATTCTCACTGCAAAAGCAGTAAAAGCGCTTGAGGAGTTGCAGAAGCGCCGTTCCACTGAAACCCCGAAGGTCTGCCTCACCCGATACGGCGAGCCGATGGTATCACCCCGCGCTTGGTTCGAGCTTGTTATGGCGGAAGCCGTAAAGCAGAACCATATGCTGAAGGATGTTACCTGGCACGTATTCCGGCACACCTATATCTCTCGACTCGTGATGGCCGGAGTCGATCTCCGCACCGTTCAAGAGTTGGCTGGTCATAAGGACATCAAGATGACGGTTCGCTATGCCCACCTCGCACCGGCGCATAAGCTGGCGGCGGTGGACAGACTTGCTGAGTACCGCCTGGAGCAGGAGAAAGCTGAATCTCAGAGGACAGTCGACGTGAAGGTCGCTGCCGCTGCCTAGTAATTCCCTGCTAAGGCGTCGACTGTCCTCAAAGCTCGCGAGTTGACCAAGGCCCACCGGGCTGCCAGTTGGAAGCCGTAGCGGTCGGGGTCGTCAATGGCACGAGAAACTTTCGCAGGTCTTCGATTAGCACGGCCAGGTCCTCCGGTGCTCCCTTCATATGCTCGCGCTTGATAAAGGCTTTCCAGCGGGCATCCCACTGCTCTGTGTATTGATCCGTCAATCCTGTCGGAGTATCGACTGGCATGGAAGTCTCCCGCCGCTCAAAGGTTCGCTGCACGGCAGAGAACAACGCGGCACGGTCGAACGCGAAGGTTCGGGATATCAGCCAGAGGTCATAGAAGTCTTTGAGGCGGCTGTTGGCAATCCCCAGCGTCACCATAGCGTTGAACTTCTCAGCAATGACCGTTTCGACCGGATAGGCGCGTAGACGCGGTGCCGGCGAGTCGAGGAGGGCCGGATACTCAATCTCGATTGGCCCCGGTGTGATGATGTCCCCGAAGCCGATGTCTACTTGAATCGGAACACGCGCGCCGTCGATAGTGGCTTGGGTACGAACTCGAACTCCGCCATACTCGATGTCTTCTCGTATTGGCGCAGCCGTAAGACCCGCAACGTCGAAGATTACACCGTCGTCTGGCACTGTGGTTGAGCAGATTGCTTTGAATGTCTCAGCAATCGTCTCTGGGCTGTCGCTCCCAAAGCCGAGAAGATCCAAGTCCCGTGTTGGCCGAAATGGATCGGGAAGCCAGGTAACGAAGAGCAGTGCGCCTTTGAGGATGAAGCGTTCGCGATGTGCGGAGACGCTGAGCCGGTAGAGTAATCTTTCGAGCGCATAGCGCGTGAGGAGTATCTGATAGTCCGATTTCTCGGTTCGCGAACGGTTGAGAAGCTTGGCCCGCACTGAGGCGCCGCCATTAGGATGTTCACTCGGCATGGGATACCACCGTTTCTACATACGGACGCATGACTGTCCACACGCGCGCCTTTTTTGCGTACTGCCAGAGTTGATCCGCCGTACATTTACGCTGGCGAATTCCTTCGCGCAGTCCTTCCATTGCGATGTCGAGGCCGATCTTATTGCGGTAGCGGAAGCAGTCAACGATGGTCCGCGCCGGATTGGTGATCGGAACTTTGCGGGACTGAATGGGATACGTCTCAACTCCCTCGGTCATTGCCCAGCCGCTAAACCGCACGAAACGAATGGGCGGGTAGCTGATCGTTGGCCGCCATGCACTGCGTTCAATTGCCATCCACACAGAGGAGGGCATCTGGAGCGTTAGCTCATGGAACTGGAGAGCCGAGATGAGGCAGACGATTCCTTTCGGTACGAGTACAGCCGCCTCCGCAAACATATAGGCAGCGTCGATCTGGGTATCTGGAAGCTGGTACAGTCCACGCGCAGGACGAATGACCTGCTCATCTCTCACGAGTCGCGCCAGCGTCTCCGGCTCGATATCTGCGGCGATGAAGTCTCGAAGACGCAGCATCCCCCTGGACTTTAGAAGATCGAGAGCGCGGGTTCCTTGGGTAACAGCCATGTGATAATTCCTATGCTATAAATCCGCATAGTCTATGTTTTATCACACCACTCGAAATGCGCCACTCGACTGCGCTAATAGTCACATGCGCTATTTTCGATCCTGCTGTGTAACGCTAATAGCGGTGCGGTCCACCACGCCCCGTGCGGCCGGACGAACCGGTCGCACGAAGGTTGCGGTGAGGAGTGGGATGCTGGCGATGTTGTCGGGCTGGGACTGTGCCTGGACTACCAACTTGATGCGGGTTCCCTTCTGGAGGGACTTGGCAAACTGGCCCTCTTTGCCCCAGGCTACGACGTTGTAGCTGAATGCTTGGAGGTTGCGGTCGGAGATGATGTCGACTCCGAAGGCGGTGTACTTGCGGCCGTTCTTGGTGATGCGGCTGCTGGCTGAGTTGCTAACGGTGCCGAAGAGGGTAATGGTCTGTTGGTTCTGCATGGTGTTTCTCCTTTTGCCCGGGTCAATCGGGACACACTTCTCGAAGGGACGCGAAAGGTGCGCTGCTCCCAAGTCGCGGCGTGGCCGCGTTGCCAAGAGAAGAAGTTTTGGAAAGGGACCCGGAGCCTGCGAGGGGGGAGGAGTCCGAAACCCGGAGGGCGCGGAACGCGAGTTCTGAACGCAAAGCCGAAGGGCGCAGCTCCTGCACCGAAGCGGTGGCCGAGTGAACGTGCAAACAGGTGAATGTACAGACCAGTGCCCCGCCGCTAGTAGCTATTGGCAACGGAGAGTGCCTACGGACCCAATGCAGGTGGGATGAAGGGGTTGAACCTGTGCCGCACGGACGTGCAGCGACGTCTTGAATTGATGCAGGAGACCGGCCATCGCCATGGACCGGTCGTGGCCAGAACGGCTGTTCAGGTCCGCTTCTGTTGACCGAAATCACGATAAATGCTCGATCGTGACATGCTAAGATCGACCTCTTTAACGACTGCCTTGGATCCGGAGGCTTGGATTGAACTTAACATTGCTGAGCGGCCTGGCCGCAGTGAATAGCCCGGATGTCGTGCACGGGGCGACCAGCATCTTTTCGCCCGATGGTACACCCGCTCGATCCATCTATGGCCTTTCCATGTTGGTGCTCGGCATCACTTTCAGCATCTTTCTTGTTGTCGGCGGTCTTCTGCTTTACGCACTGCTCCGATATCGGTTTCGAGGCAGCGATGTTGACGCTCAACAGGAGCCTGCACAAATTTACGGCAGCAATCAGATCGAGCTTTCGTGGACAGTGATCCCGATCCTGATCGTCGTGATGCTATTTCTCGCAACTACCCGCGTCATCTACTCCACGGAACATGCCCCCAAGCCCGCTACAGCTTTAGACGTAACGGTGATTGGTCATCAGTTCTGGTGGGAGTATCGATATCCCAAGCTCGGAATTGTGACGGCGAACGAGTTGCACGTCCCGATCAGTGATCCGAAGCATCCCGTTCCAACTTATCTCACGATGTCTTCGGCGGACACGAACCACAGCTTTTGGGTTCCGAGGTTGGCCGGCAAGATGGACGTGATTCCGAACCGGGTGAATGTGATGTGGATCGACCCATCCAAGGCGGGGATCTATCTTGGGCAGTGCGCACAATATTGCGGCACGCAACATGCCAAGATGCTGTTGCGAGTCTACGCGGAGACGCCAGCGGAGTTTGCAACCTGGGTTGCACATCAGCAGCAGCCCGCGGCGCAGGACGATAGCGTTTCCGATGGGCGAACTGTTTTCCAGCACAACGCCTGTATTAGTTGTCATACTGTGGCCGGGACCGTGGCTACCGGCCGGTTCGGTCCGGATCTTACGCACGTCGGCAGCCGCGATACGATCGCTTCAGGATCAGTGCCGAACACTCCTGCCAACATTCGGACTTTTGTCGATAATCCTGCGCACTTCAAACCGGGTGCCCTTATGCCTCCCATGCACCTCAGTGATCATGATTTGGACGTTGTCACGGCCTACCTCACATCGCTGAAGTAAGGCTGGAAAGGAATCGAATCTCATGGCGACACAGACTCCGGTGCCTGTAGTCCTGGACCAGACTACTTCGTCGGCACCCCGCCCCATGTGGCTGCAGGTCCTGCACGACTGGGTGACCACAGTCGATCATAAGAAGATCGGTCTGATGTACATCGGCTATGCGCTTCTTTTTCTCGTGGTCGCCGGTTTCGAAGCACTCCTCATACGAGTGCAACTTGCGATCCCAAACAATACGTTTGTCTCGCCCCAGGTTTTCAATCGCCTTTTTACAATGCACGGCACTACGATGATCTTCTTCGTCGCCATGCCGGTTCTGTTTGGCTTCGGCAACTACCTCATCCCGCTGATGATCGGCGCACGCGACATGGCGTTCCCGAGGTTGAACGCCTTCAGCTTCTGGGTCTCAGCCTTTGGCGGTCTGCTGCTCTATTTCAGCTATTTTGGAGGCAGCGGGCTCTATGGTGCCGGTAGTGCGCCCGATGTCGGTTGGTGGGCCTATGCGCCACTCACCGCGAAGGCCTTCTCTCCCGGCCATAGTACGGATTACTGGACCCTGTCCATACTGCTTAGTGGCGTCGGCAGCGTCGGCACAGCACTCAACATTGTCGCGACCGCGATCTGCATGCGCTGCCCTGGCATGAAGTTGAGTCGTATGCCGCTTCTGGTCTGGGTCTATCTGGTTATGTCGCTCATGATCTTCGTCACCATTAGCCCACTTACCGCGGCACAGATCATGCTGATGCTCGATCGCTATCTCGGCTCGCATTTCTTCGACACACAAGCTGGCGGCTCTGCCGTGCTCTGGATGCACTTCTTCTGGATCTTTGGGCACCCGGAGGTCTATGTCCTGATCCTGCCGGCCTTCGCATTCGCGAACGAGATTATCCCCGTCTTCTCCCGAAAGGCGATCTTCGGATATCCGGCCATGGTCGCAGCTACGGTTGGTATCGGGTTTGTGAGCCTCAGCGTCTGGGCGCACCATATGTTTACCGTCGGGATGGGTGCGGGAGCGAACACATTTTTCGTACTCTCCTCCATGGCCGTCGGGATCCCGACGGGGATCAAAATCTTCAATTGGTTGGCAACGATCTGGGGAGGCAAGGTTCGCTTCACGGTCTCCATGATGTTCGCTATCGGATTTCTTTTTCAATTCCTCCTGGCTGGTCTCACCGGAATCATGCTGGCCGTCGCTCCCTTTGATTGGCAGCTCGGCAACTCCTATTTTGTAGTCGCTCACTTCCACTACGTTATAGTGGGCGGGATTCTGTTCATGCTTTTCTCGGCTTTCTATTACTGGTACCCGAAGATGACCGGCCGCATGTTGAGCGAGAAGCTGGGCAAATGGCACTTCTGGCTCTTCCTGATCGGCTTCCACCTTACCTTCGATCTTATGCATATACCGGGCATACTCGGCATGCCGCGCCGCATTTATACCTATGAGGCGGACCGGGGCTGGATGATGTGGAACCTCCTAGTTTCCAGTGGGGCCGTGGTTCAGACGATTGGGGTCCTGGTCTTCGTCTACAATCTCGTCTGGTCATACTTCAGAGGGCCGATTGCCGGGGCCGACCCTTGGGACGCGTGGACTCTTGAGTGGTCCACTGATTCGCCCCCCCCTTCTTATAACTTCGCCGTCATTCCCAGTGTGGGAAGCCGGCGTCCGCTCTGGGATCTCAAACATCCCGAGGAACCCGATAGCAACTACGAATAGAAAGGAGGAGCCCTCGTGAGCCAAACAGCCGTAATTCCGCACAGCCCAATTGAAGAATGGAAACTTCCCTCTCGCGGGATTGTGGGCATGTCGTGTCTGATCCTCGCCGAGGCCGCGATCTTCCTCATCTTCGTCGTCGCCTATGTCTATTACCTAGGCAAGAGTCTGAGTGGTCCGACGCCGCAGGAAGTCCTGACGCTTCCTGTGTTGACTACGATCTGTCTGCTATCGAGCAGCCTGACCGTACACTTCGCTGTTTCGGCTATTCGTGCAGGCAAGCGCGGGATGTGTTCGGTGTGGCTCGCGGCAACCTTGTTGCTGGGCGGAATCTTTCTAGGTGGAACGGCCCACGAGTGGTATCACCTGATCTACCACGATGGCCTCACAATTCGGACAAATCTGTTCGGTTCGACGTTTTACTCTCTGGTCGGCCTGCACGCAACCCATGTGATCGTGGGCCTCTTCATGCTGGCACTGGCTTTGATCTTTTCTCTACGGGTTGCGGTGACGAGTAAGCACACGGACCGACTGGAAGTGCTTTCGTTGTATTGGCATTTCGTGGACGGCGTATGGGTTGTCGTATTCCTGGTGGTCTACGTTCTTGGACGATGAAACGAAGTAATTTGGAGATTCCGATTGGAGCAGCGGTGAAGAGTGATCATGAGCACAGCGTAGCCGGCATCGTCCAGCTTCCTTCTTCAACGGTGTGGCCGATGGTGCTTGCCCTCGGACTCGCGCTGATGTGCATGGGCTTGGTCACCAATGTCGTCATCGGACTGCTCGGCTTGATTCTCTTCGTGTCGAGTGGCGTGGGTTGGTTTCTCCAAGTGTTGCCTCATGAGCAGCACGTAAGCATCCCGGTGCAGACCCAAGAGATCGAGATCGTCAGCTCACGAAGATCGATCGAGCGGCTTCCAACAAACGATATGCATCGCAAGCTGCTGCCCATCGAAACCTTCCATATCAGCACGGGAATCAAAGGCGGCATCGCTGGCGGCATCGCAATGATTATCCCTGCGGCTCTCTTCAGCTTAATCCGGTATCACAGCATCTGGTACGCGGCCAATCTGCTCGCTGCCGGCGGATTCGTAAGCTGGATTGGCGCGAGCGACGCATTTCTGAGCCAGTTTCATATGCAGGGACTGCTCGCAGCAATAGCGATCCACGGGCTGACATCGCTGCTGGTCGGGCTACTCTATGGAGCGATGCTGCCCATGTATCCGAGATACCCGATTGTCACTGCGGGTTTCGTGGTGCCGCTCTTGTTCACCGGCATTCTGTACTCTGTGCTCGGTGTCATCAGCCCAATTCTGAATGAGCGGATCGACTGGTTCTGGTTCGTGGTGTCGCAGGTCCTCTTCGGCCTCGTCTGCGGGTTCGTGGTCAATCTTCAGGCGAAGGTCCGCACGGCCCAGTTTCAAGCGCTGCCTTTCGCGGTCCGCGCCGGCATTCACGCAGGCAGCGACAATCCACCGCCGCAGGGCTCAGCGGAAGACGCGGACGGGAGAAATCGGCCCAGATGAATCCAGGCACTTTCAGCTTGACACTTTTGTTATCCGCCGTGTGTCTCGTGAGCACCGGGTGTAAGGACGCGCCCGGAAAGCCAAGCGTTGTCTCCGAAGCAACGAGACCGGATCAGGTACTCGATTTTCCAACACTCTACAAACAGAACTGCGCGGCCTGCCATGGGGAGCAGGGAAAAAACGGAGTGGCCGTCTCGCTTGCCAACCCGGTCTACCTGGCAGCAAGCGGAGTAGACAATATCCAGCGGATTACCGACGCAGGCGTTCCGGGCACGCTGATGCCGCCGTTCGGTAAGGCGGCTGGCGGCATGTTGACCGATCGTCAGGTTGAGATTCTTGCGCATGGCATCGTCGACACCTGGGGACGTCCCGGTGTCCTGGCCGGATCTGCGCTGCCGGGTTATACAAGCTCCGCCGCAGGGGATTCCACGCGAGGACAACAGGCGTTCACCACCTTCTGTGCGCGCTGCCATGGCAGCGACGGTGGCGGCAGCAACACGAACAAGGATGGCCAGGTCGGGTCGCTCATCGATCCTGCGTATCTCGCCCTTGTCAGCGATCAGAGTTTGCGCACTGCAATCCTCGCGGGATTTCCCGAGCAACACATGCCGGACTGGCGCTCAGACCGGACCGGCGACGGAGCGGGGCCCATGACCGACCAGGAGATTACCGACGTAGTGGCGTGGATCGCGGCACACCGCACCGCAACTCCTGGGCAGCCTTATCAGCAGCATCCGTAACTTCGGAAAATGCGCGCGGAGAAAGATTATGAGCGATCTACTGAAATATCCCGGGGAGTCGAGGAACGACTCTCTGTCACCCGAGGGGAAAGCAGCCGCGCACACCCGCCGCGCTTTCCTGTTCAAGCTGTCCATCGCGTTGAATGCCGCCGTTGGTACGGTGCTGGCCGTTCCGCTTGTGAGATACCTGCTTGGGCCATCGCTCCAGAAGGATTCGAGCGTCGGCTCCTGGATTGGTATCGGTTCCGCCAGCAAGTTTCCGATCGGGGAGACGAGACTGGTGGACTTTCAGAGTCCTGTGACTAGCCTTGGTGATGGCCAAACCGCCAAAGTCGCCTGCTGGGTTCGGCGGGTCTCGGCGCGGCAGTTTCAGGTGTTCGCGATCAATTGCGCCCATTTGGGGTGTCCAGTCCGGTGGTTCGCGCAATCGAAGCTCTTCCTGTGCCCATGCCATGGGGGCGCGTATTACGAGGATGGGTCCCGCGCCGCCGGACCGCCGGAACGCGGTCTGTTTGAATACAGGACCAAGCTCGACGGTGATCGTCTGTTGATTCACGCGGGCGAGATGCCGACGCTCGCTACGCGGGCCTCCTGTACCGAGAAACCGCTGATTCAGGTCCAACCGGCTATCAACGAGATGAGGTCGTAACCATGGCAGACCTGAAGCAGCGCGGCAAGATCGCAGGATTGAAGACGTATGAGTGGATCGAGCATCGGCTCGGGTTGATCAAGCCGCTGTCCGAAGCGGCTGCACATCCGACTCCAGCCAGCAATGCAAGCTGGATGTACGTCTTCGGAAGCGCCGCGACGGTGCTGCTCATCATGCAGGTGATGACCGGCATTCTATTGGCGCTGGTCTATTCTCCCTCCGCCAACGAAGCCTGGGGCAGCCTGCAGGTTCTCAATCACAACATCGCTCTCGGATGGTATCTGCGTGCCCTGCACGGCTGGGGTTCGGACTTCATGATTGCCATCGTGCTCATCCACATGGTCCAGGTCTTCCTCTTCGGCGCCTTCAAGTTCCCGCGAGAGTTGACGTGGATCGTTGGGGTGCTGCTTCTCCTGCTGACATTGGGTATGGCCTTTACGGGGCAGGTGTTGCGTTTCGATCAGGACGCTTATTGGGGCCTCGGCATTGGCGCATCCATCGCAAGCCGCGTTCCTCTGATCGGTGCACCCCTGGTCCATATGATTCTCGGTGGTCCTATCATCGGAGGCGCAACGCTTTCGCGCTTTTTCACTCTCCATGTGTTTGTGATTCCCGGGCTCTTGGTGGCCGGCGCAGGCGTCCATATCTGGATGACGCTTCTGCACGGCGTCAGCGAATGGCCCATGCCCGGGCGCCTGGTTCGCAAATCCACATACGAACGCGAGTATCACGAGATCAGCAAGACAGCAGGGGTTCCGTTCGTTCCGGATGCAGCGTGGAAGGATGCTGTATTCGCTGCGGCGATCATGTTTGCCGTCATGGCCTGTGCGTTCTTCTTCGGCCCCTTCGGTCCCGGCGGACAACCCGATCCAACCATCATCCAGACCGCGCCCAAGCCAGACTTCGCGTTTCTGTGGATCTATTCGGTGCTCGCATTCCTTCCTCCATCGATCGAGACCCCGGTGATGCTGATCGTGCCGGTGCTCGTCATTGCAGGCATGCTGCTGCTGCCCTTGCTGGCAAGTCAGGGAGAGCGGCACTGGACTCGGCGTCCCGTGGCCGTGCTAACGGTAGCGGTGATCGCGGTGGTCCTGGGCATCTTCACCCATTTGGGCAGATACACGCCGTGGAGTCCGATCATGAATGCGTGGACAAGTGATCCTATCCCTCCTCGATATCTGCACAATCGCACGCCGCTCGCACGTCAGGGTGCACTGGTGCTGCAGGATAAGCAGTGTCGTAACTGCCATTCCCTTGAAGGGGTCGGCGGGCAACGTGGACCAGCGCTCGATTCCATCGCCTCGCGATTGACAGAGGATCAGATGATCCGGCAGGTTTTGCAAGGCGGCGGCAATATGCCTGCGTATGGAAATGCCCTCAGCCCTTCCGAGACCAAGGCCCTGGTCGCGTTCCTCACGACGTTGCGAGGCAATGATGTTCCGCCTGCAATCGATGCGTCTCGCGACCTCTCGCGCGCAGGTCAGTCCCAGGTACCCCAACATACCGGGGCTCAACCGGTCTCGGGGACACGCTAAAGTATGTCGGACGCTGTACGGCACATCCTTGCGGATTGGTCACCTCCCATCTATTTGACTGCTTCGATTGCAATCGCAGCCTTGATCTATGTTCGTGGATGGATTGCAATCCGCAAGACTCGGCGACAGCAATTCAGCAGACTTCGACTGGTCTCCTTCTTTGGTGGACTCGCCCTGCTCTGGCTGGCAATCGGCTCACCCATGGATGGCTTCGCAGATGCATTGCTGAGCGCCCACATGGTCGAACACCTATTACTAATGTCGGTTGTCCCGCCTTTGCTGCTGTCTGGATTGCCGGTTGTGCCGTTGCTGCGTGGACTACCGAAGGTGTTTCGCCGCTTCGTGTTCGGCCCTCTAGTTCGCGTGCGTTTTTTACGCAGGTTTGCACACTGGCTTGTGAGACCGGTCGTCGCCTGGGTCGTGATGAACGTGATATTTCTGGCATGGCACGTCCCCCGAGCGTATGACTTTGCCTTGGAGCACGAATTCTGGCATGGAATAGAGCATCTTTGTTTCCTGAGCACGTCTATTTTGTTCTGGTGGTGCATCCTGCGGCCTTGGCCTGCGGCCGAGCACCGCCAGAACTGGGGGATACTGATCTATTTGATCTCAGCCGATGTCGTGAACACGCTGCTATCAGCCTTTCTCGCGTTCTGCGACCGCCCCGTGTATCGGTTTTATCTGGACCATCCGAATCCATTCCGCGTTTCGCCGCTTGAAGATCAAGTGCTTGGGGCCGTCATCATGTGGGTAATTGGATCCCTTGCTTTTCTGATTCCCGGAATCTTGATCACAGTGCATCTGCTGCGGCCGTCAGGGCTCAGCCGTAGTCTGGTCGCCGGGAGCTTGGAAACCCATATATAAAACACCTCCTCAATCCGTGTGCGGACTTCGGGGCAGGTCAGGGTGTGCGACGGTAGGCGGGCGATTGTGCGAGTACAGCTGCTCCTGCAGCCTGCGCGAACCGGGTATGCCTCACCGAATGCACAATAGAATTCGCGCAGCTTGCCGACTAGGTTCACCAGAGGGTAGCTTCCATTCGCCCCGCTTGGGCTGGAAGCATCTACAGACCGGCACCAGCCGACGTATCTGGCTGTCGAAGGATCTGCGCGTGAGGCTGGCCGAAGGCTGTCCGATAGACTTGAACACCCAAGACCGGAACTCAGTGGGGATTATCCTGTTTTGCCTGAAGTCTCGATGGCCAACTCGAAGAAGAGATCCTCACCAGCCATCGTCCTTTGCGTTCTGGCGGAGGCGTCGTCACTTTCTGCTGGTCCGAGCCACTAGCTAGTACGACCCAGCCAGCCTTTGTGCGCCCGTCACGGCGTGCCGTTTCGACGATCTTCTCGCAATCGATGTGGTGATCCCACATCCTCCACCGTCCAGACACCCGGCTCGATCCCAGCGTACTGCAGGGTCTGGATTGTTTCGATCATCACTCCGTTGCATCGCGCAAAATGGCGGCTCCAAACTCCTCGTCAACGAGAATGCCGGCGCGGTCCCGTGACACTCCGTCGTCAACCGCAGCCTTGAAGCGCTCATGAATCACCTGTTTGCTAGCCGCAACTTCGGCTGACTGGTCGGCACTGAGCGGCTCTTGCCAGTGGAATAGCTTGGCGAGGTAAGAATGACGGTGGAAAGGAAGAATGTACAGTGGTTTGTCGGATCCGTTGGTTCATGACGCCCTCTCCTGTTTGCTCAGTCCTCGGTGCTAAAAACATCCCTGTGGCGTGTTCTGTTCGCTCCATTGCGTGGTGGGTGTGTGGTGAGTGTGCCTCTCATTCAGCAGCTTTGAGTTTGACCTCCGAACCGATACCGGCGAGCAGCTCGGTCCACGACTTGACGAACGACTCGGCACCTTCTCGCTGAAGATTGGCGGCGAGTTGGTCATGATCGATACTGCCCGGGTGAACTCAGCGAGCGTCGCCTCAGCATCGCCACCATCGGCCGGCATCAGCTCGCCCAATGTGCCGTGATCGGCGAACGCAAGTAACGTCGCATCAGGCATTGTGTTGATAGTGAAAGGCGCCGCCAGCGCGCTGATGTAGAGGGTATCGGAAGCATTGGGGTCTTTGGTGCCGGTACTCGCCCAGAGTAGGCGCTGGGGACGCATTCCAGCACCTACCAGCCGCTGCCAGCGCTCCGATTCGCGCAGCTCACGGTATGCTTTATAGGTCTGTTGAGCGACTGCGATGCCGAGTCTATTCCGCAATTCTTCGGGAACTTTGCCCATCACTGCTTTATCCCAGCGGCTGATGAAGACTGACGCCACAGAACACACATCGGGATCACGGCCCGTTTGGATGCGTCGCTCGATGCCGCGCATGTACGCTTCAGCAGCCGCAATGTACTGCTCGCGCGAAAAAAGCAGTGTTACATTCACGGGCACACCGTAAAAAATGCTTTCCTCAATCGCTATCAGGCCTTCCTTAGTGCCCGGAATCTTTATAAAGAGGTTGGGTCGTCCCGCGCGAGTGTGAAGATGCCGGGCTTCGCGGAAGCTACCCGCCGCATCATGAGCGAGGAGGGGTGAAACCTCCAGCGACACCCAACCGTCGTTGCCTCCGGTCCGATCGTAAACCGGGCGAAAGAGATCGGCGGCCTGCGTCAGGTCCTCGATGGCCAACTCGAAGAAGAGGTTCTCGCCGGCCATGCCTTCCTTTGTCTTCTGGCGGATGGCATCATCATAAGAGGTTGAGTTTTGATTGCATGGTCGAAGACGGTAGGGTTGGACGTGAGGCCGGTGATCGAGAGTTCGTCGATGTAGCGGCTCAGTGTTCCACTCGTAAGGAGCCCGCGCGTGATGTTGTCAAGCCAGAGGCTTTGGCCGAGGTCATGCAGATGCTGAGTCGGTGCCATTTTCTATTTCCCCGTACGTGTCAATGCTTTGCCAGAATGGAATACGACGGCCGGTTCGCCAGGGTGGTGGTCATGCTCAGTGATTGAGTACATCGTTGTTGGCGGCCGTAGTGCCGCATTTGTGGACGCCGGTGACAGTCCCGTGACCGATCGCACTGCGATAGTGCCAAGACACGGCGGTACCCGCGGGAATCGTCTCGAACGATGATGCTTTCTTGGTAGGCATTACGGTTCCCTCCTGGTTTAATAATCCATTGCTCGGCGACACAGTCGCTAGGGCAGGAGATGACAAACCCGCGCTGCACCTGCTCGGGTCCATCTGAATCATTTCAGACTCCGTCTACGCCAGCTGGCTTGCGACCGCTGGCTCTGCGGCTGCAGGCGGCGTCGGCTTTGCGATACCGCAGAGAGGCTTACGGACTTCTATTTGCCCGTTCTGAACGCGAACCTGGAGACATGGTTGGGGATGAACAGCCGGTCCGTCGAGTACCCGGCCATCCTCCAGCGCAAACCTGGATTTGTGCCATGGGCAGACGATGCTGTCGCCGACCAATTTGCCTTCCGAGAGCGGCCCGCTGAAATGAGAGCAGGTCTCTGCCAGCGCAAATATCCGATCTCCACGCCGAACCAGCAAGATAGGCACTCCATCGTGTTCGGCGCGGGTCGGCTTAGCCTCTGCCAAGTCGGCCTCCGACATGACGGGAACGAAGTCCGGCGGGAACGTCTCGCCATCAGTGCGATCGACACCCACTCGGTAGTCATAGACCATCTTGCCACCGAGATGCGCGGCGTATGTCATCAGCCCGTATCCCAACCCGGCCAAGACACGTCCGCTCGTCCGTGACTTCCGCTTGCGGAGAATGAGAGAAGTCGCAAAGAGCGCTGTAGCAGAGACATTCAGCAGCCCGTGAATCATACCGAGGCGGCGTGCGGGGGCATCTGCATCTTGCCAATCAGTCACACCGGTTACAGCCGCGCCTACTGCGCCGGCCAGCCCTATCCCGATGGACGCATCAGCGGCCACGGCAAACTCGCGCTTGCTGCTCATCAAATCAAGGCCATCGCATACAAGCGCGACAGTCCAGGCACCGATAGGGATATCCGTAAGTATTACGTGGAGCGGCTCGCCAATCCAGGTGCCGTTCAGAAAATTCTTAACTGCTTGGCCTCGCTCACCCCCACTGGCGAACGCTTTGTGGACGAGCTTCTGTAGGCTCTCCTCGATTGGTTTCAGCTGTGGTATCCGCGATTCTTCACAATCAACGCCACCAGTGATGTCCGGGGTTGTCGCCATTTCTCCTCCTGCTGCAATCGCCAGCCTACCCATGATGAGATGCTCATTTAGGAATTCACGGGCGGAGGCGGCTCCCGCTTTGGGCTTTGAGCAAAAAATGTCAAGTTGGAAGCTACCCTCTGGTGGATCTCTTCCGTGAGCTGCGCAAGCTTTACGGCGCGGTCAATCAGTCAGAACTCCATCGAACAGCCAGAACTACATTGAACGCGACTTGCGGGTCACAGCAGGCTCTTAAAGATGATGCCGCTCACGACTAGCTTCCCACTCTTACGCGGTGTTATTAGGTGCATATCCCGGATGCTTTCATCCCCTGGAGCTTCTCGGCGTCTGGTCAAAAGACGGTCAACGCCATGCAGCCAATGCAGCAAACCACTGCCTACACAGGTTCGAGACGTTTGTGAGGTTCAGGCGGGAGCGTAACGTAAATAGAATCTTCCGGCTTTACTTCACCGGAGGTCTTTACGACGGCCATAATGCCGGCCTTACGCACGAGTGTGCCGTCCTCCGCTCGATCCACGACTGCGCTTAACAAGCCGGGTTGAAAGCTGTTGATCTGGCCACACGGGCTGCGGAGACCTGTCACAACGACCACGGCTTCGTTTCCCAATGCCAGGAGCGTTCCCACTGGAAGGGAAAGAAGATCAATCCCCCGCGTGGTCACATTTTCACCCATTTGGCCTGGTAGAACTGAAAATCCGGAACGAGACAGCTCTTCAAAGAGTTCTTCCTGAAGCAGGTGGACTTGCCGCAAGTTCGGCCGGGTCGGGTCTTTCAGGGCATCCCAGCGATGCTTCACGGTAGCTCCCATGTGCGCATCGCCTTCTACACCTAGCCCCGCGATTAGCCGAATGCTGGGTTTGACCGGCTTGCTGAAACCGTGTGTCGCATCGCAGCTAACGGACTTCACTACGCCTCGCATGACTGCCCTCCCCGATAACTGACAAAGCAGAGTTGATAAGGTGAGGAGAGATGCTTTTAGGAGACGGGTATGCCGCTCGTGCTGCTCGATATGCCATCTACCGCTTGGCCGTCAGTATACGCGCGACGGTGAAAAAGCAGTCTGCGGGTATGGAACTCAACACGTTCTGGATCGATCGATACAGCTCACCATACTCCTGCGGTTGAGCTTAGCAAAGTAGAGGAGTGGCGCAGCGAAGCTGCAGATCAGTCCGGAAAGCTACAGCAAGCTCGGAGGATACTTACCTCTTTTCCAGCACCCTCCTCGGCTCCTTTGGCTCATTCAGCGCCGATGCAATCTGTTCTCCCGCCTTAAATTTTCCAATCACCTCGATGATGTACGCCGCCGTCCCCTCAATCGTCAGGTCCGTCTGTCCTGCCACATGTGGAGTCACAAATACCTGCGGCAGCGTCAGCAGCGGATTATCTGCCTGCACCGGCTCATGTTCCAGTACATCCAGTCCCGCTGCGCCGATGTGCCCACTCTTTACCGCGTCATAAAGCGCTTTCTCATCGATTAGCGAACCGCGGGCAATATTCACCAGTGCCGCTCCTCTCTTCATGGCCGCCAGCACTGCTGCGTCGATCATGTACTCGGTCTCCTTGGTCGCGCGGACGCTCAGCACGACAAAATCCGCTTCGGCCACGGCCTCCTTCAACTCCCGTAGCGGTCGCGTCGGGATCTCTTTCGGCGCATGTAGCGGATCCAGATCCACCGCAGTCAGCCGCACCCCAAACGGCAGCAACCGTCGTGCGATCTTCGCTCCGATGCTCCCCGGCCCAACAATGCACACGGTCTTCTGCACCAGCGATGGGCTCGCTTCCGGCTTACGCATGGAGCTATCACGGATCGATGCCAAGGCCACTCCCAGACGGCGCGCCGCCGCCAACAATAACAGCACAGCATATTCCGCCACCGAATCCGCATTCCCCGTCACATCTCCCGGCGAGTAGGACACCCACACACCCATCTCCGTCGCAGCATCAATGTCCACCGTCTCGTAGCCATCGCTCAGGGTCTGAATCAGCAGTAGCTTCGGCAGGTTTCCCAATACCTCCCGGGTCACCGGTCCCAGCGCCAGCAGCACTTCGATCCCGTCCACCGTCGTCGGCTTGCCCGGTTGCCACTGCAGCAACGTGTCGTCTGGCAATCCCTTCTTCAAGTGATCAAGGATGGCATCGGTGTACTCACTCGAAGGAGCGCCAAAAGCAATCTTCACGAAGAACCTCTCTCTGGACGGCAGCGGGCGAGAACCGGCAAGCCGACTCACGATTTGAAATGAGATGCCCATTTTTGGCGGAGCGGCTTCCACTCCGGACGCCGAGCTAGATATCAGGTGGGATGTCTGGTCTCTCAAACGATGGAAGCCCGATCTCGCCGCGGGATTCCAATCGCGCGAGCAGGAGATAGAAATACAGCATTCCGCGCTGCGGCCCGAGCGCGCTCAGTACGGCCTGGGTATCGAACGGGACTGATCCCGCG
>JAABUZ0100005314.1_pt1 | contig 16999 bp, 14 predicted proteins | sample 5562091 | NCBI WGS metagenome assembly JAABUZ01 (sample SAMN12813069, study PRJNA571459) | rock metagenome | isolation source: Antarctica rocks | place: Antarctica: Victoria Land, Linnaeus Terrace sud | collected 2015-12-21
CGGAGAACCCGCCACTGGCCTTCGTCAGCACCGTCAAGATCAAGCAGCACGGCTTCTGCGAGGCGATGGACACCGAGGAGTCGTTCCGGCACTGGATCCGGGTGCTCCAAGAACGCAAGGTCCTGCCACCGCGCACCTAGCGCCCGGCCGCCCGCCCGAGCTACCTGTCCCGCTGACCGACCCACCACCTGCACCACGTCACCCCTTCCCCCACCCGCACCCCGGCCGGCACCGCGACCGGCGCCACTCGCCCAGGAGGACCCATGACCGAGCCCGCTGTTCCCGCCCTCACCGAGGTGTTGAAGGACGCACCCAGCAACTGGGGCAAGTGGGGCCCCGACGACGAGGTCGGGTCGCTGAACTACCTGGGCCCGGAGCAGGTCCTCGCCGCCGTCGCCCTGGTCCGCTCAGGCAAGGTCTTTACGCTTCAGCGGCTGATCGGTGATTCGAAGGGCGACCCGGTCTGGCCGGGCCGCACCCCTGCCGAGCGCACGCAGATCCTCGACGAGTCGAGCTGGGACGGCCCGGACGCCCCGGCCTTCCCCGGCGGCCTGCACTACGCCGACGACAAGATCAGCGCCTTTCTGCAGGGCTCGACGCAGTACGACGCCCTCGGCCACGTCTGGTTCGACGGCCAGCTCTGGAACGGCTACGACGCCAGGACGACCGTCGGCGGCCTCGACAAGGCCAGCGTCGAGCCGATCGCCGAGCGCGGCGTCGTCGGTCGCGCGGTCCTTCTTGACATAGCGCGCTTCCAGGGCAAGGCCAACCTGGCGGCAGCGGAGACTTTCACCCACGAGGACCTGCTGGAGTGCGCGAAGGCCCAGGGCGCCGAGATCCACAAGCGCGACATCCTGATCATCCGGACCAACTTCCTGCAGCTGTTCTTCGACCTCGGGGACAAGTTCTACGAGGGCTTCTGCGAGCCGGGCCTGGTCTACAGCCCCGAGCTGGTCCAGTGGTTCCAGGACATGGAGATCCCCAACCTGGTGACCGACACCATCGCCAACGAGGTCACCACCGACCCCAACAACGGCGTCGCCCTGACCTTGCACAACGCGCTGATGCGCAACCTCGGCATCACCCTGACCGAGATCGCCAACGTCGAGAAACTCGCCGACGACTGCGCCGAGGACGGGCGGTATGAGTTCCTCTACGTCGCCGCGCCGCTCAAGGTCGCCCAGGGCAGCGGCTCGCCCGTCAACCCCGTCGTCATCAAGTAGAGGCGCCTGCTGTGACCACGTACGACGACCGACCCTGGCTGGCGCTGTACGGCGACTCGCCGGCGGACTACACGATCGAGTTCGAGAACGCCCTCGACATGTTCGAGGCGGGCCTCGCGGCTGACCCCGACGGCATCGCGATCCGCTACTTCGACGGGGCGCTCACCCGCCGGGAGCTCGACGAGCAGAGCGATGCGCTGGCCAGCGGCCTGCTGGCCAACGGGTTCGAGGCCGGTGACCGGTTGGCGGTCTACCTGCAGAACGTCCCGCAGTTCGTCATCTGCATGGTGGCTACCTGGAAGGCCGGCGGGGTGATGGTCTCCATCAACCCGATGAGCCGGGTGCGTGAGCTGTCCTACCTGCTCAAGGACTCCGGGGCGAAGGTGCTGGTGGCTCTCGAGGCGCTCTATGACGAGGTCGGCCGCGGCGTGGTCCCGGACACCGACGTCCAGCTCGTCCTGACGACCAGCGAGCTGGAGTACCAGACGCGGGCCGACGAGCGGCTGTTCAAGGGCATCACCCGGCAGCGGCACGAGGGCACGACCGACGTCAGCGAGCTGATCGAGCAGCACCGCGGCGAGGTCCCGCCGCCGGTGCAGTTCGCGGCCGACGACGTCGCGTTCCTCACCTACACCTCGGGCACCACCGGCGTCCCCAAGGGGGCGATGAACACCCACCGCAACGTCGTCTTCACGGCGCAGGTCTACCGCGACTGGACCAGGGCCGACGCCGACGCCGTCATCCTGGGCATCGCGCCGCTGTTTCACATCACCGGCCTGATCGGCCACATCGCGGTGAGCCTGCTGGCGCCGTGCACGCTGGTGCTGGCGTACCGCTTCGAGCCGCAGGTGGTGCTCGACGCGCTGGTCGAGCACCGGCCGACCTTTTCGGTCGGCGCGATCACGGCGTTCAGCGCCCTGCTCAACGCGCCCGGCTTCACCAAGGACCACTTCTCGTCGTTCACCTCGATCTTCTCCGGCGGCGCGGCCATCTCGCCGACGGCGGAGAAGAACTTCTTCGACGCGACCGGCCGGCAGGTGCACAACATCTACGGCCTGACCGAGACGACGTCGCCGATGACGACGACGCCGATCGGTGCCGACGCGCCGGTCGACCCGACCTCGGGCGCCCTGTCGGTCGGCCTGCCGGCGCCCAGCACGATCGTGCGGATCATCGACGACGAGGGCACGCCGGTCCCGCTCGGGGAGGTCGGCGAGATCCTCGCCGACGGCCCGCAGGTGGTCGCCGGCTACTGGGGCAAGCCCGACGAGACAGCGGCCAACCTCCCGGGCGGCGCGCTCAGGACCGGTGACGTCGGCTTCATGAACCCCGAGGGCTGGGTCTTCATCGTCGACCGCAAGAAGGACATGATCAACGCGTCCGGTTACAAGGTGTGGCCGCGCGAGGTCGAGGACGTGTTGGCCGAACACCCGGCGGTCCGCGAGTCCGCGGTCGTGGGGGTGCCCGATGAGAAGCGCGGCGAGACGGTCAAGGCCTACGTCAGCGTCAAAGCCGGAGCGCAGGTGACGCCGGAGGAGCTCATCGCGCACTGCAAGGCGCGGATGGCGGCCTACAAGTACCCGCGGCAGGTCGAGTTCATCGACGAGCTGCCCAAGACGGTTACCGGGAAGATCCTCCGGCGTGAGCTACGGAGCTAGCCCTCGGCGTGGCCGCCCGCCGAGCGCCGACCTAACGAACGTCTGAGGAGAACCCACGCGATGAAAGCGCCCTGCTCACCCAGTACCGCCAGGACTTCACCGTCGAGAGCGTCCCCGACCCTGTGATCACCTCACCGAACGACGTGATCATCCGCGTCGGTGCGGCCGGCTTCTGCCGCACCGACATTCACCTGTGGGACGGTCAGTTCGACGCCATGCAGAAGGGTGCCGGCGTCGATCTGCCCTTCGTCTGCGGTCACGAGACGGCTGGCTGGGTCGCCGAGGTCGGCGCAGGTGTCACGCACGTCGCCGTGGGTGATGCGGTGCTGCTTCACCCCCTCGCGACGTGCGGGTACTGCAAGGCCTGCCGAGCCGGCGACGACATGCACTGCACCGCGGGGGTGTTCCCGGGTGTGCTGGCCCCAGGGGGCTTCGCCGAGTTCGTCAAGACCAACGCCCGCGCCGTCGTGCCGCTCAAGGGGGGACTCACCCCGGTCGACGTCGCCCCGCTCGGGGATGCAGGTCTGACGGCCTACCGGGCGGTGCGCAAGGCTCTCCCCCTCGCGGTGCCCGGGACGCGCACCGTCGTCCTCGGCGCCGGTGGGCTCGGCCACATCGGTATCCAGGCCCTGCGAGCCCTATCGCAGACCGAGATCATCGTGGTCGATCGCAACCCCGAGGCCCTGGACCATGCGCGCGGCTGGGGCGCCGACCACGTGGTGGTGTCGAAGCAGGACCGCTCGCATGTGCAGGAGGTCCGTGACCTGACCGACGGCGCCGGCGCCGAGGTCGTGCTCGACTACGTCGGTGAGGGCGGTGCGGAGCGCGACGGTGTCGAGCTGCTCGGCGCCAACGGCGTGGACTTCCTCGTCGGCTACGGCGGCCGGCTGGACGTCGAGATCCTGAGCGAGGCGCTCTTCCCGGAGACCAGCTTCGTCGGCAACATCTGCGGCAACTACAACGAGCTGGTGGAACTGGTCGCGCTCGCCGCCCGCGGAGCGGTCACGCTCACCACGACGACCTTCCCCCTGGAGGGCGTCAACGAGGCCCTGCACGCGCTCGACGAGGGCCGGATGATCGGCCGCGGCGGCTCATCCCCAACCCGAGCTAAGGAGTGGACATGTTCACGGTGACTTTCGTGCTGCACGAGAAGAGCGGCCTGGACCGCGCTGACGCGCTGCGCTACTGGCGCGACACCCACGGCCCGATCATCACCAAGGTGCCGGGGGTGCGACGCTACGTGCAGCAGCACGCGGTGGGGGCCCCCGACGGAGGGCAGCCCCCCTTCCTCGGTGTCGCGAGCCTGTCCTTCGACGACCAGGAGTCGTTCGGGGCAGCGGCGAGCTCGCCCGAGTTCGCCGCCGCGCTCGCCGACCTGCCCAACTTCGCCGACGCGAGCCGGTTGCCGACGGCCTTCACCGAGGACGTCGTCGTCGTCGGCTGAGCCGCCGACCGCAGACAGGCAGCCGCTGAAGGAGGAGAACGTGAGCGTAGCGACGACTGTAAGCAGGCCATCCGGTGGCGAGGACGACTGGGGATCCGTCCCACAGGACCACGGCGCCGCTCTGGCGTCGGTCGAGAACGGTGAAGCGGTCGGCATCCCCTCGCTGGGCGGAATGCTGCGCGGGGTGACGCTGGCGCTGGCGCAGGCCCGACCGGTCAGCCGCGAGGCGACCCGGCTGGCCCGTGACGTCACGCGCATCGTCGGTGGCACCGGGCAGTTCCTGCCGTCGCCGAAGGACAAGCGGTTCGCCGACCCGGCATGGTCGCATAACCCTGTCTACCGCCGGCTGAGCCAGTGCTACCTCGCTGCCGGGGGTGCGGCGAGCCGGCTGGTGGACGACCTGGAGGCCCAGCAGCGGGACTGGCACGACGTCGAACGAGCGCGCTTCGCCGTCAACGCGCTCACCAGCGCGCTGGCGCCGACGAATACCCTGCCGGGCAACCCCGCGGCACTCAAGCGCGCCTTCGACACCGGCGGGGTCAGCCTGCTGCGCGGGCTCGGGCACGTTGCCCACGACGTGCGGCACAACGGCGGCATGCCCTCGCAGACCGACCGCTCCGCTTTCACCGTCGGCCAGGACCTGGCGCTGACGCCCGGCGCGGTGATCGCCCGGACCGAGGTCGCGGAGCTCATCCAGTACTCGCCGAGCACCCCGACCGTGCGTTCGCGGCCGGTCCTGGTGATCCCGCCGCCGATCGGCCGCTACTACTTCCTCGACCTGCGGCCCGGACGCAGCTTCGTCGAGTACGCCGTCGGCCAGGGCCTGCAGGTCTTCATGCTCAGCTGGCGCAACCCCCAGCAGGAGCAGGCCGACTGGGGCATGGACACCTACGCCGCCGGGATCCTCGCCGCCGTCGAGGCCGTGCGCGAGGTCACGGGCTCCGACGACGTGAACACGATCGGCTTCTGCGCCGGCGGCATCCTCATGTCGACGCTGCTGAGCCACCTGGCGCAGTCGGGCCCGCCGCTGGTGCACAGCGCGTCGTACGGCGTGACCCTGCTCGACTTCGACAGCGAGGCGCCGATCGGGGCGTTCTCCGCGCCGCGGATGCTGGAGCTGGCCCGCCGCGACAGCCGGCGCCGCGGCATCATCTCCGCGCAGTCGATGGGCACGGTCTTCGCCTGGATGCGGCCCGACGACCTCATTTTCAACTATGTGGTCAACAACTGGCTGTTGGGCGAGGACCCGCCGGTGTTCGACATCCTGGCGTGGAACGCGGACGGGACGAACCTGCCGGCGCGCCTGCACGAGCAGTTCCTGCGGATCTTCCGCACCAACGGGCTGACCCGACCAGGAGCCCTGTCGGTGCTGGGGACGCCCGTCGACCTGTCACGCATCGACCTGCCCACGTTCGTCACGGGAGCCGTGAACGACCACCTCACGCCGTGGACCGGCTGCTACCGCACAACCGAGCTGCTGTCCGGGCCCAGCACGTTCGTGCTCAGCAACGCCGGGCACGTCGCCAGCCTGGTCAACCCGCCCGGCAACCCCAAAGCCAGCTACTGGGTCGGCGGCGAACCCGGCGGAGACCCCCAGACGTGGCGGTCGGGGGCCGAGCAGCGCACCGGCAGCTGGTGGGAGGCCTGGTCGCAGTGGGTGCTGGAGCGCTCGGGGGAGGAGGTCCCCGCGCCAGTAGGCCTGGGCAGCGACCGCTTCCCCGTGCTGGAACCCGCGCCGGGTTCGTACGTGCTGGACCGCGCGCCCCGGTGAGCGCGCAGCAGCTGCACGCCCGCCCGACAGGCGGCCCGCCCGGTCTGGCTCTGGCCGCCCTCGAGGAGCACCTGCGCCAGGCGCTCCCGGGACTGCTGCACGGCCGGCTGTCCGCGCAGCTGGTGGCGGGCGGGCGGTCCAACCTGACGTACCTGGTCACCGACGGCCGGGACCGTTGGGTGCTGCGCCGGCCGCCGCTCGGCCACGTCCTCGAGACCGCCCACGACATGGGGCGCGAGCACCGGCTGCTCGCCGCCCTGTCGCCGACCGACGTCCCCGTCCCGCGGCCGCTGCTGCTGGCCGGTCCGGAGGTAATCGGGGCGCCGTTCTACCTCATGGAGTTCGCCGACGGGCAGGTGCTGCGCGACCGGCCCCAGCTCGAGCGGCTGGACGCCGCCGCCGCGACGGCGCTAGCGGACGAGCTGGTCGAAGTCCTCGTCCGCCTGCACCGGCTCGATCCGGAGCAGGTGGGGCTCGGCGACCTGGGACGGCCCGAGGGCTACCTCGAGCGGCAGCTGCGACGCTGGGCACGCCAGCTTGAGTCCTCGCACAGCCGCGACCTGCCCGAGCTGGGGCGACTCGCCCAGCGGCTCGGGGACCAGCTGCCGGTCAGCCAGGCGGCCTCGATCGTTCACGGCGACTACCGCCTGGACAACGTGGTGGTCGACCCCGGACGCGGGCACATCGTGGCGGTCCTGGACTGGGAGATGGCCACCCTGGGCGACCCGCTCGCCGACGTCGCCTCGACCGTCGTGTGGTGGGACGGCATGCGCGGCCTGGACAGCCCGGTCGCCGCGGTCCCGGCCGACGTGCCGGGCTTCCCCGACAGCGCGCACCTGCTCGCGGCGTACGGCCGGCAGAGCACCCTGGACCTGGCGCCGCTGCCCTGGTACCTCGGCTTCGCGTTCTTCAAGATCGCAGCGATCTTCGAGGGGATCCACTTCCGCACGCAGCAGGGCCTCACCGTGGGCGAGGGCTTCGAGCGCCTAGGCGACATGGTTCCCGCCCTGGTCGAACGAGGCCATGCCGCACTCGGCCCGCCGTGACCAGGCCCGAGCTTCCCCGACCCGAGGTACGCCGGTTCGAGGTACGCCGACTCGAGGTACGCCGACTCGAGGTACGCCGCCAGACCGCCCTGCGCCTGCGCTCGACCACCGACAGAGGGACAACGCCGTGACCGAGGCTTTCGACCACCCACTCCCGCAGCCGTCCGCCCGGGCCCGCGAGCTGCACGGGCGGATGGTGGTGTTCATGCGCGAGCAGGTCCTGCCGGCGGAGGCCGAGTACCTCTCGCACCGACGGTCCGCAGGAGCGGACGACCACGCCGTCCCACCCGTGGTCGAGCGGCTGAAGAAGGAGGCCCAGCAGCAGGGCCTGTGGAACCTGTTCCTACCGGCCGAGTCGGGGCTGACGCAGCTGGAGTACGCGCCGATCGCCGAGCTGTCGGGGTGGAGCAACGACCTAGCGCCCGAGGCGATCAACTGCCAGGCCCCGGACACCGGCAACATGGAGCTGCTTCACTTGCTCGGCACCGAGGAGCAGAAGCGCAGCTGGCTCGAGCCGCTGCTGGCCGGCGAGATCCGGTCCGCCTTCGCGATGACCGAGCCGGACGTCGCCAGCAGCGACGCGACCAACATCGCCACCCGGATCGAGCGGGACGGCGACGAGTACGTCATCTCCGGACGAAAGTGGTGGACCAGTGGAGCGATGGACCCGCGCTGCGCCGTGCTGATCGTCATGGGCAAGACCGACCCCACTGCTCCTCCCCACCGTCAGCAGACGATGGTCATCGTCCCGACCGACACGGCAGGGGTCACCGTCGTCCGGGACTACCCGGTGTTCGGTCACCACGACCAGCACGGGCACGCCGAGGTCCGCTTCGACAGTGCCCGGGTGCCGGTGACCAACGTGGTCGGTGAGGAGGGCGGCGGTTTTGCCGCCGCGCAGGCACGGCTCGGCCCGGGCCGGATCCACCACTGCATGCGCGCCCTGGGCGCAGCGGAGCGGGCGTTGGCACTGATGGTCGCCCGGGCCAAGGGCCGGGTGGCGTTCGGCGGTCCGCTCGCCGACCAGGGCGTCGTGCGGCAGCAGATCGCCGAGTCGCGGCTGGAGATCGAGCAGGCCCGGCTGCTGTGCCACCGCGCCTGCCACGTCATCGACACGGCGGGGAACAAGGCGGCCCGCGACCTGGTCGCGATGGCAAAGGTCGCCGTCCCCCGGGCCGCCACCGCGGTCATCGACCGCGCCATCCAGGTGCACGGAGGCGCCGGCGTCACCGACACCACCCCGTTGGCCGCCATGTACGGCTGGCACCGCGCCATGCGCCTGTTCGACGGCCCCGACGAGGTGCACCTGCGCTCAATCGCCAAGGCCGAGCTTGGCCGCGCCCCGGTCCTGCCGCCCGGGCCGGTCGCGCTGTGACCGCGCCGGAGCAGCGCGGCAGGACGACCCTCGCCGGGCTGACCTTGCTGATGTCGGGGGGCAGCCGCGGCATCGGCCTGGCTATTGCCCTGCGCGCCGCGGGGGACGGTGCCAACGTCGTCCTGCTCGCCAAGACCGCGGAACCGCACCCTCGCCTGGAGGGGACCGTCCACACCGCTGCGGCGCAGGTGGAGGCCGCCGGCGGGCAGGCGCTCGCCGTCGTCGGCGACGTGCGCAACGACGACGACGTCGCGAGCGCCGTCGACCTGGCCGCCGACCGGTTTGGCGGCATCGACATCGTGGTGAACAACGCGAGCGCGCTGGACCTGCGCCCCACCCGCGAGATCGACATGAAGAAGTACGACCTGATGCAGGACATCAACGCCCGTGGCACGTTCCTGCTCTCCAAGACCGCGATCCCGCACCTGGAGCGCAGTGCGCACGCGCACGTGCTGACCCTGTCCCCGCCGCTGGACCTGCGACCGAGGTGGGCCGGCACATACCTGGCCTACACCATGGCCAAGTACGGGATGAGCCTGGTGACGCTGGGCCTCGCGGAGGAGCTGCGCGACGCCGGGATCGCAGCGAACTCCCTGTGGCCGCGCACCACGATCGCGACCGCAGCCGTGGCGAACCTGCTCGGCGGTGACCAGGCCGTGGCCAGGTCGCGGACCCCAGCGATCATGGCTGATGCGGCCCACGCAGTGCTGGTGCGCGACCCCCGGACCTGCACCGGCCAGTTCCTGCTCGACGAGCAGGTGCTGGCCCAGCAGGGTGTGACCGACCTCGACCGCTACCGGGCCGTGCCCGGCAGCGGACCGCTGGAGACCGACCTGTTCCTCGACCCGCTGGTGATCGGCGCGTGACCGGCGTCCGCTACGAGCTCGCCTCCGGCGCGGCGCGGATCACCCTGGCCGCACCCGACCGGGGCAACGCCCTCGACCAGGACCTGGCTGCTGCGCTGCTCGACGCGGTGCGCAGGGCCAGGACCGACGACGCCCGCGTCGTCGTGCTCCGGGGGGAGGGCCGGGCGTTCTGCGTCGGCGGTGACGTCGGGTCCTTCGCCGCCGCGGAGAACCGCGAGCACATGGTCGACGACCTCGCCGAGACCCTGCACCGCACGGTCAGCGACCTGTACCGCATGGACGCGATCGTCGTGTCCGCCGTGCAGGGCGTAGCGGCCGGTGCCGGGGTGCCGCTGGCCGCCGCCGCCGACATCGTCCTGGCCGCTGCCTCGGCGCGCTTCACCCTCGCCTACACGCGGATCGGCCTCTCCCCGGACGGCGGCAGCTCGCTGCTTACCGCCAGCCTCGGCCTGCACCGCGCCCTGCACCTGGCACTGCTCAACCCGATGCTGACCGCCGAGCAGGCGCGCGCCGCCGGCCTGGTCGCCGAGGTGCATCCCGACGACGAGCTCGACGCGGCCGTCGACACCGTCGTCGACCAGCTGCTCGCCGGCTCGCGCACCGCCCAGGTCGCCGCCAAGCGCCTGCTGCGCGAGGTCGCCCTCCCCTGGGCGGAGGGCGCGCTGCGGCGCGAGACGCTGTCGATCCGCGCCTGCGCCGCCGGCCCCGACGGTCGCGAGGGCGTCGACGCGTTCGTCGCCAAGCGGCAGCCGACCTACCCGAGCACCCGGCAGTGACGGGGCCTGGAGGAGCAGCCCAGCCCGGCGCGCCGGCGGTCCGTCGTCTTCGGCTGGGCCGGACGACGGTCCGCGTCGCCACCGTCGGTGAGGGCCCCGACGTGCTCCTGCTCAACGGCATCGGCGGGAACATCGAGATGTGGGAGCCGGTGGTGCGCCGGATCCCCGGCCGCCGAATCGACATGCCCGGCACCGGGGAGTCGGTCGCGTTGCGCCGGGCCGTCCGGATGCGCGGCTACGCCGCCTTGGTCGTGCGCCTGCTCGACGCGCTCGAGATCGACCGTACTGACGTGCTGGGCTACTCCTGGGGCGGCGCGCTCGCCCAGGAGCTCGCGCACCGGGCCCCCGACCGGGTCGGCGCCGTGGTGCTCGCGGCAACGACGCCCGGGATCGGCGGCCAGCCGCCCGCACCGTGGGTCATCGCTCTCATGGCGACGCCCATGCGCTACTACTCCCGCACCTACCTGCGCGTCGTCGCGCCGCTGGTGTTCGGCAGCGCCCCCGACAAGGCAGCCGACTCGACGCACGGCGAGGCCCGGCTGCGCAAGCCGCCGAGCCTGCTCGGGTACAGCCAGCAGCTGTACGCGATCTCGGGCTGGTCCAGCCGCTCCTACCTGCGCAGCCTCAGCGCCCCCGTCCTGGTTCTTGCCGGCACGCACGACCCGCTGGTCCCCGTCCGCAACGCCCGGATCCTCGCGCGGAGCATCCCGGGCGCGCGGCTGCAGCTCGTGGACGGCGGTCACCTGTTCCTGCTCGAGCAGCCCGACGAGGGCTGCCGCGCCGTCGTCGAGTTCCTCGACGACCGCGACCGCGCACGGGCGCCGGCGTCACCCAGCCGGTAGGTCCGCAGGCTCGGCTCCGCGATGGGCGGCTGGGCGGCCGCTGCGCCGCTCGTCGCCTCCACCAGCTCGCGCAGCTCCTCGCCCAGGTGACCGGCCATGACGTCGACGTCAGGGACGAACTCGCGCCGTGACGTCCGCGGACAGCGGACACGGTGATCGACATCTCGGCTGGAGGTCTGCCCGCACCGGCAGCCCGCTCGCTGCCCCGGCAGAAGGCCCTGCCGGGCTGCATCAGCGGATCGTCTGGTGGCGCCGAGTTCGTCAGAGGCTGCGAAGGACGCGATGCCGGTCGGCGGCCGAGCGCTGGGAGATCGCCGCCATCGGAACCAGCGCCTCGAACGCGTGGGGAACCTGGGGGTGCAGGTGCAGCTCGGTGCTGACGCCTGCGGCCACCAGCCGCTGCGCGTAAGCCAGGTCCTCGTCCCGGAAGATGTCGAGCTCGCCCACCTCGATGTACGCGGGTGGGAGCGCGGTGAAGTCCTCCAGCCTGGCCGCCGCGGCGTACGGCGAGACGTCTAGCCCACCGGCGGCGTGGTTGCGGTTGCCGCTCGGTGAGCGGTGACTGCGGTCGGGCACATCGTTCAAACGGCGTTGAGAAGCTTCCGCCGGCCTGTCAAGGGCGGGGCTGCCCTGCTGCAAGCACAGCTCGCCCCAGCGTCATGATCTCCGACGTCAGGGTGTCTCGTTCGCGCAGTCGACGATCTCGCAGCAAGGGCATTGGGAAGACCCAGGCAGGCGTTCACCAACACCCGGGCGTCGCTGTCATCGAGTCCCAGTCGTGCTCGGCGGAGTAGCGCGACCCATTCCGCGACGTAGTCGTGTTGTGCCCGGCGGTACTGGTCCTGCTGCTCGACGGGCAGGTGAACGGTCTCGGTCAGCATCGCGGCGCCACTGCGCTGGTCCAGGGCCAGGGCCGCTGGGACGTTCGGCAGCGCGCATGAGGCGTTCTGGGCCGCGGCCGGCAAGGCCCACGGTGACGGCGGCGGCACCCGCGCCCTTGGTCGAGGTCCTGCTGCTGCACCGCCACCACGCCCACGCCCACGTCGTCGCGCTCGAGACCCGCAACACGCCCAGCAGCAAGCGACCGCCGCCGCAGCAGCTACCGCCTCGCGCACGCCCGCAACAAGCGGACCGCGAATGCGTGACGCTTTCTTCCACGGCCTAAACAGGTACGGCAACGCGGCAACGAACTGACCGGGATGCACTGCGAATGCTGCCGCTCCTATGGCCAGTTATCGAACCCCGTCCAGTGCTTGACGGAAGGCGGTGGCGAGGTCTTCGATCAGCACGGCGCCGCTGGGAGTGGCGCCGAGGGTCCAGGCGAAGCCGTGCAGCATGCCGTCGTAGCGCTTCGCGGTGACGTCGACCCCTGCGGTGCGCAGGTTGGCGGCGTAGGCCTCGCCTTCATCGCGCAGCGGGTCGAACTCGGCAGTGGCGACGAAGGCCGGGGGCAGACCAGCGAGGTCGTCGGCACGGGCCGGGCAGGCGAACGCGTCCTTGCGGAGTTCCTGGGCACCGAGGTAATGCGCCCAGAACCACTGCATGGAGCCCTTGGTGAGCAGATACCCCTCGCCATTCTGATCATAGGACTCGGTCGTGAAGTTGAAGTCGGTCGCTGGGTAGAGCAACAGCTGCGCGGCGAGGCGAGGGCCCTGACGGTCGCGGGCGGCGATCGCGACGGCGGCAGCGAGGTTCCCGCCGGCACTGTCGCCGCAGGTCGCGATGCGCTCAGGGTCGCCGCCAAGCTCGGCGGCGTGCTCGGCAACCCAGGCGGTCGCGGCGTAGCTGTCGTCGAACGCGGCAGGGTAGACGTGCTCGGGCGCGAGCCGGTAGTCGACCGAAACAACGACCGCGCCGGTCCGGTTGGCGATCCGGCGGACCGGGTTGTCGCACACGTCGAGATCGCCGATCACCCAGCCGCCACCGTGGAAGTACACGATCATGGGCTTCGGCCCGTCCCCGGCTGGGGTGTAGACGCGGATGGGAATGTTCCCGGCGGGGCCGGGGATTGTCCGGTCCTCGGTAGCGATCTCCTCCGGCTCGCCTTGCAGGTCGATGAAGCCCATAGCCGCCTCCCGAGCTTGCGGAACGGTCATGTGCTCGAACGGTGGCAGCCCGGCCGCGGCAAGCGCGGCGAGCAACTGCTGGGCTTCGGGATGGACGGGCATGGGGTCTCCGATCGTGAGAGGGCTGGGCAAGGACTATCCGGGTTCGGAAGCGCGTCAGACCCGGCTCGTGGCGGCCGCTGCGGCTGCAGTAAGAGGCCGGCTTGGCAGGGATTACACACAACAATTCACATGGTGTGGGACCTGTGCGGAGGTCCAGGTGCGACCAGGGACGGGCCCGGGCCGAGCCCCGCGCACCGCCGGTGCTCGGCGGTGCGCGGGCCGGACGGCAGGTCCCGCGCGAGAGCGGTCAGCCGGTCAAGACGCCGCTGCCGCCGAGACCACGTCGACGAACTTTGCTCGCGCAACCCCGGTGAATTCGCCAGCTGTGGCCGCGCCGCCCGAGCCGATCGCGAACCCGTCGTAGTCGCGGTCGGCGACCTCGTCGCAGATCAGCCGGTAGGTGCCGACCCCGCCCACGTACGGATAAAGGTTGCGCGGCTTGCCGGGGATGTTCGCGCCGACCCACCAAGAGTTGGCCCTGGGCAGCAGCGTCATCTGCGTGACCTCGTTGTGGTGTGCCACCCAGTCGTCCTCCGCGGCGGGCAGCGGCTCGATCGTGTCGAGCCCCTTCTCCCTCAAGTGGCGCAGGCAGCCGGTGATCCAGTCCACGTGCTGCTCAATGGACACCGGCATATTGCTCAGCACCGACGGGCTCTGCGGTCCGGTGATCATGAACAGGTTCGGGAACCCATGGCTGGCAACGCCGAGGTAGCTGCGTGGCCCCTTCGCCCACTTTTCCTGCAAGCCGAGCCCGTCCCGTCCGCGGATGCCGAGCTTGAACAAGGTGCCGGTCATCGCGTCGAAGCCGGTGGCATAGACAATGGTGTCAGCCGCATACTCCGCGTCCGCGGTGCGGACCCCGCGGGGAGTGATCTCCTGGATCGGCGCCTTCCGCAGGTCCACCAGGGTCACGTTGTCCCGGTTGAACGTCTCGTAATAGCCGTTCTCCAGCGGCGGGCGCTTGGTAAAGAACGGGTGGTCCCGCGGCGAGAGCAGCTCGGCGATCTCCGGGTCAGTCACCCGCTCCCGGATCCGGGCCCGGAGGAACTCCGCAGCCGTCTCGTTCGCCTGCTCGTCGAAGAGCAGGTCGTTGAACGTCGTCCCGAGCCGGAACCCGCCGCGTTCCCAGGCCTCCTCGAAGATCTGCCGTCGCTCCTCGTCCGAGACCGACATAGCCGTGCGGTCCGCAGTGGGGTACGGGAAGCCAAAGCCCGTCTCCCGGGTCGTCTGCCAGATCTCCCGGTAGTTGTCCTTGATCTTGCGGCCGTCCTCGGCGTCCATCGGCCGGTTCCCGCCGGCGATGTCGTAGTTCGGAGTGCGTTGCAGCACGGTGACGTGCGCGGCCTGCTCGGCGATCTCCGGGATGGCCTGTACTGCCGTCGCCCCGGTGCCGATGACGACGACCCGCTTGCCGGTGAAGTCCACACCTTCGTGCGGCCAGGCACCCGTGTGGTAGGCGTCGCCGCGGAAGCTGTCCCGGCCCGGGAAGTCGGGCAGGTTGGTCGTCGACAGGCACCCGACCGCGGTGATCAGGAAGGTCGCTGTGAACTGCCCGCCGTCGTCGGTGCGGACCATCCAGCGGCCCGCTGCGTCGTCGTACTCCGCCGCCACGACCCGGGTGCCGAACTGAATGTCCTTGCGCAGGTCGTACCGGTCGGCGACGTGGCGCAGGTAGCTGAGTATCTCCGGTTGGGCGGCGTAACGCTCGCTCCACGTCCACTCCTGAAGCAGGTCCTCCGACAACCGATCGGAGAAGCTGTAGAAGTAGCTCTCCGAGTCGCACCGGGCACCCGGGTAACGGTTGAAATACCAGGTGCCGCCGACGTCGTCAGCCGCCTCGAACACCCGCGCCGAGAAACCCAGTGTGTCGCGCAGCCGATGCAGCATGTACAGCCCCGAGAAGCCGGCCCCGATGACGACCGCATCGAAATCACCGGCCAACCTCGAGGGTGTGTCGCGCTGGTCCGGTTTACGGCTGGTCATGGGCTCTCCTTCTCCTGGTGGTCCCCGTTGACCCGAACATGGCTTGACCCGAACATGGCACCGTCGACCTTGATCGGAAGCGTCAACGCCGAACGACAAGCGCGCGACACCCGCCCGACAAGCAGCTGTTGGGACATCCTTGCGGCACGCGCCCTGCCGCTGGTCAGCAGCGCCTCCTATGGGGGCCTGCTGGTTGAAGCCCCCCACGACGTAGACGGCCGACTGTGCCGGTCTGTGCGCCGCATCACATGTCCTAATCTCTGCGGCAAAGGGTGTCAAGTGCTCCCCCCGCATGACGCGCCACACCTCGCGAAGACGGAGCTGGCCCATGGCCGACCTGCACGGCCCGCTCCCGGCCAACAGCGGATGCATACGCCGAAGAGGCGGAGCCGGGATGGTGGGCTGTTGGCGGAGCAGCGGGCCGGGGTGTGGGTGCAGGCGATTGACGCCGCCCGGCAGGCGAGCGCCGCGGTCGGCGCCCACCACAGCGACCCGGCGCAGGCGGCGGACGCGGCGTGGGCAGCGTCGGACTTCCTGGCCGCAGCGGCGCGGGTTATCGGAGGGCGCCGCGGTGGTGTGTTGCATTCGGCGGCGGAGGACTACGACCGGGCTGCCCGCCTGGCGTGGGGACGGCTGCCGAATCGTCGCCCGCGGGGTCGGGGTGCGGGCCGCGTCGGGACTGCTCGCCGCGGCCCGGCTGGTCCGCCGGCCGGAGACTGCGCAGATGCTGGCTCTGCTCGCTCAGCTCGCCGCCCTGGCCGAGGCGGTCGGGCGGATGCGCACCGAGCAGGACCGGGCCGTGCAGGCAGCCGCGGCCAGGCGCGCCGCCGAGCAGATCCGCGCTGAGCACACCCGCAGGCTGGCCGGGGCGCCAGGCGGTCCGGTCCGGGCAGCCCGGACAGCTGCGGACGACGGCAGACGCCACCCGGGTCCGCGTCCCCCCGAGCAGCCGCGTGGTCGTTCCCGCAAGGCTGTTCTTCTCGTCGGTCAGCAGGTGGAGGGTGAGCCGGCGGCGCCCAGCTGTGTGCTGATCGTGCATATGGCGGCGCTGCCGGCCGGCATCGTGGCAATCACGCTAAAGGACGGCCATTTTGCCTGGCAGTGCGACGGAAGCACTGGATGCTCAGTGTGCTGACACCGCAACGGCGGGCCGACGCGCGAGCTTTCGCGGTGACTGTTCCCTGGCTGCGCACCGGCGTCCCCAGAGGGGGCGCCGCCGCTCCGGCCTCGGTGAAAGGGTCACGATGGCTGCCGGGCCAGGCCGTACTTGCGGTCACAGTGCGGCGCGGGGATGGTCGGGTGCCAGTCGCGCCCCTTCCCAAGTGGTCACACGGCCGCGCTCAGGACCCCGTGCGCCCAGGACCGGGAGACAGGGCATCCGAGCCACCGGCCGGGTCGCGACCGGCACCCGGCAGGGGGGAGTGGGGACAGTGCGGGTTTGTGGCCGATTGTCACCGGGCGCGCAGGTCGAAGCCCAGGTCGAGTGTTGGGGCGCTGTGGGTGAGGGCGCCGACGGCCAGGTAGTCGACGCCGGTGGCCGCTATCTTCGCGGCGCGTTCGAGCGTGAGGCCGCCGCTGGCCTCGAGGCGCACCCCGGCTGGTTGCGCGAGCGTCACCGCGGTGCGGATGTCGGTGAGTGAGAAGTTGTCCAGCAGCACCAGCGCTACACCGGCGCCGATGGCTTCTTGGACCTGGTCGAGGGTGTCGCATTCGACCTCGAGCGGGATCTCGGGCGCGTGCCTGCGGACGGCGTCGACCGCGGCGGTGATGCCACCGGCCGCGGCGAGGTGGTTGTCCTTGACTAGGGCGGCGTCGCCGAGTGCCATGCGGTGGTTGATCCCGCCGCC
>JAABUZ0100005317.1_pt1 | contig 16988 bp, 14 predicted proteins | sample 5562091 | NCBI WGS metagenome assembly JAABUZ01 (sample SAMN12813069, study PRJNA571459) | rock metagenome | isolation source: Antarctica rocks | place: Antarctica: Victoria Land, Linnaeus Terrace sud | collected 2015-12-21
AGAACGCGATAGATCTTTTCTCGCATATTGAGCCTCCGGCAGGAAAGGATGCCGCGCCGATCGGCGACATCCGTACCTTACCATCTCAGGCTCGCGATACAGTAAAGTCATCGTGTCAGACCACTAGCCCTGTTTCAGCGAATATCCAGTGCTCCGCATCGCGCACCTGATACGGCGCGGCAGTCATGATCCCCGTGTGCGTTGTCACAACGCCAGTTAGATTCGCCTCGCTCTCCACCGAACGGTGGAAGCGACTTTCGAGGTAGCGGTTGGGATTCTCCGGGTCCACCATCCCCAACTCGCCTCCACTGCTCGCCAGATGCGTCTTGAAGCGCATCGTTGCGTCATCGAGGAATTCGATCTCGCAGTTCAGCCCGTTGCCGCCGAGATACATCAGCCGCCCACCCCGCCGGTATACCCACTCCTTGACGCGCTCGTACATCGTGCGGGACCAGTACTCCGGATGCGTGCTGATGATGAGGATGCGGTACGCATCGAGGTTCAGGAGATCGGTATGCAACTGGTAGTCCGCGTAGAGATCATACGTGAACCTCTCGCGTTCCAGCCAACCGAGCAGCCGCCATTCCGCTGGGGCGAGGTGATTGGCTTGTCGCCCGGCGATCATGTCCGTAACTTCCGTTTCTTCTGGAATAATGTTGAACGGTTCAGGGCGCTCCAGCGAGAGCGGTGCGTAGGCATCGTCCGGGAAATTCCACTCGCGAAAGGTGGTCTCCGTCCGGTAGCGTAGCATGTCCTGCCGCCCATTGACGATCGGCGCGTGGGGCAACCGGGCAGTGTTGATGTAGTTGCTGCGCCCGCCGAAGTTGTTATAAGCATTCCAGGTGTTCGTCGAGGCGAGCACGGCAATCGGTGCGTGGGGCGATGCCGGGGCGACAACCCAGGGGAAGGAGAAAAATGCGCCGGACTCAGTCTTTGCCTGGAAGTAGTAGAGGCCGGAGCGTTCGGGCGCGGTGGCAAACTGAGTGAGGTCGGGATTGCCGTAACCCACCGTGTTCCACGCGACGCCGGTCTGCGTGTAATCGCCGTCCGGCGTAATCTGCATGACCGCGCGCGGGCAATGCTCGTCATACCATCCGAGGAGGCGAACGAACTCCTTGCATGCACCATAGCGCCAGAGCGTCAACTGATACGGCTCCACGGAGTGGACCCGGAACTCTGTCCGCTCGCCCGTACGTGACCATTTCGGCCAGGCGTAGCCGTAGAGGGTATCCGATAAAAGCCGGAACTGATACGGAGTTCCTGCCACTATCTCCAGACACACACTCTTGCTGCCGAAACCCGGTTTAACGAGCGTCGCTCGATAGCGCCCCGGCGCAATCGCTGCGAAGACTTCCCCGCGTGGCGTTGAGCGAACGACCGCGACCATCTCTCCGTCGCGCTCGAACTCCACCAGCGCGTCCGCCAGCGCGACATAGCGTTCGTCGCTCACATACCCAACGAGCATCCCGTCCCCCTCCATCTGGCAGACATGATGAGACGCAAAGCGTCGTGCAAGAATGACATCATGAAACTACGTTCCATGATATGGACAGCGATACGGCCTGTCAAGCGTTCGCGGATACGTCGAGCAACGAGTAACAAGTAATGAGAGGCTTGATCCTCCCCGTTACTCGCTACTCGCTACTCCGTACTGCCGCACCGCTTCCATATCGAGTTCGACACCAAGTCCCGGCCCCTGCGGAACGAGGACGTGACCTTCCGCGAACCGAAGCGGCTCGGTGATGCAGTCATTGACGCGCAACGTCTCGCCGCAGATATCACTCGTGAGCGTCATCGCCTTGCAGGCCGCGCAGATGTGGGCATACGCCGCTTCGGAGATACCGAGGCCAACACCGGAGCCATGCCATGTCGGGATACCCGCCGCCTCCGCAATGCTCGCTAGTTTGTACGTATTGACGAGCGGACCGCCGATATTCAGCCAGTCGCATGCCTCGCGCTTGACGGCCTCGAAGACATCGGCCGCGACATTGAGGTGAAGCGCGATCGGGATGGAGAGTTTCTGCCGCGCCAGCACGTACCAATCGAGATTCTTCTGGTTGTACGGGCTTTCGAAGCATTCGACATTCTGCAGGCCGTGCGCGCGCATCTGCTCGACCAATTCAAAGAGGCGGAACGGCTGATAGAAGCGCTGGTTCGGGTCAATATTGACGCGCAGTTGATCGCCGACCGCCGCGTGGATCGCTTCCAGCCGCTCGACGACTGGGTCGTCCGCCGTCGCCTTCATCTTCAGGACGCGATAGCCTTGCGCGACCGCCTGCCGAGCCGTTTCCGCAGCGTCCTCCGGCGTCATCCGGCCCAAGCAGCGGGAGACGGCAACACGGTTGCGGTACGCGCCGCCGAAGAGGCGTGAGACCGGCACATCGAGCGCTTTACCCATCAAGTCGTAGAGTGCCATCTCATAGCCTTCGTAGATGGCCGGATTGGCGAACCACATCGTTTCGAGTGGCAACTCCTGCATGTTGAATGACCAGAGATCGCGCCCCTCAAAGAACCCTGCCACTTGCCGTACGGTGTGCTGTGGGATTCCCTTCGGCACTTCACCGAGACCGATCAGCCCTTCGTCGGTGTGCAACCGAATGAGGACAATCGGGAAGTCCGGCCAGTGGAGGCGCACCCACGTCCCGCCGTAGACGTACCCTTCCGGGTTGAATTGCGGGCTGTGCCACGCGCCCTCGTGCAGCGGGACGATCACCGAAAATGTCTCGACACGCGTGATTTTCATGAGAATTTACGCTCCGGTGATCTGATCGTTGTAATGCTCAACCCGACCGTGCGATCAGATGCGACTCCCTGCGAACTGCGGCACTATAGGAAACGCTCCCTGCGATGTCAAGGAGCGAATTTGACATCTCGAAGAATGTCATTCACCCGGTGACGACGGTCCTCTCGCCGGAAAACCTGAAATCGGCCATCATGTTCCTCGCGCCCGCGACCGTGATATGTCTGGGGTATTGAGTCGAATCGTTCTCTCTGTCCGACATCCCTCGTTCGGGTACGACAGGTAAATGTTTCTGGTTCATGAGAGCAGCAGTTGTACCGATTGCCTCAACACACGAAGACCGTACAGCCCAATAGTAATATTTGCATACGTGTTCATTTGAATTCAACAGGGTAAATATACTGATATTGGCCCACAATAACCATCACAATCTGATACCGTACACGTTGAACGAAGTAGGCTACAGCAATAGTACGAGGTTAAAGATGGCTGTCACTCGTACTGCTGCACCGACGGAAAGGAGAAGCCTAGACGTTACCACACGAAGCATAAGATGCGGCAAGACGCATCGTGACGTGACTCGTGCAATTGGAGTAGAGGGGAAAAGGGGAAGCAATGAAACGACAGTTTGGACTCGTCACCGTACTCGCTCTGATCGCTACATTCATCTTCGGCAGTGCCGGGACAGTTGGTGCGACAGGCTCGACCGTGGTCGTGACACCGACAAATACGCAAGGATGGTCCACGGCGGACACTCGACCGGGTGGCGCAGTGATGTTCGTGGACGGGGATGCGCCTCCAGGCGGCGGAACGGGATCACTCCAACTGACGACGGCCGCGACAAACGTGGCCAAAGCGCAGTACATACACGCGGCAAACATACCTCTCGCCGCAGTCACGGAGCTAGGCTATTCAACCAAGCGGATCTCCGGCCCAGATATCGCGGATGCTTCCTTTCAGGTGGTTGTTTGTTTGCTCGGAGCGCCAACCCCCGCTACATCTGAGCATCCATTTATATGTCCCGGGTACACGACGCTGGTGTTTGAGCCGTACGAGAACGGCATGGTCGGGTCCGGGTGGCAGAAGTGGAACGTCGCAAAGGGACAGCTCTGGTCTAGTAAGTCGGTCACCGATGGAACGTGCACTGTCATGGCCGGTTTCGGCGGTCCGCCGTTCTATACTCTAGGGGACATTACCTCCATGTGCCGGAATGCCATCATGGTCGGATTCGGTGTGAACCTCGGATCTTATAATCCGTCCTGGCAGGTTCTGACGGACCTCGTTGACTTCAATGGGACGACGTACGACTTCGAGAAGTACAGCGTGCCGACCAACAAGGACCAGTGCAAGGATGGCGGCTACAAGACCTTCAACCCGCCGAGTGGCCCGTACAAGAATCAGGGCCAGTGCGTCTCGTCCACCAACCATCAGGGTGACGGCAACGACTAAAACGCGACCTGAACCGAGACATTCATGCAGGGATGGGCCTTCGGGCTCGTCCCTTTCTTGTGCGCATGATTCGCGCCTGCAAACTTCCCGTGCCGCGCAACAGAAGGATTGTTTGCGCGGTTCGCTGCTTGACAAGGGCGTGAAAGGCCATAAGATGGAAAGCAGTTTCACGATGGGCCAATCTCCGAAAGGCGTGCGCGATGAGTGGCGACTATCAAGTGCGTGCATTAGCGCGCGGCCTCGCGATTCTGACTTCCTTTACGCTCACGCACCCGGAGCAATCGCTGACCGCGATCAGCACGCGACTTGGATTGGCGAAGGGGACGGCGGTTCGGCTGTTAACAGTGTTGGAGGAACATGGGTTCGTGGAGCGCGCCGCCTCCTCCGAGCGGTATCGCCTCGGCGTGCGTCCCTTTGAACTCGGCAGCATCTATGGGCAGACCTTCTCGATCGAGCAGGCCGCCCGCCCGGCGCTGGAAACGCTCGCGCGGGAGTGTCAGCAGACGGCGAACCTTGGCATCCTCAATCAAGGGCAGGTTGTGCATATCGCCGTCGTGCCGCCGCAGCGCCCCATCCACTTCGCGGGGCAACTCGGGGCGCGCGAACTCGTCCATTGCACCGGGCTTGGTAAGGCGCTAATCGCCGACAGCCCAACGGAGGTGATCGTGGCGATCGTCTCCGAACACGGCCTACCGAGCCGCACTCCCAAAACAATTACGACTGTGGATGCGCTGCATGACCGGCTTGCTGTCGTCCGCGAGCACGGCTACGCCACTGACGACGAAGAGTCTTTCCTCGGTCTGACGTGCATCGCCGCGCCGATCCGCGACGCAACGGGCACGACGGTTGCCGCGCTCAGTGTCTCCGGCACGACCACCGAGTTCGAGGCGACCGACTACGCGCCCGCCGTTCTCGCCGCCGCTTCCACCGTTTCGCACCGGTTGGGATTCGGCGTTCGCTCACCAGTAACGAGTAACGAGTAACGAGTAACGAGACGATGCACTCCCTCCACTCGTTACTGGTTACTCATTACTTTGAAGGAGGAATGATGGACACAAAGCGAGACAAGGAACTCTTCGACTTCATGCAGCGCGACCTCTATGTCTCCGTGGTTTCGGATGTTCTCGACAGCCTCGGCTACCGCGCGCAGGCAATGGACGCGACGATTCGCCCAATCTACAAGGACGCGATAGTCGTTGGCCGGGCACACACCGCCCTCTCCACGGATGTCTACGAGATGCCGTCGGACGCCTACAGCGCAGAGATTGCGGCGATTGACAGCCTGCGGCCGAATGACGTTCTCGTCGCGGCGACGAACCACTCGACGCGCACCTGCTTCTGGGGAGAATTGCTCTCGACGACCTCGCGGGCGCGCGGCGCGCGGGGCGCGATCATTGACGGTCATGTGCGGGATGTCCGGCGCATCGAGCAGATGCAGTTCCCGGTCTTCGCCACTGGGCTGCGGCCGATTGACTCCGCCGGGCGCGGCCTCGTCGTCGCGCACGGGACGTCGGTTGTCTGCGGCGGCGTTATCGTCCACCCCGGCGATATTGTCTTTGGCGACAGTGACGGTCTTATCGTCATCCCACAGGCGATCGAGCAGGAAGCGATCGAACGCGCGAAAGCGAAGGTGACGGGCGAAGATCGCGCCCGGCAGGACCTCGAACGCGGCGACCTGCTGCGCGATGTCTATGACCGGTACGGGATTCTCTAGTCGGTAGCGTAGGAGCGAGCCAAGCAATGATCGTTGATGTTCACACACATACGCCGCGCTATCGGGATCGCGTGCCCGAGGCCGTGGCGGGGCAGGTCAATACGAAGTGGAGTACGGGTAAGACAATCCAGATGTCATACACCTGGGATGAATTTCGTGCCGCGATGGAGCCTGTCAATCGTGCGATCGTCTTCAACATCGCAGCGGACCCGCGCAACCGCTATGAGATAGACGAGCCGTATCTCGTACCTATCCCCACCGTGAACGATGAGACAGCCGCGTTTGTCAATGCGTACCCCAAGAAATTTATCGGTTTCGTCACTGCCCATCCGCACGATCCGCGCGCCATCGCGGAGATCGAGCGCGGCACGCAGGATTTGGGGCTGCGCGGCATCAAACTCGGGCTGAATTACCAGAACACCGACCCCCTTGGCCCCGAGGCATTCCGCATCTACGGCTACGCGCAGGCGCACCGGCTGCCGATCCTCGTCCATACAGGGACATCGCCGGTGCGCTTCGCGGACATAGACTACGCACATCCCCGGCATATGGACCGCGTCGCGATGGCTTTCCCGGACCTGACTGTCATCATGGCGCACATCGGCCACCCGTGGCAGATGGATTGTATCGCCGTCGTCCGCAAGCATCCAAACATCTGGGCCGACGTTTCCGGTTCGGTGCTGCGGCCCTGGGGTCATTACAACGCGATGCAAATGGCGACTGAGTGGGGCGTGCTGGACAAATTGCTCTTCGGCTCCGACTACCCTGCCTCTCCACCACAAGAGACGATGGAGAAGTTGCGCACGGTGAACAGCGTCATCCGTGGCACGGCATTACCGCCCGTGCCCGAAGACAAAATCGAGGAGATCATCCACCGCGATAGTCTCGTGCTGTTAGGGCTGGAGTGAGGACCAAGGACTGAGACCTGAGAAGAAACGGTTTGCTCCTCGCTCCATCGCCGCCGTGCTCTTGACAGGCCGAAGCGTAAGGGCTGGTGGAGAGGGGCTGGGGGAAGTATGAAGGAGGTAACGACCATGGCACGTTCAACCGATCAACGGCAGACCCTGCTTTCACGCCGACGACTACTGATGGGCGCGGCCGCCACGGCGGGTGCGGCATTGCTTGCGGCCTGCGGCGGCGGTAGTACGGCGACAAACACGCCCGCCCCGAAACCGACGACTGCCGCGGCCCCGGCCGCTGCTGCCTCTCCCGCCGCACCGACAACTGCCGCCCCCGCGACTGCGGCGACGAGCGGATCGCCGGTAGCTGCGGCATCGCCGGCCACAACTGGCGCGGCGACAACGGGTGCGCCCGCAACGCTGCCTGGCAAGAAGGGTGGCAAACTCGTCTGGGCGCTGGAGTCCGATCCTGTTAACTTGATCCCGTATGGTGGCGTCTCTACCTCCAATATGTGGGGCAAGGAGTTCATCTACGACTCACTGCTCGCATGGGACAAGGACCTGAAGATTATTCCTGCCCTCGCGGAGTCGTACGATCAGCCGGACGCCACGAGTTATGTCTTTCACCTGCGCAAGGGCGTCAAATTCCATGATGGTAAGGAATTGGACGCGGAGGATGTCAAGTATTCCTTTGACATGATGAAGGCACCACCGGCGCCCGGCGTCAAGTGGCAGTGGTTTGCGTACAATGGCGTTGAGGTCGTGGACAAATACACCGCGAAGCTGACCCTGCCAACGCCGGACCCAACGGTACCGGGTATTCTGGCCTGGTCGCGCTACACGCCGATTGTCGCCAGGGGCGCGTTCGAGAAACTGAACGTCAATAGCCAGGCGGTCGGCACCGGGCCGTACAAACTGGTTGAGTTCGTGCCAAACGACCGTGTCGTTCTGACACGCAACCCCGACTTCTGGCGACCGGGACTCCCGTATCTCGATGACATCACACTGAAAGTGCTGCCGGATGAGCAATCCCGCCTCGCCGCGCTCCGCTCCGGGGCGATTGACGGCGCTACCTTCACGAATGATGTTGCGCAGACAGCGAAGAACGATAAATCGCTGACTCTGCTCTCGGGCCTCGTCTCCTCGCCGAAGGTCATTCAGTTCACGATCAAGCCGGACAAGAAGCCGTGGAACGATGTCCGGGTCCGACAGGCGATTAATATGTCGGTGGATCGGCAGACAATCATTGACAATGTCTTTGGCGGTAATGCCGAACTTTCTGGCCCCGTCCCCCCCGGCTACGGCGACTGGTTCATCCCAGCGAGCGACCTGAAGAGCAAGTACTACAAGATGGATGTGACGGGCGCGAAAAAACTGATGGCGGACGCTGGTTTCGCGCAGGGCTTTCCGGTTACGCTCCAAGCGATCTCCGCGCCGCGCTACTATACTCAGATCGCCGAGATCGTCCGCGAGCAACTGAAGCCAATCGGTATTGATGTGACCGTGCAGCCGCTCGAAATCGGCACGTTTGCCAAGAACAACGGCGATGGCACGTACGACTGGCAATCCACTGGGCGCGGCATGCGCGGCGACATTAGCGGCTTCGTCAACGACTTCAATAAGGGCACCGGCAACTACAAAGCCTGGTTCGAGGGCGGCTACGATAACCCGGAACTCGATCAACTCTTTACGACCGGCCTGCAAACGACCGATCAGGCGAAGCGCGTGCCGATCTACCGGCGCATCCAGGAGATTATCCTCACCGAAGTGCCGAATCTCTACACGGTGCAGGACAAGAAGATTCAGATCATCCGGAGCCGGGTGAAGAACATGTATGTCTCGTTCACGGACTTCAATACGGGCCTACGCGAAGCATGGGTCGAAGGGTAAGGCTCGGTGGGAAAGTACATCCTGCGCCGTCTTCTGTTGCTCATCCCGACCCTTGTTGGCATGAGCCTGCTGATCTTTCTCTTGCTGCGGCTCCTGCCGGGCGATGTCGTAGATATTCTGCTCGGTGGCGACCAGCAGGCCGATAGCGCCTCGAAAGCGGCGCTGCGCACGTCCCTCGGCCTCACTGACCCCCTGCCGGTGCAGTATGTCCGGTGGGTGAGCCATCTGCTGCGGGGGGATCTCGGCATCTCGCTGCGCAGCGGCCAATCGGTGAGCGCGCTCCTGCTCCATGCGATGCCCGTCACCCTCGAACTGGCGGGTCTCGCTGTCGTGATCGGAACGTGCGTCGCCGTGCCGCTCGGCGTCATTTCGGCAGTCAAGCGGGACACGATCTTCGATTTCGGGGCGCGCGTGACCGGGCTGATCGGCCTCTCGTTGCCGAACTTCTGGATCGCGACGCTTGCGCTCCTGCTCACCTCGACGACATTTCATTGGATACCGGAGATCAACTACATCAACCCGCTGCATGATCCGTTCGGTAATCTCAAGCAGATGATCCTGCCCTCCACCGCTATCGCCGTCGGCTTGATGGCGATTGTGATGCGGATGACGCGCACGACGATGCTCGAAGTCCTCAATCAGGATTACATTCGCACGGCCCGCGCCAAGGGGCTGCGGGATCGAATTGTCGTCTATCGCCACGCGCTGCGAAACGCCTTGATCCCTGTCATCACGGTGATCGGCTTCCAGTTGGGCGCGCTGCTTGGCGGCTCGGCGATCATGGAGGTCATTTTCGGCTTGAATGGCCTCGGCAACACGCTGCTGCAAGCGATCTTCAACCGCGATTACCCGCTCGTGCAGGTCGCCGCACTCTTTCTTGCCACCGTCTTCGTCGTCATCAACCTGACGGTGGATTTGCTGTACGCCTACCTCGACCCACGGATTCGGCAAGGATGAGCACCCTCGCCGCTCCCGCCATCGCGACGGCCGCCCTCCGGCCCGCCCGCCGCTTCAGTATTCCCCCCAAGTGGCGCAATCCGATTGGCTTTATCGGTGCCGTCATTATCCTGCTCACCGTCCTGATCGCCGTCTGCGCGCCGCTCATCGCCCCCTACGCGCCCTCGGAGCAAAAGGCGAAGCGGCTGCTGGCTCCAAGCCACGCGCACCTGATGGGGACGGACGAACTGGGGCGGGACACGCTCTCGCGCATCATCTACGGCGCGCGGGTTTCCTTGCAGGTCGGTATCATCGCGGTCTTGATTGCCCTCGTGATTGGCACACTGCTCGGCGTCGTCACCGGCTACTTCGGCAGCCGGACGGACACGATTATCATGCGCTTCGTGGACATCATGTTCGCCTTTCCGGGCCTGATCCTCGCCATCGTCATCGCCGGGCTGTTGGGTCCAAGCCGCCGCAATGCGATGATCGCTATCGGTATCGTCTACGCGCCCGCCTTTGCCCGCGTCATTCGCGGTTCGGTGCTGACGGTGGTGAGCGAGCCGTACCTGGAAGCGGGGCGGGTGATTGGCGCGCGGCATGGCTGGCTGATCCGGCGGTACGTGCTGCCGAACATCCTCGCGCCGTTGATCGTGCTGACGACGATCTACCTGAGTACGGCGATTCTCAGCGAAGCGGCGCTCTCGTTTCTCGGTCTCGGCGCGCAGCCGCCGGAGCCATCGTGGGGCGGCATGCTGAACATCGCGCGGACGTATATGGAGATCTCGCCGTGGATGGCGATCTTCCCCGGCTTGGCGATCATGGTCGTCGTGCTCGGCTTCAACTTCCTCGGCGACGGCCTGCGCGACATCCTCGACCCCCGCCTCCGGGAGAATGGCTAAGGTGGTGGCGTAGGCTTCAGCCTGCGACCCCCAAAAACGCAGGCTGAAGCTTACGCTACCAGAGATGGAGAGGGATGCATCTATGACACGCGCGATACCATCAAAGAATACGCGCTGCCGGTTCGGGGTCGCGGTGCGCGATGTCACCGGACCGGTTGGCATCTATATGCGCTGGTGGGGCGCGGCGACGCATGATGTCGCCAATGGTATCCACCGACCGAGTACGGCAACGGCGGCGATCATCGCGCCGATCGACGGGGCGGGGCCGGAATTGACGCTTGTCGCGCTCGATTACTGCTCTTTCCAGAATCCGGACGATGAGCGGGCACTCCGGCAGGCGGTGATGGCGCGTACGAGTGTGACCGAGGAGACCTTGATTGTCACCCTCTCGCACGCGCATTCCGGCGTCAACGCCGGGTCACAGATCGCAGATAAGCCGGGCGGCGACCTCGGCGCCGCCTATCGCGCGCGGCTCGCGGACGAGATCACCGCCGCCGTCCTCGAAGCGCGCGAAGGGCTTGCACCCGCCTGGATCACCTACGGGCAAGGACGGTGCAGCCTCGCCGGGAACCGGGATTACTGGGACAACGAGGTGGCGCGCTGGGCGTGCGGCTATAACCCCGACGGATTGGCGGATGATACTCTGGTCGTCGCATGTGTGACTGCCGATGACAGGGCGATACGCGCGACGCTCTTCAACTATGCGTGCCACCCGACGACGCTGGCGTGGGACAATCACCTGCTCTCGCCGGATTACGTAGGCGCAGCGCGGGAGGTGCTGGAGCATGCGTTCGGCGCTCCGGCCATCTTCATGCAAGGCGCGTCCGGCGATCTCGGCCCGCGCGTCGGGTTCGTCGGTGACACGGCGGTCGCGGATCGCAACGGGCGCCAACTCGGATATGCCGCCGCCAGCGCGATTGAGGCCATACCACCACCCGCGACGACATTCACGTACACCGGCATCGTCAGCTCCGGTGCGGACATCGGCACCTGGGTGTACCGTCCGAGTGGCGAGGAAAACCGACGTGCGGCAGCCCGACTCGGCGTCCACGGAGAGCGCGTTAGTATCCCCATTAAGCCGCTTCCGCCCGCTACGGAATTGGTAGCGCGTTTGGCGGTCGTGAATGACCGAGCGGAAGGGGAGCGGTTGCATCGCCGCCTCAATCTCCGGCGCGCGCTCGGTGAGACGGACGCGCACGTCGTACCGCTCTGGTTTTGGCGGCTGGGCGATGCGGTGCTTATGACGATCCCGGACGAGCCGTATGCCGTCTTGCAACAGACCCTGCGCCGAACGTTCCCTGAAACACCAATCTTTGTCCTCGGCGTCACGAATGGCTCGCTCGGTTACCTCTGCCCGCGCGACTACTACGGCACGGGCCGTTACCAGGAAATCCAGTCGCCGTATCAGCCCGGTTGCCTCGAAACGACGATCGCGGCCGCGATACGCGGGGTTGCAAACGTACTCGCGGATTGATTGCTTGTGGGAGAGGAAAATTATGATCCTGAACATTACACCGATCCGGGCGATTGATTGGGACAGCCCCGGACGACGACTGTATCATATCCCGTTCACGATGGACGGCGCGTGGGGTCGCGTGCGCGTGCCGCTTTGCGTCATCTGTGGGCCGCGACCGGGCAAGACGATTGTCGCGATTGGTGGCACGCATGGCGATGAGTACGAGGGGCCGGTGGGCCTCAAAAATCTGATCGGTACACTGAATCCTGCCGAGGTCGTGGAGGGGCGGGTAATCGTCATTCCGGTGCTGAACGTGCCTGCATTCCAGGCGGCGCAGCGGCAGTCGTCGCAAGACCTCAAGAATATGAACCGCGTCTTCCCTGGCAACGCGAACGGCTCGATCACCGAGCGGATCGCTCACTTTGTCACGACAGAGGTACTTGCTCGCGCAGATGTCGTCATTGATATTCACGCGGCAGGCAGCACGTTCGAGATCGTGCGCTCGTCTTCGTTCCACCATGTCGCAGACCCGGCGATGTTCGCGGAATATCGCGCGACGGCGCTGCTCTTCGGCATGCCGTTCGTGATGGTCTACACGAGCGGTATGGGTACCGCCCTGCTCACTGAGGAAGCGGAAAAGATGGGCAAGATCACCATCGGCGGCGAGTTCGGCTTTGGCGCTTCCACGGACCTCGACGGCGTGCGGTGGGCGCATCACGGCACGCTCAATGTGATGCGACACAACGGCTTGCTCGCCAGCCCGATGGAAAATATTGTCTCAGCGTGGGTGGACAAGCAGCGAGTCGTCACGCAGACGGATATTGATCGCTACGTTACCGCTCCGGTCAGCGGCATTAGCGAGCCGCTCGTCCCGCTCGGCTCCTACGTGCGCGCCGGGGTGCCCGTCGCGCGGCTGCACGACTTCGACCGCTTTGACGAGCCGGGCGTGGACATTTGCGCCGATCAGGATGGCTACGTGCTCGTCCGTCGCTTCCGCGCCGAAACGAATCAGGGCGACGTGGTCATGGTAATCGGCCAGGAAGTGCCGGAATAGTGTTGTAAATATTTGTTGCGTACAAGGCAATGATGCTACCATTGGCCTGTTTCAGTATGCTGATGTGATGGGAGGGTGTGTGGCGCGGAATCCTGCCGTCAATAGACTCGACAAAGCGACAAATGAGATTGAGTTCATTGGCGGCATACGCTGGTCAAAGAGTTCTATCATCGGGCGAAATGTGGGCGGGAATGCGTCATGGCCCCTTATGCGCCTCCGTCTCAATGTCCAAGGATTGAGTTTCGTCCCGAATAGCGTCGCCAAGTATATTCCGTTCATTCCTTCGTATACCTTCTCTTGGTCGAACATCGTGCGCGCGGAATGCCTCTACCGAGGAGGCATTCGCTTTGTCGTGCGATCTGGGCACCCGCTGATTTTCTGGTCATTTGCGCCAAAAAAGGTGTTGGATGCTCTCGAATCCCACCATGTCCCAGTGGAACGAAGTCCCCGGTCGGCGTATTTTCGCCACTGATAACGCGAATGGTAGGTCAATGCGACGCGCTGCGCTGACAATCCGGGCAACGAAGACCTTGCACGACCTCGTGCCAGCCGTGCTCTCCGTGCCCGCCTATCAGCGCGTCTGGCGTTCCAGCATGCTGTACTACCACGCATATCATTTCGAGATTATCACGGCAGGTTGGGTTGTGCTCGTCAAGACCGGATCGCCCGTTTCGGTCGGGCTAGTTGGTTTTTGCCGCACGATCCCGATGTTCGTTTTCGGCCTGATTCTCGGCGCGGCGGCGGATCGCTTCCGGCGTACCGATGTCCTGCTCGCCGTGCAGATAGTTGGGCTGTCAGCGGCGATGACACTGGCCGTGCTATTCAGCACTGGCGCAGTGCGGATCTGGCAGATTTACCTAATCACCGGGCTACTCGGCTGTGCATGGGCGACCGACTTCTCAACGCGCCGCGCGCTGATTTCGGAGTTGCATCCGCGTGACCGGATCGTCAACGCGCTCTCGCTCGAATCCATGTCCATGCAAGGGAACAAAATCCTCGCGACACTGCTCAGCGGCATCTTCCTCGCGGTCGGTGGCGCGACGCTCTGCTACTGGTGGCTAACGGCGGTCTATGGCCTCGATCTCTTCGCGATTCTCCGCCTCCGGTACTACCTCGGTGCGACGCAGGAACGGCAATCACCGCACGGCGTCCGGCTCGCGCAACTCGTCCGGGGTGGCTGGTCCGTCGCGATCCAAACGCCGGTTGTCCTCGGCGTGCTGCTGATTACCGTCGTGATGAACCTGCTCGTCTTTCCGTATCAGCAAATGTTGCCGGTGATCGCGCGCGATCTCCTACATGTTGGCCCGAAGCAGTTGGGCATCCTGGCGGGCGCGGATGGGATCGGCGCGATCATCGTCGGCGCGGCGCTCACCCGCCGCGCGAAGGGATCGCGGCACGGCGTTTTCTTCCTCGCAGGCGCGTTCTGCGTTGGTGTTCTCGTGATCGTGCTAGCACTGTCGCGCATTTTCGCGCTCTCGTGGGGAACACAGGTGATACTTGGTCTCTGCTCCGGCGCGTTCGGCGCGATGCAGCCCGTGCTTATCCTCAACAATGTCGAAGTCCACATGCGGGCGCGGGCGATGGGCATGCTCGCGATGGCAATCGGGGTCGGTCCCTTTGGTATCCTTTTCACTGGCGTCCTCAGTTCCCTTATTGGCCCGGCGTGGACGATCAGTGGCATGTCCCTCCTCGCCCTCGTGCTGATGGCCGCCGTCCTCACCCGCAGCCGCACCCTTCTCACTGCCTGACAAGACGAAGAATTGAACCGCGAAGGCGCGAAGAACACGAAGAAGGGAGGAGAAATGAAGGAATGCGAATGCATGTCTGGTGCTCTGAATCGTTTGTTTTTGCCAGACCGTATCTTCCTCTTCTCCCTTTCTTTGCGTTCTTCGCGCCTTCGCGGTTCAATCGGTTTCGTCCCCCCGTCCGGCGTGTTAGGATGCCGGGCATTGGGGAATAAGAATACCAAAGGGGGTTGCCGGTGCCGGAACAGTTGACGCTCAGTGTGGATCGCAATGTACCGGTGCCGATGCGGGACGGGGTCGTGCTGTTTGCCGATGTCTACCGCCCGGCGGGGCCGGGGCCGTATCCGACGCTCCTGCAACGCACACCGTACGACAAACAGAATGTCGGGGCCTCCGTCCCATTTATTTTCCGGGCGGCGGAGAGCGGCTACGCGGTCGTCGTGCAGGATGTACGCGGACGATTCGCGTCCGAAGGGGCGTTTCTCGCCTTCGTCAATGAGCGGCAGGATGGTTACGATACGCTGGAATGGCTCAGTGCACAGCCGTGGTGCAATGGGAATATTGGCATGTTCGGCGGGTCGTACGTTGGGCTGACGCAGTGGCAGGCGGCGATCAGCGGCCACCCGGCGCTCAAGGCGATTGCACCGAATATCACCGCCGCCGATTATCACGCCGGGTGGGCGTATCAGGGTGGCGCGTTTCAACTCGGGTTCAACCTCTCATGGACGTCGGTACTGGCAATCAACACCGTCCTCCGCAAACGCAAGGAGGACCCCGCCGCCGAGGCGATCTATCAGGCGCTCCTCGATAGCGCGGACAATCTGTCGGAGGAGTTTACCCACCTGCCACTTGCCGGACACGCAATCCTCTCCACGTTCGCACCTTATTACGACGATTGGGTGAATCACCCGATGTATGACGACTTCTGGGCGAATCTCGATGTTTCGACACGGCATGACGCGCTCAATGTCGCCGCGCTCAATATTGGCGGCTGGTACGACATCTTCCAGAAGGGGACGATAGACAACTTCACCGGCATGCGCGCGAAGTCCCCGGCAGCGGTGCGGGAGCGGCAACATCTCGTTCTCGGCCCATGGAATCATAGCGGTATGGCGCGCGGCAACCCGATTGGCGCATACGACTTCGGCATGCGCTCCACCGGTGGCGTGATTGACGCGGACGGCGCGCAACTCCGCTGGTTCGACCGCTGGCTGCGCGGCATCGAGAATGGTGTGGATGACGAGCCGCCCGTTCGCCTCTTTGTGATGGGATCGAACCAGTGGCGCGACGAACGCGAATGGCCGCTCGCCCGCACGGACTGGCAGGAGTGGTTCCTACACAGCGGCGGCAGGGCGAACTCGCTCAATGGCGACGGCGCGCTGAACCGCGAATTGCCCGCGTCCGAGCCGCCTGATTCCTACGTTTACAACCCACGCGACCCCGTACCAACGATGGGTGGCGGCCTCTGCTGCAACGCCGTCGTCAGCCAGGGTGGCGCCTACGATCAGCGGCCCGTCGAGGCGCGCGGAGACGTCCTCGTCTACACCACACCGCCGCTCGATCAGCCAGTCGAAGTGACCGGACCGGTGAAACTGATCCTTTGTGCCAGTTCCAGCGCGCCCGATACTGACTGGACAGCCAAACTCGTGGATGTATCGCCGTGTGGCTACGCCCGCAACCTGACCGACGGCATCCTCCGCGCCCGCTTTCGCACCTCGATGCATGAGGGCACGCCGATCATGCCCGGCGACGTAATCGAGTACGAAATAGACCTCTGGTCAACGAGCAATACCTTCCTGCCCGGCCATCGTATCCGCTTGGAAGTTTCCAGCAGCAACTTCCCCCGCTTCGACCGCAACCCGAACACCGGCGAACTCCCCGGTCGCTCCGCTGAGATGGTCAATGCGTTGCAAACGGTCTTCCACTCGTCGGAGCATCTATCGCGCCTCGTTCTGCCAGTCATACCGACGTAGGAGCATTCGGACTCAGTTAACTCTCGCAGTCGATGAGCGCAGCGCGCAATATCTTTGTGTTCCAGACCGCCATGCCACAGCCGAAGAAATGCTTCTGATCCAATGTCCAGATCGCGGTTTTGGTCGCTAGTACAGCTTGGCTGAAATACGTTTGCGTTATATGCTGCACGCAGGCGGGTGCAGCGCGTCGGTGCGCTCAGGACCCATGATCGCGGAGGACGCCGATGCCT
>JAABUZ0100005318.1_pt1 | contig 16987 bp, 15 predicted proteins | sample 5562091 | NCBI WGS metagenome assembly JAABUZ01 (sample SAMN12813069, study PRJNA571459) | rock metagenome | isolation source: Antarctica rocks | place: Antarctica: Victoria Land, Linnaeus Terrace sud | collected 2015-12-21
ACGGGAAAGAGGGTCGAACTGTGAGCTTCGATCCAACCAAGTTGCGGCAGTTCGACCACGGCTACGCCGTCACGTCTCACAGCTCACAGGGCCTCACTCAGGACCGCGTTCTGGCGAACTTCGACACGGATACCGCCCGCTCGCTCATCAACACCAGGCTCGCGTATGTCGCCGTCTCCCGCGCCTCGCAAGACGCGCGAATCTACACAAACGACGCCGATTCTCTCGGCAAGCGACTATCGGTTGATGTTTCGAAGACCGCCGCCATCGAGATTTCCAAGCCTCAGCTCATCAGCGAAGTTCGCCAGGCTGTCGAGGGATTCCGGGCCGGAAAGACCAGCGCCGCGCTAGATAACCTTCGCGACCAGGGCCGAGTCCACGAGCACGCGAACGTCACCGAAAGGATCTCCGCCGTCGCAAAAGAATATGCAGGCAAGCGGGATCGCACCGTGGTTCTCTCCGCAAGCCGATTAGAGCGCGCCGAGCTGACCGACCAGATTCGAGAACAGTTGCGCCAGGCCGGACGGCTCTCCCCGGATGGGAAACCTACCACCATCCTGAGAGAGCAAACCTTCCAGGAGCAAGGACGGGCGGCAAGCTACAAACCCGGAGACGTGATCCAGTACACGAAAGGCAGCCCCAGGAACGGTTTGCTCCATAACAGCGAAGCCGTAGTGGAAGCGGTTGACTCTCGCCGCAACATCCTTACTGTCCGCAACGGCCAAGATCAGGTTTCGTATAACCCAGCTCTCTTGAAGACCGCGACGAATGAATCGCGAGTCTATCGGCCCGAGCAGAAGGAAATTGCCACCGGCGAAAGGATCAGGTTTACCAAAAACGACAGAGAGCAGGGTCTTCGAGCTGGAGATTTCGCAACCGTGACCCGAACCCAGGAAAACGGTAACCTGAAGGTGCGTCTGGACAATGGGAAAGAGATCGAGCTTACGTCTAGGCAGGCACGGCACATCGACCACGGCTATACCGCTGACAGCGGTCGCCGCGTGTCCGCAGAACGCTTTATCGTGACCGGCGAGCAAGCACAGGCGACCACCCTGAAGACGGTGCCGCCTAGCGCGAAAGAGCTTTCCGTTCATACTGCTACTCCGTCAATCCAACGCGAGAAGGCGACCGAAAAAGACCTCGCTCAGAAGCCTCCCCAACAAGAGATTCAACGTGGCTACGGCATCGGCCTAAGCCTCTAAAGGGACCGTTATATGAATTCCCCTCACATCGTTGTTATCGTAGCGACCCTCGCCCTCCCTCTCGCAGCACAGACCCACAAGACTCCCCAGCAGCCGACCGACTGGCCCGCAAAGAGGAAGCTTTGATGTTTGCCAATGGGCCAACTGAATTTGCCGTACCTGCCGCTACTCGGAAGACAATTATTTCTCTGGACGTTTACAACGATCCCCCGGATGCGCGGTCGGTGATGATTGTCTTCACGGACGGAACCGAACTGGTTGTCGATTCCAACATGACAGTGAGGGCAAGTGCGAAGCACTATCAACGGACAGGCACCGGCCCGACGACACTCAGCCAATACAACGAGGGTGGCCGATGACAGGCCCCAGCGCCACGTCCAACCTGTCGCTTCCTGAGTGGGTTGATCTGCATGAGCGGCGTGACGCGGCGCTGTGGAAGCTCTGCTATCCCAGAAACTATCGCGTCGATAACCACTACTCCTCGCCCCGGCAGCTTGACGCAGAGCTGGTTGGCATCCGTGTGGCGATCGACTACAGGGATCGGGTCCCTCTGGGCGAACGGGTGATGCTCGATCACTCAATTCTGGCGGCGGCGAGATTGGTCAAGCTGCGGGTGCCCATCTTCTTCGTCAACCCCGATCTACTGAAAGCGGTACAGATGACGGTCCCGCCCGTAGACCTGGATTGGGTGAATCTCAATCTTCCTTTTGAGAGTGCCGCCTTTGCCCTTCCCAAAGGCAGCCTGTCACACGCCACGCATGGAGATGTGGGGTATGTCTGGTATAGCCAAATCATGATGGGCGAACCGCTCCTCGTTCCCGGCGCAGTCGGTCAGGAACAAGCGGCAGAGGACAATATGTTCTTCATCAGAGCGTCATGTCTGGAGAGCCCTGAGCGGCCTTCCTTCCAGCAGTTTATGAGGGGTTCCCAGACCCCGACGTTGAACCTGAAGGATCTGACCGGCGTTGTCGTCAGTAAAAGCCAACCTGAATCTCTTGTGGCCGACGATCTGACGCTAGTTGAGTCCATGACCTCCCTGATCTTCGGCCTCGTATTCGCCATGAACGTTCGTGAGGGTCTTTGGGAGCGAGGCGCTTACACGGGAAAGAAGGCGAAGAACGGAGCTGAGTTCTGGACGCCGAACATCATTGGGAGACACTACGTTTTTCCCGGCAACGGGAGTCACGGTCGCTCTGGGGTTTCTCCACGAATGCATTACAGGCGAGGGCACATGCGTCAGCAAGCGTATGGTGAGGGGCGTAGCCTCCGGCGAGCCCAATGGATTGAACCGATGCTGATCGCCGCCGAAGACTGAAGATTGCCCCTGGGATAGCAGGAGCACTCAATACGAGAGCGTCCGCCAATACCGAGTGACAGCGACTGAATCCAGAATCCTCGGTCGGAAGCTGTCTATAACCACGTATCATCGGCTTATGGGGTGGACCTCACCAGAAGCCCGAGAGCTCTTCAACCTGTTTGCTCAGTGCCAAGAAGAACAGCGCAGCCGAAAGCTGGCTCAGGTCACTGCCTCCTTACAGATGTTGCCTGCATCGGAGGGAGCTCTTAAGGAACTTTGCGAGCTTTCACCGCAGGATGCTCGTCGAGCTCTAAGAGCACATCCCGGCTATCAGATGCATCGCAATCTGGAGTCCATCGAATCAATGCTGCGGGTCTTTCACCGCGGGTTGGTCGATCTGGAGATCGCCGTAAACTCTTTTCCGGCGCTTGGACCTGCCGAGATGCGGACAGAGCGTGAATCTCTAGAAGTCGAGCTTACCGTCCGCGTAAACAAAGAGTTGCTGGCTGCGGTGAGCGCTTCCCAAGCCCTCGTGGACTACACCCGTAGAGTTCGCAAAATGCTCCCAGAGGGACTTTTCGACCAACGGCGATCCGAGATCTTCAATCATGATGAACACGTACTTGTGAAAGGCTTGCGAAATCTTCTCAGCCATAAACGTCACAGTACGGCAGACTGGCAGACTACCTACTCATCGGAAGGTCGTGTGACCCGCTTCAAAATAGAGACCGAGACCCTTCTCGCCGAAGCCGAATTAGACGGTGTCGCTCGTGCGGCTCTTGCAACACGCGGCGAAATCCTTGACGTCAGCGATCTGCTTTCAAGCTATACAAAGCAAGTTGACAGCTTCTACGGTTGGCTTCTCGAAGAGATCGAGCATCACGTGCCAGAAGCTGTTGTGGAGTTCCGCAATTGTGACGAGGCTGTCAAAATACATTACGCTCGTCAGAGCTACAAGTTGCTTATAGGTCTTTGGCAACAAGCCAGCGCCGACCCACACGAGCACTTGCCAAAGCACCTGACGGGCAAACAGTTGGGCGAAGCGTTGATACTGCCACATCGCTCAAAGGTCCAAGTGGACTACGTTATCTCCTGCATCGATCGAGACGGCATCTGCGATGGAGAACTGCGAGAGCTGGTGTATCGCTTTTTTGCAGTATAGGGTCGAAACATCGGCATGACTTCCTTTCAGTTATCATCTTCAGCCCATGCCAACCGAAGTTGTCGTGGGTCGTAGAGGCGCGGCGGCGTTTCCTATAACACCGTTTTCCACCTCCCTGACACTCACCGGGAAGGGCAAAGATGCAGTGCCGCCGCTGCCAGCGCCCCAGCGCCGTAGGTGAGTGCATCCTCGTCTTCGCGCCGTGCCGGCCGGTAGCGTTGCGTGCTGCGTGGCTGGTTGACCAGCCGGCACGCCCGCCGCTCCGTCATCCCCTGCCCCTGCTGCGCATGGTCTACAGCGCTGCGCCGTCGTTGAGGGCTTAGAAGTTTCCCGAGGCGAAGTCCTTCAGCACAAGATTATCCAGACTCAGGTTCGCCACCAGCCGCTTCAGCTTGGCGTTCTCCTGCTCCAGTTCCTTCAGCCGCTTGGCCTGGTCCACCTGCAGACCGCCATACTCCTTGCGCCAGCGGAAGTACGTCCGTTCCACGATCCCGGCTTCCTTGCACGCCTGTGCCGTCGTCTTGCCGTTCGCCACAGCCACTTCGACCTGCCGCAACAGGTTCACCACCTGCTCAGGTTGGTACTTTTTCCCACGTCCCATACGCTCTCCTTGTCCAATGTGTCTCTCTTCCATTGGCACAAAGCAAGCCGGGCACTCCAGCATGATACAGCTGCGCCGGCGAATGGATTCGGGCTTATCGTGCGAGTTAATCTTTCATCCGGAACACGTTCTTACGGATGTCGGGCCAAAACTCTTTGAGAACATTAGCACCTGCAGTAATGGCGGTCTGTGTCGCAAAATTCTTTGCTGTTTTGTTTAGCCCACGCTCTTGGGACGGGTAATAGAAATTCGAGAGCGTGGCTTCAGCGGCGTTGCCACCAATTTCCGAGATGTTGAATTCCTCCCCACCCGCGTCGTTCTTCGTGACGACGGCACGCGTGATGGCGTAGGAAGCGCGCCGAAAGAAGCCGTCTTTGCCGAGAGTGTAATAGCGGGGGTCCTCGTGGGTGAGCGTGGGGAGAATGGCCTCAGTGAAGAAGGTTCCCGAGACCTGGTCGGTGAACTCGCGCCAGTAATAACGCCCGAAGCCCGCAGCTCCAGTTCCGAGCTGTGGCGTTGCATTGGACTGAAGACCCTTCGCCGCAAGCGCTCCAACCAGCAGAAAAGAAGAGTAGTCGACACTGTCGTGCATAGCGACCACGAATTTCTCCCTCGTGGAAAGGCGCGGAAGCTGGGTATTTGAGTCGACTGCCGTGAAGTTCGGGAGTACGCCCAAGATGCGCGGGGTCTGCTTTAGCACCTCTTCGTTCTTGTCGATGATGGTCGGGCCGGGTGCGTCGGGAAGTTGAGCCTGTGGGCTTGCTGGGGCTTTGTGAGAGTTCGCCTGCGCCGGAGTAGGTGTGAGCTCGACGGGAGTGCCCGAAGACTGTGTGTGATGCGGGCTCTGACTTTCAGGGGCGGGTTTGGTCTGACCGAAAGAGAGTAGTGGAGAGAGCAGAAAAAAAAGAGCAAAGGTGGTGCATTTAATTTTAGGCACGATGGGCTCCTGGAAGAACTTGCAAGGTGATACACCCCGAGCCTCTTTCGATGAAAGAGGTCTATTAGACCATTTCGTTGCTCCCGCAGATGGAAGATACCAAAAGCTTCTCCCAACCGGCTTTCTGATGTGGGGCACTTGTGAGTAAAGCTGGGTACTCCCTTTGAAAGTACAAGCTACGATCCTCATAAGCGAGAACCTGGAGATCTCCATTCAAATCGTATTTAGCGCGTGCGCGCCAAATCGTCCGAAACTGTATCCCTTGAGGAGCGATCTCTAAAAACGGAGAGAAGGCCACGTGATCGCCTTCGATCGTCCATGCTCCCTCCAGAGCACGCGGTGCCCCCCAATATGGGGTAACCGTCTCACGCATTTTGTGCGCGTCCGTCATCTGAACCTCGACCTTCCCCTCTCTCGTAAGCATGTAATAGTGACCCGCGAGATGTGGAGTCTTCCGCCCATCTGAACAGCTCGTAAAAGCTAAGAGGCACACACAGACGACAGGCGTAAACCTCCCCTTATCCTGAGATCCTACTTTTGGCGGGAGCCGATTTGATAATTGCTCAAGAAGCATTCTGTTCAGCTCTCATTGCAAGTAGCTCAATGACCCGGTTATGAAAATGAGCGATGTGGCCTATCCGCAGCGCTCCCAATAGACGCCTGAGCCCCATAGGTATGCCCGGGGCTGCAGGCGTATCGATTACTCCTCGTGACGTAGCGCTTTCCCATTTGGCCCTACCTGGATCTCGGAGTGCTTACCGTTTGTGTCAACCTGCGCTTCATAGGCAACCAGCTTGTCTTTTTTCCGGAGCGATTCAACCTTCGTTATCGTTCCGCCCTTGGCCTTCGCCATGAGCCCAGCCTTCACATCTGCCGGAAGAGATTGCATTGCGACTTCCTCTTCAACTTCTTGGAGGTTGCCGCTGGGATCAAATTGGACATCCTTTGTGTGCCCGTCGACCATGAGCTGGGCCTCGTAGACGACCTTGCCGTTTTCCTTCTCTGTGGTAAAGCCCTTGATCGTCGCTCCGTTGAGCTGCCCTTGCAAGGATTTCTCTACTGCAGGAGGTAGGTCCGAACGTTGAATGGCCTTCTCTTGGGCCATGCTGAAGGCCGAGAGTGAGAGAACAGCTGCCAAGGTTCCCAATATCTGTACGCGTTTCATAAATTCTCCTTATTGAGGGCTATGCGAGCCCTCGTAAACGTACGATCTCACCGGAGAGCTGAAAGCAGCCTTAACGGCAGACAGACCAGCACTCCCCAGCCGATTCCCGAAGTTCAGCTTCCCTTAAGGTCTGCAGGAGAACCATTGGAAATGGAAGCTCACTGTCCATGAGAGCACTCGTCATCGAAGATGAACGGCGTCTTGCAGAGAACATCGCGCTCGGCTTGCAGCGGGGAGGCGGGTTCGCCGTGGACACTGCCTTGGACGGGGAGGAAGCACTCTTCAAGGCAGAAGAGGGCGTTTACGACGTAATCGTGCTTGACCTTATGCTTCCAAAGATCTCCGGCGAGGACATTCTAAAGGCACTTCGTCATAAGGGTTCGCGGAGCCCCGTTCTTGTGCTCACGGCCAAGGAGGGAAAAGATCACCTTGTCACGATGCTCAACGCCGGAGCAGACGATTACTTGTCAAAGCCGTTCGACATGGGCGAGCTGGTCGCCAGAGCAAAAGCAATTATCCGCAGAAGCAAGGGACATGCAGCACCGACGCTGAGCCTCGATACCCTGGAACTCGACTTCAGTGCCCGCTCCGTCCGTCGAGCCTCTCGAATCCTGCGCCTGACGCCAATGGAGTACCGGGTTCTTGAGTACCTGCTCCTCCGCGTAAACAAAGTCGTCTCAAAGACGGAGCTGCTGGAACACCTCTACGATTACAACTGGGAGAAGTTCAGCAATGTGATCGAGGTATACATCTCGGGTCTCCGAAGAAAGATCGACGGCGATGGCGATCTGAAGCTGATGCAGACGCTTCGGGGCCACGGCTATGCCCTGCGACTGCCGGAAGACTCATGAGCCGATCCATTCGCACCCGGATACTGATACTCCTTCTTCTTTCAGAGGGACTCTTGACGGCACTCTGCGCATCCGCCCTTGTTCTCTACGTTCAACGGCAAAGGATAGCCGTCTTCAATGCCGAGCTCGATCATCGCATTACAACTCTCTTGACGACAGTCCAGGTGGCCGAAGAGCAGCCATCGGGTTTTGAATTCTCTCCACAGCCGAACACCTTCTTGCCAGATGACCGTTTTGTCGTACGAGATGGCAAGGGTGCCGTGATCGCAGAGTCGTCCAACAGACCACAGGTTCTGGGCAAAACAGCGAACGTGAAAAGAGACTTCACGTTTTCTGTTTCTGGCCGAGAGTATCGCGGGAGAGTTGAACCGTCGGTTCACCTGCTCGACGAGAGCGACGAGGACAAACAACCCGCGCCCCTAGTCTCCATCGCATACGCAATTCCGGCACGAGATTTCAACGAGGGGTCTAAACGAATCATCGCAATCGCGTCATTAGGAAGCCTATTCTGGATTGCGTCCTCCAGCCTCGCCGCGTCGTTTTCCATTACTCGAGGGATTGCTCCTCTAGGTGAACTCGCACAGCAAGCCTCGACAATCACCGCACGGAGCTGGGCGCTCTCGCTTTCGGCGCGGGTGAAAGAAGTCTCCGAACTCAATCCTCTCGCGGTGGCACTGGAAAGCCTGCTCCAGCGCCTACGAAGCGCCTTCGAGCGTGAACGCACGTTTGTGAGCGATGCAGCGCATGAACTGAAGACCGTAGTGGCTATTCAGAAGTCAACTTTACAGGTTGCGCTTCAGGGAGGGGGAAGCGCCCGGCAGTATAAAGGCGGACTTGAGCGCGCGTTGTACGATGTCGATCGGCTAGAGAGCCTTATCTATCGGATGCTCTCCCTCGCCTCGGTCGAAGGCTCTGATGATCGGAAGAAAGATGAGGACGTTAGCGTTCAAGAGACACTTTTAGCCGCTTGCGATCAGCTATACCCTCTGGCAACGGCGCGAGGTGTGCATCTGGAAACACAGCTCGACAGCTCATGCATGGTTCGTGGCGACGAAGGCCTCTTGCAAACGCTCTGGGGAGCATTTCTTGAGAATGCTATTCGCTACAGCCCCTCCGGGTGTCCCATCACGATCTCAAATGCAATCGAAGGGGATATGTGTGTCGTCCGTATTCAGGACCGCGGTTCAGGTATCGCCGAAGAGAGCCTTCCCCACATCTTCGACCGCTTCTATCGGGCAGATTCGTCGCGCTCTCGTGCTACTGGCGGGTTCGGTCTGGGCCTCGCAATCGCGAAGGCTATTGTCGAACGGCATAACGGCCTAATCAGAGTGCAGAGCCAACTTGGGCAGGGAACAACTTTCGTCATCATGCTTCCCTGCTCGGGGAGCGGAGCGACAGCAGATGAGCTGCTGTTAAGCATCCCTTCAGATTCTTCTCGCTAATCTCTGTCAGTGATCCACAGCTTGGAATCGGGATGGGAACTGAATGACGCGCGCGGATGGAGAGAGCATATGAGCTACCGTTGCCTTGCAGTCACTGGGATGTCCCTGTGCCTAACGTTCGTAAGCCCATTTCTGCTCTGTCAGGCGGTGAATGCCGATGCAGTGAAGGTCATCGCAGGGACGCCCATTTACGTTCAGCTTGATCGAAACTATCCGATGCGAGCTGGTCAGATAGTCGAAGCTCATATATCCCATCCAATCTACGTGGGCCAGCAGATCGCACTTCCAGTGGGCACCACTGTCACCGGGCGCATCCGCCACCTGACCCCCGCAAAAACTCAAAGACGATCCGGACGCTGGAATGGTGACTTCACTCCGTTCCACTTCGCAGATGTCAGCTTTGACCAGCTCACTTTCCCGAATGCGCAGAGCATCGCTATCAATACATTGAGTGCGGGTCAAGGGGTACAGACTTTGAGGATCATGCCCAATTCGGCTGCAAGGCACTCGATCATCGGAACACAGTGGGAAGCTGTCAAGGCAGAAGCAGAGAACACGGTGAGGGTCTTTACGGCTCCGGATAAAGGGGACCGCCTCAAACAGGCTCTCTGGCATCAACTTCCATGGCATCCAGAGAGACTGAGCAAGGCTTCTGAATGGAGCTTCGAAGTTGCAACGCCTGTGTATGTTCCAACCAAAGATTCAGCGTTGAGTGAGACGACATCATCCGACAAGCTAACAGGGGCGCGGACATTACAAGCGTACCTTGCGCGACAGGTGAGCTCCACCAAAGACAAAGCGGGGTCCGCAGTCGAAGCTGTAGTTTCAGAGCCCCTGTACGCGGAAGATAAAAGCGTTGAGGTTCCACAGGGCTCCGTTCTCGAGGGTACGATCGTCGAAGCGAAGGCTGCCCGGAGGTTCGGACGCGATGGCAAGCTACGGTTCGCTTTTAGGAGGATCCGCTACCCTGAAGGTTTTGAGCAGTCGATTGCCGGAACGCCGAATGGTACCGCGACCGACCGGAAGAATCCGTTGACGATGGACTCAGAAGGCGGAGTGAAGCCTGCGCCTAAAGACCGCGTGCTTCGCCCACTTCTTGCAGTTTTTCTTGCCAACACAGCTCTCGATCAGGAGAGCAGTAGCGTAGCTCCCAATGCCGCGGCATCCAACAGCTTCGGCCTGGTTGGGCGAATAGTCGGAGCAGCTGCAGGCTCGCCCTCCGTTGCAGCTGGGATTGGCTACTATACGGCGGCGAGAGAAGTGTATACAGGCTGGATCGCTCGTGGCAGAGATGTCACCTTTGAGCAGGACAGCAGAATTGAGATCGCTGTTCAGCCCAGGACGGGAACCAGTCTGGTAGGAGCGGCTAAATGAGCAGACGACTCAGACATCAGTCAGGATCATGAGCTTATTGCTTCCGTTTTTGTGGAACGTGTTCATGTCCCCAACCGTTTGTGCTAGCGTTCGAGACCGAGGGCCACACGTTCATGATCGCAGTCCTCGGCAGAAGACCCCGAATCCGATTCACAACAGCCGCAGGAATCGAAGCGCAAATGCTGGGAGATTAGTTTAGGCGCGAGAGGCACGTTTGAATTACTTACTGGCAACTCTAGTGGTTTCGCTCGGAACGGTGGCTCTTTCGCGGCCTGCAGCTCTTCAGGCACAGGCGGACGTGCAGGAGCGCGGGGGGAATATGAGGCAGGACGGACCCACGATACCCGTCGCTTCGTTGAAACTCACGCTGGCCGATGCACTCGAACGCGCTAAGACGCTGAGCCCAGCGCTTGAGGTGGCTCTCACCAACGTGAGGATCGCGGCCGAGGGTACGCTGCAGGCGCGTGCGGCGAATCTGCCGACCGTAACCGCAAATAGCCAATATCTCTACACCCAGGGCAACGGAACTCCGGCAGCGCGTTACATCGCCAACAATGGCGTCCATGAGTACATCGCTCAGGGAGACGTTCACCAATCGATCTCGGGGCCGCTACTTGAACAGTACCGCCGCAGCCAGGTGCTGGAGGCGCTCGCGCGCGATCAGGCAGTGATTGCGCAGCGAGGATTGATCGTGGCGGTCGTGCAGAACTACGCCGCGTTAGCCGCTGCGGAGGGTAGGTTGAAGACCCTTGAAGAGACGCTTGATGCGGCACAGCAGTTCCTGAAGACGACGCAGGAGCTAGAAAACGGCGGTGAGGTAGCGCACGCTGACGTCGTCAAAGCGAGGATTCAGGCGAGTGATAACCAGGTTGCACTCAACGGCGCACAGCTTGCGCGCGAGCAGGCCCGTCTCGCGCTTGCGTTGCTGCTGTTTCCAGACGTGAACCAGCCTTTTGAAGTTGTGGACGATCCAGGGCAGATGCTACTGTTGCCCGCTTTTGCGGAAGCGCAAGCGAGGGCGCGGAAGGACGATCCGCAGGTGGATGCTGCACTGCGAACGGAGAGGGCAGCACGGAAAGACGTCACCGCCGCATGGGCTGGGTACCTTCCATCGCTGACCTTCGATTACTTCTATGGAATTGACGCGAACCAGTTTGCCGCCAGGACAGTGCTCCCGGATGGCAAGATGTTTCAGAACCTAGGCTACTCCGCGCTGGCCACGCTTAGCCTGCCCATCTTCAACTGGGGGGCTACGCAAAGCAGGGTGAAGCAAGCAGAGTACCTCAAACAACAAGCGACAACAGCTCTCACCTATGCCCGGCGCAAACTGAACGCCGATCTGCAGCAGTTCTACCGCGACGCGCAAGATGCTAAATCGGAAATGGCTACCCGCCAAGGATCAGCGGCCGATGCGGTGGAAAGCCAGAAGCTTACCCTACTGCGCTACAAGGCCGGCGAGTCCACGGCACTCGAAGTGGTGAATGCCGAAGCGACCGTCAGCCTGGAGCGCAACGCCTATTACGATGCGGAAGTCCGCTACGCAACCGCGCTGGCAAACCTGGCGACACGTACAGGAACTCTATAATTTATGGCCTTCCTTAACTTCCCTGTTCCCTTATCGTTGCTGGCTGTCGCGGCTTCTGTCCTACTCGGAAGCCTCCTGGGATGCAGCGGTGGCAGCCCAGCCCTATCCTCTGCCGAACCCGTGGTAACGGTTGAGACAACTCCGGTCAGGATGCAGCCCATCACCAACGTGTTGAGTGCACAAGGCGTACTGTTTCCGATCCATCAGGCTTCGCTTTCACCTAAGGTTACAGCGCCCGTTCAACAGTTCTACGTGAATCGCGGTTCCCGCGTTCATCGCGGACAACTGCTTGCTGTTCTCGAAAACAAGGATCTCGCGGCAGGCGTGGTCTCGGCGCAAGGAACCTACGATCAGGCCCAGGCCACCTATGCTTCGACAACTTCGACGACGCTACCCGAGGAGATCCAAACGGCAAATCTAAACCTTGTAAATGCCAAGGCCAGTCTGACTTCGGAGCAAAAGCTCTACGATAGCGAAACCAATCTGTTTAAGCAGGGGGCGATCGCTCGCAAGCAGCTCGATGCAACCCAGGTTGCGCTCACGGCGGCGAAGACGGTTTACCAGACTGCGGAAAAGCACCAGCAGAATCTCCAGTCATCGGGAGCTTCGCTGCAACGGCGCGCAGCAAAGGGACAGCTTGAATCGGCGCATGGTCAATATCTAAACGCCACTGCGCAATTGGGATACACCGAACTGCGCAGTCCAATCGATGGAGTGATTGCCGACCGCGCAGTTTACCCGGGCGATATCGCCCCCGCGGGCACGCCTCTGCTGGTGGTAATGGATACCTCCAGAGTTGTGGTGCGTCTGCATATACCTCAATCGCAAGCGGTGCAATTAAAGCTCGGTGACACAGCGACGCTCCAGGTTCCCGGAATCAAGCTGAGCGTTCCCGCCAAGGTCACGGTAATCAGCCCGGCGGTCGACCCGAACAGCACCACGGTCGAAATCTGGGTCCAGGCCGACAACCCCAAGGGCGATTTGCAGCCCGGCGCATCGGTGGGGATCTCGATCGCCACCCAGACTGTTCCCAATGCGCTGGTCGTACTTGCCACTGCAATCCTGACCGGAGCAAACGGTGAGACCCACGTCATGGTGGTCACGCCAGATAGCCACGCGCAGTCGCAATCGGTGTCGACCGGTATTCAGCAGGGAGCGCTCATCCAAATTCTCAGCGGCCTCAAGCCGGGTGAAGAGGTGATCGTCAGGGGCGCGTATGGGATTCCCGATAAAACGAAGGTCAAAACTACGTCGGCGAACGCGACCGCCGGCTCGCCGGCTTAGGAGTTCTGAATGGCAACCGACAGTCCGAGCAGTCCCGAGCCGAAACACGATTCGAAGCTCGACCGAAAGACCGAGCCAAAACCGCAGGCTAAGGTCTACTGGTTTGCGCTTTTCTCGAAGGCTCTGATCGCGGTCATTCTGACGCTTGCCGCCATTGGCGTGTACTCTGCTTTGGGCATTCCCATTGCCGTCTTTCCAACTACCAATTTCCCTCGCGTGCTTATCGCTATTGATAACGGTGTAATGCCCATCGATCAGATGCTGGTCACCATCACACGCCCCATCGAGGAGGGAGTGAACCGTGTGCAGGGCCTGCAGAGCGTTCGCTCTATCACCAGTCGAGGCACCGCCGAAGTCGACCTGTTCTTCGATTGGAAGATGAATATGTTCGAGACCCTGCAGCGGGTCTATGCCGCGATGGCGCAGGTGCAGGCATCGCTACCTCCAACCGCCAAGCTCGACGCGAGGCGTCTTCGTTTTTCTAGTTTCCCCATTCTGGGGTTTGGGCTGACTTCGGACTCCATGCCAGCCACCAAGCTATGGGAGGTGGCTACCTACCAGATCATGCCGCGGCTGAATCGGGTGAATGGCGTGGCAACTGTCGTCGTTCAGGGTGGAGAGGTGCCTGAGTTTGATATCGTCCCCGACCCAGTGAAGCTGCTGCGTGCCTCGGTAGCGGTCCCCGATCTCCTCACTGCGGTTCAGAGAACCAACCTGATCGAATCTCCCGGTCTCATCGCGGCAAATCACAATCTGGTGCTCGATCTTGTAGACGGCCAGGTTCACGACCCAAGTGAAATCGCCAACATCGTCGTTAAGAAGACCCCGGCCGGAATTCCGGTCCATATAGGCGATGTTGCTGGCGTCATGCCGGCAGTGAGGCCTCAATACACGGTTGTCACCGCCAATGGAAAGCCCGGCGTGCTGCTCAACATCAATCGCCAGCCTGGCACCAACACGGTAACGGTGTCCGATGGCGTCTACGCGGAACTTGATCAGATCAAGAAGACTCTTCCGCCAGGTATTCAGTTCTCCGTCTTTTACGATCAAGCCGAGTTGGTCAAGGAGGCAATTAAGAGCGTCCGCGACGCAATCCTTATCGGCATCATTCTTGCCTGCATTGTGCTGGTGCTCTTTTTGCGCGACTGGGGGAGTTCACTGGTGGCCGGCCTGGTGATCCCGGTTACGATTGCGATCACCTTTGTCGTGATGAAGCTGCTAGGGGAGAGCTTCAACCTGATGACGCTGGGCGGACTGGCCGCCGCCGTCGGCCTGGTGATCGACGATGCGATCGTGGTAGTGGAGAACATCGTCATTCACCGCGATGCGGGCCAGGGCAAGTTGCAGGCGGTCGAAAGCGCACTGAGTGAACTGAAAGTCCCGCTCATCGGCTCGACCACGACGCCCGTGGTGATCTTCCTGCCGCTGATCCTCATCACTGGCGTGACCGGAACTTTCTTTCGTGCGCTGGCTGTGACGATGGGCACGGCGCTGATTACCTCGTTGGCCTTAGCCCTGACCTGGACCCCGACGCTCAGCCAGTATTTCGTCCGGCGAAAGGACAAGTTCAAACCCGAAGATCGGATGGACGAGTTCGCCTCGCCCGAAGAGGAAGCCAAGCGGCTCATGGAGGCGGAGGAGACTACTACGGGTGGCCTGATGAAACGCATCATTGGGGCCTATGAGCGGCTGCTGACATTCGTTCTGGCACATCCATGGTGGTTGGGAGCGTTCGCCCTCGTGCTGGTCGTCGTCTCCTATTTCTGTTATAGCTCGCTGGGCTCAAATCTCTTGCCCCAAATGGATGAAGGAGACTTCACCGTCGACTACATCATGCCGCCGGGCAGCTCACTCGAGGAGACCAATCGTGTAGTGGACCAGGTGGTCCAGATGATCCAAGCGATTCCAGAAGTTACTGCGACCTCCCGGCGCACCGGCTTGCAACTGGGCCTCGCCGCCGTAACCGAAGCCAACACAGGAGACATCTCGGTTAAGCTGAATAACCATCGAAGCCGGGACATCTACGCGATCATGGCCGAGGTGCAGGACAAAGTGTCACAGCAACAACCGGCGCTGAGCGTTGACCTGCACCAGACACTCGAAGACATGATCGGCGATTTGACGAATGCGGCCCAGCCGGTGGTTATCAAGATGTATTCCGAAGACCCAACGCTGCTACGCCACTGGGCGCCTGTTGTGGCCGATAAGATCTCAGGCATTCCCGGCGTGGTGGGGGTTTTGAATGGCATCGACAACACCATCAGCAGTCCGGAGACCGTGTACCACATTCAGCCGTCGATAACCGCAACCAGCGGCTTTACGCCCGAAGAGGTCGCGACCGACGCGAACGCTCTGCTTCAGGGCCAGACCGCGCCGACTCCCCTGGTAGTGAACAACCGCGCCTATGACATACGCGTCCGCTTTCCGGAGCAGAACCGCGCCACGCCGGAAGCCATGAACAACACCGTGCTGGTGAGCGCAACCGGCTCGACAGCGGCGCTCGGTTCCCTGGCAACTATCCAGAACCTGCCTGGGCAGACCGAGATTATCCGAGAGAATCTGCAACGTCTTGTCGAAGTCTCCGCGCGCCTTGAGGGGACGAGCCTTGGACAGGCCATCGTTGGCGTAAAGAAAGCCGTAGCTGGGGTTAACCTCCCCCCGCAAATCCGCGTGGAATATGGAGGAACCTACGCCACACAGCAGAAGTCGTTCCGCGACCTCCTCCTCGTGCTGTTTGCAGGGCTGATGCTGGTCTTTCTGGTGCTGCTGGTTGAGTTTAGGACGTTTTCGGCTCCCGTATCGATCCTGGCGTCCGCGGTCCTGTCCACCTCGGGCGTCTTCCTCGCTCTGCTGATTACCGGCACCGACTTCAACATCTCCTCCTTCATGGGCCTCATCATGGTGGTTGGCATCGTTTCAAAGAACGGCATCCTCCTGCTGGACGCCGATGTGAAATTCAGAGCCGCGGGGATGTCGCCCCGAGATGCCATGGTCCAGGCAGGCCGCAGACGGCTGCGACCTATCGTCATGACTGCCGTGGCAGCAGTGGCTGGCATGCTTCCGCTCTCTCTTGCTCTTGGTGCGGGTTCACAGATGTTGCAACCGCTGGCCATCGCCGTAATCGGCGGCATTTTGATCTCGATGCTCCTCTCGCTCGTGATTACACCGGCCGTTCATTACTACATGACTGGCAAGGGCTAATGCTCCAACAAGAACGCTTTAGCGATCAGGGGTAATATCTATGCCTCGCAATAGCAACAATCGGTTCGAAGTGTGGCTAATGATTGTGGAGCTGATGCTGATTCTACTCTGGCTACCTCACGTAACCTGGACGCCGATAAAGCCATTTGGAGCAGTGGTGGCGGTGACTTCGATCGTGCTGGTGATCGTTGCGCGCTTGCAGCTTGGAAGTTCTTTCTCGGTCCGAGCCAAAGCCACCACGCTCGTGACCAAGGGGCTGTACTCTCGCATACGGAACCCGATCTACCTATCGAGTGGTGCCTTGTTCGTCGGCGCGGCGATGCTGCTGGAGAGTTGGTGGCCTGTCTTGATTCTGGCAGTTGTAGTTCCGGTACAAATGTCGCGCATACGCAGAGAGGAGCAGGTGCTCACGGAGCAATTCGGAGAGGAGTACATCGAGTACAAGCGGCAAACGTGGTTCTGAAAGGAATACCTCAGGCGAGACGGCTTCTTACGCATGATAATGTCCTTTATCATGCGTGAAAAAGATGAGGGTGGGTGTCGACGGCTCCGACCGTTGGATAACAAGGATTGACATTCTCTGTTATCCCGCCCAACATGAAGTCTGGAGGTGCTTGCCATGAACGTCTCTTTGACCCCGGAGCTGGACCAGTTTGTTGTGACCAAGGTCGCATCAGGGCGCTACACCTCGGCTAGCGAGGTGGTCCGCGAAGCCCTTCGACTCCTTGAAGAGCGTGACCAGGCGCGCAGCGCACAGTTGGGAGCCTTTAACGAAGAGCTCTCGAAAAGGTGTCAAGGGCGGAGCAAAACCAAGCCAGTGTGGCGGAGTAAAAGTAGGCCAGTAGTTGGGTGTGAGGTTGTTGGGTAATTCGGGGGAGAAGGGGCT
>JAABUZ0100005320.1_pt1 | contig 16980 bp, 17 predicted proteins | sample 5562091 | NCBI WGS metagenome assembly JAABUZ01 (sample SAMN12813069, study PRJNA571459) | rock metagenome | isolation source: Antarctica rocks | place: Antarctica: Victoria Land, Linnaeus Terrace sud | collected 2015-12-21
GAACATTGCGCTGCACGGGATGGAAGAAGCCGCCGGAGTCCGCTACCTGCGCTGCGACCCTCATGGGGCGAACGTGGCAGCGGGCGCTCCGGTGCTGGTGAGATTCGCCGACGACTTCGTCGTCCTGTGTCACACCAGGGACCAGGCCGAACAGGCCTGGCACCGGCTGGGTCAGTGGCTGGCCCCCAGAGGGCCTGGCGTTCAACGAGGACAAGACACACATCGTCCACGTGGACCAGGGCTTCGACTTCTTGGGGTTCAACGTGCGCCGTTACCGCGGCAAGCTGCTCATCAAACCCAGCCCGGCGGCCGTCAAGCGGATCCGGGGGCGGCTCACCGCCGAGGTGCTATCCCTTCGAGGAGCCAACGCCGAAGCGGTGATCCGGCGGCTCAACCCCGTCTGGCCACCGGCGGTCAGGTGGCGTTCCTCGAGGCCCGCCACCGCGCCCACGCGCGCGTCGAGACCGGATCCGGCACGCCAAAGACTCCGGCATCGGCCGGTTCCCGTCCCGCGAGTACGACATCAACGCCGCCTGGGCCATCGCTGCATCCATCTCCGCCGACCTCATCGCGTGGCTGCGGCTACTCGCCCTACCTCCCGGGTTGAAGGCATGCGAGCCCAAAGCGTTGCGCTACCGGTTCCTGCAGGTCCCCGCCCGCCTCACCAACGGCAGCCGCCGACGGCACCTCCGGTTCCCTCGGACCTGGCCCTGGGCGAAAGAGATCGTCGCCGCGTTCACCGCTATCCGCGCACTCACCGCGATCCCGGCCCGGACCTGAAACCTCGCCCCTCACTTGTCCGCCCACGACCAGCGCCACCCGGAAACCCGCCCCGCAGCGCCACGCGGTCATCCGGCATGCCCACCGACCGCACCAGCCCGACATCAGCCCGACCAAGCCCCTGCTGCCCCGTCAGCCGACCTCATGAAAGACCGAGGTTAGGGGTCGTCCTTGGCGGAAGGCCTTGGAAGCGGCTCCGGACGACGGCGGCGTCAGATGACCGGCATTGTCGCGTAGGTCGATGCCACCCAATGGTGCTGGGCAGGCTGTCCGGGAGCAACATGACCTGCGTAGCGGTCGCTTCGTGCCCGGGCGTACGTTCGGAGGCTGGTGGCCGAGATCCTCGACGGCGTAATCCGTCCCGGGTTGGATCATGCACCTGGAGGGCGTTCCGGACGGGTACTGAGGGTACTGGCACTCGCCGACCTCGAGGCCGCCAGAAGTTTCGCTCAGCGGCCACCGTCACGTCGAAGAAGGAGCTCCAAGGACATGGAAGCGGACACTCGGCAGTGCGGGGCTTGAGGTCTCGGCGCTGGGGCTGGGCTGCATGGGGATCAGCCAGTCGTTCGGCCCCTCCCCGGACCGGGCGACGATGGTCGACTTCCTGCGAGAGGCCCACGGGCACGGCGTGACGTTCTTCGACACCGCCGAGGTGTACGGGCCCTACCACAACGAGGAGGTCGTCGGTGAGGCGCTCGAGCCGGTCCGGGACCAGGTCGTCATCGCGACCAAGTTCGGCTTCTGCCTCGACGGAAGCGACCGCAAGCTAGACAGCCGGCCCGAACACATCCGCGAAGTGCTCCAGGGCTCGCTGCGCCGGCTGCGCACCGACCACGTCGACCTTCTTTACCAGCACCGGGTCGATCCCGACGTGCCGATCGAGGACGTGGCCGGCACGGTCAAGGAGCTGATCGACGAGGGAAAGGTCCGCCACTTCGGTCTCTCCGAGGCCGGGGTAAACACCATTCGGCAGGCCCACGCCGTCCAGGCAGTGACCGCCCTGCAAAGCGAGTACTCACTCTTCTGGCGCGCGCCCGAGGGCGCCATCCTGGACACCCTCGACGAGCTCGGGATCGGCTTCGTCCCGTTCAGCCCGCTGGGCCGGGGCTTCCCTTACCGGGACAGTCGACGACACCACCGAGTTCTCCGACGGCGACATCAGGGCCAACCTTCCACGGTTCACGCTCGAGGCCCGGCAGGCCAACCTCGCACTGGTCGACCGAGTCCGGACGGTGGCCGAGCGCAAGGGCGCGACCGTCGGGCAAGTCGCACTCGCGTGGCTCCTGACCCAGAAGCCGTCCATCGTCCCGATACCGGGCACCCGCCGCCTGACCCGGCTCGAGGAGAATTTCGGCGCTGCCGACGTGGCGTTGACCGCGGAGGACCTCGCCGAACTGGATCAGGCCTCGACCCAGGTCAAAATCGTGGGCGAGCGCTACCCCGAGGCCATGCAACAGATGATCAACCGCTAGGCCCGCTGAGCGGCCTACCTCGACGTTCGCCGCCGGGCCGGACACCGAAGACACCACGCGTCATCCCCGGCTCTCCATGTAACTTGCCCAGCGAGAGAGTGTTACCGACAAGCACACCCTGGTGGTCCCCGAGAACCAAAGGGGGCGCGACGAGAGCAAACCCCAGACCTGTGGTGCGCTGCAGCGCCGAACCCGACCAGAACGGCGATCAGCGCTAGCGCTAGCAGGTCCGAGCCAAAGAGCGCGTGTACCCTGCTGCGCTACGAGTCAGCGGTCGGCGGGGATGCCTGTAATGCCGCGCGATGCCATCGCATCGTCCACCACGTCGCACAGCCTGTGCAGGCGATCGGACGCGACGGTGTCGAGCGCGCCGGCGAGGTCAGAGCTACCAACGACGGACGCCCACACGGCGCGTCCGGCGAGGAACCCGCTAGCACCCTGGCGGCAGGCCAGCGCGACGGCTTCGGGAAAGCGCTCCGCGTCCACACCGGATGACAGCACTACCCAGGGGCCGTCGACGGCTTCTGTGACGGCTGCACACCCAGCTTCCACCTCCTGATTAGCGCCGCGGCCGTGCGTGGGGACCTCGGACTTGTAGATATCCGCCCCGAGACCGCCCAGCTCCCGGGCTGCGGCGAGGATGCCCGCGTCGACATCCCATTCACCGCCGCCCAGCGGGGCCCGGGACACCGGTTCGATGATGCTCAAGAGCTCTGCGGTTCTGCACCGGTTCACGAAGTCCGTGACCATGGCGACCCTCGGAGCGGGGTCTGCGTCGGGACGCCAGATCACCAAGAGTTTCAGCGCTTGAGCGCCCTGCTCCCGCACCCGCGCGGGGTCGACATTCTCGTCGATGACGGCGTCCGCCACCAACTCGTCCACCCCGGGCATGAAATGGTCGGCCGCCGCGATCAGCGCGCACGACGGAGCCACGACGCCGCTGCGCACCACCGCGTCCCACCCGAACTGGGCGTCAACAAGCAGGGCAGAGGCCAGTCCCGACAGGTGTCGAGCCACGGCCACCTTAAAGTCGGTCAGTTCTTGGTCCGGCACATGGGCGGCGGACCGCCCCGTTGCCTGGGCCGCCATGGCGCGAAGCGCCTCACGCTGGTCCACGGCCAGCATGGCCAGTCCCCCGCTCGGGCGGGCGAGGGCGGAAACAGCGCTTGGCAGCGACACTTGAGGCTCCTGACGGACGGGGAGTAGGGATATGTGCGAAAATTACCATAGATGTGAATCTCAGTGGAAGCCTATGAGGAATACACTCGGAGAGTGACCGAACAACTCACGCACGGCGCAGCTGCCGACCGTAGGCGCCGGCTCGCGGACCTTGTCCACACGGACGGGTTTGCCAGTGTCGTCTCCTTGAGCGAACTGCTGGGTGTCTCGCAGATGACTGTCCGGCGGGACATGCGTCGACTCGCCAGCGAAGGGGGCGTGCGGCTGGTTCATGGCGGGGCCACGTCCGGACCCGCGACGCCGGTCGCGGTGGACGAAGCGGGCGTCGGTGGACCGGCGGGAAGTCACGAGGCGCAGACGCCGCCGTTCACGGCACGGGAGCGGACCGCTTCGAGGGCCAAACAGCGGATCGGCCGCGCTGCGGCCACACTAATCGCACCCGACAGCACCGTCGGCATCGATGCCGGGACGACTGCGCTGGAGGTGGTGCGGCACCTTCCCGCGCGGTTCCGCGGGGTCATCGTCTCGCACTCGATCCCCGTGCTGGCTGAGGTGCTCAACCGTCCCTCTGTGCAGGTGATCGGCATCGGCGGCGAGCTCCTTGCAGAAAGCCGCGCGTTGGTAGGTGCACAGGTGCCCCGGCAACTTCGGGGTCTGCGGCTGAGGTTCCTGGTTCTAGGCGCCGGCGCGGTCGACGCCGAGGGGATCTACGTCCGTTCCCAGGTGGAGCTGGCGGCCAAGCGCGCCCTGCTCGACGTGGCCGAGGAGGTCGTCCTTGTCGCCGACAGCCGCAAACTGACGACCAGCGCGCCAGTGCGGGTCTGCGGGCTCGACCGCATCGACACCTGGGTCGTGGATCGACCGCTGACCACGGCGCTGGCAGAGGCAGCACGCCGCAATGGCAGCCGCGTCGTGATCGCTGACGCCTGACAAATCCCATCAGTCAGCCCGGGCGTCAAATCGGCCCAGCCCCGCTCGGCGACCGTGCTGAACGGGTCGTCATCTGTCTCCATTGACAGGACTACCACATTAGTGTGAGATTGCATGCAGAACTACATGCAATCTTTCGAAGGAACAACGTGAAAAACATCCCCCAACTGGGCGCCGCGGAGGTCAGACGTAAAGCCCCGTCGGTGGCGTCTGCTGCAATCGCCGACGTCCGCTGCCGGGTCTTCCGCGCCCGAGTCAGCGACGGCGTCGCGATGTCGTTCGGCCCCATGAAGCACCGGGTCATGGTGGTCGTCGAGGTCGAGCTGGACGACGGCACCGTAGGTCGCGGGGAGAGCTGGGCGAACTTCCCCCACTGGGCGTGGCGCGAACGTCTGGCGACGGTCCTCGAGGGAGTCCGCCCGTTGCTGCTTGGTGTGGACGCCAGCGACCCCGCGTCCGTTCATGCGAATCTGATGAGCCGGCTAGTGCCGCTGGGCCGCCAGTGGGGAGCGATCGGTCCGGTGCACCAGGCGATCAGCGGTGCGGACGTCGCGTTGTGGGACGCCGTGGCCCGCTTTCAGGGCCGTCGGTTGGTTGACGTCCTAGGAGGGGCGCGGCACGAGTCGCTCCTGGCGTACGGCTCGAGCCTGGGCCCAGACGCGGTCTCGCGCACGGCGGAGCAGTGCGGTCGGCTCGGGCTGCGCGCCGTCAAGGTGAAGGTCGGCTTCGGCCGGGAGGCTGACCTTCTCGCGGTGCGGCAGGCGCGTGAGGTTCTCGGTGACGGCGTGCGGGTGTTCGCCGACGCCAACCAGGCATGGCAGCGGGAGGAGGCCGTTGAGATGGCTCGGGCCCTGCGCGACGAGGGGGTGGAATGGTTGGAGGAGCCGGTGGCCGGGGACGGGCTTGCCGACCTCGACGCTGTCGCGGCGGCCTCAGGTCTGCCGCTGGCGACCGGCGAGAACATCTACGACCTAGAAGTATTCGTCAAGTACGCCGCCGGTGGGAGCGTGGCAATCCTCCAGCCGGATGTCACCAAGTGCGGTGGCATAACGCAGTACCTCTCTGTGGCGGCCGCTGCGCAGGGGATCACCGTTAACCCCCACCTGTACAACGGCTCCATCGGCGTCGCCGCGACGCTGCAGGTCGCAGCCGTCGTCGAGTCGACCCAGCTGCTCGAGTGGGACGTGCGGGACAACCCGCTGCGGAGCGACGTGGACCACCTACTCCAGGACGACGGTTACGTCGCCCTGCCCACCGGACCGGGACTCGGCGTGGACGTCGACTTGGACCAGCTCGCCGAGTTCGAGGAGGACGCGTGACCACTGAGAGTGCCCAAAGCGACGCCCGGGGGACGGCGGACCAGATCGTCGAAGAGGTGATCTCCGCACGGTCCGGCGTCCGTGTCGGCGGGGCTGTGCGGGCCGGCGGTATGCCGATCGCAGTCTTCCGACCGGCGGAGGGAACCGCTGACGTCGTGTGGGGGGGTGGCGTGCAGGATGCACTAGACGCCCTGAGCACCTCAGCCACCGCGATGCAGGACTGGGCGGCCACACCGCCAGCCGCCCGGGCGGAGACGCTGCGGGCGGTGGCTGACCGCCTCCAGTCCCTCGCCGGCGGCGAGTGGGCCCGACTGGTCAGCCGCGAGACCGGCAAACGACTGCAGGAGGCACAGGGTGAGATTGCCTTCTCAGCCACGTACTTCAGCACGTTCGCCGACGTGCTCGAGGCGCAGCCGGAGCAGCACGAACAGCGGGTGCCCGGTCACTCGCACGCCGTGGCGGTGAGCCCACGTGGCCTCGCGGTGGCCCTGTCGTCCATGGTGCTCGCCGCTGTGCTCGACGAGCTGGTGCCGCAGGGCCTTGTCGGCACGGTGCTCGGTAGCCCCCACGACGTCGTTGACCGCTGGGTCGCCAGCGAGCAGGTCGGCGTCTTGTCGTTCACCGGTTCTACCCGGGTCGGTCGACTGGTGGCCGCTTCAACCGGTCCGCGTTTCCTTCCCACGGTCTTGGAGCTCGGCGGTTGTGCTCCGTTCCTGGTGCTTTCCGACGCCGACCCGGCCAGCGCGGTGACTGCCCTGATGGTCGCCAAGTTCCGGAACAACGGCCAATCCTGCATTGCGGCGAACCAAATCCTTGTGGCCCGCGAGGTCGCCGACGGCTTCGTGGACGACCTTGTCGAACGGGTCCGCGCGCTTCGGGTGGGCGACCCGCTCGATGCCTCGACCGACGTCGGGCCCATGGCGCCGCCCGGGGACCCGGCGCGGCTTAGTGGCCTCGTCGAGCAGGCTGTCGCCCGGGGTGCCCGCGCCATCGGCTTCTCCGGGTCGCTTCCCCCAACCGGGCACTACGCCGGCCCGGTGGTGCTCGCGGACGTTCCTGCCGATGCGGCGGCGTTCCAAGACGAGATCTTCGGCCCCATCGCGGCCGTGCGCGTTTACGACGACCTGGATGAAGCGTTGGCGCTGCACCGCGCCACCGGCTACGGACTGGCCGGGTATGTGTGCGGCACCGACCTGGAGGTGGCCACGAGCGTCGGCCGCCGCCTGCGCGCTGGCATCGTCGGAGTCAACACCGGCACACCGAACCACCCGTCGGTTCCCTTTGGTGGCGTGGGCCTCTCGGGTCTGGGTTATGAGGGCGGCCGACAAGGGCTCGAGGCATTCCAGGCCTTCCAGACGCTCGCCGTCGGTGGTCCCTAATGCGGGTCGTCATCGGCCAGACCGGCGCACCCACAACCGTCGTGGATGAGACGCTGCGTGGCCTGGTGCACCGCCTCCGGGGCCACGAGATTCTTTCTGCGCGCGGCGGCCCGGACGGTCTGGTTGCCGGCGCGCTTGAACGCTTGACGCAGGAGAACCTGCCCCCGGCTGGGCCCCGGGGCGGGTCGTGGCTCGGCGGCGGGCGGCGGGCGGCGACAGCGGACGACGTGCGCGACGTTGTGCTGCGCCTGGCCGAGCGCGGTGTCCACTCTCTGGCACTCATCGGCGGCAACGGGACGATGGCCCTGCTCGACGCAGTCGCCTCATGCGCCGCCGAGCTGGGCACAGGTCTTCGCGTGGTCGGGGTGCCAAAGACCGTGGACAACGACCTCGTCCACACCGACCATGCGCCCGGGTTCGCCTCCGCGGCCCGATACCTGGCATCCGTGGTGCCGGACCTGGCACGTGACCAGCACGCCATGCAGGGTGTGGAGCCCGTGCGGGTCGTTGAAACCCTGGGACGCGCAGTGGGGTGGCTGGCGCTGGCCGCAACCTGGCACCGTGAAGACCCGCAGCACGCGCCCGACCTCGTCCTGATCCCGGAACTCACGGTCGAGCGCGACGCCCTCCTGGCCGGGGTCGACGCTGTCCTCGCCCGACAAGGCCGCGTGTTTTTGGTCGTCAGCGAGGGTGTGCGCGTCGATGAGGCCGGAGAGCCCTTCCGGTCGAGCAACCACGCCACACTGCTGCACGGAGGCGTCGCGCGCACGCTGGCGTCCACCATCACCGCCGGCCTCGGCGTGCCAGCGCGCGGTGAAGTGCTGGGCATGGTGCAGCGCAGCGCATCGGGCCTAGCCAGCGCTGCCGACGTCCGCGAGGCCAGTGCCATTGGGCGCGCCGCGGCCGGACTCTTGGTCGGCCGACCGGACCATTCTCTTGACTTGGAGGCAGGGATGGACGCCGTCATGGTGACAACGGTCCGTGACCCGGGCCCCTCCTACGCCGTCCACCATGGCACGGTCCCCCTGGCCGATGTGGCCGGTCGGGACCGCCCCGTGCCAAAGGAGTGGCAGACAAACGAGCCCTCAGACCTGGACGACTTTTACACATGGTTGGCACCTCTCATCGCGTGACCACCAGCACCCCCGCCGGCTCCTGCCGTCGGATCCTTTCAGAGACGAACGGAGCATGGAATGCGCAACAACAATCGGATTGCGGTGCTGGCGGCAGTGTGCGTACTCGGCCTTACTGCCACAGGCTGCAGTTCAGGCGGCTCAGGTGGGAGCTCGGGCGGTAGCTCGCAAGCGGAGTCAGCGCACGAAATCACGCTGATCATGTCGAACCACCCGTGGCAGAAGGCCATCCAGCCGCACCTGCCCGAGTTCACGAAACAGACCGGCATCCAGGTCAAGGTCCAGACGTTCGCAGAGCAGCAGATGCGCGACAAGGTGCAGCTCACGCTGCAGTCGCGAAGCAGCGCGATGGACGTGTTCATGACGCTGCCCTCCCGCGAGGGCCCGCAGTTCGCTGCCTCCGGCTACTACGAAGGTGTCGACAGCTACTTCGGCAAGGCGCCCTCGGACTACAAGGCCGACGACTTCACCGCCGGCGCGATGAGCGCCATGAAGATCGGCGGCAAGACCATCGGGGTGCCAATCAACGTCGAGGGTACGGCGCTCTACTACCGTAAGGACGTCTTCAACAAACTTGGCCTGCAGCCTCCGAAGACGCTCGACGAGTTGGAGCAGGTATCGCAAAGCATCAAGACCAAGGGGTCAATCACGCCCGTTGCTCTACGGGGTGCCAGCGCGGCGCTTCCGTTCACGTTCGCACCATTCCTGCATTCCGTCGGCGGCACCTGGACCACCGGCGACGGCAAGACGCCTGCGGTGCAAACACCGGAGGCGGTCGAGGCCATCCGCCGCTACTCCAGGCTGGCGAAGGACTACGGACCACCCGGGGTCATCAACAACACCTTCACCCAGTCCTCCGCGCTAATGGCGCAGGGACAGGTGGCGATGGAAATCGAGTCCACCAATGAGCTCTCCAGCATCACCGGCTCAGAGGGGTCGAAGGTGACAAACGACCTCGGCGTCACGACGTTCCCTGCCGGCACGGCCGGCTCAAAGCCGACCGTGCTCTCGTGGGCGCTCGCCATGTCACCGTTCGGGAAGAACAAGGCCGACGCCTGGACGTTTATCCAGTGGGCCACCAGTCCCGCCACCGAGCTCTCGCTAACCAAGGATGGGATCGCGCCGCCGCGGACCTCGGTGCTAGCGGACCCGGCCTACACCGCCACCTTGGACACGCCCCTGAAGAAGGAGTGGTACGCCGTGGTTAAGCAGGTCCAGGAGAAGGGCGACCCCGAAGTGGGTCCGGTCGGCGTCAAGGCGCCCGCCATGAGGCAGGTTGTCGGTGACGCCGTCGGCAAGGCGATCCTCGGGCAGGCCACCCCCGAGCAGGCGGCCGCGCAGATGCAGCAAGGACTCACCCCACTCCTGGCAGGAAACGGCGGATGACCACGCCGGTCGACACCGCGGCCACGGTCGGTACCCTGAGACCCAGGGGCCGCCGACCGCCGAGCAGCCGCCGAGGCCGACGGGCGGCGCTCGACCCGGTGGCTCGCGGCACGATGCCGTTCGTCGTGCCGGCTCTCGTGGTCACTGTTTTGATGGTGCTGCTGCCGCTGCTCTTCACCGTGTGGCTGGCGGTCAGTGACCGGCAACAGGACGGGACGAACACCGGCTACGTCGGGCTAGCCAACGTGCAGCACATGCTCGACGACCCGGCGTTCTGGAACTCGGTAAAGGTGACCGTGTTCCTCTTCGCGGTATGCCTGACCATCGAGACGGTCCTGGGCCTGGCCCTGGGCTACCTGCTGAGCATCGATGTGCCAGGGCGGCGCGTCTTCCAGGGCGCCATGCTGGTACCAGCGATCACGGCCTCCGTGGCAGTCGGCCTGTTGTGGCTGCTGCTGTACGATCCCACCCTCGGTGCCGCCAACCAGCTTCTCGGGGTGGTCGGCATCCGACCGGTGACCTGGCTGGGCGACCCGCACCTCGCGCCGTGGGCCATCGTGGCCGTCGACGTATGGCAGTGGACGCCGTTCATGGCGCTGATCATCGCCGCCGGTATCCGCAGCCTACCCCAGGACCCATTTGAGGCTGCGGCCATCGACGGCGCCACCGGCTGGCGGAAGGCCTGGTATGTGGGGCTGCCCCTATTACAGCCAGTCCTGACGGTCGCCATGTTGCTGCGCAGCGTCGATCTCATCCGATTCTTCGACACCATCTACGTCATGACACAGGGAGGTCCGGTGGACGCCACAAACACGCTAAACGTGTATGGCTACCGACAGGGTTTCACGCAAGGAAACGCGAGCTACGCGGCAATCCTCCAACTTACCCTGCTCGCGCTCGTCCTCGTCATCGCGGGCGCGTTCACCTGGCTGCGTGGAAGGACCACCGATGTCAGCTGACGTGATGAGCCGCAGGACCCTGACCGGTGTGTACGCGGGCTACCTGGTCGCCTTTCTGATCTTTTTCGGTCCGGTGCTGTTCATGCTGTGGTCGGCCTTCCGGCGCAACGTCGACATCACCGGATCGGTGTTCCACGTGACCGCCCCGCTGACGATGGCTAACTTCGCCGGCCTGTTCTCGAGGTTTCCCTTCGCGCACTACGTGATGAACAGTTTCATCGTCGCCGGCGGGTCCACGCTGCTGGGTTTGGCGCTCGGGGCGCCAGCGGCGTACGTGGTGGTGCGCCGCGGCCTACGCGCCATTGGGTTCCTCACCCTGGTGGCGCGCATGGCGCCCGGTGTTCTGTTCGTGCTGCCGCTGTTCATCCTCTCGGTTCGTATCGGCGGGCCCGACAACCTGATCTTGAACTACGCGCTGCTTGTCCTGGCGCACCTGATCATCACCCTGCCACTCTGCGTCTGGCTGATGGTCCCGTTTTTCGAGGACGTGCCCCGCGCCTTGGAGGAAGCAGCCGTCATCGACGGGTGCACATCGTGGCAGCGATTCAGCCGTATTGCGCTCCCACTCGTCTTGCCCGGGCTGTCCGTGGCAGTGACCCTCAGCTTCATCTTCTCCTGGAACTACTTTCTGTTCGCCCTAGCGCTCGCCAACGACCAGACGCTGCCTCTGACGGTCATTGCGTTCAACTTCATCGGCCAAGGCAGCAACGACTACGGAGGCCTCATGGCGGCAAGCACCCTCATCTCGCTCCCGGCACTGATACTTACTATCGTCGCGCAGCGTTGGCTGGTCCGCGGCCTCACCGGTGGTGCAGTCAAGTGACAACAGGCACCGCGACGACCAGCCGGCGTGCCCGCTTTCTCGGAGAAGGCAGGATCAGTTTCAGGGACGTGGCTTTGCTTCCGCCGGCTCCGGGCAATGTCCGGGTCCGGGTCCATGTCTGCGCTCTGTGCGGCAGCGACAAGCGTTTGTTGGCGAGCGGCAGCGCCGTCGTACCCGGACACGAAATCGCCGGCGTGGTCGACGCGGTGGGTGACCGAGTTACGTTACAGCTGGGTGAGCGGGTACTCGTGTACATCCCAGTCTTCTGCGGCGAGTGCGACCAGTGCCGGCGCGGGCAGACCAACCGCTGCCTGCAACTCAAGGACCTGATCGGGTGGCAGCGGGACGGTGGCTACGCGGAGCACGTCGACGTCCCGGCCCGATGCCTGCTGCCGGTGCCACATGACATTCCGCTCGATGTGGCGGTGCTCGGCCTTGACACGGTGGGAACGGCGGCGCACGGCCTACGGATGGCGCTGTCCACGCAGGAGCTCGGCGTCCGCGATCTCGCGGTGATTGGCTGCGGTCCCCTCGGGCTTGGAGTGATCGCCGTTGCAGCGGCCATGGACCTGCCCCAGCCCATGGTCTACGACCCGCACCCAGATCGCCTTGCCACCGCCGTGACGTTGGGAGGGCGTCCGATTGAGGACCTCGAGCAACTCAACCAAGCCGACGTGGTCGTGGAAGCCAGCGGTGCCGAGCAGGCCAGGAAAACGGCGCAGCGACTAGTGCGTCCAGGCGGCGCCGTCCTCGCGCTGGGTGAGTCAAACCACCCCTACTCGATGGCCGCCACCCCCCGATGGCGGCGCACGGACTGCTTCACCATCCGGTCGTTCTACTTTCCACTGACCGAGGTCGATCAGAACTGGGACCTGCTGCGAGCCAACGGCGCTGCCCTGCGCGACCAGCTGTGCGTGCCGACCCTATTGAACGACTTGCCATCCGCGTTCCAGCAGTTTCTGGCTGGTGACGCCCTCAAACCCTGCATCCTGATCCCGGAGGACTCATGACCAAGCGACTGCTCATGCTGGCAATGGACCAGCGCCCGTGGCTGACCCAAGCCTTGTACGGCCACACCGACGAGGCCACGGTCGCCCAGCGTGCCGCGATCTGCGACGGCAAGCACATGATTCTAGACGGCCTGCTCAGCGAGCTAGAACGGGGAGGCACCCGCCTCGCCCGAGAGGACGCCGCCATCCTGGTGGACGAGCAGCTCGGCGCTGGCGTCGCGGAACGCGGGCGGGCGCAGGGCGTCGCGGTGAGCATGCCCATCGAGCGGGGAGGAAAAGACGTCTACGAGACCGAGCCGGCCGACCTGCAAGCGTTCCTCCGCCACCACGAACCCGAGCTGACGAAGGTCCTTGTGCGCTACAACCCCGAAGGTGACCCGGACGCCAACCGTATGCAGCGTTCGCGGCTGACCAAGGACTCCCTCGTCGCGCGGGCGCAGGGCAGCCAGTTCCTCTTCGAGCTGATAGTGCCGCCTACGGAAGCTCAGTTGCGCGATGTCGGTGGAGACCAGGAGCGGTACGCCTACGAGCTGCGGCCGGCTCTGACCCTGGCGGCGATGCGTGAGCTGGTCGCGGACGTCGGCGTCGACGTGTGGAAATTGGAGCACCTGGCCTCCCCCGAGCACTACCGCGCGGCCACCGAACTCGCCGAGCAGCATGACGCGCGGTGCATCCTACTCGGCGCCAACGCTCCGGCCGACATCGTGGAGAGTTGGCTGCGGGATGCGGCGGAAGGAGGCTTCGCCGGCTTTGCCGTTGGCCGCAGCATCTGGTGGGACGCCCTTCGCGGTTACCTCGGTGGCGGGACCCCCAAGGACGCGGCGGTCGCAGCAATCGGTGAGAGGTACGGCCGGTTCGCGCAGAGCTTCCTCGACGGCTGCACCGTCGGCAGTTGAGGAACCGGCATGCCAGCCGGCGCGTACGCGACGCCTCACCGACGCCGCGTCGGCGACGAGCTCTACGTGGCTATTCACGAGCGGATCATGACGGGGCAACTCCCACTCGGCGCCCGGCTCAGCGTCCCAGCCCTGGCGCAGGAGTACGAGGTCAGTCGCAGCCCGGTCCGGGAAGCCGTCATCCGCCTCGTGCACGAAGGGCTGGCCCGCGAGACAGTCAACCTGGGCGCCGTCGTCGCCACCCCTGACCTGCGCGAGCTCATGAGCCTCTATGAGGCACGTGAAGCGCTGGAGTGGGCAGCGGCACGTCTCGCGACGGAACACTACACACCCGCGTTGCGACAACGGCTGCTGGCAATACTCACCGAGCACGAGCAAGTGGCCAAGGACGGCGACTTCCCCCGGCACGTCAGCCTCGACGCCTCCTTCCACCGCGAACTCCGTCAGGCGGCAGAAAGCCCTGTCCTGGAACGCATGCTGGGCGGGATCCAGGACAAAATCGTCCTGGCCATGCGGTCGACCAGCCTCACCGGCGGCATGACGCGCGCTGTCGCCGACCACAGGGCCATCTTCGAGGCCGTGACCTCACTTGACCAAGACGCCGCCGCCGAGGCGGCGCGCGCACACATCCACCGTTTGAAGGAGCTACTGCGTGAGCGCGAGCATTAACCAGTCCCCCACCCTCCGGCAGGTCCGCTACCGCGCGCCGGGGAAGATCGAACTAGTGACGCTAACCCCATCCCTGCCGGACGAGGACGACGTCGTGATCGCGCCGCTTGCCGTCGGCGTCTGCGGCACCGACAGGCATATCATCGCCGGCTCGTTTCCCGCAGTCCCCGATGTGGTGCTCGGCCATGAGGTCTGCGGCCGCGTCATGGAGGTCGGCTCCAACGTCCGGCAGGTGCTGACGGGAGATCTCGTAACCGTAGAGCCGCACCAGTACTGCACCTGGTGCCCATACTGTCGCAACGGCCAGGAGCACCTGTGCGAGAACAAGCGCGGATACGGGGTCCATCTTGACGGCGGGATGAGTGACCGCATGGTGGTACCTGCGCGGATCGCCTACCGGCTGCCGGAGGACACCCCGCCCTGGGTGGGCGCGCTGACGGAACCGCTCGCCTGCTGCATCCACGGAATGGACCGGTTGGGAGCGCAGTCAGGACAGCCGCTGCTCGTCCTCGGCGCCGGGCCAGCCGGTCTGATGCTAGTTATGCTTGCCCAGCTCCAAGGCCTCGGCCCTATCGCTGTCCTCGAGCCCCGCCCCGAACGGCGGCAGACGGCGCTCAGCCTCGGTGCCGACATCGCCGCTCACCCCTTCGACCCGGCGACCGCCGAACAGCTGGCCAGCCTCACAGACGGGCGCGGCTTCCCGTTCGTGGTGGACGCTGTCGGCTCCGGGGCGCTACTTGAGCACGCCGTGGCCAACGCCTCGCGTGGCGGCACGGTTCTCGTGTTCGGCGTCAGCCGGCCGGATGACGTTGCGAAGATCAGTCCGTATGAGCTCTTCGCGCGGGAACTTTCCCTCGTCGGCGCGGTGATCAACCCTTGGACTCACCAACGAGCCGCCGCGTTGCTGCCCCGATTGGGACTCGACCGCCTGCGGCCCGTCTTCTATTCGCTCGACCAGGCGGAGCAAGCGGTTGACGCCCAGGGAGCAGGCGTCGGAGACAAGGTCATAGTGGCTCCTGCGGGTGAGGCCGCCGCTCGAGGCATCACAGACCTGGGATGAATCCTAGGTCGCCTCACGTGAACGGGAGCCTGGCTGTCCCTTCGCGGGAGCGGAACACCAACTCGAATGCGCCAGTTGCGAATCTGGGGTGGGATGAACTCGGTGCACGAGCAGTCGCACGGGGATGGCGTCGCTCGCGACCACCCATGATGTAGTTTCGCTCTCAGTGCCTTTTGGATTTGGTTGAATCAGGACCTCGAAACTCCCGATTCTCCTTGTCCAGGAGGCGCTTCACTGGTTGACCCGCCGAACGATCAGTCATCCATCCACGGATTGCCCGGACGGCTCGTCCGTCTCGCGGCGAAGTGACGCGCCTTGGACGTCGCCGAGCTGCCGACCAGCGACATCGACATGCCCGAGGTCTGGTGGCAGTTCCGCCGCGCGGTCGAGAAGATGAGTTGCTCGACATCGGTCGCCTGGTCGCCGCTGGCGGCGTGCGCCCTATGGCCGACGAGGTCCGCGCGGCCTACGACGCGCCCTTCCCCGAGGAGCTCGCCAAGGCCGGTGCCCGAGCCATGCCCGGTCTGGTACCCACCCGCCCTGACGATCCCGCCAGCGAGGCGACCCTCGCCGCGTGGGGGGTGCTTTCGGCTTGCGAGCTGCCGTTCCTGCTGCCGTTCAGCGACGTCGGCCCGATCACCGGCGCGATGGCACCATCCTGCGAAAGCTCATCCCCGGCACCCGAGGCCTCAGCCATCCAACCATCCACAACGCCGGCCACTTCCTGCAAGAGGACGCCAGAGAGGAGTTGGGCCGGGTCGTCGCAGACTTCATGCGAGTTGACCCGCAGCACTGGTAGCCGCGAATGACACAACACAGCACGCGTAAAGACTTCAGGCAAGCTGTGTCATTGCGCCGCGAGCTGGCCGGCGGCCGCGACGCCGCGCACACGGTCCTTTCAGGTCCTCAGGCTGCGGTTATAGCCTGCGTGGATGCTCGACCTGGGCGCGATCGACGTTGAGGAGATCGCAACCGCGCTCGCGGATCAGTCGGACTACGAGCACCGCTGGCTGCTCGACCCGAGAACAGGCCGGGTGGCGTTGTGGACTAGCGACACCGGTATCGATGGCAAGAACCCCGTCGAGAGCGATGAGTTGGACCTCGTTCCCATCGACCCCATCCCGTCGTACGTCTGGTATCAGGACATGGCCGACTTCGCTGCGGGCATCAGCGATGGTCGGCTGGGCGACGTCTGGCCGCGGCGCTTCAGGGGCCCGACGGGCAACGCGTCGCGATCTTCTACACCAAGGTCCACGACCATCTGCTGCGCCCGCTCATCGCCGCCGACCAGCCCCCGGCCCCAACCCTACTGCGCCGGGCACTGGCCACCATTGACCAGCACGTCGCCCGATACGCAGACGAGGGCCGCCTCGGCGCCGCCGCCTGAAACTCAGGCAAATGCCACAGTTCTGGACCCCGAGTTTTCTAGGACTCGCAGACGACCCAGCGGGCCGTCTCATCGGCGGCTCGGTTCACGAGGTCGCCCAGGTGGTGGGCGCGCGGCATCGTGGATGGCACGGCCCTCAGCGTCGCCATCGTCGTCAAGCTTGCTCGCGTGCTGATGCTCGGTCCGGTCATCCTCGTCATCACGGCCCGGCGCCGGGCCACCGCAGCGCCGACGTCGAGACGGCGTCCCCCACTCGTGCCGCTGTTCGTCATCGGCTTCGCAGCCGCGGTGCTCGTCCGCAGCGTCGTGCCCATGCCCCAGGCCGTCCTCACGGGGGCTACCATCCTGCAGACCCTCCTGCTGGGTGCCGCGATGCCGGGTGGTCGAGCAGGGCCGCGGTCGTCGCCGCGGCAGGGCCGTGCACGAGGTTGAGGACTCCCGGCGGCAGCCCGGCCTCGTGGATCAGCCGGATCATCTCCGTGGCGGCGAGCGGCGCCTTCTCGGACACCCGGGCCACGACGGTGCACCCGGCCGCCAGGGCCGGGGCCAGCTTCCGGGCCTGGATGGAGCAGGGGAAGTTCCACGGGGTCAGGCTCGC